>Ga0065724_100029_pt1 | contig 72865 bp, 64 predicted proteins | sample TheenrcSG05JP960_FD_59111 | JGI IMG/M metagenome (GOLD analysis project Ga0065724, IMG submission 59111) | Thermophilic enriched microbial communities from mini bioreactor at UC Davis - Sample SG0.5JP960 | ecosystem: Engineered > Solid waste > Grass > Composting > Bioreactor | place: USA... | reverse complement strand
CCCCGTCGCTCCCCGCCCGCGCGGGAGCACGTCGCAGAGCCGGAGCCGTCTGCGCCCCAGCCGGGCCTCCAGGCGTCGGCGCAGCCCGGCCTCGGACGGCAGGAGGGCGCCCCGATTGAGCCGCAGGCCCAGGCCTCGGCGCCCGATGCGCTCGGCGCCGAGCAGAGGCATGGCCCCTCTGCGCAGGAGGAAGGCGCCTTCAGCGACCAGCCCGCCGACCCCGGGATCCTCGAGCAGATCGACATCGCCGAGGAGGACGGGGAGGAGCCGGAGGCGGAGCGAGAGCTTGCCGAGGAGTTTCGCCCGAAGCCTTTCGTCAGCGATCTCGAACGCGACGAGGACCTTTGGAGCCGGGTCTTCGCCGAGGAGGAGACTCAAGACGAAAGCGAGGCGCCGGCGCCGCCGCGCCTCGACCTGGGCGAAGACGAGCCTCCGGCCCGGGAGCCCGGAGCCGAACAGCCGCAGAGCGCGGGCGGGGACGAGGAGCCAGGCGAGCCCGCCGTCGGGCCGGATGCGGCGGAGGAGCTCCAGCCGCAGGCGGCGGATGCCGAGGAGCTTCCGACAGCGGCAGAGCTTGCCGGCGGCGGCGTCGAGCAAGCGCCGGGGCAGCAGCGCCAGAAGCCCTACATGGCCGTGCGCACCGCCGCCCTGGACGGTCCGAACCCGCTGCCTTTGGCCCTGGACTTCGACAACGACGTCGACGAGATCAACCATGCCCTGGCCGCCTTCTCGGATCTCGAGTACGGCCAGATCGGGCTGATCCGCTTCTCGCTGCGCGCCCACCCGGAGCTCAAGCAGGAGGCCAAGGAGTGGCTTATGGCCCGCCGGACCGGAGCGGATCCCGAGCCCAAGGACGCCAAGAACAAGATCGTCGCCTGGGTCCGCTACCTGTTCAGCCGCCTTTGGTTCGAGATCATGCGCAAGCCTGGCGACAAGACCCCGCCGCCTCTCAAGCCCGGGGAGCGCGGAGCCAAGGTGAAGCCAGCCTCGGAGTTCACCACCGAGGAGAAGGAGTCGTGGCGGGCGGCCGAGCGCAAGTCGAGCGACACCGCCCACTTCGAGGTCGTCATGCGCGTCGGCGTCATCGGCCCTCCCGAGGAGGCCGAACGCCAAGTCGAGGAGATCGCCGCCGGCTTCGAGGCCTTCTCGACTCCCTACCAGCTGATCACCTGGCGCCCCGGCGATCCGTACGCCGCCCTGCTCGGCCTGATGCCGGCGCGAAAGCCTGAGGAGATCCCGATGGCGCTTTCGGCCGAGGAGATCGCCGGCATGGCCCACGTGCCCGACGATCAGACCGTGCCCCACGGCGTTCGCGTCAAGCGTTCCTACTTCAAGCAGCTGCCGCCGCCGAACCCGATCACGATCGANGACCGGATGAACCCGCCGAAGGGCCTGATCCCGATCGGCGAGATCAACCCGGATTCCGAGGACGCCAAGGTGATCGCGATGAACAACGCCCAGCTGGACCAGCATGCCGTGGTCGTCGGCAAGACCGGTTCCGGCAAGGCGCTGGCCCTGGACACGCCGATCCCCACACCGCAGGGGATGCGCCTGATGGGCGAGCTTCGCGCGGGCGACTACGTCTTCGGGGCCGACGGTCGACCGACGCGCATCATCGGCGTCACGGAGGTGATGCGCGATCGCCCCTGCTACGAGGTCGTCTTCTCCGACGGCGAGCGCATCGTCGCCGATGCCGATCACATCTGGGTGACACGCGACGCCGCCACCCGGCGCTCGGACTCGGCATTCCGCGGACGCAAGCGCGCGCCGCTGCCGAAGTGGCTAGACGCGGTCGAGCAACTGGCTCAGGGCGAGGGCCTGATCAGTCAGCGTGACGCCGTCGAGGCCGGCGTGCCCTACCACGTGGTGCGGGATGCGGCGCGCCACATCCCGCCGGCCCGCCTGGAGGTGCGTACGGTCCAGCAGGACTACGGCGCCACCATGGTGCTGAAGCGCACCCGTCCCCTTCCCCTCTACGACCGCTCCGAGCTCTGCCGGGCGCTTCGCCGCCGCGCCCACGACGCCCGCCGCCAGTGGGAGCGGCGTCTGCAGCCGAAGGAGCGCACCACGGCCGAGCTGGCAGAGAGCGTTCGCGCTCGAGACGGACGGGCCAACCACTCGATCGACCTGCCCGAGCCGCTTCAGTACCCGAAGCGCAACCTGCCGGTCGAGCCGTACACGCTGGGCGCCTGGCTCGGCGACGGCGACAGCTGGCACGGGCAGATCACGACGGCTGATTCCGAGACGATCGAGGCGATCCGCGCCGAGGGCTACGAGGTCCGCCTCTCGGGCAAGCAGCAGGGCAAGGCCAGCACCTACACGATTCGCGGCCTGGAGCCTCGGCTGCGCGCACTCGGCCTGCTCAAGCCCGATCGTGCAAAGCGCATCCCCGAGGAGTACTTCACGGCGTCGGAGGAGCAGCGCTGGGCGCTGCTTGAGGGGCTGCTCGACTCGGGCGGCGGCGTCGAGCGGGGCGCTTGCCGCTTCTACAGCATCAATCGCGCCCTGGCCGAAGACGTCCGGCGATTGGCCTTCACCTTGGGCCTGTGCCCGAAGCTGGGCGCGAAGCCAGCCCGCCTGGAGGGACGCGATTGCGGAATCTCCTACACGGTCTCCTTCGCCTGCCCGCGCAAGGTCTTCCGCGTCGAGCGCAAGCGACAGGCGCAGAAGACCGCGGTCCGCATGCCGCCGCGCTTCATCGTCGACGTGCGGCCCGTTCCCTCGGTGCCGGTGCGCTGCATCCAGGTGGCGGCTGAGGACGGCATCTACCTGGCGGGGCGAAGCTGCGTAGCGACGCACAACTCGGTCTTCCTCACCTGGCTTGTCTTCGGCGTCTCCAAGGCCGACTACCCGATCGTGGTCGTCGACCCGCACGGGCCGCTCTCCGAGGACATCCTCAAGATCCTCCTGGTCAACTGCCCGGAGCGGATCGACGACATCGTGCTCTGCGATCTCTCGGACGACGAGTACCCGGTCGCCTTCAACCCGCTGGATATCCACAGCCGCCACGAGATCACAGCGACGGTCAACTCGGTCGCCGAGATGCTCTCCTCGCTGATGCACCTCGACTCAGCGGGAGCCCCGCGAGCGACGCTGTTCGCCAAGCAGGCGCTGACCGCGCTCTGCTTCGCCAACCTGGTCCTGGAGGACCCGGAGACCAAGTGCACGCTGCTCGACGTCATCCCCTTCTTCCAGAACGAGGAGTTCCGCCGCCTGATCGTCGAGTTCTGCGACAACCCGGTGGTCCGTCAGAACTTCGACCCGGAGACGGGAGTCTTCGAGGTGGCGGCCGACAAGGAGAAGACCAACATCTCGATGCCGATCATCCGCGCCTTCTCGCAGCTGGGCGAGGACGACTCCTTCTCGGCCGTCTTCTCATCCCCGCAGAACAAGCTCAACCTGGGCCGGCTGGTCGGCCAGGGCAAGATCGTGATCATCAAGCTGGCTCGCTTCCAGAACCAGGCCAAGCTCGGTGAGTTCGTCGGCTCGCTGATCCTCCCCTGGATGCTCTCTTCGATGGACAGCTGGGGGCGCAAGAAGGACCCGATCACCGGCGAGTTCGTCGGCCGCGGCGCGCGGGTCTTCGTCGACGAGGCGCCGGCGCTCTACGGACCGGAGTCGTCGGTGCCCAAGGCCCTGGCCGAGGCGCGAAAGTGGGACCTGGGCCTGATCTCTATCGGTCAGAACCTGGGCCAGTTCCCCAAGAACGTCGCCGAGGCGCTTCTGGCCAACACGGCCTCCAAGTTCGCCCTGGCATCCGACCCGAACGTCTCCGGCCAGATCGCCAAGGCCGTCGCCGGCGCCTCTCCCCTGATCACCCCGGCCGACATCGCCCAGTTGCCGAACTACCACATGTACGCCAACGTCCTGATGCCGGCGCCCGGGGGCGGCGTAGCGGCCTCCGGCCCGTTCTCGGCCCGCTGCCTGGCGCCGATGGACGACAAGCTGACCGAGGAGCACCTGAAGGCGCGCGAGGAGATTCTGGCCCGCTCGAGGGAGCTGATGACGAACCCGATCAGCAAGATCCGCGAGCTCTCGCACTCCCACATCGACAACATCATGCGCAACCTGCAGCAGAAGCTCCAGGAGCGGATCGACGCCGGCTACGACCGGCCCTCGACGAACATCACCTCCGGCGGCAGCGTCTCCTTCGACCCGGACGAAGGCTGGGTCTGAAGACGGCTTTCGCCTCCGCGGGGAAGCCCTTTCCCTTCAGGACGCGCCATTTTCGGCTGCGCCCTTTCCCAGCTGCCCCGGCAAGCGCCGGGGCGGGCCGGCCTCCTTCGCGCCGAAGCCCCGTGCGGCCCCGAGGGCCGTCTGGGCAAGCCCTCTACGGCGTTAGCGGAAATCCCTGCAGGTGAGCGAACCGGGCCTACTTTCGCGGCAAATGGCGCGACAGCTGGCAATTGGCTTTGTGGGGCTGGTGATCTTCCTCTGGCTGATCAACTACCCCGGGCACGCCGTCTCGATCCTGCAGATGATCGTCGACGGCGCGCAGAACCTGGCCGACGCCATTCGCAAGTTGCGCCTGAACTAGGAGCAAGGAGAAAGAAGGTGCGAAAGACACTCGATCGACTCCAAAAGGCCTCCTACGCGGCGGCGGCGACGGTTCAGGTCAACGCTTTCCAGCTCGTCGAGTCGCGCCGTAATCGGACCCTCGGTGCCGGCGGCGTGGCTGTGCTCGGCATGCTGGTGGCTGCGGCCCCGGCGCTGGCCCAGAGCGGGTGCCTGAAGAACCAGTCCAAGGGCGCCGCCCAGGCGCTGGAGAGCTTCTTCTCCGGGGCGGCCACCTTCCTGATCTACATCGGAGGAGCGGTGTTCCTGCTGATGATGGCCGCGGGCGGCATCATGTTCATGATCGGCACCTCCTCCGGTCAGATCGGCAAGGCCAAGTCGTACATCAAGCACGCGCTGATCGGCCTGGTCGTCCTGGTCACCGGCGTGTTCGTCAAGGAGGTCGTGGTCAACCTGATCGCCGGCATCTCCTCGGGCACCAACTCCGCGGAATGCCTCGGCGGCTCCAAGTGGTGATCACTGGGGAGTAAAGGCCACCCGCAGGACGTGCAAGGCCTAGCTTGAGCCACGCGATGTCTCTCGCGTGGCTCAAGCGTTCTCTGGTTGCCGCCGCAGTGCTGCTCACGCTCTCGCCGGCGGCCGCCCAGGCCCAGGAGCAGGATTACGGCGCCTGGGAGCCCGACGAGACGCCACAGGCCTTCCAGGCCTTCAACGACGACGTCATCCCCTTCTCCTCGCGAGACGTAAACGAGCAGACGAGCTTCGTCTGCGCCCTGCCGGACGGGCGCGCCCTGAGCGCGCAGGAGCGGACGCTCTTGTCGAAGATCTTCCGCGGTGCGGCTCAGGTCTACAACGGCAAGTTCCAGCTCGGCGTGCAGCAGCCCAAGGCTGCCCCGGGCAACGGCGGCTACGCCGAGGGTGCCGCCGGCATGCAGGCCTTCCTGCGCAACGAGATCCAGCTGCTCGAGAGCGGCCAGTGGGTCGACTACTCGGCCCGGCAGCTGGCGGTGGTCGACGGCAAGCGCGAGCAAGGCTCGTATCTCGCGCAGAAGCCCGGATGGCAGGTGGTCCTCGAGCGGAGCGCCGAGCGCCCGATCCCGGAGCGCCAGCCGCGCTTGGCCTCCCTGATCCCGGCCGAGAGCAAGCACCCGCTCGAGTTGACGTCGCTCCTGCCGGAGGCCTGCGCCCTGGATCCGATCCAGGCCGAAGGCCCCAGGTTCTCCTCGCTCATCGGCGACCCGGGCCAGTTCATCCTGGACGCGCTGCTCTACATCCCCGCCGGGCTCGCCAAGGCGGGCCACGACTACCTGCAGCCGCAGGCTTGGCGCTACGCGTTTTGGACCCCGCACACCGAGCGCGGAGATCTGATGTGGACCGTGCCGGTCGGCTGCTCCCCGCGCGGCAGCGAGGAGCGCGCCTACAGCTCGAATCAGGCCCTGGCCAACTGCCGAGGATCCGCGCCGGTCGGATTCGACGGTGAGTTGCACGCACCGCAGGCCGACGGGCAGCAGCCCTGGTTCCTGGTCGCAGCGCAGCTGATCCAGTGGCTGCTCACAGGCGTCTACCTGCTGATCTTCTTCTCGGCGGCGATCGCCTACATGTTCCGCTCGAACCGCTCGGCGGTCCACGGCATCGTCCGTCTGGTGCCGCGCCTTTTGGCCTCGATCGTCCTGGTCGTCTTCGCCGGCTGGATCATCGGCAACCTGATCACCGTCTCCAACTTCGCCGTCTCGCTGGTCTTCGGCTTCGACGAGGCGCCGACGGTCGGGGCGATCAACACCTTCCTGCTGCAGGCAGGTCCGATCGCCGGCGGCTCCGAGGTCTTCCAGCAGCTGGTCGAGCTTTTGGTCGGGGCTACCACCGTCTTCTTCTACCTCGTCCTGTTCCTGGCCGCGGTGGCCCGCCAGGTGATCCTGGTGGCCCTGATCATCCTGGCGCCGCTGGCCGCCCTGTGCCTGATCGTCGACAGCTGGCGGCAGCACTTCCACACCTACGTGCGCCTGCTGAGCGCCGTGCTCGCCCTCCCGGTGGTGCTGGCGCTGATCTTGCGCATCGGCACCTCGATCAACCCGTTGATCCTGGATCCGGCCTCGGCATACGGCGGGCTCGAGGGCATCATCGGGCTGGCGATGATGGTCCTGACCTTCTACCTGATGTACTGGGCCATCAAGCAGGCCAAGGAGTTCGCCCTCACCGGTCGCCTGCAGCTGGCGGGCGCAGGCGGCGGATCGGCGCCGGCAGGCGCCCTGCCCAGCATCTCTCCGCCCGACGATCCGGGAGGCAGGCTGATCAACGCGGCAAGGGCCGTGTTCAGCTCCGCGTCACCGCCGATGCATCCGCAGCAGGCCTCGTTCAGCGGAGGGCGGACGCTGAGCGCCGGATCATTGCCGGCGCCGGGAGCGGCGCGGCCTTCGGCCAAGGCCCTTCTGGCCGAGGGGCCCAAGCGACGCGAGGGCGAGGTTCGCCTCGATCCTCAGGCTGCCCGCGAGTACCGCCTCGGCCTGCGCCGGGAGGTGGAGAAGGAGGTCAAGAAGCTGGGCAGGCGGCTCAGCCGGCTCGAGGTCGAGCAGGTCAAGGAGCGCTACGTCCGCGAGAACGGAGAGCTGCGCGAGCGGCAGGGGGCCTACTACCTGCAGCAGGCCAAGGCCGAGCAGGAGGGGCGCCTGCGCGCCGCCCGCATCCGAAGCGAGGAGCGGCTGCCGCAGGCGAGCGAGGACTAGCTTCGCGACATGGACGAGCAGGCACCCGAGCCGACGCGGCTACCGATCGAGATCGAGACCGAGGATCCCTTCATCCAGATGCCGATGGGGATCCAGCTCGGCGTGCGCCAGGCGCTGACGATCGCTACCGGGATCTTCCTCTGGTGGATCCTGCTCAAGCTCACCACCTCGTTCCTTCCGCTCTCGACCTTCTTCGCCGGCCTTCTGTGGGCGCCCGTGGCCATCGGCGGCCTCGTCATGGCCCTGGTGCGCCGCGACGGGGTCTACCTGGAGGAGTACCTGACGCGGCGGATCATCTTCATGATCTCGGAGCGCAACTTCATCCTCCGCGAGAGATCGAGGACCCTGCAGGCCGAGGAGGCCGAGTGGCGAGCGATCAGCGAGCGCGACGAGGACGAAGGATCAGCCGACTGGGGCTAGCCGCGCTTCCGGCGTCTCCTTAGCGCAATCCCCCGGGGGTGGGGTGCGCGGGCTTACCTTCGCACCGTGAGCGAGCAGCCAACCCGTTTCGGCTCCACCGAGCAACTCGTCCCGGTGCGGGCGCTTCTGCCCGAGCAGGAACCCGGCGAGGGAGCGCTGCTCGTGATGCGCGACGGCTCCTTCCGGATGCTGGTTCGCTCCGGCACGGTCAACTTCGAGATGAAGAGCCCGGCGGAGAAGGCATCGCTCACGCTCACCTTCGGTGCCCTGGTCAACAGCCTCGAGGTCGATTTCCCGATCCAGATCTGCTCGCACTCGCGCCCGATCGACATCCAGGCCTACGCCGAACAGTTCCAGCCGCGCCTCGACAACGAGCGCACGCCGCAGCAGATCAAGGCCCTGATCCGCTCGCACTGCCAGCACTTCGAGCAGAAGGTGCGCCAGCAGAAGCTGTTCTTGCGCGAGATCTACGTCGTCGTCCCCTACAAGGGCATCCGCGGGCCCCTCGAGCAGTCGATGGTCGATGAGATCCCCGGCGCCTCGCTGATCAAGGCGCTGACGACCAAGATGGAGGATCGGATCGACGAGAACCCCAGCGATCTCGAGATCGCCGCCGCGCGGCGGACGCTCGAGCTTCGCTCCGGGCAGATCGTGGCCCGTCTGCAGGAGATCGGCCTCGATGCCTACCGCCTCGACCAGGACGAGGTGCTGAAGCTCCTCTACCGCCTCTTCCACCCCGGCCTCGCCGAGCGCCAGCGGGACCCGGGCGCCTACCACGACGACGACTCCATGGTCATGGGTTTCTCCGACATCGGACGCATGCCCGACGAGGTGCCGAGGCTGCCGGTATGAGGAAAGAGAGGAGAGATCGATGAGCAAGCTGGGTGAGATGCTCAACTTCAAGCGCAAGCTCCGGATGCTGCGCGGCGAGGGTGAGGAGGAAGCAGGTGCCGAGCTCGTCCAGGTGGCCGACGAAGGCGAGCAGGAGACCGAAAGCGCGATCTTCGATCGCCTGGCCCTGACCCTGCCGCGGCTGGTCGCCCCCGACAGTGCCAGCCATCGCGAGACCTACTACAAGGTCGGCGACCAGTACACGCGCACCCTGTTCATCCACAACTACCCGCCGCAGGTGGTCGACAACTGGCTGGCCGACATCCTTCGCTCCAACCACGCGGTCGACGTCGCCATCTACATCCAGCCCCTGGACCGCAAGAAGTTCCTCGACCGCATGCGCCAGCGGCTCTACCGCGACGAGGCGGCGATCATGCAGCAGCAGGAGCAGGGCGAGCTGGTCGACGCCCGTCGCGTGCGCCGCTACGAGGACTACAAGCAGTTCATCGAGGCGGTCCAAAACGATGTGACCCGCCCCTTCCAGATCATGGTCGCCATGACCCTGCGCGCCGACTCCGTCAAGGAGCTCGACAAGATCACCGAGGAGTTCGAGCGCCGCCTCACGGCTGTGCAGACGCGTCGCGCCACTTGGCGGCACAAGCAGGGTTTCGAGTCGACCCTGCCCCTGATGCAGAACAACCTCTACGACCTGCAGGCCATCCGCCCGATACACACGCAGGGCCTGATGACCATGTTCCCCTTCTCCTCGAACGAGCTGACCCACGAGCGCGGGGTCCTGGTCGGCGTCACCCTAAGCGGCAGCCCGATCATCCTCAACCGGTTCATGCAGCCCCAGATCAAGTCGCCGAACACGGCGATCTTCGGCGCCACCGGCTCGGGCAAGTCCTTCTTCGCCAAGCTCGAGATGCTGCGCTGGAACTACCTGGGCGTGCCGGTGATGGTGCTGGACCCCTCCGGTGAGTACCGCCGCGTCTGCGAGGGAGTCGGCGGGGCCAACATCGAGATCTCCCTGGACTCCGCGCAGGTGATCAATCCCCTGGACTTCTCGAACGCGGTGCGCCCGGGCCACGACGCCCTGCGCGAGAAGATCGCCTTCATGGTCGACTTCATCGGCGTCATGCTGCGAAGCCAGGACGGCTCCGGCGTGATCTACGACGCCGTCACCAAGCAGATCGTCGACAACGCCCTGCAGGAGACCTACCGCCAGTACGGCTACCACGTCTCCGACCAGCAGTCGCAGCTGCACGCCACCCCGGAGAACATGCCGCGGCTGTCCGAGGTGCACGCCATGCTGCAGCGCCTGGCCAAGGTGAGCGGCCCCGACCCGATGGTCCAGGAGCGGATCCGTCCGCTGATCGCCGCCCTGGGCACCTTCGTGAACGACGGCTCCCTGGCTCCGCTGTTCGACCAGCTGACGACGATCGATTTGCGATCACACTTCATCAACTTCGACTACTCCGGGCTGCCCAAGCAATACCTGCCGCTGGCCATGCACCTGGTGCTGGAGTACCTGCACACGACCTTCTTCAACCGCCACCAGCTGCAATCCGGCACCAACCGGCTGCTCTACATCGACGAGGCTCAGGTGCTGATGAAGGAGCTGGAGACGGCGCGCTTCCTCGAGCAGACGGCCCGGACCTGCCGCAAGTACGGCATCGGCCTCACGGTCATGACCCAGGACGTAGGTGTGTTCGTCCTCAACGAGGACGGCTCGGAGAATAAGATCGGTCGCGGCATCCTGGCCAACTGCACGATCAAGGCCCTGCTAAAGCAGGAGCCCTCGGAGATCGAAGCCGTACGCCGCGCCTTCGACCTGACCCAGTCGGAGCTCTCCCGCCTGCTTGCCGCCGGCACCGGCGAAGGCCTGATCTTCGTCGGGCGCGAAACCGTCTGGTTCACCGCCTGGGGCCTGGCCTCGCCCCAGGAGTACGAGATGCTCACCACCACGCCCGACGAGATGCGCCAGATCGCCGCCGCGCAGCAGATGCAGGCCCTGAACCGCGCCCCGGAGCAGATCGTCGACGAGTCTCACCGTCTGAGCGGGGAGTTCCCTGCTCCTCCGCCCCCGCCGGCATCGCCCTACGCCGATCCCTTCGCCGGTCCGGAAGCAGCCGGCCAGCCGCCGCAGCTGCCGAAGCGATCCGGCCCGCAAGCCCAGGGGAGCGCTCCCGGTGCCGGCGCGGCGCCGCCTGGGGAGGCGCCTCCGGGCGCGGGGCCGGCAGCAGGGCCGATGCCGTCGGCGCCGGGGGCGGCGGCACCCCAAATCCCGGCGCAGCAGCCTCAGCAGCAGGCGCCGCCCGGATACGGCGGGGCGCCAGAAACGGCGCCCCAACCGCAGCCCGAGCCCTCTCCGGCGCTCCCCGACTTCGGGGATGATCCGTTCGGCGGGTAGGCGCCCGGCGAGCAGCGAAAAACATACCGGCCCCTGAGGCGGAGCTTAGCTTCGCCTTGCCATGCCTGATCGCTTGCGGCGGATCGCAGGGGCAACGCAGCCGTCCAGCCCGGTGGGGCGGGCGCTCAAGGTGCTGCTCGCCGCCCTTCCGCTCGTGATCTTCGCAGCCGCCTTCGCGATCATGAGCTCGGCCAGCGGTGGCGCCGTCCTTGCCCTGGGCGAGAAGCTCTCGGGCCTGGAGGGCGTCTCCGAGGAGGAGATCCGCAAGATCCTGGATCGCGCCGACCCCGAGCTGGTGCGCAGGATCCGCGAGCAGTACGGCGATCTCTACGCCCAGGCGCTCGACTGCACCAACCTGCCCCCGGCCGAACGGCGCCCGGGGCAGAACTGCATCGAGGGGCTGCTGGCTGCCATGGCCGGCGAGCAAAGGTCGGCGATCCCGCGCGAGGCCTACTGGCTTTTGCCGATCTACCGGCAGGCGGCGAAGCGCTATGGGCTCGACTGGAAGCTCCTGGCGGCGATAAACGGCGCCCGCACCCGCTTCGGGCAGATCGACTGCGAGGGCCCCGCCGGGGTCGGCTTCATGCGCCTGCACCGCTCGGCCTGGGAGCGCTACGCGGTCAACGCCGGGGACAACAAGCTCGAGCGCGGGGTGTCGGGCTGCTATCGGGCTGCGCGCCCGGCGCGCATCTACGAGCGCTTCCGCCAGCCGTGGAAGCCCGGGGACAAGGAGGACTACGCCTCCAACCGCGGCGCCGACTACTTCGAGGCCGTGGACTCGATCTTCACCGAGGCCCGGATCCTGGCCCGCCACGGCGCCTACGACAAGATGCAGGGCGGCTGGAGGTACTCCGGCTCGCCTTCGAACATGTGCACTCCGCCCAAGGAGGATGGGCGCGTCTACTTCCCGCCGGACTTCAGCGCCCTGCCCGGGGTCGCCGTCCTCGGCTACAACAAGAAGCTCAAGCTCCCGCGCTGGATCATCGTCCACTCCGCGCGCTGGCGCAAGAAGCACCCGCCGAGCACCTCGCCTTCCGGGGCGATGCCGACCAGGCTGCTTCTGCGCTACCTGGAGACCATCTGGCGGGCCTTCGGAGCCAGCCCGCGCGAGGCCCGGGTCAACGCCAAGGCCAACCTGGCCCAGGTGATGCAGGAGTCAGGCGGGCGCTCGCACGCCATCCAGACCGTCAGGGACGTAAACAGCGGCGGCAACGAGGCCGGCGGCCTCCTGCAGTTCATCCCCAGCACCTTCAACTATTGGAAGGTCGACGGCTTCAACGACCGCTTCGCGCCCCTGGACAACCTGCTGGCCGGGGTCAACGCCCAGGTGAACGCCGAGTACATCAACACCGTGCGCTCGGGGCGCGTCAAGATCCTCTCCGGCAACGGCGGCTGGGGGCCGGGACCCGGCAGCAACCCCTACCGCACCGGCGGCAAGAAGCGCAACGTAAGCCAGATCGCCAACGGCAAGTCCAAGCGCGTAGGCGCCTTCGCCTACAAGGGCAAGGCTCAGACCGACCCGGTCTCCGAGGCCGTGGCCTGGGACGGCGAGCGGCGGATGAGCGCCTGCTACGTGGCCGTGGTCTGGGACTGGTACCAGGCGATCAAGCGCTACCCGCCGCGCCCCGGCGAGCAGTTCTCGGTCCGCGCCCCGGGCGGGACGCGCAAGATCGTCGGCGGCGGCAGGTTGGTCAAGTGCCCGAAGCAGATCCCCCACGACACCAGCAACGGCTGCTACGTCGACCGGCGCATCGTCCCGGACCTTTTGTGGATCCACAAGAAGTTCGGGATCTATATCAGCGACGGCTACTCCGGGCCGCTGCCCAAAGGCGGCTCGGCCGGCTGCGGCTGCCACTCGATCAACGGCGAGCACCCGTTGGGCCTGGCCGTCGACATCAACCCGGCGCCGAACTCCAGCTGGGATCGCATCGACAAGCTGGCCCGCTTCGCCGAGCCGCAACAGAACAACCCGCGCCCGCCCTTCCGCTGGGTCGGCTACAACGGCGATGCCAACCACGGCCGGGGCCACCACCTGCACCTCTCCTGGGACCACTCCCCCACCCCGCCCTACGAGCTGGCCGACTGGGTCCTGGTCTTCGGCGGCAAGCAAAAGAGCAAGCAGAAGGGCACGAAGAGCGCCGCGAAGCGCAAGGCAAGAAGGGCCGCAGCCAAGAGCAACCGCAAGCAGAAGAGCAAGGCGTCCAAGGGCAAGCGGGGCAAGAGGCCCAGGCGGCACCAAAACTGAGCGAAGGTTCCGGCCCGCGGCGTCGCGCGCCCTAGATTGAGTTCGTGCCGCAGATCAAGCAAAAGACGCTTCGGTGGATCTGGGCTTTGGGCCTGATCGTCTCGCTGGGCTTCCTCTTCGCCGCCCTGTCGGTGCGCAGCTCGGACCCGGTCGAGGAGGTAAGGCAGATCGAGCGCGAAGGAGACCGTGCCGTCATCCCCTCCGAGCGCATCCCCGGCGACTACCAGCAGGCGCTCGAGGCCGCACCGCTCGAGGTCCTGCCCCACTCCCTCCCTGCCGAGCGCGAGCAGGACCTGGCCAATCCCAGCCAGCGCGCCTCCCTGCGCCGGGCGGCGGCCCGCTTTCTGCGCGCCTGGGAATCGTTCAAGCCGTACGAGCGCGGCTATCCGGGACGGCTGCGGTCGCTGGTCGTCCCCGGGCACCTGGACGAGATCGCCGCGCGCGAGGAGTCGGAGCCGCGCAATGAGATGTGCTGGCAGGAGGAGATGTGCCTGGTGGCCTCGCGATGGGTCGGGGGAAAGCCCGAGATCCAGGTCGAGCGACTCGAGGGCAACCGGGCCTGGGTCACCGCCTACGGGGCGGTCGAGGCCCGGCCCCTGGCGCCCGGGACCGATCCGGCCCGCGGCTTCTACGCCCGCTCCTACGCCCTGATGCTGCGCCGCGACAACGTGTCCGGGCGCTGGCTGGTAGAGAGGGTCGTGGCCCAGACGATCGACGAGCCGATCGGCGGGCGCTGGGACAGCACGAGCCCGAACGACGCCCCAGGCCACTAGGCAAAGTGGCCCGCCGCGCCGCGGACGCGAGGCAAGCTGGGCGGCGTGGAGCGCCTGAGCAGACTGGTCAAGCGCACCCCGCCGGTGGTGCTGCTGATGGTGGCGATGCTGGCCGTGTGCGTGGGCTACTCGCTCTACCGGGCGGCGACGGCCTTCTCCCCGAAACCCGCATCGCCGGCCTACGAGCGCATGCCCTCGCAGGCCTTCGCCATCCCCCAGGCGATCGTGCTGGTCGATCCGCAGAAGCTCACCGAGCCGCGCCTGCCGGATACGGCCTACGAGCAGATCGTTCCCACGGCCCGCAGACTGGGAGCGGCCTTCCGCTCCGGCGAGCTGGGGGCGCGCAAGCTGGAGGGCGCCGGGCTGGGCCGCAAGCTGGCGCGAAAGCGCGCCGATGAGATCGCCATGAGCGCCAAGGCCCTGCGCGGGCGGGAGGTGCGCTCCGACGAGGAGGTATCGGTGCAGGTGGAGTCGCCCACCAGGGCCAGCGCGCGGCTCACCTACGAGATCCTCTCCACATCGCTGGGGGCCAGCTCGCTGACCCTGGTCCTGGGCTTCAGCGAGCGCCGTCCTGGGGTCTGGCGTCTCTACGACACGCGCGTCGAGGGGTAGCTTTCCGAGGCGAAAAGCCCAAGGCGCCGGGGAAAGCGAAGCAAGATCGCCGCGTGAGGGCCTACAGGGCAATCCACGGGTTCCTTGCCCGCGAGCACGCCGACAGCGAAGTCTCGTTCAAGGCCGTCATCGGCGGCCTCTTGCTGCTCGTCGCCTACATGGCCTACCCCGAGCCCTTCCACGAGTTCGGGCGCTTCATCGTGAACACCCTGCTGGAGTCGGTCCGAGACGCATTCGGCACCTCCTCCGACGGTGGAGCGAAGGATCCGGGTCAGATCCGCATCAAGGGGCATAGTGGCGGCTGATGCGGATCGGATCGATCGAGATCGAGGGAGTCGAAAAGCGCTTCTGGTTCATCCTCGGCACCGTCATCCTGCTGATCGGCGCCGGGGTCTACCTGTGGTCGAACCGCCCGTCTCCCCCGCCACCGAACACGATGCCGGCCTTCGACCCGAAGGAGCTCCCCCGTCTCCCCGATGACTGGTTCGACGAGCAGGTCAAGGCCTACGGCCTGCGGACCGCAGCCAGCACCGACGAGTTCACCGCAGGATACGTGGCCAATCTAGGCCAGCCCTTCCGGCTCAAGGTGATGATCCCCGACCAGGAGTCGGCCAAGGAGCGACCCTCCCTTTCGCTGCGCAAGGACGGCTGGATCTTCCGCCCGGCGATCTTTCTGCCGCCGACGCAGGCCCAAAGCCAGGACGATCTGCAGAGCCGCCTGGACGAGCTGAGCGACGGCCAGCCGCTGATGCTCGGCTTCCCGGAGGGCGCGCAGCCGGCTGCCGAGGGCGGCCCCTACGAGATCGCCGGCATGCTCTGGTGGCGCTCGGACGCCTTCAACCCGCCGACCGACGAGCGTGAGCTCGAGCTCCCGCCGGCGCCGATCCTGCTCGTGCCGTCCGGCCGCTTCGAGCCGATCTCGCGTCCGGAGCTGGAGGCCCCGACCACGCATCGCGCCGACATCGATCTCACCCTGCGCTCCGGCCCCCTCGAGATCGCCGTGCCGCGCGTCGAGTGGTCCTCGGGGCGCGAGCTTCGCGCCTGCGTGGTGGTGCGCAACCTGAGCGGCCATCCGCAGCAGCAGTGGCCGGGGATCTCGGCCTCGTCGGCCCAGGTGGGCGAGGGCGGATCGGTCTCCGAAGGCTCGATCCCCGAGGAGGGCTACAGCCTCACCGCCCAAAGCGAGCTCTCGCCCCGCCAGGCCGTCGCCGGCTACATCAACTTTCCCGGCTTGGAAGTCGTGGACGCTCCGAGCGAGATCGTCTACATCGAGCTGCCCTCGCTCTCTCCCTTGCAGGACCCGCGCAGCTACCGCCAGCGCATCGCGATCACGCCGGATCAGTTCACCGACGTCGCCTCGAGCTCACGCGACTCGCGCCTGACCCCGGACTGCGATGACGCCCGCGGCGCCCGCGACGGCGGGCTGTCGCCGGTCTCTGGGTAAACGCCCCCGTCGATCCGGCCCGCCGCGCCGCGGAACGTATCCCTGCTTTCAGCGCTCAACCGGCTCGCCGCGGCGAAGATCCTCCAATCCGGGCCCGGGCCGACCGCAGCAGAGCCATGTCTCGCGGCTTTCCCTTGCCCCGGCTCGCGAGCAGGCCCGCGGAGCGCTTGCGGGCCGGCGAGTCGTACCCAGGAAACTGCTCCTTTCCATCTGCCGCTGATGTTAGGGTGCCGCCAGCATCTATCCGGGTCGATCGACCCTGTTCGTGCATAGCTGACTTTCAGGAAGGGAGCTCAGGGATGGCTGAGCACGTATACTGCGGGCAGTGCGGCTCGCAGCTCGGTGCTACCGATCGCTTTTGTTCCGCCTGCGGAGCCCAGCAGCCGGAACAAGAAGCAGCGAAGCAGAAGCCGGGCGGTGAGGACAGACTGCGGACCGAGCGGATCGAGCAGATCACCCCGGGCGCCGCCGAGCTTGCCGGGGCGCTGGCGGCGCAGGCCCGCCGTCCGGGTGTAGCCAGGCCGGGTATCTCGGCGCTGATCGGGGCCGGCGCGATGCTTGGCGTAGGCCTTCTGGTCGCGCTGCTCTTCCCGGGCCAGTCAGCCATCGCGTTCATCGGCCTGAGCCTCCTGGAGGAGATGCTCGATCAGGCCTGCGCCTTCACCCTGGCCCAGTTCCAGGTCCCCGGCCTTGACTCCAGCTTGCGCTTCACACCGGCGATCTTCGTGGCGGTGCCCCTGCTCGGCACCGGGGTGCCTGCCTATCTCCTGGCCAAGCGTGCGGACAAGGCAACGGGCGCACGGGCGATGGTCGGGTGGGGTGCGGCCACGGGCCTGCCGTTCGCGCTGCTGATGCTCATCGTGGCCCTGATCGTGGGCGAGACCGAGGATGCCAACGGCTTCATCTTCGAGCCGTCGCTCAGCGGTGTCTTCTTTCTCAGCCTGCTCTGGGGCAGCATCGGCGGCGGGGCCGGCGCCGCGCTGGCCTGCGATCGGGAGCGGCTCCGCGGCCTTCTGCCGGACCGGGTTCGTGCCTTCTTGCAGCTGGCCTGGACGCCGCTCAGGGCGCTGCTGCTCTCGCTGGCCGTGACGGCAGCGCTCGGCACCGCTGCGGTGCTCGTGCAGACGATCCGGGACGCCGGCCACATCCGCGAGACCGATGAGGGGACGCGCTCCGTGCTGCTCGCCAGCATCGACTCGGCACTGTACGCGGTCGAGCACGGCGTCCACTTCAACGAGCTCGGCGCCGGCGTCAAGTTCAAGGCGCCGGCCCTCTCGGCCGCAGGCGGCGTGCCGCTCCCGGTGGCCAGGTTCGAGGAGCTCACCGGCGGGCAGGATGAGTTCGACGATCTCGACGAGCTCCTGGAAGCCGATACCGGCACGTTCAACATCTTCGACTACCGGAAGGCCTTGCCGGTCTGGGCCTTCATCCCCCTCCTCGGCCTGATCGCGATCCCGGCCCTGTTCGCGCTCTACGGTGGCTTTTCGCTGGCCCGGACCGCAGGAGCCCGTTCGCTGGGCCTGGGGGCGGCCTGGGGAGCCCTGGTGGGACCGGTCTGGTCGCTTGCGATGATCGTCATCAACGCGCTGATCAACAAGGTCGTGCTCAACACAGGCCTGTTCGGCGCTGCCGACGGCGACTCGGTCTTCACGATGTACCTCCTGGGTGGCGCCGTGCTGGGCGCGCTGGGCGGGCTTCTCGCCGCCCAGGGGGCCGCCGCCGAGGCCCGCGGTCAGGCGGAGGGGGCGGCGGCGTGAGTGTCGCCTGCCACAGCTGCGGTTCCACGGACAACCCCGCCGACGCCAAGTTTTGCCGGGCCTGCGGGGCATCGCTCGAGGACGCGCCCGAGCAGGACGCCTCGCAGGAGAGTGAGCCACAGGCAGCCCCGGGCCGGGCCGAAACCTTGCAGGACGAACCCGCCGGGTCCGAGGCGGCGGCCGGTCAGAACGCGGCCGCACCCGCGAAGTCCAAGCGGGGCGCGTTGTCGGTCTGGCTGCGACGCGCCCTGCTTGCCTGCCTCGCCCTGCTTGTTTTCGCCGGCAGCGTTGCCGGCGCCTACCTCATCGGCCACGCCAAGGGGGATGACGCCGAGCGCGTCGCCGAGCTTGAGGGCGAGGTGAGCGACCTCAAGGAGGAGGTGGAGGCGCTCGAGGAGGAGCGCGACACGCTTGCCGGCCAGCAGGAGGAATCCGATGACGGCCAGGAGCAGCCGCGCGAGAGCGAGGAAGCGTCCGAGCTCGTGATCGCCGGCATCGGCGAGGCCCGGACGGCAGGCCAGGGCAAGACCGTGAAGCTGGAGGAGATGACAGCGACGCTGGACCGGTGGGAGGCCACCGATATGGTCTCCGATGAGTTCGGGTCCAGCCGAGCCGACGGGGTCTTCGTCATCGCCGTGGTGACTCTCGGCAACCGCTTGAACAGGAAGGTCACCGTGGATCCCGAGAAGACGTTTCAGCTGCTCGTCGACGGGCGCAGGTTCGATCCCGACTCCCATGCCATGGGCTGGGCCGGCGGCGAGGACAGCTGGATGGACGTCGGGTACGACGGCATCCAGCCCGGCGCCAGCGTCACCGGGACCGTGGTCTTCGACATCGCCAAGTCCTCGGCGAAGAAGCTCGAGGACGAGGGGATGGTGCTCGTCAAGCAGTTCTCCGACGCCGAGTTCATCGGCGAGAAGCCCGCGCTCCCCGTCGCCGGCCTGAAGCTCTCGGGGTAGAGCCGGCAAGTCCTGGCTTAGCCCAGGGCGAAGCCGATCGACGCTCCTTCCCGCGCTGGGCCGGCGGCGCTCCCTGATGCGCTTTGGCCGCGGCGCCTCGCGGTTGAGAGAAAGCCGAGCGTCACGGAGGCGCGTGCCACCTTCGACGGCGTGCAGGCCCTCTTCCTCGTAAATCGCCAGCGCGGCCAGGCAGCCCTGGAGGCGCTGCTCTCGATCATCCTGCTCTTCATCTTCTTCTTCGTCATGTGGGCCGTCGCCGTCGCCATCCACAACCAGTCGCGCATGCAGACGGCGGCCCAGCTGGCGGCGCAGGGGGCCCTTCTCACCTACGACCGCACGGCCTACAAGGGCCAGGACCAGGTCCGCGCCCAGGCCGCGATGGCTCGCTCCCAGATCATCGCCCGAAGCCTCTACGCCGAGAACGCCTGCGGAATGATCCCAGCCCCATTCACCGACGAGACCCCGCCGGCCTGCACTCCCGACATCCCGGATCTCAGGGTCGAGATCGCCTGTTCTCCGGTTCTGCATGATGCCGGCGCCTTCTCGCCCGAAAACTGCGGGCGCTCCGGCGGCGGGGCTGAGGGCGGCAACCTGGACGCGGCGGTCAGGGTCTTCGTCGAGGCCGAGGCCCGCCAGCCGCTGATCCTGGTCAGCCCGGATCCCGATGAGACCCTCGCGCTGGCTCCGCTTTTGCGCGGGCAGGCCTTGGCCTACTCGTTCGAGCCGCGGCAGAGCATGCAGATCGGAGAGGAGGAGGAGTAGCGATGTTGCGGCGTCTGCGTGCAGGACAGACAGGCCAAGCGGCGCTAGAGACCTTCATCGTCTTCGCCGCCTGGTTCGTGTTGACGATGCTGGTCTTGAACCTGATGTTCATCATCGCCTCGCTGATGCTCAACCAGAGCACGGTGACGCGAGGGTCGCAGCAGGTAGCTTCCCTCGGCTGCCTGCCGACGGGCGTGGCCGAGGAGATCGCCGACCGAGCCACCTTCGGCACCGAGGATGTCGAGGTGCGCGCCGCCTACGTCTCTCCGAGTGCCGATGGGACCTTCGACCGCGACTCCGTCTTCGACGACCAGGGGCGGGTGCGCGCCGGAGCAGCGCGGGTTCCGGAATGTAAGTCGAGCAGTGATCGCCGCTATGCCCCCTCGGGCAGCTACGTCCTCGTCCAGGCCTCCTACAAGCAGCGGGTAGTGCTGCTCGAGTACCTGGGCATCCCCGCCACCTTCAGCGTCACGCGCAACGCCCTGTCGGTATCCAACGCCCTGGAGGGAGGTGATGCCTCGTGATCCGGTTCTTGCTGCAGCGGCGCTTCCGTGAGGAGGGAGCGATCGCCCTCGCCACCTTCGCCTTCATCGTCTTCGTCGGCCTGGTCATCCTGCTCACCCTGTGGGGGATCGCCTACACGACGGGCGCCTACAACGCCCTCTACTCAGCCAACCAGTCGGCGGCCTACGCCGCGGCCACGGTGACCCGCCCCTCCTGGGAGCCCAAGGACACGCCCTCCGATCAGCCCTTGATCACCTGCGGTCGGCGCGCCCGACTGCAGGACGGCAACAACTCCTACGTCACCGTCTGCTACGACGACCCCGGGCGTAGCGACGAGGCCATCGACGCCGCCCAGCAGGTCCTGGCTGCTTCGCTGGGCTCGAGCAAGAGCCGGCCCGGCCCCTTCGGCCTCTACTACGACGGGGGGAGCTCCGATGAAGGGATCGGCTCCGTGCGCCTCGTTGGGCCACGAGGCGCACGAGGTCAGGGCGACCTGATCACGATCCACGAGATTACGATGTCGCCGGCGGACGCTCGCAACCTCGCGGAGGGCCTCGATCTCTGTCCGGAGGACGGAATCGCGGAGGCCGGCTACATCGAGGATCTGGAACCCATCGAGGTCTGCTGGCGCCTGCGCGATGAGGGCATCACCTACCCCAGGCAATACCATGCCGGCGTCGTCGTCCGCAGCGAAGCCAAGCTGCCGCTGCTTCCGATCTGCTCCGAGAGTAATTACTGCCCGACCTTCCGGCTGCAAGCCGTCGCCGCGGCCACCCTGGATCGCCCCTGGCTGCCGCGCAACAGCTGGGCCGGCTACTTCAGCTCCTAGCGACCGTCACGGCCCCGGCAACGGCGGATTCGCGAGACCGAACGAGGCACTTGGGACCCTTTTGCAGCAGCAAGCGCCCTATCCCGCTTGACCTTGCGAGAAACGGCGTTTTGCGCTCTCATAATGGCGCGTGGACGCCAGATTTCCCTATGATCGCCGGCAATCCGAACTGGAAGAGATGGAACCCCTGTTATAGGGCGGGTATGGAGATGCGCTCACCAATGCGGTTCTTCACCCCAGTAACGGTCATTTTCGCCGCCGTGCTCGCGGCGCTGGCCGCCCCTGCGCCGGCGCAGGCGGCGAAGATCAACATCCGTGTTTGGAACGACGCCGGCTTACCGCAGACGGGGGTCTCGGTCTTCAAGAGCGGTCAGACCGAAGGGCTTCCTGCGCAGACCGTTGACGATGGAATCGCCACGCTGAAGGTCAACCCTGGCGACCAGCTGGTGATCTCGGGAATCGGGAACAGCTGCAAGGATAAGCGCGGGCGCGTGATCACCTACAGCGTGCCCGATCCGGTCCCCACGGGTGAGGTCGACGTGACGATCCCGCAGCTTGAGGAGACCAAGGACCTGCCAGCGCAGGCCCGTGGTCTCAGCGCCGCCGAGAGGCGGCTGGTCGGGAAGATCAACGCCTTCCGGGCCAAGCACGGCCTAGAGCCGATACAGATCTCGAGCACCCTTTCCGCCGGAGCGTTCATCCGATGGACCCGGCTGAGGAAGCCCAACGGCGAAAATAAGGATTGTCCTGGTCTTGCCACCGTGCTCGGCGATCTGGGCTGGGGCACCCCCACAGGGACCTACTTCTCCTACTGGGGGATCCCCGCGGCGCCTTCGCTTGAGACCTTCATGGACTACCTGCGTTCCGACGCCATGGCAAGAAGCGAGATGCTTGATTCTGGGATCCGCTACGTGGGCGTGAGCCTGGCGCAGAACGCTTGGACGGCGGTCTTTGGAAGCTACTGCAGCACGCGCGTGCTCGGTGAGGAGGCCTGCGGTCTGACCGGAGATTTCGGTATCCCGCCGAAGGACTCCATCGGTGGCGACGCCGCTGAAGGCACGGGATCCGCGGCTCCGCGCCTGCGCCTGGCACAGGCCAAGCAGAAGGGCAAGCGGGTCAAGCTCATCTACCGGATAAAGCGGGGCGCTTCCGGCAAGGTGAGGTTCGCCCTCAAGGACGGGCGTCGCGAACGCACTCTGCGGGCCAAGCGGCGCCCGGGCCGCTACATCGTCCGTGTTCGCGCCCGCCGCGGCATGCGCTGGGCCAGCGTGATCGCCAGCTTTGCTCCGCGCGATGGGCGCTGGAAGCAGGCCAGCGTCTGCAAGCGCGTCAAGCTCAAGCGGACCCGGGGCAAGCGGGCCAGACAGTGGGTCGCGGTGAAGGTCCGAAGCTGTCGAGCGCGCTGAGCTCACGCTGAGACGATAGGGCAAATCCGCAGCGCGACCGCTGCCGGTCGAGGCACTTTCTCGCCCGGGTTGGATAAGCGGAAAAACGGGCGCCGGGCCTGCGCGAGACTAGGTTCAGGGCGTGCGACGCGTCCTTTCCGCAGCCGTCCTGACATGCCTCGCGGCCGCCCTGCTTTTGCCTGCCGCAGCCGACGCCACCTCGGGAAACACCGGGTTCGGTGTCGGCGGCAACTCCGGCACGAGCTACTCGTCCGGAGGCTACGCCGGCGGGCAGGTCAAGTGGTACGAGCTTCGCAACATGAACCGCACGCCGCGCTGGCACAACCTCTTCAACGACCTGCGTGAGAGGTTCAACCGCAGGGCCCTGTTCGCGGCTTCCAGGCAGGCGACCAACTCGATCATGAAACCGTGCGAGCGCTCCCTGAGCAACCCGCGGTGCATCCTCTGGCGCAACTCCCCCGTGCGCAAGACCGGAAGCGGGGCGGTCAGGACCTGGTGGGAGGTGCACACCGCCCAGCCGGAGAAGGTGGCCCAGGTCACCTCTGGCAACCTGGTCGGCTTCAACATCAGGATCTGGCGCGAGAACCCCGCGAGGAAGCGTTTCGATCTGATCTTCGAGCGGCGTGTGGGAATCGGCAAGATGCGAGACGCCGACCCGAACGTGCCCGGGAAGTCGGCCGGCAGCGACCCGAACTTCCAGCGGAGGTGGTGGTACGGAGGCACGACCGCGAACCAAAACGGCGGGGGCGCCCAGAATGGCGGCTCGTTCGCTGTCCGCGGGCGCACGTCCGCCGGGATGCTCGGCAACTTCAACAGCTTCTCCAAGGAGAAGTGCCGAGAGAACTACTCGCGCGGCAAAAACGGAAAGCGCAAGCGCCAAGTCGACGGCAAGAGAAGGAGAATCCCCAGCTTCGCACGCCCGTCGAAGAGCAAGCTGAAGGCTCTCAACCGAGCCGGCTGGAACTGGTGCTACTGGGAGGGCGAGGACATCGGTCCCAAGGCCTTTCGCTGGGCCCGCGTACCGGTGGGTGGGACGACCGCCCCGCCAAGAAACGATCCCGCCGGCGTGCGGCAGCTGCAGAAGATGTGGGGGCGCAACCCCTCCATGACGAGGGGCGAGCGACGCATGGAGTTCGGCCAAGCACAGCCGAAGGTCAAGAAGCGGAAGGTCAACCGGAGGGTACGCCAGAACTCGGCTCAGACAGCGGGCCTCAAGGAGGCGATCTGGATCCAGTGGAAGGCCCCCTTCGGCCGCGGCGAGAAGGGAGTGAACCGTATCCGCTACAAGATCGACGGTGCGCCGGGCCTGTTCTACGTGGTCCAGATCGTCGGCATCGACCGGGTCGAGAAGATCATGGATCTTCAGCCGCCCAACCTGTTCACGGGAGACACCAAGCGGACGCTTCGCAACACCTACTACTACAGAGGCCAGTTCGTGAAGGGCTACATCGCCAACCCGGTGCAAGGATCCGACACCACCGATCACGATCATCAGGGCGGGGCTCCCTCCGCGGGGATCGAGCTGAACGGCCCGGCGACGCTGCAAACCCGCGAGCACGCCGACTACAACGCCTCGCTCAACGCGGCTGGCCTGGACGAGCGCCAAGCCGTGCTGCCCTACCAGGTGACGCTCGACCACTTCACCCCGCAGATGAACTACTCCAGCGCCAAGCTGCGTGGCGCTCCCGCCAACACGTATCCCGCCGACTACGCCGTCTACGGGGTCCTGCGCCACGACGGCCAGCACTCCGTGCGACCGCAGACCCCGGCTCTGCCGCAGGCGCATACCCAGGGACTCTCGTACCGGGAGTCGATCACCGGCGGTAGGGACCCGAACCTGCGGATGGCGCGAATCAACGTCCCGGCTTGGCTTGCCCCCTTCTCCGATGAGGAGGATCTCATGACCACCTACCCGATCGGAGAGGCCGTGTCGCCGACCTTCACCCTGAGCTGGCTTCAGCCGACGCTTGAGAGCGCCTGTGCCGCGCAGCCTGAGCTGCCCTTCCCGCCGCGCAGCTGGCCTCGCAGCCTGCACAACTGCCCGAACCCGGCGGGGCACGCCCCTCGTGTCTACAACGCCTGGGACGACTACGTCCAGGCCCGTGGGCAGTGGGAGTCGCGCTGGGCACAGGCTCAGATCGCCAGTGATGGAACGGAAAAAAGGATCCGAGATGTGATCCCCATGCGCTCGATCCGCTGCTCGGCGCCGCAGAACACCAAGGAGTCGGACTGCGCTGAGCGATTCCACTGGTATGGCCTGCATCGCCCGCAGGGTGGCCTTCCGGTGAGCACCCAGTACGCCCAGGGATACCTTCTGCTGGCCGATGGCAACGACGACGGTGCCGCCGACGTGCGCTTGCGCTTGGACACCAACAGGCCTAGCAAGGTCTCGGGCGTCTACATCCACGAGCGTGGCCTCGAGCCGGATCCCGAGGACACGAGCACCGACGAGGAGCAGGAGAGCTTCACCTACATCCCCATCGAGTCCAAGCACCGCAGGGACGGCTTCGTCAGGGTCGATTTCTGTGAGGGATCCAACTGCGATGCGCCGTCCCTGCCGGTGGCGAGCGATGGCACCGGATATGTCGTGACCTTCGTCTTCAGCGGCCTCACGAACACCGATCTCACCGATTCGGCGGCAGGCGCCGAATACGATCACGCGCCGGGGGCGGCGAACGCCACCTGCCGCTTCTTCCAGGGCAACAGCAACCGGCCACGCCCGGGTACCTGCTGGAAGCTTCAGGCCCGCTACGAGGGCTTCTCCAGTCTCATCTGGCATTCACGGTTCGAGAACCCCGGCCCCAGCGAGGAATCGGCGACCTACGTGAGCGTCTACGGCCCGCGCGCCGACCGCTGAGGGCTTTCCTTGAAAGGCGGATCTCGAGATCGGCTCAAGGCTGGATCGCTCAGGCGGATGCCCTCCGGGTAGTGAGCTCGGCGACCCGGGCTCCCGCGGCCTTCGCAGCTCGGCGGCCCCATCAAGGTCGCTCCTTTCGCGGGCAGCTGCCATGACCCGCCGACGGGGCAAGCACGAGCGCGGGCCGGGATGGCGCTCGGTGCGGGGCGCACCTTGCAGGATGAGGTGTGCGCCAGCCTGCGCTCGCAGGCGGGGATGGGCAGGGCAAAAGGCGCCTCAAAGCCCCCTTTCGCGCCTACCTTGGCCTGAGTGGTAAAGCGCTCGCTCATCGCCATCGGGGCCCTTCTGCTCCTCTACCTCTGCTACACGCTCTTCGCCGCCCTGCTGGCCGGCGGCCCCGAGGAGCCCAAGCGCCCGAAGAAGCAGCCCGCCGAGGCGCAGCCCTGGCCGGGCAAGGGGACGCATGTGCTCAACACGACCCTCTATCGACGCGACGCCGCCCTGGCCGTGGATCGCGCCGAGTTCACCGGGCTCAAGCTCAAGAAGGCGACGGTGCGCGTGCAGCTGCGCGCGGATCTCTCCAGCGGCAGGCCGAAGTGGCTTCGCCCGAGGAGCTTCTTCGGCTACCGCTACGTCTCGCGGCAGCGCTTCCGCGCCCAGGTGGACGAGAGCGTGAGCGGCACCACCGACAAGATCACCCTGACGTTCCGCGGCGTGCCCACGGCGGCCCTGGGTCCGACCTGCACCTCCCCCTCGCGACCCGCCGACCCGTTCTTCCTGCGGATGCCGGGGCTGCCCGGCGGCGAGGTGGCCGTTGCCGTCACCGCTCCGCCGGCGCCCGCCGGGGCCTGCCTGGCCGATCCCGAGACCATCGCCGCCGCCGAGCGGGCGCGGCTATTGGCCACCCGCGCTGTGGCCGTGAGCCGGGTGTCGGTCAATGGCAAGCGGATCACGGTGCGTGGGCGCGTGACAGCCGCCGGCCTCGCGCAGGCCAGCATCGAGCTCGGCCGCCGCGGCAAGTTCCCGCGCTCCAAGAGGATCCGCGCTCGCCGCGGACCGTTCACCGTCCGCCTGCGGGCGCCGGGCAAGGGCCGCTTCCGCCTGCGGGCGACGGTCGTCGATGGCGATGCCGGCAGGTTCCATCCCCGCGCCGCCATGCGCAGCGTCCGGGTTCGCTAGTCGCGGCGAGCGCGCTCGAGACGGACCGGTCCTCTGGCCGCGGCCTAGCGGATCAGGGCGTTTCGCAGGCCGATGGCCACGGCCTCGGCGCGATCGGAGGCCCGCAGCTTGCGCAGCAGACAGCGGACGTGGGTTTTGACCGACTCCCTGCCGATGCCGAGATGCGCCGCCACCTCGTCCGTGGTCGCCCCATCGGCCAAGAGCTGCAAAACCTCGCGCTGGCGCGGTGAGAGCGCCCCCTGCTCGACCGCCTCCTCGAGGAAGGCTGCGGAGATGTAGCGACGCCCCTTGGAGGCCAGCTCGATCGCCCGCACCAGCTCGTTGAAGTTGTCGGCCTTGGTGACGATGCCATGGGCGCCGGCCTGGGTCGCCTGGTTGACCACCGGCTGGCCGCGAAAGGCGGTGTAGATGATGATCCGCGCCTTGGGCCAATGGCTGTGCGCCAGCGAGCAGAGGGCGTAGCCGTCCATCCCGGGGCCGATGGCCAGGTCCAAGGTCACCACGTCCGGGGGCTGGTTGAGCTCCTCGAAGAGGGAGACCATCTCGGTGCTCGAGCGGGCGGCGCCGCAGATCTCGAACCCGCGCTTGGCCAGGAGTACGCCCAGGCCCATGAGCGTGGCCTCGTGATCGTCGACCAAAAGGACGCGGATGCCCTTCTTGTTGCGCGGACCGGGGATGTTGATCGGAGTGTCTTGCGGCACGTCCCCTCTCCCTCCAAGCCCTATATCGGCAAGCCGGCGGAAAAGTTGTAGCGAAGGGCGGCGGGGCGGTCCAGCACCCCTGGCATTCTCGCCGGGTGAGCCTGATCGCGCACATGGCCGATCTGCATCTCGGCTACACCCATCTCGCGCCCCGCGCCCCGGACGGGCGCAACCAGCGCATGGTCGACTTCGAGCGCGCGGCCCTGGCCGCCGCCGACCGGGTCGTCGCCGCCAAGCCGGACGCCGCGGTGATCGCCGGCGACCTCCTGCACGAGACGCAGCTCTACCCGGCGGCACTCTCGGGCGCAGCCGAGTTCTGCCGCCGCTTCACCGAGGCCGGCATCCCGCTGATCGTGATCGGCGGGAACCACGACGAGGCCGAGAGCGAAGGGCGCTACAACGCCCTGCGTTATCTGGCCGAGCACCACGGGGTGGATCTGCACTTGGTCCAGGGAACGCGCGATATCGCGGGGGTGCGCCTGCACCTGGTGAGCTTCCGGGTCATCTCCCGCGCGCTCGCGGGCCGTGGTGAGATCCAGCCCTTCGAGTTCTCCAGCGAGCATCCGAATGTCCTGGTGGCCCACGGCTACGCCCCCGGTGAGGGGGTGCCTGAGGTGCCCGGGGATCGCGAGGTGCGCATCCCTGAGGAGTGGCTCACCGATCCGCGCTTCGCCTGCGTGATGCTGGGCCACATCCACCATCACACGCGCCTCAGGGAAGACCCGCCCGTCTTCTATGCCGGCTCCACCGAGCGGCGCAACTTCGGCGAGGTGGCGGAGCGCCCCGGCTTTTGGCTGCATCGCTTCGACTCGCAGCGGCTCGTCGAATCCGAGCCGGTGTTCATCGACGAGCTCGGCGCCGAGGGCCTGCCGCGCCCGATGGTCGACGTGCAGATCGACAGCAAGGAGCTCACCTTCGACGAGCTGGATGCCCGCGTGCGCCAGCTGATCTCCGAGCAGCCCGAGGGCGCGATGCTGCGCGTCGTCTTGGACAACGTCTCCGAGGAGGTCGACCGGCAGAAGGCCCGGGCCGGCTGGGAGAAGGCCTTCCGGGAGCAGGGAGGGCTCTCGTTCGAGGCCGTGCCGCGGACGCGGACGATCACCGAGCTTTTGGACGTCCAGTTCGAGCAGCCGCCGCTAGACATCAGCAAGGGCCTCTTGGACTTCGTCGCGACCCAGACGGAGGAGCTGGCCGATGAGGAAGCTGCCGAGATCCGCCAAATCGCCGCGGCGATCGTAAGCGAGGCCCGCGAGGCCGTCCTGGAGCAGGAGGAGCCCTGATGCTGATCCGCCACCTGGAGGTCGAAAACTTCTTGGGCCACGAGCGCGAGCGCATCAGCCTGCCGGAGGAGGGGCTCTTCCTGCTCTCCGGCGAGTCCGGCTCGGGCAAGTCGAGCTTCATCGTCGATGCCGTGGCCTACGCCCTCTTCGGCGCCGTGGCCACGCGTGCCCGCAAGCAGCAGGAGCTCATCAACCGAAACCACCCGGACAAGCCGGTCGTGGTGCGGGTGATGTTCGAGTTCGCCGACGCCCAGCCCCTGGTCGTGGCCCGCGGGATCGACGAGCGCGGCGCCTCCTGGGCCAAGGCCTACGAGCCGGATCCCGATGACCCGGACTCCTCCACCCTGCTGGCCGAGGGCGCCCAGCCGGTGGCCCGGTACCTGCGCCGGCGCATCGGCGGCATGACGTGGCGGCAGTTCTACGCCGCCTTCGTCGCCCGTCAGTCGGAGATCTCGCTTCTCACCACGCTTTCGGGGCGCGAGCGCAAGGAGAAGATCCATCAGATGCTCGGCATGCGCGAGCTGGAGAAGACCGAGGAGCTGATCGCCGGCGCCCTGCGGCGGGTCCGGGCCGAAGTCGACCAGCTGGAGCGCTCGCTGGGCGGCGTTAGCCTGGCCGAGATGCGCCAGCGCCTGCACGAAGCCGGCGAGGAGGCCAAGCAGCGGGCTGAACGCCTCGAGGGGGCACGGCGCCGCCACGCAGCGGCGAAGAGGCGCGCCGAGGAGACCAGGCAGAGGGTCGAGCCGCTTCGCCGCGCCCGCGCCGATCGTGAGCGTCGGGCCGAGCTCGAGGCCCGGATCGCTGTGGTCCGCGAGGCGGCCGAGCGCCAGCGAAAGGCGGAGGAGGTGCGGAGGCGGATCCCGGATCTGAAGGCGGCCCGCGATGAGGCTCAGCGCGAAAGAGAGCTTCTGGCCGAGGCGTACCAGCGCTCGCGCGAGCACGCGCGCGCAGAGCGCGAGCTGGCCGTCCTCGAGGAGCGCCGCTCGGAGCTTCGCGCCAAGCTCCTGCCCCTGGTGCCGGTTGCCGTCACCGCCGGCGGTGAGGCGGTGGCGGAGCAGGCCGGGCTTGATCCTCGCGCCCTGCGAGACGAGGAGCAGCGGCTGATCTCGACCCTGAGCTCTCGCCGCGAGCGGCTTGCGGAGATAGACGAGCAGATGCGCCGGCTCGCCGACACGGGTGAGTGCTATGCCTGCCTGCGCCCCTTCGCCGGCGAGGCCGAGCACGACGAGGCCCTGCACGCTCTGCGCGAGCGCCGCTCAGAGCTCGAGGCTGAGATCGCCCGGCTGGACGCGCGGAGCAAGGAGCTGGCCGCGGCGCGGCCGCAGCTGGAGGAGCTTGAGAAGCTGGACGCCAAGGTGGCCCAGGTGCGCGAGCGCCGCGAGGAGATCGCCGCCCAGGGCGCCGTCGAGGAGGATCTCGAGTCCCTGACGCAGCGCGGCAAGCAGGCTGCCAAGCGCATGGAGGACGCCCAGCGAGAGCTTGCCGCAGCGGAGGCTCGCGTCCAGGAGGCCGACCCCGAGGCCCCGCAGGAGCTCAAGCGTCTCGAGGACGAGCTGGCGGGCCTCTCCCAGGTGAGCTTCGACGCAAGCGAGCTGGAGCGCCTCGAGGGCGAGCTTGCCGAGGCCGAGCGCCAGGAGGCGGCCCTCTCCGGCTCGCTGCCTGAGCTCGAGCGCTCGGTCGGGGAGGCCGAGCGGGTCGTGGAGTCGGCGAAGCGCGAGCTCAAGGGGCGCGAGCATGAGCTGGAGCAGCTCGAGAGGCTGCGCTCGCGGCTTTTGGCCCACGAGCGCCTGCAGGCGATCGTCCGCGCCTACAAGGTGCATCTGGCCGGTGAGATCCGCCCGGCGCTCGAGGAGATCGGATCGGAGATGCTGCAGCGCGTCTCCGGCGGGCGGATGCGCCAGATGAAGATCGCCGACGACAACTACGAGATCGAGGTCGTGACCAGCGACGGCTACACGCTGCCGGCGGTCATGCTCTCAGGCGGCGAGGAGATCCGGGCCAACATCTGCCTGCGCCTGGCGCTGACCCGGCTGGTCTCGCAGCGCACCGGTGTGCCGCTCGGCTTCCTGATCCTCGACGAGCCGCTGCCCGCCCAGGACCCCGGGCACGTGGAGCGGATCCTCGAGCTTTTGCAGTCGCTTCGCCCCTTCTACCGCCAGCAGTTCATCATCAGCCACGTCGGCAACCTGCGCCATGCCGACGCGATCGACTACGTGCTCGACTTCAAGTCGCCACAGGGGGCGGAGCGGATCGAGCTCACCGCCGCCTGAGCGGCCTGCGACTGCGCAGGATGCGCGGCGCGATCAGCTCCTGCGGAAGCTGCGAGAGGGAGCTTCGAACCAGACCTGGTAGCTGTCGCGCTGCCCCTCGAGCCACTCGGCGATGATCTCGCCGTGGCAGGCGTCGCCCTCGCAGTAGCAGCCCAGGCGCTTTCCGTAGAGGCTCAGGACCGCGAGGCGAAAGCGCCGGTCGGTGCGCACTCGCTCCAGGAAGTAGGCCTCGTAGCGGGCCAGGTTCTCCTCCGGCGAGCCGTCACGGAACGGGTTGCCGAGGAAACCGTGCTCACCGACTCGTAGCGTTCGCGGGTCGCGCTCGTCGTGCGGCTCGCCGATGAAGGCATCGAACTGGTGGGTGTAGATGTTTACGACTTGGGTCTTGCGCTTGGGAAGGATCGTGTGGTGTCTCACGCATGGACACTAGAAAGACCGGCCAAGCGCTCGCCGGATTACCGCCGTATTTGGCGCCTGCACGCCCTTAATCAGTCTGCCGAGACGGCGCCGCCGATCGGCTGCGGGCTGGAGGCCGTGAGAGCCGTGAGGTTGATGCGCCCGGAGTTGGGGTCGACCAGGCCGTGCTCCTCGGCCAGGAGGCGCAGCTTGGACTTGGCGCCGGAAGGCGTGCGCACCCGATCGAGGTCCTCGGCCTGCTTGGGGTCGATCACGCCCTTGGCGCAGAGGTGCGCCAGCACCTGGCGGCGAGCCTGGCGCGAGTTCTCAAGCTCGTTGTCGCCGCGGTAGCGTATCGCCAGGCCGCGCAAGCGCGGCGAGCGGCGCAGAGCCTTGTGCGCCTGGTCCAAGGCGTCCTGGACCGTGCCAGAGGTGAGAGGGATGCCGGTCTCACGGGTGATCAGCTTCTCGAAGCCGGCCCTCGGGTCGTAGTTGCCGGCGGCGATCCGAGCCAGCTCGTGCGCCTCGGGCGTGCCCGGCTCGAAGGTCAGCTCACCGGCGGCGAAGCGACGGTTGAGCTCGCGCTGGCTCACCTTGGTCACCTTCTCGCCTCGGGCGGCGCGGTCCTTGACGATCGCCTGCTCGGCCGAGTAGGCGTTGCCCTTGGCGTCGCGGTAGACGCCGTCGAACATCGTCCGCTGCTGCACCTGCTCGTGGCCGCGCAGGCCGTAGAGCATCTGCAGCATGCGCCGGTGAAGCGGCGACTCGAGCTCGTCCACGGCCTGCAGCACCTGGCCGGCCATCGTCGCGTCGATCACCGACTCCTCGATCTGCTGGTCGGCGTCGACGATGAAGTTCCCGATCGTGTCGCCGTCGCCCTCGTCGGTGCTGGCCGCCTTGTCCAGGCGGACGAAGCGGCCCTCGGCGAAGGGCAGAACCTCGCGGATCTTCTCCTCGCTGGTTCCAAGCGCCTTGGCCAGCTCCTCGACCGTCGGCTCGCGGCCCTCGGAGTCCTGGACGCGCTTGATCTGCTGCTCGACCCGCTGCCCCAGCCGGTGAGCCTTGGACTTCAGGCGAACCAGGCGCCCCTCCTCGGCGGCGCGGGAGATCGCCGCCCTGATCCAGTTCTGGGCGTAGGTCAAGGGCTTGACCGGGCGGGAGAAGTCGTAGCGGTCGATGGCCTTGGTCATGGCCTCGATGAAGCCCTCCTGGCGCAGCATCTCGATGGCATCGCCGCCGTGCTCGGAGTCCAGCTGGCTGGCCTGGGCGCGGACCGCCTTGGTCAGCGCGCCGAAGTTGCACAGGACGAACATCTCGCGGGCCGCGGCGCGCAGGCTCTCGGCCTCGTGCCGCAGGCGATTGGCCTCGGCATCTTCGCGCCCCTCTAGTTCTGCCAGGACCTTGCCGGCATCCTGGGCCGCCTTGATCATCCGCCGCTGCTCGTTGGCGTTGTAGGTCAGGTCCCTGAGCGCGCGAACGCGGACGAGCATCTGCTCCTGCAGGGTGCTCTTGGGGTTGGCCGCCAGGGCGCGGTCCATGCGGTTTCGCCAGGTGCGCACGAAGAAGCTGTGGCGCTCGAGCGCCTCCTGCAGCGGGCGCAGCTGCTGCGACACGCCGCGAGCAACCGTCGTTCCCTGGCGGGCGTTCCTACGGCTTCCGCGTCCCATCTCCACCGCGACTATAGGTTCCTCCCTGAGCATCCTGTGCTTTTCCTCCGAAACTCCTTTCTTTCGCCCCTCGGTCTCCAACGGGCGGCGCATGCCGCGCCGGGCCGTTCTAAAGCAATAGGGCAACCGCCTACCGATACCGGGGGATAGCCCCTATCCCCCGGATGGGGGAAGCCCTCCCCATGACGAATGAGGCGCAGCCCTCAGCGACGGCGGGAACGAACCCTGCCCCCCTGTCTTCGCCGCCCCACCCGAGGCGCCCCCAGGGATTTAACCGCGCCCGGCGGCGGAAAGAAGCTGCTCCTTGTAGGTGGCCACCGCCGCATCGAAGAACGCCTCCTCTTCCGGCGGGCGCGAGGGCCTGATAGGGATCACTCCCTCGCGCAGGAGCACGCGCAGAGCCAGGGCCCGCTCGCCGCCGGGAGGCAGACAGCCAAGGCAGGAAAGTCCCTCGGAATATCCTTTCGCCCAGCCACGAGCTGCGGCGGCGATCACCAGACCGCTGCGCGTGCGCTCCTCCCCTTTCTCCGCGGTCCGCAGCAGGTCCAGGACGATCTCGCGGAACTCCCGGCTTTGCTCGGCGGGAAAAGGCGGAGTCGGGCATTCCTCCGAGGATCGGAAGACCGGCTCGGGCACGGGGTCGCGCCCCTGCTCGGCCAGAACATGCCCCTCCATCCAGCCATGCGCGACGGCGTCTACGATGGCAAACGCGAGGCCGTAAGCCAGGGACTGAAGGCCACGCTCAACGACGACGCGGAAAAGGGGATCCTGGGGGTCGGGCCAAGGCGGGGTAGGAAGCTCCTCGCTCACCGCCCGACCCTGCGCGCGCCGAATCCTGGGGGCGCGGCTTTTCGCTAAGGGAGCCGGCGGGCGGCTTCACCGGCAGGACCTCCCCGTCTTCGGGCGGGGCGAAGCGACAAATCGCTGTTCCCCGCGCCGGGGCGCCCTAGCTTCGGGGTGATGGGGCGCGCGGATCACAGCGGCTGACCGAGATCACCTGGGGCACGCAGAGCCCTGAGCCGCGCCGCAACGAGCAGGGGCTGGGAGCTCAAGGAGTTCTGGGTCTGCCCGGTCTGCGGCCAGCGGATCCTCCACGGCGAGGAGGGCATGACCTGCGACGGCACCGGCAACGGACGGGCCTCCTGCAACCACGCCGCCCGCACCAGACACGAGCCGGCGCCGCTCGAGCTCCGCGAGGCGCCCGACTACACCGGCAGGAAGGTACGCGTCCCCGGCGGCGTCAAGCTGCGCTACGACACGAGCCCCGGCACCACCTACCCGCTGGGCAGCACCAAGCGGGCGAGGACGGTGCTCGTCGATCACATGTCCTTCGACTCCCAGGGCCATCCGACCGTCGTCTGGACGGCCAGCGGCTACTGGAAGGCGGTCAGGGCCGAAGACGTCGAGCTCGCCGAGTAGGGCTCAGCTGAAAGCCGTTAGACGATCACGGCCTGTGAGCGTGAAACCGTAGCCGGCGAGCAGTTCTTTCATCGCTCGCGCTTGCAGACCGACGGGGCGTCCTCTTAATCTCTGCCGCTCCTCTTCAGCGCGGTTATCTTCGGGCGGCGCAGCGAGGATATTTAGCGGACCCTCCGGGCGGACAGGGCGCGGCGCGGCACGCGCGGCGTGGTGGCGCAGCCCAGGAGATCCTTGCCGGCGCCTCCTCCGCGTCCCATCTCCTGCCGAGCGCAGGGACACAGAGCTGCCTGCGCTTGGGTCTCCGATGTCGGCCGGTCTTCAGCCAAGCGCCGGGCGCATCCGGCGCAGGCGCTCGACCCGCTCCGGGATCGGCGGGTGGGTCGAGAACAGCCTGGCGATCCCGCGTCCGCGGAAGGGCTTGACGATGTAGAGCGGCTCGGCGGCGTCGGAGACCTTCATCGGGATGGCCTGCGCATTGGCCTCAAGGCGCTCGAGCGCAGAAGCGAGCGCCTCCGGGTCGCCGGTGATCTGCGCTCCTGTGGCGTCGGCCGAGAACTCGCGCTGGCGCGAGATGGCCAGCTGGATCAGCGAGGCTGCGATCGGCGCCAGCACCCACGCCAGGATCCGGCCGATCAGGTTGGCCGCGGAGTCATCGTCGCTGCCGAACCAGAAGATCATGTCGGCCAGGAAGGTGATCGCACCGCCGATCGTCGCTGCAACCGACTGGATCAGGATGTCGCGGTTGCGGATGTGGGCCAGCTCATGAGCGATCACTCCGCGCAGCTCGCTATCCGGCAGCCGCTCGAGCAGCCCGGCGGTCACGGCCACCGCGGCGTTCCTCGGGTTGCGGCCGGTAGCGAAAGCGTTCGGCTGCTCCTGCGGGATCACGTAGAGGCGCGGCATCGGAAGGCCGGCGCGCTCACTCAGCTCACGGGTGATCTCGTAGAGCCGCGGCGCCTCCTGCTCGGAGACCGGCTTGGCGCCGCTCATCGCCAGGGCCAGCTTGCCGCTGAAGAACCAGGTCCCCATGTTGATCAGGGCGGCCACGATCAGGGCGACGAAGCCGAGGCGCGGCCCGCCGAGGAAGAAGCCGATGCAAACCAGAAGGCCGGTCAGCGTGGCTAGGAGGATCGTCGTACGAAGTCCCGCTGCGAAATTGGACTGGCGTGTCGTCGTCATGGCGCGGCAAGTATCGCTGCGCAGACGGATGGGCAGTTCCTATTTGGCTTCGCTGGGCTTCGAAGCGGTTTGCTTAAAAGCAATCTCGGCAGCCGCGCGCCGGCTCACCTACTTTCGCCGGTGATGGGACGCGGAGGCCAGGATCTGTCCGGCGGGGCCGCATCGCCGCGGCGCCCTCGGCTCGCAAGCTCCGGTTATCCCGAGCTGGATCGCGAGATTGAACGGTTCGCGGTCTCGGAGGCGATGCGCGAGTTCGACTACCGGGACCCGAAGCAGGCGCACGCCCGCTGCGGGATCGTGTCCCGGGCCTTCTGCGATCACCTGCGCAATGCTGGCTTTCGGGCCTGGCAGAGCAGTGATGTGGTCATCGCTGCTGCCGACGGCAGCGAGGAGCTGCCGATGGCCCTCTACGACTGGGCCGAGTGCAGCGAGGGCTACGGCGAGAAGCCGGAGAGCTTCGGCTATCACGACAGACCGATCAGGGGCCTGGATGATCACGAGGCCGTTTTCGTCGAGCTGGCCGGCGACTACGTGATGGTCGATTGGTCGGCATCGCAATACGGCTATGCGGACTATCCGCTGATCCAGCGCCTGAACGAGTACGGCGAGTGGGGGCGTCGCGTCGACGGTGAGTGGCGGGCTCTCCCACTGGAGCATGAAGCTTGACCTGCCGCAAGCACCGCGGAAGCCTCACGAGCTTCGCAGCCGCCACGCCACGGCCTCATCAGCTGGAGGTTCAGGGGGAGAGGCGCGCCTCGCCGTCGTAGATCCCGGTGGCGGTCCCCTCTGAGACCTATGTTCGCCGGGATGGGACGTGGAGGACGTGGAAGCGCCGTCGCCCGTATCGGTAGCCGCGGCAGCCAGCAGGAGAGCAAGACTCCCAAGGGGATGAGCCTCGATGACCTTGTGCTCGACTTCTCCCCCGAGGAGGACGTCGAGCCGGACTGGCGAACCCCGAACGCCTTCTTCATCGAGGAGGCGCGGCAGTTCTCGCGCTGGATGCGCTACTCGTACCTCGAGACCCTGCCGGGCATCGGCGAGAAGCTGGCGCGCGAGATCGTCGATGAGCTGGGCGAAGGCTGCCTGGAGCTGATCGACGAGAATCCGGAGGTCCTGCGGGCCGTCGCCGAGCGCAGCAGGGTTCCCGCCCCGACGATCGAGAACCTGATCGAAAACTGGCACGAGCTGCGTGACGAGCGCCCGGCCTTCGCCACCGACCCAGCGATCGCTCAACGCCTACTCAAGTTCGACTTCGTCGACTCGGAGGATCTGAGCCGCCGGATCGCCGCCGGCGAGCTTCCCACCGACGAGGCCTTTCGGGTCTACCGGCGCTGGTATCTGGGCCTGCCGTCGCTGGTTCCTTCGCCCGAGCGCACGGTGCGTGGGATGAAGGAGGCGGCCGAGACGCTTTCCGAGGCCATCAACCGCGGCGAAAAGATCGCCGTCTTCTGCGACTACGACGTCGACGGCACGACCGCCGGCGAGGTCTTCCGCCGCTCGCTCGAGCCTTACGGAGCGGACCTGCACTACGGCTACGCCGATGCCCAGACCGGCTTCGGCCTCACCGAGGCCTTCGTCCGCGAGGCCCACGCTCAGGGCGCCAAGGTCTTGGTGACGCTTGACTGCGGCTCGACGCAGGTCGACAAGGTCGAGCTGGCCCAAAAGCTCGGGATGAAGGTCATTGTCGTCGACCACCACCACGCGGCCGAGAACCCGGCCGAGCACCACCTGAATCCCAAGCTCTACGACCCCGCGAGCTCCGAGAACACCGGCGCCCAGCTGGCCTGGAAGCTGGGCGCGGCGGTGCAGGCGGCCCGCGAGCCGGAGGGCAAGGCGCGGCCCGAGCACTGGCAGGAGACGATGCATCTAGCCGGCATGGGCTGCCTGGCCGACATGGGATCGGTGGTCCTGCCGGAGAACCGGGCTTTCCTCTGGCATCCGCACCGCCACCCGGTCCCCGGCGTCCGCGCCCTGGCTGCCGAGCTTGGGGAGGACCCGGAGACGCCCGGGGCGATGATCGCCACCCAGGCCTGCCTCAACCTGCCCAAGCGCACCCCGAAGGTCTCGGCCGCCGACGTCGGCAAGCTGCTTTCGGCTCGCGACGAGGAGGAGGCCAGGCCCCTGGTCGATAGGCTGCTGGCCGCCTACGAGGAGGCCAGGGCGGTTCGCGACGAGATGATCTGCGCCGCCCTCGGGCAGGTCGGTGAGGCCGTCTGGAAGGACGACGGCTCAGTCGAGCGCCCCGATCCCGACAAGTACTTCGCCGTTGCCCGTCTCGACGACTACGCCGACTACGCAGGCTACACCGGCCCCGTGGCCAGCAAGGTCTCCCGGGCCGCGGCCAAGCCCGGCGTCGTCTTCGCCTACAAGGGCACCGACGAGCACGGCCAGGCGGTCTACAAGTTCTCGACTCGAAACGACAGCGGCATCAAGCTCAAGCTCGGCGAGCTGATCGAGGACCCGAAGATGCGCGAGTTGTGCACGCTCAAGGTCTCGGGCGAGGACGGCTCCGTATCCGAGTCGCCGGTGATCGGCGGGCACGCCGAGATCGTCTCCGGCGCCTGCACGCGCGAGAACGTGGAGAAGGTCGTCGAGTACATGGAGAGCTGGGCCGCCGAGCAGGAGAAGAGGGTGCGCAAGGACGGCGGCTTCTTCTGGCCCACGCCCTGGAACGGCCCGGAGGCTTTCCTCACTGAGCGCAAGGTCGACCCCGAGCGGCTGCCGCAGATCGAGGAGCAGGCCCGACGCCTTGGCCCCTTCACCAAGCGCAAGGAGCTTGCCGCCCCGCGCCGGCGCGGGCGTGAGGACAAGCTGGCCTCGAACCGCGAGCTTGAGATCTCGGTCGTCGCCGAGCTGCGCGACCTGCGCCCGGACCCGGAGGACGAGAAGTGGCTGGTTGGCCAGCTGGTGCTCGAGAACGGCGATACCCGCGAGGCACGCTACCCGGCCGATGAGAAGGCCCCGGAGGGCAAGGCCGAGTGGATCCTGCGCGTCGGGCGCCCCGGCCCCTACTACCTGCGTAAGTGGGCCAAGCTCGCCTCCTAAGGCCGGGCGCACGCCCGATCTGAAAGAGGGCGCGCTCCCCGGGGCAAAGGCAGAAATCCGGCCTCAGGGCCCCTCGGCGCGGCCCGACGGCCCGAGGACACCAACTCGGCTGCGCAGGCACCTCTGAGGGGCGCTGAGTGCCCGATACGGCCACTTGCGCGAAGCGGCAAGGCCAAAAAATGCGCACGCCGAAGGCCTGTTGTGGCACACCGGGGGCGTGCCACACAACGACTAGCAAAAGCGCTTGCTTGAGCCAACCAGGTAGAGTTGCACCCGAGCTTCGGCTCGGGTGAGGATTGAAACCTCGTCGTCGACACCGGAGAGTATGTCTTCGGGTGTTGCACCCGAGCTTCGGCTCGGGTGAGGATTGAAACAACGTCGGCGAGGGCGCGCTCAGAAGCTCGACCCTCCGTTGCACCCGAGCTTCGGCTCGGGTGAGGATTGAAACAAACATCAACAGGTGATCGCTCCCCGTTCCGCGCCCCATGGCCGGAATCTAGGCCGCCGCTGGTCGCAGAGAGTCCTCTTCGCAGCTTGCGGCGAGCGCGCCCTGGCAAGTGCCGTGGCCGGGCTACTCTCGGCCCAGCGGGATGAACCGCGTCTCGAGCTCGAGGAACTCGGCGCCGTCCTCGCGCTTGTGCTCATAGCCCGTGACCTTGAAGCTGCCGCCGGCCGGCAGGACGAGCTCCCGCTCGGCGTTGGCGTGGATGTGGCCGAAGGCCAGCTTCGGCATCCACAACACCGGCGTGCCCTCGGGGACGGTGATCTGAAGCCGCACGCCGTCGCCCTCGCGCAGCGGCATGAAGTCAAGGCACTTCTCGGGCCGGGTCGTGGTCGAGGGGAAGCCCGGGTCGGTGATCGGCTCGTCGGGGACCGAGACGGAGCCGTCCTTGAAGATGGCGCCGAAGCCGCAGGAGTCCGGATCGCGAAGGCCGCGGTAGACGACCGCCGGGCGCGCAAGCCGCGGCGCGTTCTTGAAGGCCCGCTTCATCCCCTCGCGCAGCTCGCGAGCCTGCTCCTCAAGACGGGCCACGCAATCGTCGGTGAGCTTCGGCCCGAAGGCGTCCTCCTCGATGTCGGCGTCGGTGAGGCCGTAGCGCTCGGGCTCATCCTCGAAGAGCTCGAGGACGAAGCGCCCGCCGCGGGCCCAGTGGTTCATCAACTTGCCGGCGTCCGAGCAGTAGGCGTCCAGGGCCCGCTGGATCTCCTCTGAGTCGGTGCCGTAGGGCGTGATCTCGTCGAGATGGCTCTCGAGCCTCTCGCCCTCGATCGCCTGGCTCTCGCGCGAGGAGCGCGAGCGAGGTGCGAGCGCGCGGCGGTCCGGTTCCTGGCATTGGCCACTGCCCCTTCCCATCGCCTCAAGGCTAAGCTGGCGGCGGGACCTGCTCCGTTCTTTCCGGTCGCGCCGGGGTGCCCACCGTCCCGAACGGTCGCCGGCGGGCCCTCTCCTGCGGCACAGGCCGCCTGGGTACCGCTGAGGCCGGTCCGTCGGCGCGCTGTTTTCACCAGCGGCCTCGCTATCCGGCGGCAGTGTGGAGACCCCTCCCACACCGTTTTGCTATCGGCTCGGGTGAGGATTGAAACCGTCGTAAAACCCCGTGCGCGCCCGCGCCCCGTCCTAAAGGTTGCACCCGAGCTTCGGCTCGGGTGAGGATTGAAACGGCGGCGACGCCGAGGTCATCAGCTCCAAGCTGAGGTGTTGCACCCGAGCTTCGGCTCGGGTGAGGATTGAAACAATCGAGGAGACAGCCATGACAGAGACGAAGACGGGGGGCGAGAAGGGCAAGGATCGCCCCTGGTATCGCAAGAAGCGGTGGTGGGCGCTCGGCATCGCGGCCGTGCTGGTGATCGCCGGCATCGCGGGCGGCGAGTCGGAGCGTCGCTCCGCCGAGAGCACCGCCGCTTCCTCCACGAACAAGGCGGCAAACGAAAAGCCCGCGCGCAAGCATGCTGAGCAGGACGAGCCGGAGATGACCCCCGGCCAGAGGAACGCTCTCGAGTCGGCCGAGGACTACGTTGAGATGATGGCCTTCTCCAAGCAGGGCCTCTTCGAGCAGCTCTCCTCGCCGGCCGGCGACGGCTACTCGAAGGCCGACGCCAAGTTCGCGGTCGAGCACCTGGACGTCGACTGGAAGGAGGAGGCCGTCGAGGCGGCCAAGAACTACCTGGACATGATGCCGATGTCAGAACAGGAGCTCTTCGAGCAGCTGACATCGGCAGCCGGGGAGAAGTTCACCGAAGAGGAAGCGCGCTACGCGATCAAGAAGGCGTACCGCTGATTCGCTGCCGCTCGGCTGATCACCGGGCGGCAAAGCGAGGCGTCGGCATCGCCCCGCGTCCTACGCCCGCGGGGCGATGCCGGTCCGTCGCTGCACGAAGTGCCGTAGCTTGCGCCTACGCCGGGCGCGATCACCAGGGGAACACGGGCTACGCCCGGCGCTGCCTGCGCTGCCGGAGGACGCGCCGCAAGCACGGCCCTTCGTGGCTGGGCGAGCCGCGCTACCGCATCCGAGGGCACGCCGTCGAGCGCTATCGCGAGCGGGTGCGCCCCGACCTGGCCTTCAAGGCTGCCCGCCTGGAGATGCTCCGGCTGATGCAGAAGGCGCCGCTGATCGGATGGGAGGAGCGCCCGGCATGGGTCCGGAGCAGCTACCACCCGCGCTTTCGCGGCTTTCTCGTCATCTCCGACGACGCGCTCTTCTGCCTGCGCAACTACGGAACGCGCCGCGAGTAGCACGTCATGGTGTCCACCGTTCTGGTGCCCGAGCCTGAGGCGGTCTCATCCGAGGTGTCCGGTGTGCCGGGGGCGACCGCCGGCAGCAGCGAAGCTGGCCGCGGCTTCGATCCCTGAGTCGCTCGAGAGGGGCCTCCGGGCTCCCGCCGGCGCTGCGCTGAAAAGGCGCCGGACGCTGCAGTGATCCGGTTAAGCTGCTCCCATGGAGCGCGGACGCGAGAAAGGCCTTCCCCCGGGGTCTCATGAGGCCGGTGATGAGCTGCGCAGGCTGGGCCGCAACCCCGATCTGGTCGGCGCCGCCCTGAGCCGCCTCGAAGCCCAGGAGCTGGTTGGCAACGAGCGCTTTCAGCGTTCCCTGGAGCAGATGCGCCGCGGCGAGCGTGGCAGCTGGCCGCGGGACTTCTAGGCGGCTGCGAACGCTGGCGGGCACGCGGCCCGCGAGACCTGCACCGTCAGCCGATCGCGACCATGCGCTCGATCGGCACGCGGGCGCGCTGGGACATATGCCCGACCGCCGCCCGGGCGGCTATCGTCGCGGCGATGGCCAAGCGTTCCAAGCGGACCAAGCGCAAGCTGCGCCACGCACGCCGCGAGAAGAAGGCGCAGAAGAAGCAGCCGGCCTGACAGGCGGTCGGCGGGCGCCCGGATAGGGGCGCGCAGACGCCAAATCACCCGTCACCGAGGAAAAACGGGCGCATCTTCCCTGCATGCGGATCGCAGGGATCGATCCCGGGTTGCGCTCAGGTGCTCTCGTCGTGGTCCAGTCTCGCCCCGAGCGCGTCCTGGCCTCGGCCTCGCTGGTCGAGGAAGGCGGAGCGGCGCGAGAGGCCAAGCGCAGGGTCACGGAGATCGCCGAGGCTCTGGGCGGCTGGTCGGACAAGGAGTTCGCCTCGGCCTGTCTGCGCGCCGATGAGTGGATGCGACGTTTCCGCCAGGCCTTCGAGGCCGCCGAGAAGGAGCACGGCGAGATCGACTACGTCGCCTGCGAGTCGTTCGTCGACCAGCCGTCGCGGGCCTCCCAGGAGAAGGCCGGGCTGCTTCGCAAGCGCTGGCAGACCCCGCTTCTCACCGGCTACCTGAACGTCTATCTGGCCGAGCGCGGATACACGATCGAGAACGGGCGCTTGGTCTTCCAGAGCGCCGGCGTCGTCATCAAGCAGCTGGCCGAAGAGCTTGGCGTGCTCAAGCGCGGGCGCCCCTCCGCTCGCGAGCGAGTGATCAGCGGGGCGTCCCTGGTTCGAAATGACCACGAACGAAAGGCCCTGGCCCATGCCATGGCCCTTCGCCTGCGCCTGGCCCGGTACGGCGATCCGGCGCAAAAGCGGTCGCAGGTGTGAATCGACCCTACGTTCGCCGTCAATGGGACCGGTAAAGACCAAGGGAAATACGACTCGCCGCGCGCAGAGGTCCGTGCGCCGGCGCGGAGCGGAAGAAACGAAGCGGACCACCTCGAAGTCTTCCGCCGGCAGGGGCGGGCGCAAGAGCGCTGCAACCACCGGAGCCAAGAAGGCCAAGAGCACACAGGCGAAGAAGACAGGGCGCGGCAAGAGGCAGCCCCAAGCGTCCCAGGAGGCCAAGAAGGCCTTTCATCACGAGCTTGAGGCCCTGCTCGAGCAGGGCCGCCTGGAAGGCGCGATCGACGGCGAACTGGTTGCGGCCACCCTGGCCGGCGTCGGCGCCTCCGACGAGGAGGTCGAGCGCTTCTACGCCGAGCTTCGCCAGCTGGGCGTAGAGGTCCTGGAGGAGGACGAGGTCGACGCGCTCGACGAGATGAGCGCGGACGAGGAGACCGTCGCCGCCTCGCTCACCGACGGAACCGGTCTCTACTTCCGCGACATCCGCAAGGTCCCGCTGCTCACCCCCGAGCAGGAGCGGCGCCTGGCCCGGGAGAAGGAGCTCTACGTCGAGGTGCGCGCGGCCAAGCGCGAGGGCCGCGCCCTGCCCGAGTACCGCGTCGAGCTGGCCGAGGGCGGCTACCGCTACGTCTCCGAGCAGGAGATGAAGAAGCTCAAGGCCGACAAGGCCCTGGCGAAGAAGGGTGGGCGCTACGTGGTTCGCGAGGTGACCGACGCCGATCACGAGCGCTCCAGGCGGGCCTTCAACCAGATGTGGACGGCCAACCTGCGCCTGGTCGTCTCGATCGCCAAGAAGTTCCAGTCGCACGGCCTGCCGCTGATGGATCTCTGCCAGGAGGGCAACATCGGGCTTTGCCGGGCGATCGAGAAGTTCGACTACACGATGGGCTTCAAGCTCTCCACCTATGCCACCTGGTGGATCAAGCAGGCGATCACCCGGGCGCTGGCCGAGCAGCTGCGGACGATCCGCATTCCGGTGCACCAGGCCGAGCACCTGAACCGCTACAAGCGGGCCATCTCCAGGCTCTCCGCCCAACTGGGTCGCGACCCGACCACCGAGGAGCTGGCCAAGCACCTGAAGAAGACGCCGGAGGAGATCGAGCAGCTGAGGCGGCTGTCGGCCGACACCACCTCCCTGAACGTGATCGTCGGCGACAGCCAGGACGGCTCGGAGCTCGGTGACCTGATCCCTGATGACTCGGCCCAGCAGCCGGACGAGCTAACCATGGACAACGCGATCAGCGAGGTCCTGCAGCGGGCGCTGAGCCGGCTCTCGGTGATGGAGCGCAAGGTGATCGAGCTGCGCTACGGCCTCTCCGGTGAGGAGCGCCGCACGCTCGAGGACGTATCGGCCAAGCTCGGCCCGACGCGTGAGCGCATCAGGATCATCGAGCGCGAGGCCTTCGAGAAGCTCCAGAAGGACCCCGAGCTGCAGGATCTGGTCGCCGATATGGCCGGCTGAGCTTTTCTCCCGGATCACAAGGGGTAGTCAGGGGGCAGCGGGGCCGCGGTTCCGCGGCCCCGCTTTTCTCTTCTCTTTCGCCTCACCCTGCTTCTACCGCGCTCGAAAGTGCCCGAGCCCGTCCCTCCCCTCCCCCCTCCCTGATGCTTTCGTCCCGCAGAGCACGGGGACAACGCGTAGCGTGCAAATCACATGCCCTCCTCCGCACCCGCCGCATCCTGGCGGCGTGGGATCGGAACAGATGAACCCCGGCGCAGGGAAGGCGCCTCGGACGAAGGAGCGGCGCCCCTCGGTGGCGACCCTGGTGCGCCGCCGGGTCGCTCACTCACACGAGCGCTTTTGGATTCCCTCCGACTTCTCCGGCCTGCCGCGGCGCCCGGTCCTGCGCGCCCTTGACCGCCTCGAGCAACAGGGCGAGCTTCGTCGGGTGCGCCGCGGGGTGTATTGGCGTGGCAAGCGCCCCGACGGCGGGGTGAGCGCTCCCACTCCAGAGCAGCTGGTGGCACAGATCACCGGCCTGGCAGGAGTCGGCCCCGCCGGCGAGCTCGCCCTGTGGGCCCTGGGGATCTCACTCTCCCCTCCCGCGCGGACCGTGGTCTGCGTGCCGGCGCGGGCACCGCGGAGGATCGAGGGCATCGAGCTGCGCTCGAGGGCCGGGCGCACCGGACGGATCGAGCAGCGCCTCTCTCCCAAGGAGGTGGCACTGCTCGAGGTCCTCGAGGACACTGCCCTGCACGAGCGGGCTGCACTCGAGGGACTTCGCCCCGCTCTTGCTGATCTTCGCCTCGAGCGGCTGGTGCGAGCCGCAGCCTCGGAGCCGGCGATCGTGCGCCAGGGGCTGGTCAATCTGCTTGAGGCGGCAGGCGAGGAGAAGCTCTCGGCCCAGGTCCCGCCCTGTTTCGGCCTCCTGGCCCGGGAGCGCGCCTGGAGGGCACTGCGAAGCGAGTAGGCGACTCTCGCCTCGGGCGATCCGGCGCTAGCGAAAGCGGCGGTCCGCTCCTCCCGGAGGCCCCTAGCTTCGCCGGGTGAACGAGCGCGTCGAGCGAAAGCAAGCGAGAGAGGAGCCGGAAGAGCGACGGGAGGACGAGCCTCCTGCGGATGAGTCCATCAGGGAATGGTGGCTTGAACGGGAGGAGTCGCCGGGCGATGGGCCGGGGCGCTTGGAGCTTTTGGCCCGGGACATGGTCGGGCGCCGGCGCCGGCGCGCCGCCCGCCGTCGCGATCGCCGGGCGACCCTTTTCGCTCCCGTGCTGTTCGTCTTCGCCCTCGGCCTGATCACGCTGGCTTTGGCCCCTGTCGGCTGGGTGCTCGCCCTTTGGGTCGAGGCCCCGGAGCTCGACGAGCTTCCCCAGCATCGCTTGGGCACGCCCTCGCGGATCTACTCCGCCGACGGGAAGCTCTTGGGGTTCGTCCGCGCCGATTACGCGCGCGAGCCCGTGAGCGGTAAGCAGATTCCGGCCCTGGTGCGCAAGGCGACGGTGGCGATCGAGGACCGGCGCTTCTACGAGCACGATGGCGTCGACCCGATCGCTGCGCTTCGGGCCGCGGTGGTGAACGCCGGAGCCGGCAAGGTCATGCAGGGCGGTTCGACGATCACCCAGCAGCTGGTTCGAAACGCCTACACGATGGACGACACCGACAGCCTCGAGCGCAAGCTGGCCGAGGCCAAGCTGGCCTGGCAGCTGGAGGAGCGCCTCTCGAAGGCCGAGATCCTGACGCGGTACCTGAACTCGATCCCCTACGGCGCGGTCGACGGGCGCACCGCCGTCGGCATCGAGGCGGCGGCGCGGATGTTCTTCTCGAAGCCGGCTCGCAAGCTCACCTTGGCTGAGGCCGCCCTGCTCGCCGGCCTGCCGCAGGCGCCAACGCTCTACAACCCGCTCACCCACCCGAAGGCGGCGCGTATGCGCCGCTCCCAGGTCCTGGAGGCGATGGTCGAAGCAGAGATGATCAGCCAGCACGAGGCGCGGCGGGCCAGGCAAGCGCCTCTTCGCCTTAACCCCTCCGACCGCTACTCCAAACGCCGCCAGCCGGCCCTCTTCCAGCTGGCAGAGCAGGAGCTGATCCGTCGCTACGGGGCCGCGCGGGTCCGCCGCGGGGGCCTTGTGGCCACGATTACCGTCGACCCGAAGATGCAGCAGCAGGCCGGCGAGGCGATCGCATCGACTCTAAGCCAGGACGGCGACCCCGATGCTGCCGTGGCGACGATCGACCCGCGCACCGGCGCCATCCTGGCCGTGGTCTCCTCCGTTCCCTACGAGCGCTCACAGTTCAACCTGGCCGCCCAGGGAAGGCGCCAGCCCGGCTCGGCCTTCAAGACCTTCGTTTTGGCCGCGGCCGTGCACGCCGGGATCGACCCGAACACGACCTACTACTACTCGCGCCCGCTTTCGCTCTATCTGCCGGAGTACGGGCACTGGGAGGTCTCCACCTACGACGGCTCCTACATCGGCTACGTCTCGGTAGCCCAGGCGACGCTCTCCTCGGACAACTCGGTTTACGCCCAGCTGACCTTGGACATCGGTCCCGAGCGCGTGGCCGAGATGGCCCGCAAGCTAGGAGTGCGCTCCCCGCTACAGGGCCTGCCGGCGGAGTCCCTGGGAGGCCTTGAGGTCGGCGTATCGCCGCTCGAGATGGCCTCGGCCTACGCCACGCTGGCCGCGGGTGGCGTCTACCGCAAGCCGACAATCCTCCGTCGGGTGAAGCATCCGGACGGGAAGGTGGACCGGCCGGTGCGCCAGGAGGGCAAGAAGGTCTTGACCGACGGCGAAGCGGCCGTGGTCACCGAGATCCTGGAGCAGAACGTGATCGCCGGCACCGGCACGCGCGCCCAGCTGGACGGCTGCCCGGTGGCCGGCAAGACCGGCACCACCGACGACCATAAGGACGCCTGGTTCGTCGGCTACACGCCGCTTCTCGCCACCGCCAGCTGGGTCGGCTACGCCGCCGAGCCGCGGCCGATGACGTCGGTCCACGGGATCGCCGTCGCCGGCGGCACCTTCCCGGCCGAGATCTTCGGCCGCTACATGCGCCGCGCCATCGGCCGCTCCTGCAAGGACTTCCCTGCGCCCAAGGAGCCTGCCCGGCTGGAGCCGCTGCACAGCGGCTACGCCGGAGGCTATGAGGGCGGCTATCCGGTCATCGGCGAGTAAGCCCAAGCGGCCTGGCAAGCAGGCGCTCCGCTTGCGCTAGGGTTTGCCCCGCTTTGCGGTATCGGCCCGGTTTCTGCCGTATATATGAACACCGGATGAAGGCGCGTTCCCGCCAATCGCTGGCAGTGCTCTCGGCCACCTTGCTCGGGTTGATCGGCCTGTCCGCGTCGGCCCACGGCGCGATGACGGCCGCGGTCATCGATGAGGCCGCAGGTTCGCAGGCTGATCTATCCGGCTCGTCGACCGGTGCCAAGACGTTCGTTTCGCCGGCGGGCGCCTCAGATCTTTGGTCGGTCCCCAAGCACGTGCTTCAGCACGATCGCAAGGAGAGGCGCCTTGTCGGGCTGCTCAACCGCGCCCGCGAGCGGGCAGGCATGCAACCGCTAGAGATCTCGAAGACCGCGGCGGCGGTCGGCCACCTGTTTCTGCGCGATGACCCGCAGGTTCCCTCCCTGAGGACGAAGCTCGGCATCACCGAGTCGGAATGGCTCTACATCGCCCAGGCGATCGCCGGGCTTTACCCGATCGGCCCGCAGACAGCATTCGAGCACCTGAGGGACCGCGTCCTCAACAAACATGCAAAAAACAAGGAGATGATCGGCGTCTCCCGGCATGGCCTTCAGTGGGACGTGACCCTGATCTCTCGCTGCGAACCCTCGATCCCCGACTGCGTGGCCAGCGGGGACTACGGCATCCCTCCCGGCGGCGGCAAGCAGCCAGGCAGAAAGGCAAAATCGCTCAGCCTCCAGCGTGCCCAGCAGAAGGGGCGCAAGCTGCGCCTGATCTACCGGGTGACGCGCAAGGCGCCCCGGAGAGCGGCCCGGTTCGAGGTCAGCCGTGGAAAGCGGCAGCAGGTGTATCGCCCAGCGCGCAGGGGCACTCGCATCATGCTGCGGCTGCGCGCGAGCCGCAACTCATGGATGCGGGTGCGGGCAACGCTTCCCAGCTCCCAGGGTGTTGCTGGCATCGAGCTTTGCCACCGCGTCAAGCCCAGGCGCGGGAAGAGCAGCAGCTGGAGCGCAGCCAAGATCCGGCGTTGCCGCTAGGCCTGCGCCTGGCCTGAGCGAGTGAGCGGGCGCAGCGTGCAGACTGGCATTTCCCGGCGCGCAGGACCGACATTTCTGCGAGCGCCGCGTCAGCGCCGGGAGCGGGTGACGGCTTCGTACTCGCGCCGGTCCTGCGCAGCGCGCTCGCGGGCGTCGCTGATGAACTTCAGCTGGCGCAGCTCCTCGAGCGTGTACCAGCCGAAGGGCTGCGGGTAATCGCGACCGCTCATGCCGTTCAACCAGTAGCGGACCTGCCTCTTGCCGTCGCGCTCCATCTCGGTCGGACGACCGAGCGCAAACCAGGTGATGCCCTTGCGCTTGAGCTCCTCCTTGACCGGCTCAAGCTCGGCCATGCGGGCGTCGTGCCAGTCGAAGGCGGCCTCGCGGTTGGCCACAAGGCCCGGTGTCTCGTCACGGGTGTCGTAGATGAAAAGGCCGGTGGCAAAGGGGCTGTCCGAGCCGTTGGCCAGGCCCAGGGTTCCCTCCTGGGCCGCCCGGCGCAGGCGACGCAGGATCCGCGCCGCCAGACCGTCGCCCTCGGCGCGCAGGACCAGGTGCTGGCCGTAGTGGAACCAGCCCGGCCACACGTCGCGGGGCGGCGCGTTGCGCTGGATATGCTCGCTCAAGGCGGCGTGGAAGTCGGCCTTGCGCCGCGGCCAGGGCTTGGGCAACCCGTGCTCCTCGGCCAGCTGTCCCAGGGAGGCGACCGTGGCCAGATGCGGGGCGGGAACGTCGATCTCCTGCAGGCGGGCTCGGGCGTTCTCGTAGTGGAACTGGTAGTTCTCGAAATCGTCGCCCCCGAGCCTGCACTGGGCGAAGTCCCAGCGCAGCGGTTCGGTCAGCCTGCGGGTGCTGAGGACGATCGCGTTCGCGTCCTCGAAGACGCCCACCAGATCGCGGGCCCGGCGGGTCATGCGAAAGCGCCGAGGGTCGTCGCTGGTGATGGCGTTGCGAAGCTGGCCCACGCCCCACTCCTCCTCGGAGCGGTAGTCGGTCTGGTAGACCAGGCTGGCGATCGGCACGCCGTCTGGCGTCTCCACGTACCCGGCGACGAAGGCCCGCGGCTCGCTTCGCTCCGTGGCCTGCTCGCGCAGCTCCTCGGGCGTCACGCCCAGCTCCTCCAGGGCGGCTCGGTTGGCCTCAAGGCTCGGCGGGTGCGGCTCGGCCGCTCCCCTCGCAGGCGCCATGGTCTGCGATCCGCCTCTTCCCATGCAATCAAAGTAGGACATTTGGGTGGGCTGAATCGCAGTTTCCGGAATGCGGCCTATCGCTGTCTTGCATGCGCTGGCTCCGAGATGATCCGGCTCTCGCGCAAGTGCCGAAACTCCGACTTGCCAGGGGCCGTCCGATCAGCCTGAGCCAATCAAGGCTCGCGTGTGCCAACGGTTCAGGGGCGTTTGACCAACTGAATCTGGTTGCTGGCGTAAGTCCGCTGGTGGGCGGCGAAGCCGATCTTCTCGGCTATGGGCTCCGCCGCTGTCTCGGGAAAACGCCTCCGCAAAGGATGGAGGGTTTCGCCGGTATCGCCCGGGAATCGCAGGCCGGGCCTGCCCGCCCGCGCCCCATGGGGCGATGCCGCGATGTGGTGCCGCGAAATTCAGGGTTTTTCCTGTGCGAAGAGCTGGGCTCAGGGCCGGTCCGCCTCCTAGCCTCAGAGGGATCGCATGGCGAAGAAGAACGCAAAGAGCAGCGCGAAGCAGGACAAGACAGCCAAGCCCTCCTCCGAATACACCGCCTCCAAGAGCCTCGAGCTGGTTGAAGGCCTCGCCCACGTCAGGATGCGCGTGGGGATGTACCTCGGAAGCTCCGGTCAGCGGGGCCTCAATCACACGATCGAGGAGATCCTGGCCAACTCGGTCGACGAGCACCTGGCGGGCCATGGCGAGAAGATCATCATCGAGGTCACCGAGGACGACTGGGTCTCGGTGACCGACTTCGGCCGCGGCATCCCCGTCGACATCCATGAGGAGTCGGGGCTCACCGGAGTCGAGCTGGTCCTGACCAAGCTCGGTGGTGGCGGCAAGTGGGGGCAGGAAGGCTCTGGCTACAAGGTCTCAGGCGGCCTGCACGGGGTCGGCGCCTCCGTCGTCAACGCCGTCTCGCGTGAGCTGATCGCCACCGTTCGCCGCGACGGGTACGAGTGGACGCAGAAGTTCAAGCGCGGCGAGCCGCAGGGGGCCTTGAAGAAGGGCAAGAAGACCAAGGAGACCGGCACGACGATCTCCTGGCTTTTCGACGATGAGATCTTCGACAAGGGGGTGCGCTACGACCGCGAGACGATCGAGCGCCGTTGTCGCGAACTCGCCTACCTCAACCCCGGCTTGACGATCGAGCTGCGCTTCCACGGGCACAAGCCGGAAACCTTCTATGCCGAGGGCGGCCTCGCCGACTACATGAAGGCGCTCGTCGCCGACCGCGATGGCGTAGAGGCCGTCCACAAGCAGCCGCTGCGCTTCACGGGCGAGGTCTCCGAGGAGGTCGAGGGCAAGGACGGCAAGAAGGTCACGGATACGACCGAGATCGACGTCGCCCTGTTCTGGACGACCGCGCAGAACGAGTCCTGGCACGCCTTCGCCAACTCGGTCAACACGCCGGGCGGCGGGACCCACTACGACGGCTTTCGCTCCGGCCTGCGCAAGGCGCTGAACGAAGCCGCCGAGGAGCTGGGCAAGTTCCGGGCCAAGGATGAGCCCTTCGAGCAGGTCGACACCCGCGAGGGCCTCTTCAGCGCGGTGATGGTCAAGGTGCCCAATCCGGAGTTCGAGGGCCAGACCAAGGACAAGCTCGGAAACCCGGAGGTCCAAAAGCGTGTCGCCGACTTCGTCTACCGCGAGCTCAAGGCCTGGCTCACGGCCAAGGAGAACCGCTCGCAGGCCGACAGGATCATCCAGCGGGTGATCGAGGCCCGCGACGGGCGCCTCGCCGCCCGCAAGGCGCGCAAGGCGGTCACCGACCGCAAGGGGCTGCTGGGCGGTTCCGGCCTTCCGGGCAAGCTGGCCGACTGCCGCAAGCGGGACGCCGAGGAGACCGAGATCTTCATCGTCGAGGGCGACTCGGCCGGCGGCGGCATGAAGAAGGCCCGCGACCCGATGACGCAGGCCATCCTGCCGCTGCGGGGCAAGATCCAGAACGCCGAGAAGGCCGGCGAGAAGACTCTCACCTCCGAGGCGGTCAAGGACATCCTGTCTGCGATCGGCGGGGTGATCACCGACGTCAAGGTGCCGGTGCAGAAGAACGGCCGCACCGTGATGCGCACCAAGCTGGTCGTCGATGTGTCGGAGCCTCGCTACGGGCGCGTGGTGCTCTGCAGCGTCGACCACGCGGAGATGACCTTCGTCCGGGACGCCGAGGGCCAGATCCGCTGCGTGCGCATCGGCGAGTTCATCGACCGGCTGCTCGAGCGGGGCGAGGACCCGCGCTCCTACGAGGTGTTGTGCTTTGACCAGCGGACCGGACGCACCCGCTTCAAGGCGCTCAAGGACGTCATCCGCCACCCGATCGATGAGCCGCTCTTCGAGGCGCGCACCGCCTACGGGCGCAAGGTGCGGGTCACCGCCTCGCACAGCGTCTTCGTCGCTGAGAACGGCGAGATCAAGCTCAAGCGCGGCGACGAGCTCGCGGTCGGCGACCTGCTCGCCGCGCCGCGCCGCGTTCCGCTTCAGGGCGGCCGGGAGCCGAGCGATACGGCCCTGTTGCAGGCGGGCACCGGCGAGCGCCTGTCAGACGCCGCCTTCAACGCGCCGGCCGATGTGCAGCTCGAGCTTCTGCGCCGCTTTCGCGTCGGGGACGAGGAGGGTGCCTCGGAGGTTCGTTTTGCGGCCTCAACGGCCGAGCTGGCCTCGCAACTGCAATACCTGCTCGCTGCCCATGGCGTCCTTGCCGAGCTGCGCTCGGGCGATGAGGGCCATCGGCTCGTGGTCGGCGATCCGGTCGGGGTTCGCCAGCTCAAGCAGTCCTGGGGTGAGGACGCCACCGCTGTCGCTGACGGGCTCGCCGAAACCGATCTCAACTTCGTTGAGCTCCGTGGCGATCTCATCGGCCTGCCGATCGAGTCGATCGAGAAGGTCGAGCCGACCAACCAGATGGTCTACGACTTCTCGGTCGCCGACGATGAGAACTTCATCTGCGGCACCGGTGGGATCTGCTGCCACAACACCGACGCCGACGTCGACGGCGGGCACATCGTCACCCTGCTGCTGACCTTCCTCTACCGCTACGCGCCCGACCTGATCAAGCAGGGGCGGGTCTACATCGCCGAGCTGCCCCTCTACCGCGTCGAGCACAAGACCAAGGGGCGTGTCTACGTCTACTCGGACGAGGAGCTGCAGAAGCTGGTCAAGGAAAAGCAGCTCAAGCTGCGCGACGGCAAGCCGCAGGTCCAGCGCTTTAAGGGCCTCGGCGAGATGCAGCCCGAGCAGCTGGCCGAGTGCGCGCTAAATCCCGAGACCCGGCGCCTGCGCCAGGTGACGATCTCCGACGAGGCCGAGGCCGAGGACATCACCACCCTGCTGATGGGTCAGCGCGTCGAGCGCCGGCGCGAGTACATCCAGGAGCATGCCCTCGACGTCGAAGCCGACGTGTAAGCGAACGGAAGAGCGATGGCAGCGAAGAAGGACAGCGGCGAGAAGAGAAAGCGCAAGCAGGACGAGGTCGCGACCGAGGCCGCCGAGCAGAACGACAACGGTGCCGACAACGGCGCCCCGATCGTCCTGCCGCCGGCCGAGGGCACGGTCGGCGACGCCGACTACAGCGAGGTCATGGCGAACAACTTCATGCTCTACGCCAAGTCGGTCCTGGTCGATCGCGCCCTGCCCTCGATCGACGGGCTCAAGCCGGTGCAGCGCCGGATCCTGCTGGCGATGCTCGACCGCCGCCTCTACCCGACCGCCCCCTACTCGAAGTCGGCCAAGGTCGTCGGCGACACGATGGGCAAGTACCACCCGCACGGCGACGCCGCGATCTACGGCGCTCTGGTGAACATGGCCCAGGACTTCACCAGCCGCGTGCCGCTGATCGACGGCCACGGGAACTTCGGCTCGCTCGACGGCGACGACGCGGCGGCCCAGCGCTACACCGAGTGCCGCATGACCCAGGCCGCGGTCGAGCTGCTCGCCGACCTGCACGAGAAGGTCATTCCCGACTACTACGGGATGAACTTCGACGAGTCTGTTCCCGAGCCGCAGGTGCTGCCTGCCCGCTGGCCGAACGTCCTCGTAAACGGCACCACCGGCATCGCCGTCGGCATGGCGACGACGATCCTCCCGCACAACCCGGCCGAGGTGATCGACCTGTGCGTCTGGCGGCTCAAGAACCCGAAGGCACCGGCGGAGAAGCTGGTCGAGCGCCTCTCGGGTCCGGACTTCCCCACCGGCGCCATCGTCCTCGACGATGAGGGCCTGCGCGAGAGCTACCTGACCGGCAAGGGCAAGGTGACGGCCCTGGCGAAGGCCCACATCGAGCCGATCGAGGGCAACCGCGAGAAGATCGTCATCACCGAGATCCCCTGGGGAGTGAACAAGGGCGATCTGCTGACCAAGATCGCCAAGCAGCACGCCGAGGGCAAGTTCCCGGAGATCACCGAGCTCAACGACTTCTCGCGCGGCGACGATGAGATCCGCGTCGAGGCGATCCTCAAGTGGGGCGCCAACTCGCGCGCCGTCTTGCAGCGGCTGCTCAAGCACACCGGCCTGCGCAAGGTCTACGGCGTCGAGATGAACGTCCTGATCGAGGGCGTGCCGAAGACGGTGAGCCTGGCCGAGCTCGTCGACCACTTCCTCGAGTTCCGCCGCCAGATCGTCATCAACCGGGCCAAGAAGCGCATCGAGGAGATCGAGGAGCGCCTGCACCGCCTCGACGCCTACATGAAGGTCGTGGCGGCCACCGACAAGGTGGTCCAGACGATCCGCAAGGCCAAGGACCGCCAGGCAGCCAAGAAGCCCCTGATGAAGCTGCTCAAGGTCGACGAGCAGCAGGCGCAGTGGATCGTCGAGATGCAGCTCGGCCAGCTGACCCAGCTGGACCGCTTCAAACTCAAGGAGGAGGTCAAGGTGCTCAAGGAGGAGCTCAAGGGCCTCAAGCAGCTGGTTCGCACGCCGAAGCTGGTCACCGAGGCGATGATCGAGGAGTTCGGCGAGGTGAAGGAGGGGTTCAAGAAGGCCGGTCTAACCGAGCGCCACACCTCGGTCGTGCCGCCCTCGGACGGCGAGGACATCGCGACGATGAGCGTTCCGGCCGAGGACTGCATCCTGCTGATCTCGCGCTCGGGCCGGGCGATCTGCGGCCAGGGCACGCTCAAGCGCGGTGCTTCCCTCAACCTCTCCTCCGACGATCGCCTGGCCGTGGTCTCCGAGGCTCGCACCGATCAGGAGCGCCTCGTCTTCACCGCCTCCGGCCGCGCCTACCGCCTGCGGCTGGCCGAGCTGCCGCTGGAGTCGCGCCGCTCCAAGGGCGCCGAGCTCGCGCAGATCATCGGCGTCGAGCAGGGCGATCCGATCGTCGCCGCCCACGAGTTCACCGCCGGCGCCGACGGGGCCAAGGACGGAGCCGTGCTCCTGGTCAGCCGCGACGGCGTGGTCAAGCGCACCGCCTGGAAGGAGTTCGCCTCGGCACACGCCTCCGGCATCACCGCCGGCAAGGTGGGGCCGGGCGACGAGATCATCACCGCCTTGGACTGCCCCGACGATGCTGACATCGTCCTCTTGGGTTCGCACGGCAAGGCGATCCGCTTCGCCGCCTCCGAGGCGCGCCTCATGGGCCGCAACGCCGGCGGCGTGCGCGGCATCCGTCTGCCCGAGGGCGCGCAGATCGTGGCCGCCGCGGTGATCCGCCCCGAGGACGAGAAGGGCGGTCAGCTCTTGCTCGCCACCACCACCGGCTTCGCCAAGCGCGTCCCCTACTCGGAGCTGCCGAAGCAGGGCCGCGGTNGCGGCGGGGTCGCCCTGATGAAGGTCGGGGGCAAGTACGGCGAGCCGAAGTTCGCGGCGCCGGCCCGCGACGGCCAGACGCTCTACGTCGAGGTCGGCGGCGGGCGCTTCAAGATCTACCCGGTCTCGCGCGTCGCCAAGACCCGCAAGCGGGCGATCGTGCCGAAGCGCTGGCCCTCGGGCGAGCACGCCGTCGGCGTGGTGCTGGCCGACGACTGATCCGGGACGCGCGCCGCGCCGGCGCGATCGGCGCTAGCGCTTGAGGGGCGTCTCCAAGAAGCGCTTGGCCTGCTCGAACATCCGCTCCGGCTCGCCCTCGCGGTCGTTGAGGATGATGCGATCCCAGGACAGCTCGCTGAAGCCGGACTCGATCGGGTGGTCGGCGCGGTAAAGATTGCCCGGGCGCACCACACCCCAGGTCTCGCCGCCCCAACGGCGCACCGGAACGAAGTCCGACTCATCGCGCAGGCCGGCGATGATCACCAGGCGATGCTCCCTCAGCAGCTGCTCGGCAAGCTCGCCGATAGTGTCGGCCCAGTAGTGGAGGCCGGTCTCGTCCCTTCTGCCCAGCCCCAGGTCCTGGAGAAAGCGCCTGGGCGCGGGATCGGATTTGTTTCCCTCGTGGATCTCCGGCAAGCCGGCGGCGAGCAGAAGCTCGTTGGCCTCGGCGATGATCACGTCTGAGAAGTTCAGGCGGGCGATGCCGGCGTAGTGGCGCACCAGCTGGTCGATCAACTCGTCCTTGCCGGCGCGCGGCTCGCCGCCGATCCCGATCACCCGTGGGGCGGCCTCGGGCAGAGGGTTCGCGCCTGACTCAGGGCGCTGCGGCACGGGAGCCTGGGCCGGCGGCTGCTCGAGCAGGGCCAGGAACGACGGACGAGCCCGGCTGGGAAGCCGCTTCAGGACGTCCTGCACCTGTGGAGCACCACTCGCTTGCGCCTGCGTCCCGTCCATCGGTTGTGAGTCTAGGCATGCGAGCGGGCGGTGTTCCCTCCTCTCGCCAGATCGATGGCGGACGCGCAGACAAAACCGGCCGCCTATCGTCGCCACGTGGGGCGCGGAGGGCAAACGCATCGCAAAGCCGTTGCCGGCCGTACGAGGCTGCCGCTGGCCGGCGCCGCAACGGTCGAGTTCGACGAGGTCTTCCACATCGGCACCCTGAGGCAGGAGGACAAGGGCAAAGCGCACGGCTCCTCCTGGGAGGGACACGGGCTGTCGATCTCGCTTGACCCCGGTGCCTGGGAGCTGATCGCCAAGCTGGGCGGCGCTCCCTGGTGGCGTCTGCGCCGAAGCGGCGGGCGCTTTCTGGACTACTGGCAGCTGAGCGCTGAGGAACGGCTGCAGATCTCCGCCTGGGCTGTCAAACGGGGCCTCGCTCAATGGACCCGAGCCTGGCGCTTGAGCTACTTCGACGATGAGCTCGATGACACGATGAGCATCCTGCACGAAGACGAGGAGGATGCGCGCCTGGAGGCCGAGGACTTCGACGATGCCCGGATCGAGCAGGTGCGCGTGCTCAGCCCGACGGAGGAGCTTGAGCGCCGGCTGGGTATGCCCTCCCACCTCGACTGCTTCGACCACGTCCTGGTTCTCTGGGTCCAGGACGAGAGGCCGGACCTGGACGGGGTGTGGTGGGAGGACTCCTATGGCCCCTACTCGGCGCCGCGGGGAGTGATCCTGCCGGACCGTCTCGCCTCTTGGAGGCCGGAGCGGGTCGTTCGCTTCGCCGGGCTTGGGGAGTGAGCCACGCCTGGGCGCCCGCGGTCGTCAGCCGACAAAGAGCTCGGGCTCGCAGCGCACGCCCAGGGAGCGCAGCTGGCGGGCGATCACCACCTCCGTGGCAAGGCCATCCCCCTGGGCGGCGCGAGCCCAAAGGTCGCGGTCGCGCACCTCATCGTCCCACAGCGGCAGCCCCAGCGCGCGTTCGTAGTCGGCGCGCTCCTCGGCCTGGCGCATCGCCTCGGCAGTCCAGAACTCTCGCTCCCAGCGCTCACGAGCAAGCCGCCGGCGCAGGCGATGGTTGGCCTCGAGAAGCTCGGCCACCAGGATGGCTATAAGGGCGGCGAGGGCGATCTCCACGCCGCCAGCCTGCTGCCGGCATTTCCGGCAGGACCGCTCTTTGGCCTAGCTGCTGCGGGCCGCGGCTCGAGCGCTCTCGTACTCCAGGGCTTCCTCCAGGCCGACACCGGCCTGTGTCCCCTCGGCGGTCACCACGGGATCGCTCACGCCGCCCTTGATCCACCGCTCTGCCTCGTCCGGGGCGATCCCGCTGTCTCTCCAGGCGTTGGCCTGGGCTGGCCCCAGGCCGAGCTTCAGATAGGAGCCGAGCTGGGAGAGGTCATCCGGCGTGATCCCCTGCTCGAGCAGCTTGGCCGCCTCGCCGGGCCGCCCAACGCCGGCCTTGCGCCAGGCGAGCGCCTGCTGCAAGGTGAAGTCCTTTCTGATCCAGGTGGAGAGCTGGCGCGGGGTCAACCCGGCGTCCCCGGCCTCGCGGACCACGCCGGCCAGCTTCTCGGCGCCGAAGCGCTTGCGCAGGGTCGGCGTAAGCCACTCCCTGGACTCCTCGGGATCAAACCCGGCCCGATGCCAGGCGCCGGCGGTCTTGATCGCCTCCTCGACGTCGCCCTCCTGCTTGAACAGCGGATACCAGGCCGCAAGCTGCTTGGGCGTCAGCTTGGCCTGGCGCATGGCCCGGTAGGCGCCCGCGATCGGCGTGTACGGCGGCTTGCGGTAGTGGTTACGTCCGCGCTTGCCGGCGTTGAACAGCTCGTGCAGGGCCTTGACATCCTCGCTCATCGCCCCGGCCTCGCGAAGCGCGATCAGGTCATCGGCGACCTTGTGCTTGAGCATCAGCTTGTTGTCGCCCCACAGATAGCTGGTGTCGATCTGCGGCGGAACCCAGGAGTTGAACTCCTGCGGCCCGATCTGCAGCTCATCGAGCTGGAACAGGGTCTTGCTGGCCAGAACGCCGGGATCCTTGTGGCGAAGCCAGCTGCGGTAGCCCTCGATGTCGCCCCCGCCGTCCAGGTACTCCAAGAGCGGCTTCACCCGCGGCTGCCCTCCGTGCTGCGGCCAATCGGCGAGACAGGCTCTTAGCTCGGCGAGGCCGATGCCCCGCTCCTTGAGCTTGAGCGGGTTGTCGTTGAAGAGCAGGTCGTAGCACCACTGGTCATCGCGAAGCTTGATCAGCTCGTGGGCCTCATCCGGAGTCCGGTAGCCCGCCCGCCACAAGCAGACGGTCTCTTGAGGCCGTATGTGCCGATACAGCCGCTCGTACCCGCGATGCCAGGGAGCGTAGGCATCAGGGTCGATCCCGATCCGCTCGAAAGCGACGATCGCCTCGATGTACGGCTGCAGATCCGGGTACCGCTCGAGCCAGTCCCGCACCCGCTGGGGCGTAATGCCCGGGTTGTCCTTGTTGACCGCCAGGCTCGAGGCCACACCGAGATCCACGCCGCCCTTGACCAGCTGCTCGAAGTAGGCGGCGAGGCCCATGCCGACGATCGCATCCGCGGTCGGGATGTCGACGCCCAGTTCACGAACCTTGAGCCACTGGCCCAGATCGCCGGTGAACATGTCGTCCTGGCTTCTCGCGCGCTCGTCCAGCTCGGTCAAAAGGGCGAGCGGGTCGTCAACGCCGAGATCGCGCCAAAGCGCCAAAGACCGGGTCAGGCTCTCTTCGGGAAAGAAGGTCGGGCGCTGCTCGCGCGCCCGGGCCAGCTTCGCCGTGTGGCGCGTGATCTGGCGCCACTCCTTCGCCTCTTCGGGGGTGAACCCGCATGCCGCCCACTCCGCAGCCGCCTTGGGGTCGAATCCGGCGTCCTCCAGGCGCAAAGCTCATCGGCGCTCAGCGATGAGTCCCGCGCCTGCGAGCCGGGCTCGATGCCTCGGGCGGCCAGACGTGCCGCCTGCGCGGGCCGAACGCCTGCGAGCGCCCAACGGCGAGCCTCGCTCGGGCGCAGGCCGGCCTCGAAGTAGTCGCCCAGTCGTGGCCCGCGGCAGATGGTCGCATCGACGAACGGGTTGCCTGCTCCTCGTCCCACGAGGCGAAGGTAGGACAGGAAGCTTCTTGGACCGTGATTGCTCAGCACGCCGCGTCCTTCTCGGGGGAAATGCCAGGCGGCTCCCGCGCCCTCCCGTACCGTGGCCTGTGTGCTGTCAGCCACCGGGCTCACCGTCATCCTCTGTGCTGAGTGCGCCTTGCTTTGGAGCGGCCAGCGGTTGCTCTTCGGCGCCATGAGCACGGGGCGCATCCCGCGCCCGCTGATCTACCTCTGGGCCATCCCCGGAACCGCCCTGCACGAGCTGGCCCACCTGGCCGCCTGCCTGCTCTTGGGCGTCCCGGTCGGCAAGGTCGAGCTCTTCCGGCCGCGGCGCGGACCCGACGGATCCGTCACCCTCGGCCAGGTCGAGCACGCTCAGTGCGGGCCCCTGCGCCAGGCGCTGGTCTCGCTCGCCCCGCTGCTCTTCGTTCCCCTGCTTCTGCTCGGCCTCGCCCTGCTGCTCTTGGGCGGCGATGCTCTGAGCCGCCCCTGGGAGTCCTTCCTCGCAGCGCCGCTTTGGGTCAAAGGAGTCCTGGTCTACGCGGTGGCGTCCGCCGGCGGCGCGGCTTTTCCTTCGCCCGGTGACCACATCCCCTTGCTCGGGGCATTTGGGCTCGTCCTGCTTTTGCTCGGGCTGATGGCGCTCTTGGGGGCGCAGGGGACGATCGAGCTCGGGCGAACCCTGGCCCTGCTTTTGGCGCCGGCGTCGATCGCGGCCGCGCTGCAGCTGGCCTTCTTCTCACGCCGCCCGCGAGGCCAATGAGCGGCGCAGGGTGACCTGCGTCCCGGCCTCCCCGGAGGCGACGTCGACGCTGTCGGAGAAGGCGCGCATCAGCTTCATGCCGTGCCCGCCCAGCTCCTCTTCTTCCTCGGACGCCCAGCCGCCCTCGTCCTCGAAGCTCAAGGCCAACTCCTCACCGTCGCAGCTGCCCGAGATGCGCAGCGTGCCGCCGCGATGGTCGTAGGCGTGCATGACCACGTTCGTCGCCGCTTCGCCGGCGGCGATGAGCAGCTCCTCGCGCGAGCGCTCACAGGCCACGTTCAACGCCAACCAGGCCTTGAGCCAGTAGCGCAGGACAGAGAGCGTCTCCAGGGTCGCCGGCATCTCGAGCTTGAGTTCCCGAGCCTCGAGCTTCGGGCGCTGCAGGGCCAGGACGGCGATGTCGTCGCGGGGCATCGTCCCCATCGGCCACATCTCGTCGAAGGCGTTGCGGCAGATTTCCTCCGGGGCGTGCCGGGCGGCCCCCGACAGCGTGCGTCGCAGGGCTTCGAGCCCCAGCTCGAGTCCGGCACCGGTACGCTCGACAAGCCCGTCGCTGTAGAGAAGCAGGGTCTGCCCTTCCTTGAGAGGCTCTCTCCACTCCTCGTACTCGGGCATCGACGTCGTCCCCAGCGGTGGGCCGCCTCCTTCGGGGAAGAAGTAGGTCTGCTCGTCGTCGATCAGAAGCGGCGGCGGGTGGCCGGCGGTGGCATAGAGCACCTCCCCCTTGTCGGCATCGAAGAGGATGAAGCAGACGGTCGCCATGCCGTCCAAGTAGCGGCGCACGTACTCGTTGGCCTCCTGCAGCACCCGTGCCGGGCGGTTCTCGCGCATGACGAAGGCCCGCAGGGCGCTCTGCAGGCGGCTCATCTTGGTCGCCGCCTCCACCCCGTTGCCCATCACGTCGCCGACGACGCCGACGGTGCGCCCGCCGTCCAGCGCCAGCACGTCGTGCCAATCCCCTCCGACGCGAGTGCCCCGGGCGCCGGGCACGTAGAGGACCGCGGTGTCCAGGAGGGCCACCGGCGGCGGATCGTCGATCATGCTCGCCTGCAACGTGTTGGCGATCCGCCGCTCGCGCTTGGAGTGCTCACGAGCCAGCCGGATGCTCTCAAGCGTCGCTCGGGCGAGGGGATTCTGTTCAAGGGTCATCTCAGGCGCAGCGATATTACCCCGGTCCATCGTGCCCGACACAGCCGGGCTTGCAGGGAAGACGAAGACCGTCGCTGCCCTCGCCAGAGGGACCGGCCAGAGTCATGCCGCGGCGCTAAGCGAGGCGCCTGTCGCTGCGGCATGCCTCACCTAGGGTCGCTTGCGTGCGGCGGCTCAAGGACGTGATCGCAGAGGTTGCCGAACAGGCCCGGGGGCGCTGTCACAGCTGCGCCCATCGCCAGGCCTTCGATCTTCCCTCCGGCACGCGGTATTGGTGCCGGGCCTTCGGCCGAGAGCTGAACGAGGAGGAGCAGGCAGCGGTGCGCGACTGCGAGCGCTGGAGGCCCTTGATGATGGGAGCGCGATGCCGGGCCGAGCGCAACCCGCTCTTCCAGCAGGCCCTCGAGGCCGAGGAGCGCGTCTTCTGGCAGCTCAAGGAGCATCTGGTCTCGGCCGGCGTCGATCTCAAGACCCTGTTGATCCTCACCCAGCCAGCCCTGCGCGGCACCTCCACGCTGCGTTGGGTCGATGAGCTGGACGAGCGCTACGAGGGTGAGCGGGTGGCGCCGCTCCCCGACATCCTGCGGAGGTTGCGTGCGCTCGGCTACGAATCACTCTGCCAGCTCGTCGAGCAGGCGCTGGGAGCTGACACCTAGGGATGCTGGAGGCAGGGAACTTTATTCGATACCAGGGGCTGGGAGCCGGCCAGGTCACCGAGATCGTCGAGCGCCCCTTCCGCGGAAGGAAGACCCGCTTCGCCGTGATCCACTTCCCGCATCGCGACATGAAGGCCCAGGTCCCGGCCGAGGACCCGAAGATCCTGGGCAAGGTCCAGCCGTTGCTCTCGGCGCGCAAGGTGCGTTCTCTTTTGCGGCGGCTCGGGGACGAGGACTTCGCGCAGATCCTGCCGCGCACCTGGGATCACCGCGAGGAGCTGGGCAAGCGCAAGCTGAACCGCGGCGGACCCGAGGAGTGGGTTGAGCTTCTGGCCTCCTACGCCCTGGCCGAGCGCCAAGGAGCGGAGTTGGTCTTCCAGGATCACGACCTGGTGCGCCAGGCCCTGCGCCTCACGGCAGCTGAGCTGGCCTGCGCCGAGGAGAAGCCCTTCGAGGAGGTGCACGCCTTCGTCGAAGCCCTCTACGAGAAGGCGGCCGAGCTCGTGGTCTCCGATAAGGAGCGGGCTCACTTCGGCTCGGTCAAGGACCACGCTCGCCGGGGCGGCGCCGACGGCGACTCCGAGGAAGAGGAGAGCGTGGAGCTGGCCACCGTCGGCTAAGCCTCTCCGCGGCTTTGCTGCAGGGCGTTCTGGTAGCGGCTCTCGGCGATCTCGATCTCGCGCTCGTTGCAGTCGACGTTGCTTTCCAAGAATTCGAAGAGATCACCCGCCACCTCCTCGAACTCACCGCTGTCCAGGTCGTAGAAGCTCACCTGCTCGCGGTAGCGCCCGCCGCGTCGGGCAGCGAATCCGTAGTAGCCCTCGCCGCGGGACTCGTAGATGGCCAGGAAGCGCTTCGGCGAAGGCAGGCCATGCGCCTCGGCCAACCCCTCGTTGGCCTCCAGGAGGTTGCCGGTGCGGCCCAGATCCAGGTGGAACCAGACGCCCAGCCCACCGTGCTCCTCGCCCACGCCGACCGTGACCAGAAACTCTTCGTAGGCGCCAGGCAGGGTCATGGACAGTTCCGACTGCACTGCGATCACGTCGGCCAGGGAGACCGGCACGAGCTGTGGCGGGGACAGTCCGTCGCGCTCGGCGCAGATCTCCAGGCAGTGCAGATAGACGCCGGGCCTCATCGCCAGGAAAGTGCCTGCGCGATCGACGCGCGGGCACGTTTTCCCTTGAGCGGCTCGCCTTGAGGAAAAAGACGGCGATCCCCTGCCGACGGTGCATTCTCGGCGTGATGGGACGCGGCGGCGGGCTCAAGGGATTCCACGTCGATCCGGCGCCTATCCGGCGCCGGCGCGCGATCCTGGAATACATCGATTCACTCTCCGACTACGACGAGGAGCAGTACCCGCGCCTCGAGGAGGTGGGGTCGCAGCTGGCCAGTGAATACGGCGAGCCGCCGCCCGACTTCGAGCCGGGGGTGGCGCTACCCGATGACATGGAAAAGCGCTCCTTTCCCGAGCAGCTGGAGCTGCTCACCGTGGCCTACGGTGGGGCGCTCCACTACTCCCAGGGTCTCACCCTGCTTGCCACCGGCACGGCACAGGACTATGGAGAGAACATCCTCGCCCTGCGAGCCCAGCGTTTCATCCAGCAGCTGGCCGCCGAGGAGGAGATGGAGGCGGAGGCGGTCTTCGAGCGGGTACTCGAGATCACGCGTGAGCTGGAGGCGGAGTTCCACTGGACCTGCCACAAGCTGGGCTGGCCGAGCGACTGGGTGCGGGAGGCGATGCTGAGGGCTGCTCACAGACTCGCTGAGAGCGCCGGCGCGCTCGAGGGCGGGCAGGGCGTCCTGCCGAGTCCGGACCTGGAGTACGAAGCCACGATGGACGAGATCCACGGCCCGCCGCCGGAGGGGGTCGATCCTCTGCTCGATCTTCCCGAGGGCATCAAGCTGGCCTCCCGCGACGACCAGCTGGCCGCCCTCGGTGAGGCCTACGGCGGCCTGATCCGCGACATGCTGGCCGAAGACGAGCTCTCCTCCGGAAAGCTGGATGGCGCCGAGGCCAGGCGGGTCCAGGCCAAGCTCGCCGCTGAGGCCGAGCGCGCCGGCGAGGCCGATGACACCCCTGCCCTGCATCGCTGGCTCACCCTGCGCCAGGCCGAGGAGGCCCAGCTGCACTGGGCGGCGCGCGCCCTGGGGATGCCGACGTCCTCGGTGATCTCCTACCTCAAGCGGCGCCGGCGCCAGAGCCCCTAGCCAAGTTCTGCGCCCTGGCGGCGACGCTGGGCTATCTCTCGGGTGTGGATGGCACTGCTGAGTTCCACGCCCTCGAGCAGCACAAGGAGAGCTGCCCCTGCTGTGGGCAGGAGCTTCCGCTTGGCCTTTTCTCCCGCCGCCTGGTGGTCGAGCTGCCGATGCCCGTCGCCGCCATCGACCGCCAAGCGGATGCCGCGGCGAGCGAGCTGATCCTCGAGCACGGCGATCTCACGATACTCGAGGCCGCCGGTCGGGCCTTCTGCCGCGCCGAGCTTCCCCTGCCCATGTCCCTGCGGGAGAGCCCGGTCAGAGCCCTGGTCTGGATCGAGCTCGACGACGCCAAGTCAGCCGAGCTGATCGTCCGCACCTCCCAGGGGCAGATCGCCACCGGATCCGCGCGGCTCGCCTGTGATCTGCCCGGATTCCGCGGGCTCATCGGCGCGGCTTGCCGCTGGCAGAGCGACCCGGCCACGGGCCTGCCGCGGATCACCTCGTCTGACGATCAGCGTCTGGCCTCCCTTCCCGTCGACCCGTCGCACGATGACCTGGTGGCCATCTACCGCCTGCTCTGGGGCAATCCACATCCGGTGGCCGGCTCGGACGCCGAGCTTCGGGCGGCGGTGATCCAGCACTGGCATCGCATCATCGACCAGCCGCTCTTCCGCAAGCCGGTCGAGCCGCCGCCGCAACTGGCCGGCTTCGACGCCCCGGAGATCGCCATCGCCCCGCCACTGGACACGGGCGGTGAGGCCGTGCTGGCGACGATCGGCTGCGCCGAGCAACCGGGACCGAAGGGCGAGCGAGCCGAGCTCATGCTCTGGGCCGAGGACCCAAGCGAGGAGTTCACCGACTCCTTCTCGGAGTTCTGCTTCCTCTCGCGCATGAGCGATTCCCCGGTAGCACCCGGCAAGATCGTCCCGGAGCTGCGCGGCATTCCCGGCACCGCCGAGATGAAGGGCTGGCTTTTGGTAAGCCCATGGTGGTTCGAGAACCAAGCCGACGCCGGCATTGCGACACCTAGGGGCACGGTCAGCGTGCTCTGCCCGATCCCACTGCATGAGATCGAGATCGCCTTCGCGCAAGGAGTCGGCGTCGACAGGCTGATCGAGCTTCTGCGTGAAAGAGATACACGGATCACCGACCTCAAGCGCGGGCCGGTGCTGGAGCCGATCAGCCCGGCCTGAGAGTAAGCATCCGTGGCAGGCAAGACGCAGGGTGCTTTTCCTGCATCCACTGCTCATTACCGTCCTACTTATCATCCCGCTATCGTCACCGAACCGTGAGCGCTGAGGCGGTCTCTTCAGGCGCCACTGTCAGTCGCCTGAGGCTCATCGCTCACAAGTCAGATGATGGATATGGAGACGGGAGAGAGTTATGAGCAGCGCGTTGGATGAGGCCATCGATGCCCTACAGCGGGCCATCGGTCAGGTTGAAGATGAGCGGCGGCAGCTCGAGGCGGCGCTGAACCAGCTGGAAGCCGACGGTCGTGGCCGGCGCCGTGGGCCGAGGCCCGCTGGGCGCAAGATCGCCCGGCACGGTCAGCGCCTCCAGCAGATGCTGGATGTCCTCGAGGCCAACCCCGGGATCAAGCCGGCCGAGGCGGCGCGCCGGATCGGGATCACGCCGACTCATGCCTACGGATTGATCCGCAAGCTGCGCGAGCGCGGTGAGCTTCCTGCCCAGGGGAAGGAGCAGGCGGACGCCGCCAAGGGCTCACAAGCGCAGGCTTCCTGATCTCCTAGCGCCCCGCGGGAAACGCGCGCCCGTGGTCCGGTCGGCAAGGCATCGTCGATGCACCATGCTCAAGGTGACATTGATATGCGGGACCGAGCTAAAGGCCCGCGACGTCGAGGGTGGCGGGGTGTTCATCGCGGGCCTGGCCGTGAACCATCACCTTGCCGGGCGCTACCTGGTCGACATCCGCTGGGCTGACGGCACGATCAGCTCGGTTCCCCAGGATCAGATAGCAACGATCACAGATGAGGACACCGGGGATCCGGTCGAGTTCGGCAACCCCCTGTTCCCGGGACATCCCTCCGAGCGGACCCGTTGAGGCGGAGGAAGGCAGCCGACGCGCCGGCGGCGCCTCCAGGCGTCAGCGCTTGCAGGTCCGCGCCAAGGCCAGCATCTGCTCAGGCGTGAGCTCGTTGGCCAGGGTGTTGGTTATCCAGCCACGGGTGCGGCCCTCGCGCCAGGCGACGATACGCAGGTTCCCGGACTCCCAGAAGAGCTCGTAGCGCTTCCCGCCCATGCGCACCGAGTCGGTCGGGTCGGCCAGGATCGGGGGATCCTGCCAAGTGGTCCAGGTCCAAAGGATCGAGCGGCCCGAGCCTGCGGTGGCGTAGACGGCCAAGGCCTGGTGCCCGCGGAGCTTGTAGGCGTTTCGGGCCTCCTCGCGCGGCGGCCAGTGATATCCCGGGGGTAGGGCCGTGGGCCGGCAGTGGAGCATCCCCTGGCGCCTCCCCGTGACCCGCTCTCCCTCTCCCCCGTCCGGGACCAGGCGGGCGCGGCGCTCGGTGCGCTTCTCCTCGCGCCTGCTGAGCTTGCGCGAGGTGCTCTCCTCGAGCCTGTTGACGAGATCGTCCTTCCAGGCGGCGAAGGAGCCCTCCCGGTCCAAGCCCAGACGGCGCAGCGCGCGGGCCACCCCGCCGCCGGCACGCACCAGCAGCGAGGCCGACTGACCGAGCGGCGGGCGGCGCCGCTGGGCGGAAAAGAGCTTCTCCGGATGCGTCCAAAGCTCGAGCGCCTTGCGCTTTTGCTGCTCGGAGGCGACGACGTAGTAGGCGCCGCCGATGTAGGCCCCTTGCCCCTGCAAGGTGACGCGGGCGATGCGATCGGAGGGGATCTGGCGCAGGGTGTTTGCAAGCTTGAGCGTCTCAGGAACCGAGCTGAGGTCGGAGATCGCCGCCTGGGCCGTGGCCTTGGCCAGATTGCGCAGCTCGAGCGGGTCCGAGCGCCACTCGGAGACCTGACGCCCCACCTCGCGCAGGAACAGCTGCTGGCGGGCGCCGCGCAGGAAGTCGTTGTCGGTGTGGCGATGGCGGACGAAGGCCAGGGCCTCCTCCGGCTCCAGGGCCTGGTAGCCGGGTCGCAGGTCGATCTCCATGTAGTACTGCGAGGGGTCGAGCCCCTCGTTGGAGTGGTAGTAGCGCTGGTCGACAGGGATATAGAGCTCGTCCAGCTCGCCGGCCAGCTGCTCGAAGCCGGCGAAGTCGATCTGAAAGAAGTGGTTGATCGGCACTCCCAGGTACTCGCGCAGGGTCTTGATCAAAAGCGCCGGGCCGCCGTAGGAGTAGGCGGCGTTCACCTTGTCGGGGCCGTGGCCGGGGATGTAGACGCGAAGGTCGCGCGGCAGGGAGAGCAGGGAGACGGCCTTGTCCTCCGGGTAGATGCGAGCGAGGATGATCGTGTCCGAGCGCCCCCACTCCTCCGCGGCATCGGGGCGGATGTCGGATCCGACCAAGAGGAAGGTCGTAGCCTCCTTCAGACCAGGCGCCTCCCTGTTCGGCGGGATGTTTAACTCCGGCAGGGCCTGGTCCACGATCGGCTCCTTGTAGCCGGCGCGAAAGTCGTCGAGCAGGGAGCGCACCTGCCACCAGCCGACGCCGCCGGCGGCCAGAAGCAGGAGCGCGAGGCCGATCAGGCCGCGGCGCAGCCAGCGGCGCTTGGGCTTAGGCGGCTCCCAGACCCTAGGCGGCCAGGGCCGGTCATCGGGCCACCAATCCGGCGGAGCCCCCGGGTCGCGGCGGTAGGGGCGCAGGCGCTTCCAAAGCGGGCCGCGGCGGCGTCTGACCACGCGCCGCACGCCTCGGCCCATCATCAACCCTCCTCGAGCGCCCGCTGCACCAGCTCCTCGACATCAGCCGGGCGCTCGCGCTCCAGCACCCGCAGGACGGCCAGCTCGGCGTCGGTGGCCGGATGCCCATTGCTCACCAGGGCCTCACGGGCCTCGACCAGCCAGGACGTCGGCACCCCGCGGATCGGCTCCGGCAACCCGCCGTCATAGGTGCGACGCAGGTGCTTGAGGATGGCCTCGATCCGCTTCGGCCCCAGACCGGGGATGCCGCGGAAGAAGTCGCGGTCGTGACCGGCGACGGCGCGCAGGATGTCGGAGGCCTCGCCGCAGTCCATCGCCAAGAGCGCCGAGTGCCTGCCGATGTCCGGTACGGCACGCAGGGCCAGGTATAGATCCCGGCGCTCCTCGGAGGCGAAGCCCGCGAGGCGAAGCTCCTCGTCGCGGCTCTCCAGGTGGCAGAAGACGACCATCGGAGCCTCCATCTCCAAAAGCTCCTCACAGTCGCGTCGCGGGCAGTCCAGGGAGAGCACGAAGGCGCCGCTTCGGATACGCAACCCCCCGGAGCGCTCGTACACCTCATCACAGATCACCGCGTCCAGCACGCCGCGACTATGCGTCGCGTGTGGTTATCCAGGCCCCGCTTCTGCCTAAGCGCCGGGACGTGCGCAGCGCCCAGACGGGACCGAAGAGGCGTCCCTTTCACCTGCGCCTTGCCGCGAGAGGCGTGGGGACAACGCGTAGCGCGAAACGGACAGAGCGTGCCAAACGACCGCCTTCAAGTCCATCGTGGCTCGGCGCTGCCCACAACAGCGCCTCGGAGCGGCAGGGAAGCGACGAGTCCACGTGGGCCAAGTGGTGATGCGGCCGGTGCCTGCGCTCGGATAGCGCCTGAGCGCTGCCGCAAAGGTAAGCGAAAACGCCCCTGCGCGCTTCTCCGCGTCCAACGCTCAGAGGTATGAGAGAGATCGCGACGCGGGCAGGCGTGGTGAAACGAGCACACTCCGAGCGGGCCCTGACGCTGATCGAGCTGCTGGTCGTGATCGTCATCATCGGCCTCCTCGTCGGCGTCGCCCTTCCCTCTTTGGTCGGGCAGACGGCCAAGGCTCAGGACTCGGCGGCCAAGCAGCTACTGGTATATGCCTACCGGGCGGCGCGGCTCGTCTACCTGGAGGACGGTAACTCCTATCCGGGCCAGGGACCGCTCGTCGATCGGCTCAAGGAGATCGAACCGTCGGTCGGCTTCGTCGGCGGCAACGCCTACCTGGAAGACAAGGTCAGCGTCGAGCGGATCAGCGCCGGCGAGATCATGCTCCGCACCCGCTCTCACTCCGGGAACCACTTCCGCTGGCATCTGAAGGACGGAGTCCCCGACCTTGAGGGCCGCGAGTGGACGCCCGATGTCGTCTCGTCCACGCCTGCGGTCAACCTCTTCCCCTTCCCTTCCTTCGAGCTCGCCTCGCTCAGCGTCGGCTACACCCAACACAACGAGTACGGCACTGATAAGGGACTTGAGCTCACCACCGACTGGGCGAGCAGCGGCCAGAAGTCCCTGCACTGGTGGGGCACCGGGTCGGGCACCAGCGCCGTTTGGGTTCGCTTCCCGCACATCAGCGCGGCGGGCTCTGCCATGCGCCCGGCGGTCGAGCCGAACAAGACCTACACGGTCTCGCTGGATCTCCGGGTGGACGTGCTGCCCCCGAAGGATCCGTACCTGAAGATCATCTGGAATCGAGGATCCATCGGCGCTGGCAACTCCACGAAGGTCATCCAGATCCATGAGGGCGTCCAGCGGATCAGCCTGACCGCCACGAGCCCGGACGCCACCTGGGCGTCGATCGACTTCGGCTGGGACGTGGGTCGGGACACCTCCCTCGGGAACAACCCGTTCGACATCTACTTCGACTCGATTCGCTTCAGCGAGGGAACCGACACCGACTACTTCGACGGCTCCTTCCCCCACTCCAGATGGCTCGGCACCCCGCAACAGAGCCCTTCGGAGCGCGAGGGGATGGACGAGCAGCCGGCGGACGGCCAGTGGCGCAAGTGGTGAGAGCTACCGCCGCGGCGTTGACGTCTCCGTAGGCGAAAGCCGTGAGGGCACCCGGACGAAGCGCCCTACCTTCAAGCTCGTGGGCCTCACGAGCAAGCGTTTCGGCTACCAGCCCGGCGATCGCGTCGGAGTAATCGTCTCCGAGGACGCGGAGAAGGTGCTCTTCGCCGGCTTCGGCGTCTACCTGGGCGATCGCCTGCATCCCGCCTGGGAGGGCGCCGTGAGCCTCTATGCAGCGATGTATCGCAACCCGGACTACTCCTCAGAGGAGACCTGTCGGGCCCAGGCCGCGGGGTGGGCTGCCATCAACGCTCGCCAGGAGCGCGGCATCCACGCGAAGCCCAGGGAGGAGGAGATCGAGGTCGAGTACGAGCGCATCCGTGTCCGGCGCCGGAGGTTGGCAGAGCTCGACGACGAGGAGCTGCGCCAGCACGTGCTCGATATGGACTCATCTCTCGTTCGCAACCCCTACATCGAGACCGATAACGGCGAGCACTGGTGGGGCATGGAGACCTGGTGGGGCTGTGAAGAGGCGGTCCGCGAGCGTCTGAAGCGAGCCGAGCAGGCCGGCAAGCGGATCGTCGAGGTCACCCGCGCCGACGTCGGGCTTGAGCCGCAACCGCCGGCCGACTGACCTGCCGGACGCTTGCGGGCCGGCCGGGTGGAGCGGTCGTAGCGGGGATGCCGGCAGGCCGAGGCGCGGCCAGCAGAAGAACGGTGAACGAGACCCCGGTCGGCGGCTGGAAGAGCTGGTGAGGATCGGCTCCCGCGGCCGGCTTCGCCAGGCGCCCGCGGGCTCGTCCAGGCGGCAAAAGCCCCGCGCAAGGCGGCCAGGTATCGGCTGCCCGAGAACCTACGTTGCCGGCATGGAGCGCAGGAGCGACATGCAGGCAGCAAACCGGCAGGCAACCCGGGTCACGGCGGTGGTCGATACCGCCGATGCCTCCCAGGCCGCTCGCGTGGCGAGCGAGCTCGAGCGGACCCTCGGCGACGCGGGCCTGCACGACGTGACGATCACCGTCGGCGAGCCGCAGCGGAGGCTCTTCGCCCACCTGTGGGACGGCAACAACGCGGACGTCTACGTAAGCCGCGAGGAGATCACCAACGCTCTGCTCGAGTTCTACGCCGACGAGGACGAGCAGGAGTGGAGCGGGCGGATCTCCGAGTGGCTCGATGAGGCCGAGGCCCGCCCGGGCGAGGCCGTCCCCGTGGACGGAGGTATGTCCCGGGTGCGGTGCCTGACGGTCATCGATCGCTAACCTGCTGCCCGCATGCTCGGCTCGTGAATCAGTTTCTCCCCCGCGAGCCGAGGGTGTCCATCCCCTCTCGGGATGCTGAAGGCCCCGCTCGGGCCCCACGCGCCAGGGGCGGGGCCTTCGCTTATGCGCCCGGCAGGGCGTCCTCGCGGACCTGGAAGGAGGAGCCGCAGCCGCAGGCGGCGATCACGTTCGGGTTATCGACGCTGAAGCCGGCGCCGCTCAGCTCATCGACGTAGCGGATCACCGACCCCTTGCTGAGCGCGTAGGAGACCGGGTCGACCACGATCCGCTGGCCGTGGCTTTCGAAGACCAGATCGTCCTCGCGTTGGCGATCGTCGATCCCCAGCTGGTACTGAAAGCCCGAGCAGCCGCCGCCTACGATGCGCACTCGCAGCATCGCGTCCTCGGCGTCGCGCTCACGTTTGATGCGCGCGAACTCCCGGGCGGCGCCCTCCTCGAAGGAGAGGGTCAAGCGCTTGCGCTGGGTCTGCTCCATGAACCTAATCTAGGGTCACCATCCATCCCGGCACCGACATTTGCCCTCGAGGCCCGGACAGGGACTGTGCCTGGGCCGCTCGACGGGCATCCCGGAGGGCCGGCAGGCAAGCGGTGGCTGTGCCGGCGGAAGCCCACGGCGTCCGCCTGAATGGGCGTGCCCGGGCGCCGATGGGAAAGCTGATGTGGAAAAGCACATCGCGCCCTACCTTCAAGGGCGGGATGGCACGAGACTTCGAGCAGCTGATCCGGGAGATCGAGCAGGAGGCCGCAGGCGAGGGTCCACGGGCCATGGCCGAGCTCGATGCCCTGGACGTCCGCTTCCGGCTGGCCGCGCAGCTGCTCGCCGCCCGCCGGCGCGCCGGTCTCAGCCAAAGGCAGCTGGCCGCCGCCTCGGGGGTGCAGCAGGCGGAGATCAGCCGCATCGAGCGCGGCGAGATCACTCCCCGCCTGACCACGATGGAGCGTCTGCTGGCGCCCCTGGGCTGCCGCCTGGCGATCGTCCCCGATCCCGAGCGGACCCCCGCCGGGCCGGACTGCGCCTCCTAGGGCAGCGGGACTCCCCGCCGGACCCCTATGTATCTAGACGGCGCTCCCCGTCGGCGAAGCGGGGATCCGACCCCAGAAGGCACCAAACCCACCGGCGGCGGGTCCAGTGGCGCCCAACCCGCTGCCCCTCTTCTGGGGGCCGATCGGGCGATGAAGCAAGCGTGGCTCGGCGAGAGTGACGGTCACCTTCCTCCTCGTCCCCGCTGCCGGGCCGCCTGAAGCTGCGCTCGCAGCGGCTCGCTCACCTCGAGGCTTCGCGGGCGCAGCCCCTCAGACGCCGGCCGGAACCGCCTCGCCCTCTCGCCTGTGAGCCGGCTCCTCGCGGGCCTCCTCCAGCGCGGCGCGCAGGCGATCGTTCTCCTCGCACAACGCGGCCACGGCCTCGGCCTGCGCGGCCACCCTCAAAAGCAGCTGGCGCAAATCCTGCTTTGAGACGTGCTTGTCGGGGCGGCTCAGCTTGCGGGCCAGGCGAAAGATCTCGTCCTGGTTTTCGATCAGTCTCTGCTGCTCCTCGAAGGTCATCGCCAGCCGACGGTAGCGTCCCGGATCACGCCCTTCCCTCCATCGGGGGAAGGCTGCGCCGCAGAGTTTCCCTCGAACGGGGGAAGGAACTCCGGCCCGAGCGCTACTGGCGGTGGCGGCGCCTGCGGGCGGCCGCCTGGCGGCTGAGGCGCTCCTCGAGCTCCTCGGCGGTTCCCCTTCGCTGCGGCTGGGCGCCTCCCGCCTGCTGATCGGGGGCCGCCGGCTGCGGCGTCCCGGCGGGCGGCTGCTGGGGAACAGGTGCGGGCTGCTGCGGCTGCTGCGAAAAGGGCTGCTGTTGCTGCGGCGGCCCCGCAGGAGGCTGGGGATGCGCCCCCGGCCCGCTCGTGGGCGCCGGGCTGGGCCTTGGCGCAGGCGCGGGTCCGGGATCCTGGGGATCCGGCTGCGACAGGGACGGGCTCTCGGGCGCCGGCGTCGGCCCCGCGGCGCCTTCGGGCTGCCTCGTCGCATCCGGCGAGGGTCCCTCGCTCCAATGGGGCTTCGGCGCTGCCGGCGCAGGCTC
>Ga0065724_100421_pt1 | contig 75005 bp, 82 predicted proteins | sample TheenrcSG05JP960_FD_59111 | JGI IMG/M metagenome (GOLD analysis project Ga0065724, IMG submission 59111) | Thermophilic enriched microbial communities from mini bioreactor at UC Davis - Sample SG0.5JP960 | ecosystem: Engineered > Solid waste > Grass > Composting > Bioreactor | place: USA... | reverse complement strand
CGATTGTTAAGGGACCGGGAAATCGGGAATTTCGGGAATTGGGGCACTGGAGCTGGTGCCCCACATGAGGGTTGAGGGCATATCAGGAGGTAGGGGGTGGGGGGATAAAAGGGGGGTGGGGCTATTTTGCCACCCACCTCCCCCTCTCCAGCTGCTGCACCTTCCCCAGCGAGCGCAGCACCGACAGGTGGTTCTGCACCGTCTTCTGGCCCATCTCAAGGTCTTTGGCCAGCTCCTCGGCGCTTGTTCCCTCGGGGTGGCGTGCCAGCGCTATCAGCACCTGCATCGAGCGCGGCAGGTTGCGCTCCACGCCCGCAAGCGCCTCGCTCCCCAGCTGCTCCTCCCTCAGCAGTATCTGGTCTCCCTCCCAGCGGAGACTGAAGCCCAGCGTCAGTCCCCGGGGCGCCAGGTTGCTCTTGCTCACCCTCACCGCGGTGCCTCCGGCCTCTCCCGCCAGCAGCTGCAGCACGTGCCTGCCCTTGCCGTGCTTGGCGAAGGAGCCGTAGGGGCGGTAGTCGCTCAGGTTGGCTCCCGGGGAGGGTTTTGCGTGGTGATCCAGGACCAGCGCCGTTATCTGCAGCTCCTCAAGCCAGGTCAGGATCTCCACCACTGCCGCCACGTCCTTCGTGTCCGACTCGTATGCCCCCAGCGTCAGGGAGTCGAGGATCACCATCGCGGGGGCGAAGTCCCACGAGGCCTCCACCTGTGCCCTCACAGCAGGATCCGTCAGGGAGCCCTGCGTGCGCAGGTAGTAGATCCCCTCCGGCGGGCCCATCAGCCCCATGCCTCGGGAGAGCGCGTAGCTCCTGCGGACGAACTCCTCCGCGTCGAACTCCGTGTCCACGTACGCCACTGGGCCGCCGATCGTCTGCTTTCCCAGGAAGGGACTGCCGGTGCACACGTGCAGCGCCAGCGCCGTCGCAAAAGCGCTCTTGCCTGTGCCCGCGTCTCCGTACAGGAGGGTGATCGTCCCCCTCGGGGATGAGGTCCTCGACGATCCAGTCGCGTGGCCGGGGCTCGGGCTGCAGCCACACGGGGACGAATCCGGGATGTTCCCGATTTCCCGATTCTTTAGGGATCGGGAATTCGGGAATGCGCTCTTCCCGCCACCTGGTGGCCATCTCGGGAGTGACAGTCTTCACCTTGCGGGCCAGCAGCTTCTCCAGCGGCTCCCTGTAGTCCGCCAGGTCGTACCCCAGCAGGATCTTGACGGAGCCCTCGGGCGCGCCCATCTCCAGCAGGCGCAGGGCTATCCGCTGCATGTGAGCGATGCCTCCCTCGTCGGCGTCGGGCACGAGCACGACCTCCCTGCCCCAGGATCGGGCCTGAGGGCCTCCTCCCCCGGTGTCGGTGGCTGAGCCGCAGGCTGTGCCCAGCACGAGGTACTTCTCCGGTGGCCAGGAGCTCCGAGAGCACGTCCGCTCCCTTCTCGCCCTCCGTGAGGACGATCGTCGCCCCGGGGGATGACGCCAGATGCTGGCTGCGGTACAGGGGGAGCGATTCCTTCGGCAGGTCGCCCAGGCCCCACGAGCCGTCGGGGAGCTTGTAGGGCATGGACACCTTCACGCCCCCGGGATTCTCCACGCGGATGTGGTAGGCCACCAGTGCCCCTGCAGGATCGCGCAGCTCGTAGGTCTTCTCGCCGGCGGGAGAAATTCCCGAATTCCCGATTGTTAAGGGATCGGGAAATCGGGAATTTGTGGGGGGCTCGCCCGCGATCCTTGTGGCCTCCGCCAGCACCTCCTTGAACTGCGAGCTGTTGGTGCGGTCCCACAGGCCGTTGAAGCGCACGTGCCCGAGGAAGTCGATCACGTCCCCCTTGCGGTCGCAGCCGAAGCACTGCCACCTCTGGCGCGAAGGGTATATCGCCAGGCTGGGAGTCTTCTCCTTGTGGAAGGGGCAGAGGGCCTTCAGGTAGCCCCCCTCCCTTCGGAGCTCGCCCGCGTGGCGCTCCACGAGCGACGCGAGGTCCAGCTTCGACTTGATCTGCCGGATGTCGGTTGTGGACTGCTTCTGATGCCTTGCGCCGCGTGGCTGGGGGAACGGGGCGTCCGCCCGGGAGGAGTCGACAGGATTACTCCGCATCGCCATCCGCCGCCTCCTTTGCCGGCGCACTCTGGAGCTGCTGCTGCACCCAGTTCTCCAGGACGTCCAGCGGGACCCTGCGAGATCTCGGGGGCACGAGCACCGAGGGCAGGTATCCGGAGTTGACCAGGGCCCAAGCCTTGGCGCGGCTGATGCCCAGGTAGGAGGCGACCTCAGGAACCTTCAAGAGCCGTCTTTGCACGAGCATCCTCCTGTTATTATGTAATTATGTTCTACTATGTACTGGATATGTGCATTATAGAAAATATAATCGATACGTGTAAAGACCTGGAGAAGGTGGGGGCTCCATGATACGTCCTGGAAGGCCTCGGGGGGCGCCGGCTAGAGAACGCTGCCTTCTCTCTTGTATAATGACAAGTTAGTGTATCTCCGTTTTCCAAAATACTTCGAAAGACCAGGTGCTCAATGGCGGCAAAACCAATCGTAGCTATAGTAGGTAGACCAAACGTCGGCAAGTCAACTTTCTTCAACCGCCTGCTGGGGGAAAGGGCAGCGATAGTGCAGGATGAGCCTGGCACCACGCGCGACCGCCTCTATGGCGAGGTCAGCTGGCGCGGCAGGACCTTCACCATCGTCGATACCGGCGGCCTGGAGACCAGCGTCGACTCATCCTCCGATGAGCCCGACCCCATCCGCCGCATGGTCCGCGAGCAGGCAGAGCAGGCCATACGGGAGGCCGACCTGATCGTCTTCATGATCGACGTCAAGACGGGGCCCACCCCCTCGGACTATGAGATAGCCGACCTGCTCAGGCGCACCAACAAGCCCACCATCCTGGCGGTCAACAAGGCCGACTCCCCTCAGCGGGAGTACGAGGCCGTGGAGTTCTACTCCCTCGGCATGGGCGATCCTATCCCCGTCTCCGCCTACCACGGCATGGGCATCACCCCCCTCCTGGACAGGGTCGTCGAGCTCCTCCCTCCCGAGGAAGAGGAGGAAGAGGAAGAGACCGGCCCCGTCGTGCGCATCGCCATCGTCGGCAGACCCAACGTCGGCAAGAGCCGGCTCCTCAACGCCATCCTGGGGCAGGAGCGCGCCATAGTCAGCGATGTGCCCGGCACCACGCGTGACCCCGTGGACACGGAGATCCAGTGGGGCGACCAGCGCATAGTGCTCATCGACACCGCCGGCATACGGCGTCGGGGCAAGGTCGAGTCCGGCATCGAACAGTACAGCGTCTTCAGGACCCTCAGGGCCATCGGCCGCAGCGACGTCGTGCTGCTGCTGATAGACGCTCAGGAGGGCCTCACCGCCCAGGATGAGCACATCGCCGGCTACGTCCTGGAAGAGTACAAGGGACTGGTGCTGGTCGTCAATAAGTGGGACCTCGTTGAGAAGGACGAGAACACCGCCAACGAATACGTCGCCCACCTCAGGGAGAGAATGCCCTTCGTCGACTGGGCACCCGTCAGGTTCATCTCCGCCAAGTACTCCCAGGGCATCCCCGGGCTGGTGGAGACCGCCCTCAAGATCGCCAGGGAGAGGGAGCGCAGGATCACCACCGCCGCCCTCAACCGCCTGCTGAGGGACGCCGTCGCCGCTCACCAGCCTCCCAGCAAGCCCGGCAAGTGGCTCAAGTTCTACTACGTCACTCAGGCTGATGTCAAGCCACCCACATTCGTCTTCTTTGTGAACGATCCCAAGCAGGTGCAGTTCGGCTACAAGCGCTATCTGGAGAATCGCATACGGGAAGCCTACGGTTTTGAGGGTACTCCCATCAGGATGTACTTCCGCAGCAGACAGGAGACGTAGAGATGTCCGTAGTCATCGCTTGCATTATCGGGTACCTTCTGGGCTCCATCCCCAACGGCTACATCGTGGGCAGGCTGATGGCAGGAGTGGACGTGCGCACGGTGGGCTCTGGCAAGACGGGCGCCACCAACGTCCGCAGGCTCGTGGGGTGGAAGGGCTTCTTCCTCGTGCTCTTCATGGACGTCGCCAAGGGCGCCCTGGCGGTGCTGCTCGCGCGGTGGCTCCTGCCCGAACCCAACTACTGGGCACAGGCCGCAGCCGGCGTCTTCGCAGTCGTCGGCCACACCTGGCCCCTGTTCCTGGGCTTCAGAGGTGGCAGGGGGACTGGCCACCGGGATGGGCGCCCTCCTGGTGATGGTCCCACTGGCGGTGCTGGTGCTGGCTGTGCTGGGTATACCCCTGGTGATCATCTCCAGGTACATCAGCCTGGGGTCGGTGACCGGCAGCGCCCTCGCCCCCATAGTGGTGCTGCTGCTGGTGATCTTCCTGCACGAACCATGGGCGTACTTTGTCTATACCCTGGTGGCTGCCCTGCTGGTCATCGCCATGCACAAGGACAACATCCAGAGGCTCCTCCAGGGCACGGAGAGAAGGATCTAATGCCACAGCACCGCCGGCACGAGCGTTCGACGCAGCTTGATCTCCCTGGCCTGCGTGTCGAAGCTCTCACCTACCTGGACCCAGGACTCCGCTGAGAGGGTAAGGAGGCAATGCGGGATCTCGGAGTTGAGCATCACAGATCTGTCCAGCAGGAATACCTGCACGTTCTCCGTCCTTCGGGGCAGCGCCACGCATATGAGCGTCGTGCCGTACTGCGGGGTGAAGATCCTGCGGTTGTTGCACACGTAGAGCACGTCCGTCCAGCGAACGCGCACGCAGTGCAGCGCCAGGCGCCACCCCGTGCTGGGGATGCGCGTGAGGACCTGGTAGTCGTCCTCCCCACGGCTCTGCTTGCCCAGGTCGGGCTGCACCAGCTCTATCGTCTCCCCGTATCGCAGGAAGCTCTCCCTGTCGAGGACGTCGATGGCGATCGGTTGGGATCTCACGAGAGTAATAGTACGCGCTGCATGCCGGAAGGTCAACCTTCAGACACAACATCTTTCATCGGGAGGTAGATTTTGGGCAAGGTACATGTATCCAGTCATCCACTGGTGGCCCACAAGGTCACCCTCCTCAGGGATGTCAACACCGAACCTAAGAGGTTCAGAGAGCTCGTGGACGAGATAACCAGCCTGCTGCTCTATGAGGCCACGCTCGATTTCCCCCTCAGAGAGATCGAGGTCCAAACGCCCCTGGCCACCACCCGCGGGTACGACCTCCAGTGGCGGATCGGCTTCGTCCCCATCCTGCGCGCAGGCCTTGGCATGGTGCCGGCAGCCCTCCGCCTGATGCCCTTCGCCGAGGTGTGGCACCTGGGGATCTACCGCGAGCACGATACCCTCAGGCCCGTGGAGTACTACAACAAGCTCCCGCAGGACCTGAAGATCGATGTCGCCCTGGTGCTCGACCCCATGCTCGCCACCGGGGGCTCAGCGGTCGCAGCGGTGGATGTCCTCAAGCTCCGCAACCTGTCCGCCGTGCGCTTCGTGGGGCTCATCGCTGCCCCCGAGGGCATAGAAGCCCTCACCAGGGCGCATCCAGATATCGAGATCTACGTGGCTGCTGTGGATTCACACCTCAACGACCAGGCCTATATCGTGCCCGGGTTGGGGGACGCCGGAGATAGACAGTTCGGGACAGGCTAGCAGGGGAGCTTTACTGGCTGAGCAGATCAAACCTCACCTGCTCCTGCTTGCGGGTGATCGCCCTGAAGAGCCTTCGCACGAGCTGGGTGACGTAATCGCCCAGCTCGTACGTGGCGATTGATCCAAGTACGAGGCCTCCTATGGCGCCTATGACTGCGCCGAATATGAACAGGTTACGTCCTGTAGTTGTCGACATTCCTTCCTCCAGGTTATTGGATGAGCAGCAGAGGCTTCGCCTCCTTCCAGAGCTCATCGAGCTTGTAGAACGCCCTCTGCTCTGGAGCAAAGATGTGCACCATCACGTCCAGGAAGTCTATCAGCACCCAGCCAGAGGCGCTGCTGCCTTCTATCCTTCTGGTGGGCACGCCCATCTCGTCGGCCCTCTCTACCAGGGCCTGAGACAGAGCGTTGATCTGCCTCTCGGAGCTGCCGCTGCAGATCACGAAGAAATCAGCAATGATGGACACGCCCCTGAGGTCCAGCAGCACGATGTCCGATGCCTTCCTCTCAGAGGCTACATCAACCAGTTCTCTCGCCAGTGTCTCCGGTTGTATCTGCGTAGAGTCAGCTGTAACCATCTATACCTCACTAAATTCTACCCGTCACATGTATTCGTAGCAAACATTATGCCCCTTTATGTGGCCTGCCACGCTTGGCAAATTATATGCGATATTTACAATCGTGTGGTTGCGTGCAACCTTGAAGGAGCCTTACGTTGTTATTAACAACGGATAGACATAAATATGCCCATGTGTTGTTGTATAACCTTCCAGGTTGCTGTTGAGTTATGGAATAGGGGATGAGTTTCCGCCCACGCAGGGGATGTAGGGGTACCGCAGGTCTTGTAGCAGGAGGTACAGGTGTGGTAAAGCACAGGGAATCCAGAGAGGATTCTGGTCAGATGTCGCACGAGGCGTTGTGCATTTACGAAGAGTGCAGGTTCTGCAAGCACAGAGTGAACGTGCATCGCACCCCCAACGAACAGGGACAATGCAACCTCGAGCTGCAGGGGGTCATGAAGGTCGAGATGTGTAAGGGGAAGCTGTTCTTCTCCCTGGACCCCAACCGCGCAGCCAAGTACAGGATATGGAAGCTGACTCAGCTGGCAAGGAGGACGCCCAGGGAGAATGGCCTGAGCATGATCTAGAGGACGGGCAGGGGTACGGAGTCCGTGATCACAGCCCCAGCGACTCCCTGAGCCTGTCGAAGAAGCCCTTCTCGCCCTGCTCGGGCTGAGGCTTCTCGAGGGTGTCGCCCAGCTGCCTCAGGAGCTGCTTCTGCTTCTCGTTCAGGTGGCGGGGTACGACCACCCTGAAGGTGACCACCTGGTCGCCACGGCCGCTGCCCCGCAGGCTGGGCACGCCCTTGCCGCGCAGCCTTATCGTGTCGCCGGTCTGCGTGCCGGGCTCAACCCTCACCTCGGCCGTGCCCTCCAGCGTCGGGATGTCTATGGTGTCGCCCAGCGCCGCCTGCACGATGTTTATGGGCATCTCCAGGTGTATATCCCTGCCGACGCGCCTGAACAGTGGGTGCGGCTTGATGTCGAACTCTATGAACAGGTCACCGCTCGGTGCCCCGGGATCTCCCGGCTCTCCCTCGCCCGACAGCCTCAGGTGGAAGCTCTCGTCGATGCCCGCAGGCACCCTCACCTCCAGCCTGCGTGGGGCGGTCACCCAGCCCTGGCCCCGGCACTCACGGCATGGGTTGGTGATCACCACGCCCTCGCCCTGGCACGTGTTGCACTGCGTCACCGTCACGAACTGCCCTATAAGGGGTGCTCTGCATCCTCCTCACCTCACCTGATCCACCACAGGTAGGGCATCGGGATGGCGAGCTCCCCGGCTCTGCCCTCGTGCCCTGACACCTCGGGCAGACCGTGCGCCTAGTGATCTCTATCTCCTTGGTTGTGCCGAACACGGCCTCCTCGAAGGTCAGCGTCATCCTGTAGCGCAGGTCGTTGCCCTTGCGCGGGCTCCTCGTCCGCCTCGTGGATGCACCAAAGAGGTTCTCGAATATGGTCTCGATGCCGAAGCCGAACGGGCTGCCGGTGAAGTCGTAGCTGCCGAAGCCGCCGTTGCCCACGCCCTCGTGGCCGAACCGGTCGTACATGGCGCGCTTCTCGGCATCGCTCAGCACCTGGTAGGCCTCGTTGATCTCCTTGAACTTGGCCTCAGCATCGGGCTCCTTGTTCACGTCGGGGTGATACTGCCGTGCCAGACGCCTGTATGCACGGCGTATCTCCTCCTCGGACGCGTTGCGAGGTACTCCAAGGATCTCGTAATAGTCCCTCTTAGTTCTGCTGTCCATAGGCACTCAACTCTAAGTAATGCTATCAACTAACAACTTACCTAATGCGTCGACAGGTGTCAAAAAGCAGTGTGGCCGGAGCACAAACCGACTCCGGCCACACCAGCGAGGCTTAGACCTCTCTGAACTCGCCCTCTATGGTGCCGTCATCAGGGCCCTTGCCCTGGCCGCCCTGTGGCCCCTGCTGGCCGCCAGGCTCCGGCCCGTAGGTACCCGTCGCCTGCTGGCCATACATCTGCGCGCCGATCTGCTGGCTGGCCCTGGCCAGTTCGTCCGTGGCGGTTCTTATCCGCCCGATGTCCTCGCCGGCCATCGCCTGGCGCAGGTCCTCGATCTTGCGCTGGATGTCCGACTTCAGGCTCTCGTTGATCCGATCGCCGTGCTCGCGCAGCACCTTCTCGGTCTGGTAGATCAGCGAGTCGGCGATGTTGCGGGCCTCCACCAGCTCCTTGCGCCTCTGGTCCTCGGCGCGGTGCTGCTCGGCCTCGCGCACCAGCCGCTCCACCTCCTCCTTCGACAGGCCACTGGAGGCGGTGATCGTCACCTTCTGCTCACGACCGGTCGCCAGGTCCTTGGCCGAGACGTTGAGTATGCCGTTGGCGTCTATATCGAAGGTCACCTCTATCTGCGGCACTCCCCTGGGTGCAGGCGGTATGCCGTCGAGGATGAACCTCGCCAGTGTCTTGTTCTCGGAAGCCATGGGCCTCTCGCCCTGCACGACGTGGATCTCGACCTGCGTCTGGTTGTCCGCCGCGGTCGTGAACACCTGGCTCCTGCGGGTCGGGATGGTCGTGTTGCGTGGGATCAGCGGTGTGGCCACCCCACCCAGCGTCTCGATGGACAGGGTCAGCGGCGTAACGTCCAGCAGCAGGACGTCCTTCACCTCTCCGGACAGCACACCCGCCTGGATCGCCGCACCTATGGCCACCACCTCATCAGGGTTGATGCCCTTGTGAGGCTCCTTGCCAAAGAACTTGCGGACCGTCTCCTGGACCAGAGGCATCCTGGTCTGGCCACCGACAAGCAGCACCTCGTCTATGTCCGACTTGGAGTAGCCGGCGTCCTTCAGCGCCTGCTCCATCGGCGGGGATAGTGCGCTCCACCAGGTCGCCGACCAGCTGCTCGAGCTTCGACCTGGTCAGCGTTATGATCAGGTGCTTGGGGCCAGAGGCATCCGCCGTGATGAACGGCAGGTTGATCTCCGTCTGCTGGGTTGTAGACAGCTCGATCTTGGCCCTCTCAGCGGCCTCCTTCAGCCTCTGCAGGGCCATGCGGTCCTGCCTCAGGTCTATGCCCTGGTCTCTCTTGAACTCCTCTATCAGCCAGTCGATGATCCTGTTGTCGAAGTCATCGCCACCCAGGTAGGTGTCACCGTTCGTGGCCTTGACCTCGAACACACCCTCGCCTATGGCCAGTATGGAGATGTCGTACGTACCACCACCAAGGTCGTAGACCGCGATCTCCTCCTCGCTCTTCTTGTCCAGGCCATAGGCCATGGATGCAGCTGTAGGCTCGTTGATGATCCTCTTGACGTTGAGCCCCGCAATAGTCCCCGCATCCTTGGTCGCCTGCCTCTGGCTGTCGTTGAAGTAAGCAGGCACCGTGATCACCGCGGAGTCAACCGTCTCGCCAAGATAGGCCTCTGCATCCGCCTTCAGCTTCTGCAGGATCATCGCCGAGATCTCCTGGGGGGTGTACCACCTGTCCCCCATCTTGACCTCGACTCCGCCGTTGGCTGCCTGACGAATCTTGTAGGGGACTATCTTCATCGCCTTCTGGACCTCAGGGTCATCGAACCTTCGGCCCATGAACCTCTTGATGGAGAATATAGTGTTCTCAGGGTTGGTGACGGCCTGCCTCTTGGCTATCTGCCCCACCAACCTCTCACCCGTCTTCGGATTGATAGCCACAACGGAAGGCGTCAACCTCGAGCCCTCAGCGTTGGGGATGATCGTGGGCTCACCACCTTCCATCACAGCCATCACAGAGTTGGTCGTACCAAGGTCTATACCAATAGTTCTTCCCATATCCTCACTCTCCTTTCGGCTACTGTGCTACTTTGACCATGCTTGGCCGCAGCACCCTGTCTCCAAGCATGTAGCCCTTGCGATATTCTTCTACTACGGTTCCGTGCTCAACCCCCTCCACAGGCTCGGTAGATACAGCCTCGTGGATGTTCGGATCAAAAGGCTTCCCCACTGCCTCTATCGGTTTGAGCCCTGCCAGCTCGAGCGTAGAGAACAGCTTGCGCTCGACCAGCAGCAACCCCTCTACCCAGGGACTGCCCTTGAACTCTTCCGGGATAGCCTTCTTCGCTCTCTCGAAATCGTCCAGCACCGACAGCAGGTTGTAGATCAGCGACGCCGTGGCCTCCCTAGACCACGACTCCTTCTCCTGCTCTATCCTTCTCCTGTAGTTGATGAAGGACGCTCTCTCCCGCTTGAGCTCGTCCAGCAGCCCCTGAGCCTTCTCCCGCTCCTGCTGGAGCTGCTGCTCGAGATCAGCCTGGGCTGAGGCCTCGGCAGCCTCGATCTCCTCGACCACGGGCTCAGTCATCTCCATGGGCTCGTTGTCCGCCTGAGCCTTCTCCAGCTCCGGCTCCACAGGCTGAGTGTTCTCCATCTCCTGCTCGTTTCTTGCTTCCTGGGTCATCAGCACCTCCTCGGTCATCTAGCTCTCAAGGTATTTGTCAGAGAGCAGCTCGCTCAGCAGGTTCGACAGGTAGTAGACCGAAGATATCGTGCGCTTGTAGCGCATCCTCATCGGCCCCACTACCGTCAGCAACCCCTGGCTGCCACCCGCAGCTCTGTAGGTGGCCGTGACTATCGCACAGTTCTGCATCTCGGGGATCGGGATCTCCGACCCTATGATCACGTGGACGCCAGGCCACCTGGCGACCCTCTCCGATAATATTCTTAACAAGCTGCCACCCTCGATCATTTCTATCACCGGGCGTGCACGCTCGCTGCTCTGGAACTCGGGCTGCGCCAGCATCTGCGTCAGCCCCACCTGATGGACCTCTCCGATCCCCGATGCCTGCGACACCACGTCTATCACTGCCCTTACGATATCGCTGACCGGAGCAGGCAGGTCCCTGGCCCTGCGAACCAGCCTGGAGGTCACCTCACCAGCGAACTCGGCGTTCAGAGCCGCAGCGATGCTGTCCAGCTCCTCCTGAGAAGCCTCATAGGGCATCTCGTACACCGACTGCCTCACCGTACCATCGTCCATCACAGCTATCACCAGAGCGGACCTGTCATGTAGCTGTATGAGGTGTATCCGTCTCAGTTGCAGGTTTTCCGACTGCGGGGTAGTGACCAGCGCAGCATTATTTGCCAGCTGCGCCAGCACCGAAGCCGCCAGCTCCGCCCACCTCTCGATGTCTCTTACCCTCTCTATCTGGTGGAACTGGTGCTCCACACGCCTCAGATCCGCCGGGCTGAGACCCAGATTGTCCATCAGGTTTTCCACGTATAGCCGATAGCCGGCCTCAGAAGGCACACGCCCACCACTGGTGTGCAGGTGGGTCAAATAACCCATCTTCTCCAGCTCCGCCATCTCGTTGCGCAGGGTAGCAGAGCTCACACCCAAGCCGTACTTGTCCCGCAGCGTCGCGGACGCCACCGGCTTGGCTGTAGCTATGTACTCCTCTATCACCAGCTTGAGCACCAGTCTGGCTCGCTCGGAAAGGTTCAGGTCTCTCATCCTAGCACCCACACCTCTGGAATTAGCACTCTCGCCTTGAGAGTGCTAATCCGGGTATCAGAATAGCATTATAATATGAAAGTGTCAACCTCTTAGTGAGCTCTTTTGGAGAGCGCAAGGAGTGTGAGTAGCGCTAACCGGTGCTTATGGGCGTTGCGAGGGAAGTGTAGAGGATCCAGAACACTGCAACGCCCAGCACCAGCACCACGAGAATTCCTACTACAGTGAATACCCCAGAGTTCTCTTCTTCCATCGGTTATTCAGTCTAGGCAGTAGGTTGTTGAGATTGCTGCTCGCTTGTCGTATCCTCGGGCAGCATCGGCTTGAGGATCTTCTGGATAGCCATCACGTGCTGGCAGTCCCCGAAGGTCGAGAATGTATGGCATCCACAGTTCCACTTGTTGTCCCTGAAACTAACCTCGTAGGAGTTGTTATCCCCATTAAATGTAGCCTCGAGATGGTGGATGCGTACCCTCTCCGGCTCCTGCGCATACCTGTGTGCCTTCTCTATCTTGCCTATAAGTCCTGAGTTCATTGGCCACCTCCTGCTTTAACTACCGCTAAAAGCACACATCCGGCAGCCCTCATCGCTACCGGATGTGTGCTATCGCCTCCGTGTAAGAGACTTTCCATTGGTTTGACATTGCCGATACCACCCTTTGGTTTGGATGGATTATATTCCTGGTTTGGACAAGAGTCAACTGTGCAGATGCATGAAAATACCAGCAGCGCCGCTGGCAGGTAATATGCTAAGCTTTCTGCATGAGGGGCGAAGATGTCGAGACCTGAGCTGGAAAGAGTCATCGTTGAGGCCATATCAAAAGAGGATTTCCTGCAGCTGCTGATGGATTCCCCTTACGACGCGCTGGCCTCCTATGATCTCGACCCCCGCGAGGTAGGAGCCCTGATAGCCGCCAGTGAACCTGACCTGCTGGCGCTTGGGGTGGATCCCCAGCTTGTCAGAAAGTATGTAAATATTTTCCATATTTCCAGAGGCGGTGGCGGTTGATTCGATTGACACTGCGGGATTGCAGTTCTATATTTACCGTGTCTACAACTGGGAGAGTTTTCAATGGCTACTGTGGATCATCGTAGTGTAAGCAGGTTCCTTTCGGAGAGGGCCAGAAGGATCCCCCCTTCCGGCATCAGGAGGTTCTTCGACCTGATATCTGGAGTCGAAGGAGTCATATCCCTGGGCGTGGGAGAGCCCGACTTCGTCACCCCAGACCCCATACGCGAGGCTGGAATCAGAAGCATAAGAGAGGGACACACCTCTTATACTTCTAATTACGGCCTTCTCGAGCTTCGGGAGCTCCTCTCGGAACATCTGGCAGCCAGATATGGCGTGAGGTACGACCCCCACTCGGAGATCCTCATAACAGTTGGAGTGTCTGAGGCGCTCGATATTGCCTGCCGAGCGGTCCTCGGGCGGGGCGACAGGATACTCGTGCCCGATCCCTCCTATGTGGCCTATGTGCCCGCGGTCGTCATGGCCGATGCCGAGCCTGTCATGGTCCCTCTTTCCCAGCGCTACGAGTTCGAGATGCGCGTGGAGTTCCTCGAGCCGCTCCTGTCCCCAGAGGTGAAGGCCTTGCTGCTTGCCTATCCCAACAACCCCACCGGTGCGGTTATGCCGAGGCATGAGCTGGAGAAGCTGGCAGCCTTTGCCGAGGAGCACGACCTCCTGGTTATCTCCGACGAGATCTACGACAGGCTCACCTACGGAGTCGAGCATACCTGCTTCCCATCCCTGCCCGGCATGAGGGAGAGAACCATACTCCTGGGCGGCTTCTCCAAGTCGTACGCCATGACCGGATGGCGGGTGGGGTATGTCTGCGCACCGGCTGACCTGATAGAGGCCATGATGAAGATCCACCAGTACACCATCATGAGCGCCCCTACCGCCGCCCAGTATGCAGCGATAGAGGCTCTGAAGTCTGGTGAACCCTACGTACAGCAGATGAGGGCCGAGTACGATCGCAGGCGGAAGGTGATGGTCTCCTCCCTCAACGAGATAGGGCTGCCCACCTTTGAGCCTAAGGGAGCCTTCTATGTGTTCCCGGATATCACCCCCACAGGACTGTCCTCCATGGAGTTCGTGGAGCAACTCCTGCTACAGCAGAAGGTAGTTGCTGTGCCAGGGGATGTCTTTGGCCCCTCGGGGGAGGGACACGTGCGCATGTGCTACGCCACATCCATGGAGCAGATAGAAGAGGCTCTGGAGAGGATCAACAGATTCGTGCACAGGCTATAGCCTTTCCTCCTCTCCCAAAGATCTATCAGGAGGTGTTTCTTTATGGCTGAGGCTCAGTTCCCCAGAACCCTGCTTTTGGCTACCGACGGGCTACAGGACTCCGCCCTGGCCCTCGATGCTGCCGTGGATCTGGCGTCCAGGGCCGGTGCCGATCTGCACGTGGTGCATGTGTGGCAGGCACCGCCACCTTTTGCTCCAGTCGGCATGGTGCCCGTGGTGGTGGAAGACCAATCCTCAGAGGTTGAGAGTGCCGCCAGAAACCTGCTGGAGAAAGAGGTAGAGAAGGTCCGATCCAGGGGTGTCACAAACGTCCACCCCCACCTGCTGTCAGGGCGTCCCGCTGAAGAGATACTGTCGGTTGCCAGGCAGATAGAGGCCGACCTGATAATCATCGGCAGCAGGGGTAAATCCGGCCTTGAGCGACTCATGATGGGCAGCACCTCTGAAGAGGTGGTCCACCATGCCCACGTACCGGTGCTCGTGCTGAGAGGTGGGGCGGATGTCTGGCCACCTCACAAGGTGGTCGTGGGCGACGATTTCTCGGAAGAAGCTGAGCGAGCTGCAGAGATCGCCGCAGCCATCGCCAAGCTACTGGGTTGCGGTCTGGAACTGATCACCGCCTATCCTACACCTGTGCACCCAAGAAGACACCCTGAGGTGCTTTCGGAGCTGCTGCAGTCCCTGCAGGAAAGCTCCTCCCAGCGATCCGAGAACCTGAGGGGCAGGTTTCAGGTCGAGGTCAAGCCCGTAGTAGAGGCTGGAGATCCTGCAGAGGTCCTGCTCCGCCACTCAGACCGAGATGGAGAGCCGACTCTGGTGGTGGTGGGAGCGCGTGGACTGGGAGCTGTGCAGCGCATGCTGCTCGGGAGCGTATCCACAAAGATCCTCAGGACCTCGCGGAATCCTGTGCTGGTGTGCCCACGCCCCAGATAGCTCGCTGACCGATAGCCAGGACCGACACTGTCTGTAGTATCTCCATACCTCCTGGCTTTGGTAATGATCTCATTTGACTTTATAATCAAACAATAACAGAACTCACCTGTATCAGAAGGAGTTCAAAAGATGGCGGCTGTGATTGCTGCTTGCAGGCTGGTGCTTCATCTGCCTGAAAGCCAGTCCCTAAAAGATAAGCGTCAGGTTTTGAGGTCTCTGCAGAGCCGGCTCACCGATGCATACAGCGTATCCGTTGCCGAGACTGGCTCGCAGGACAAGTGGCAGTCCGCTGAACTGCTGGTAGCTTACGCCTCCAGCGACTCGCGCCACGCAGATGAGGTGCTGGCCAAGGTAATAGCATTTGTTGAGAGCTATCACCTCCCCGTCGAGCTGCTCGATGCGGAAACAGAGCTGATTCATGCTTTCTAGAGGCCGTGTGATTACCGGGCTGGAAGAAACTTTTACGTCCTTTGAGAGTTATTTTATCTAGATACCAAAAGAGGTGAAGCTTGAAGCATCTATCGGTCAGGTTTGTCCTTGCACTAGCTTTCATTTTTTCTCTAGCACTCCATTATGTGGGCTCTGCCTACGCACAGAGTAACGTATCGGTAGAAGTAGATCCTGCCTTCGATGGCTCTTATTCCAGCCTGTGGGGTGTTGCACCGGTTCGTTTAAGAGTATCGAATCAAGGACAGAGCTTCGTCGGCAGGGTGGAGCTGATCGTCTCCCAGTCCGCTGGCAACCTCGTCTACACTACCGAGATGGATCTCCCTCAGGGCAGCTCCAAGGAGGTGGTGTTTTACCCCTCGATGATAGGGACCTCCGTGACCCTGAGGGCCAGGGTGCTCAACGGCACTCAAACTCTGGCAGAAGCCTCTGCTCAAGCCAGCTCTCTAGGCTCTTCTCAGTATCTGGTAGGGGTCATCGTCCCTTCTGCCGATTCCTATCTGCGGCTTGAAAACAGGCAGCTTGGCGATATCAACGTCGTGCAGATAGAACCCAGAGACCTCCCCGATAGATCGCTGGCTCTGGGGAGCCTGGATGCCCTCGTACTGGATGGAAGCGTGGCTACTGATCTCTCCCCACAGCAGGTTGAAGCCCTCAGGTCCTGGGTCAACTCCGGCGGCACCCTGCTGCTGGTAGGGGAGCTGAGTGCGCTGGGCGATGTTATGCCCGTCAGGCTGAAGGGGGGATCAACTAGCGCTGACGTTGAGGATCTCGCAAGCTTGTCGCGCACCAGCACCTCCCCGGGCAGAGCACAGGTGCTGGCCGCTGACCTCGTGAGCGGGGCACGGGTGATCGCTGGCTCTGCGTCCACCCCTCTCGTGGCCGAGAGGTCCTTTGGCGAAGGCAGGGCTATATGGCTAGCCTGGAACCCCACAGAGGAACCCTTCAGCACGTGGCAAGGGACACCCAGGATACTTGCCAGGCTGCTGGCTTCATCCCCCCACAAGGCTAACGACGCACTGTTTCTCTCATCCTGGGAGATCAATCAGTTCGTACAGAATATCCCCGGCTTAGGATTGCCATCTACCTGGGCCCTGATAGGCTTCCTGGGAGGTCTACGTGGTGTTGATAGGCCCCGTGCTTTACTTCCTGCTCAAACGCACCGACAGGAGGGAACTAGCCTGGGTACTCATCCCCGCGATCTCTCTCGTCTTCTCCGTGGTGGCCTACGCAGGTGGATCGGCCACCCGAGGTCGCGCGACCACGATAAAGTCCCTGGAGGTCGTGCAGGCAAATGCTGGTTCCAGATACGAGCAGGTAATGCTCAATTTCGGCATATTCAGTCCCGTCAGGAAGAATTACGACATAGCCCTGGACTCGAGCCTGCTGCCCATGTGGCAGGTTGCGGGCGCAAGCAGTCTGGGCACCTCGGATAATGCCATATCCACGCGCGGATATACCGTGGAGTTTGACCAGGGATCCTATGTCGTGAGCGATGCCTTTGTGGATGTCTATAGCTTCAAGTCATGGGCTGCAGTAGGCGCCCGCGTGGCCGACAGACCCATGGTCGAGACAGATCTGCGTTTCAATGGCGGGACCATGAGCGGAGAGATCGCCAATCACAGCCAGTACCCCATAGAGGAAGCTTTCGTGTTCCACAACGGCCGGTGGTTCAGAGTAGGAACTATAGATAAACAGTCTGTTAGGCGCGTAAGCAATGTTGACTCCTCCACAGTTATATGGGAAAACACTTCCCCCGACGCTACCAATGACTTTAGAAGAACGGCGATCACCGAGTCTGTTGTTTCCCCAACCACTCCAGCACCGTCTGACAGCTCGGTGCGGCCGCTGGTTCCAGGCACGGACACTGTGCTCATTGGTTGGCAAAAGAACGTGCCAGCGATGGTCGGCCTGAGAAATCAGGGAGCTAGAATCTACACAGACAGGCTGGTGGTGATCAGGATACCCTCTGACCAATCTTCCCAATCTACCCCTGGTACCTCCAGTCGGGGCGATGATAATCTCCTGAGCAGCTACTTGGGAGGGCGGACCAATGCCTGAAGCTATCGTGCAGACCCGAGGATTGACCAAGATCTATGGGCAGCTGAGAGCGCTTGATAACCTGGATCTCGAGATCGAGCAGGGCAGCATATACGGGTTCATAGGCCCCAACGGAGCAGGCAAGACTACTTGCATGCGTATACTCTGCACGCTCCTTGAGCCTACCTCCGGCGAGGCCTGGATCAATGGCCTCTCAGTGCGTGATGAGCCCGAGAAGATAAGGATGCATATAGGCTACATGCCAGACTTCTTCGGTGTCTATGGAGACATGAAGGTCTGGGAGTACATGGACTTCTTCGCGCGGTGCTACAAGATCCCTCAGGATCGCATAGGCACTCTCACTGACGAGCTGCTGGAGCTGGTCAACCTGCAGGATAAGAAGGACGACTACGTTGAATCCCTGTCTCGAGGAATGAAGCAGCGGCTCTGCCTGGCTCGCACCCTCATCCATGACCCGGACCTGCTGGTGCTGGATGAACCCGCTTCCGGGCTGGACCCAAGGGCACGCATCGAGATGCGAGAGCTGCTGAAGGAGCTGCGCTCCATGGGTAAGACTATAATGCTATCCTCGCATATCCTGACGGAGTTGGCCGATGTATGCACCCATATCGGCATCATAGAGAAGGGCAGGCTGCTCGCCTCCGGGCAGGTCGACGAGATGATCTACAGGCTGCAGCTGCAGAGGCGTATCAGGCTAGTTTTGACCGGTGGAGCCTCCAGAGCCCTCGAGGTGTTGAGCTCGACAAACGATGTAAACGATGTCCAGGTCATGGAGCCAGCCCCACAGACCGATGAGGATCCGGCCACCATATCTTTTGGTTTGACATCACCTTCTAATAACTACTCGCCTCTCATAGCGAGGCTTATCGAGGCGGGTGCCCAGATAAGGGAGTTTGTGGAAGAACGAGGTGACCTGGAGGACGTCTTCATGCAGGTTACCAAGGGGGAGGTGCAGTAGGTGGAAGCTATAGTGACTAAGGAGCTCCGCAGCAGGATGAGGGGAGCCAGAGCTTTTGTTGTTATAACGATATTCCTGGCCCTTCTGTCCTGCTTTGTGGTCGCTCTATACGGCTTTACCAAGATAACCACCGGTAGCATAGGAGGTCCTCCGCCCCCTCTGGGCCGGATAATGTTCTATACGCTGACCGGCATAGAGCTCCTGCTGATAGCTCCCTTGGCGCCCGCCTTCAGCGCCGGGACCATTGCCGGCGAGAAGGAACGCCAGACATTTGACCTGATGGTGATAACTCCGGTAACTCCGACCAGCATTGTGCTGGGGAAGGTGCTGGCTAACCTGGCATATATAGCGTTGCTCATAGTTGTGGCCCTCCCCATACAGGTCCTGTCGATAACGCTTGGTGGGCTGACTCTCACAGAGGTCATGGTTGGCCTGTGGATACTCCTCCTTGCGGCGGTATTTTATGGCTGTGTCAGCGTCTTCTTCTCATCTTTCCTGCGCAGCACCACGCTGGCCAGCGTCTTCAGCTACCTTGTAGTAGCGCTCAACCTCATAGGAGCCATATTTATCGTGCTCATCCTGGGAATTCTAGGCTTTGATAACACCCTCGCGGCAATGCTTGGCCCTACTTCCGAGGCCCCATCGAAGTTTTTATTGTATGTGTCGGATCTGCTCATAGCTTTTAGCCCCGTGCTAACCGCGATAGTCTCGGAGACCGCTCTGGTTGCTAACGGCGATCTGTTCCTGATACATCTGGATCTGGCTAACCCGAATACCCAGGGAAGATTTACAATGTCTCTACCAAGCCCCTGGATAATATACAGCGTCATATATATAGTCCTGTCCGTGGTGTGCGTATGGCTAAGCATCAGGAACGTGAGACCCGTAGTCGCCAGGAACCCAAGAAATCCTTCTCGCCCCGAGGGGTATACTCTTACGGAGACCATGGAAGATGTACCATTGACTCAGGGTGATCAGAGGGGTGCTGCGGAAGGGGAAGTTTGATGCCAGCTGATCAACTTTGGATAATCAAGAGAGCGACCAACAGGCTGGTGCTCCGCGTAAGAGCTGCTCGTGCAGTGTATGCAGCCGTCTGGGGGCTGGCCTGCGGATTCGCACTGGCTGGCATGATCGGGCTGGCAGGTAGATTGTGGCCGCTGCTGGACCGTGGCCAATTGTGGCTTACAGCCGTATCTCTTCCCCTGGCAGCAGGCATCCTGGCGTTTGTGGGAGCTTTCATCTGGCCGGTCGACAGGATAAGGGTCCTCACTGCAGCAGAGATGAAGCTTGGCCTGAGATCCAGGTTAAGCTCTGCACTAGCTTTTGAGGGTTCGGCAGGGGGGCATGATCGACAGGCTGTGGTTGGATGCTGCACGTATCAGCCGAGATATCGCCTGGTCTGCTGCAGTCAGGTTCAAGTTTTCAAGGATAGCCGCTGGAATATGCGCTGTAGCTGTCCTCCTCCTGATATTGAACAGTGTCGTCCCTAATCCTCAGTTTGATGTACTGCGCGACAAGAGACAGCTTGCCATGGAGCAGCGCGAGCAGGCACAGCGCATAAGGGAGTCTGCACAGCATCTCAATAAGCTGGGCTCCACCGACCCTGAGGTCAGGAAGATCCTGCAGGAGCTGGATGCATTGCAGCAGTCCCTTGAGAAAGGCAACCTCACCAGAGAAGAGGCCGTGTCGAGGGTGGCTGAGTCGGAAGCAAAGATCCAGCAGCTGAATATCGAGGGGCCAGCTCGTAGCAGAGCTGCTTTGGATAGGGCAGCCTCGGCTCTTGGAGCTTCTGCCCTCACCAGCGACCTGGCACAGGCTATCAGGGATCGTGACGCGTCCAGGGTGAAAGCAGAGCTGAAATCTCTCGACCAGAAGCTCCGGAGTGGTACCCCTCAGGAGAAACAGCAGATCAAGCAGGCACTGCAGAAAGCTGCTTCTGAGACCTCTGGCTTGTCATCCGACCTGTCTAATGCCCTCAGGCAATCAGCTATGGATGGCAAGCTGTCGGGTTCGCTGGAGCAGCAGATCGATGCAGGGATGTCCAGAGCCTCGACAGCTGATGCCGTCGAGCGAACGCTGTCGCAGCTCCAGGATAGCAGGCAGTCCCTGGCACAGTCAGGGGACCGGAACACGGCAGCTTCCAGCTCGGGCAATCAGTCATCGGGAGGTAGCACTTCTGATAGCAACGCTCAGCAGGGTAACGCATCTTCTGGGGGCGGTCAGGGAGCCAAAGCAAAACAGCAATCAGGGGTCTGGACAAGGATCATCTGGCTCGAGCACCACTGGTGGGACCGGAGGGGGAGCCGAGGACTGGTGTCGGTCAGGGTAATAAGAGCGGCCAGGGTGGAATAGCTGGCGGAGCCAATAGGGGCACTACCCCCTTGCCTAAGGACATGCCCGTTTATGCCCCATCCAGAATAGATAGCAAGGGGAAGAAACTTGTGAGGGTGGGGTCGAGCTCCTCTGGAAACCAGGAGGGCACAAGCGTGGGACAGGGAGCCAGAAACCAGGCAAGCAGGAGTTACTCCGAGGCTTACGCTGACTATAGTCAGGCAGCCTATTCCTACCTGGAAGACAAGTATATACCGGTCTCGCTAAAGGACTACGTGAGGGAGTACTTCGATCAGATAGCGCCATCGGGGGAGGACAGTAAATCTCAAGGGCAGGGGAATAAATGACGAATAGACTTTCCATCTCACCAGATGAGTTCACAGATATAGCTCAACGCATACTTAGTGAGGTCTCCAAGAGGATAGTCGGCCAGAGGGAGCTTGTAGAGGGGACATTGATATGTATCCTATCTGGAGGTCATGCCCTCCTGGAAGGACTACCCGGGTTGGGGAAAACTATGACTGTGCGCACCTTCGCCGAGGTGCTTGATCTGCACTTCAGCCGCATCCAGTTCACACCCGACCTGATGCCTTCCGATATCACCGGTACCAATGTGTTGGAAGAGGATGCTTCCGGAGCCCGTCGCTTCAGGTTTCAGGAGGGCCCCATCTTCGCTAACCTGGTGCTCGCAGACGAGATCAACCGGGCTACCCCAAAGACGCAGTCCGCCCTGCTGGAGGCTATGCAGGAGCACGCAGTGACCGTGGGCAACGATACTCACGCTCTGCCGAAGCCCTTCTTTGTGTTGGCTACTCAAAACCCTATCGATCTTGAGGGTACTTACCCACTCCCTGAGGCACAGCTGGACCGCTTCATGTTCAAGCTGCTTGTCCCCAGCCCATCTCCTGAAGAGTTGGTGCGTATCCTGGAGACAACCACCACACCAGCCACTATTTCGGTAGAGAAAGTAGCAGATGCTGATACTATCAATCAGATGAGGATGCTTTCCCTGGACGTACCAGTTGCTCCTCATGTTTTGTCTTACGTTTCTGAGCTTGTCCTTAGGACTCATCCCGATAACCCCGCGGCGCCCGCGAGTGTGAAGAGATACGTCAGGTTTGGGTCGAGTCCCAGGGGTGCCCAGGCACTGGTACTGGGTGCGAAGCTGAAAGCTCTGCTTGAAGGGCGTTACAACGTGGCGGTAGAGGATATAAACGAGATCGCTGCCTGGGCCCTGCGCCACAGGATAATACTCAACTATGAAGGAGAGTCTGAGAACATTTCTACGGAGAGTATCGTTCGCGACATAGTAGAGTCGCTAGTGGCTTCGCTTACCAGGATCTAATAGTATGGCTAACGTATCCTTCGACCTGACAGACATAACGTCGGTTATGACCCCCGATCTGGTGCGAAAGCTCGACTCCGTCTCCCTGATGCATCGGGGCAGGTATTCCGGGAGAATGAGAGGTGAGCGTCGCAGCACCAAATGGGGACAGAGCATAGAGTTTGCCGATTACAGAGATTATTCGCCTGGGGATGACCTCAGGAGGGTGGACTGGAATCTGTACGCCCGTAGCGATCGCCTGTATGTCAAGCTGATGGAAGAGGAGGAAGACAGGACCGTCCGGTTGGTGCTGGATACAAGCAACTCCATGGGCTTTGGTACACCATCAAAGATCTCTATGGCTGCTGGCCTCGCCGCCTCACTTGGATACGTAGCCCTCAACGACCTGGACAACCTGGTAGTGGTAGAGCCGAGCACTCAAGGTTATACCTCATCCCGCAGGCTTCGGGGGAGGGCAGGATTCAGGGAGCTGCTAAGTATGCTCGCTAGCTGCCGGCCTTCAGGCAAGGTGAACCTCGAAAGATTGTTGACGAGGTTGGCCTCTGGCTTAAGGAGGACCGAGCTGCTGGTAGTGATTAGTGATCTCATGGAGGCTGGGGACGTACACAGGGGCCTGCGCAGGCTTCGTGGCAGAGGCTCTGAAGTCGTCCTTCTGCATGTCCTTTCACGGGATGAGATTGAGCCACAGATAGCTGATGGGCAATTCGAACTCATAGATTCCGAGACCGGAGAGGCCATCTCGATACGAGCTGATAACGATGCCTTGGAGCGCTATGTACTGGAACTGCAATCCTGGCTGAATGGTATCAGGGATACCTGCAAGGCAGTTGGGATAACATATCTTCAAGTGATTAGCGATCAGGATATCGAGCAGATACTCTTTGACGATCTGCGCAGGCTGAAGGTTCTGGAGTAAGGCACATGGCTTTTGCTACTCCTTTGGCTCTGGCGCTACTGCTGCTGTCCCTGCCTCTGGTGGTCATGTACTTGCTACGGCCGCGTCCTGACAGAGTCGTGGTCTCGAGTAACTTCCTGTGGAGGAACATAGCTCAGGATCTAGAGGCCAATGCCCCCTGGCAGAAGTTGAGGCGCAATATCTTTCTGCTTCTCCAGCTGTTGATCCTGACATTGTTGGTGTTAGCCATGGCCAGGCCTATGTGGAAGACCAACGCCTATATCAATGGTGATGTCGTGTTGATCCTGGACACCTCGACCAGCATGGCTGCCAGAGACGTAAATCCCCATCGACTACAGGCTGCAATCAGCAGGATAGAGGCTCTGGCCAAAAGCTTGCCAGAGGGTAGTTCCGCTGCTCTTGTCACCGCTGGCCCCCAACCTTCAGTGGTTGTAGGGCCTACGACTGATACAGGGGAGATAATTCGTGCAGCTCGAAATACCAGCCTGGCTTATGGTGAGAACAACCTCAGTGATGCTTTCCTGCTGGCCAAGTCCATCGCCAGCAGGATGAGGAATCCCACTGTAGTTCTTTTTACCGATGGTGCCTATAATGCGCAATCGCTTCCCGATATGCCCTACCCCGTGCGCATAGAACGTGTGGCCGGTGATGGTAGCAACTCTGGCATAGTAGCTATGGCCACAAGACATAGCAGTAGCGGAGTACAGTTATGGATCTCGATCGCTAACTATGGGCCACAGAGAACCGTCGATGTAAGTATACTCGTCGACGGTGACTTGTACGATTCTAGAAAGATCGCCTTGCCTTCAGATAGATCCATGGGTATTGAGATTAATGATGTGCCGGTGGGCAAAGTGATAGAAGCCAGGTTGTCACCGGGAGATGATCTGCCCGAGGACGATCGGGCCTGGACTCTTCGAGATCCCCTCCCTCCCATGAAGGTATTGCTCTACGGTAGAGAGAGTCCGTTCTTGCAGAGAGCTCTAAGCCTTTATCCGAATGTTGATCTGTACAAGTCTTCCTCAAAAGAGGTTCCTGCCGGCTACGACCTGTACGTGTTCAATGGCAGCTTGCCGGATAAGCTTCCACTTACAGGCAATCTAGTGCTCATGGGGACTCCTGGCAATGAGCTTTTCGGCGTTGCTGGTCAACTGGATTCTCTCCAGATCACGGCTCAGGAAGATCATCCCCTGCTGCGCTACGTGGATTTGACTACCGTATCTATTGCCAGCGCACGCAGGATGTTGTTGCCGGATTGGACGACGCCCCTGGCTTACTCCGGAGATGTGCCGGTCATGGCTGTGGGTGATAATGCGGGCAGAAGAGTGCTTGCCTTGGCGTTCCCCCCCGAGGATTCCGACATGCCGTTGCAGGTTTCCTTCCCTATACTTGTAAGTAACATCCTGGACTACATGAGACCCGCCAACCTGAGCAACTTGAATCAATCGTTACCCCAGGGAGCAGTGGTGCCTTTGGGGCAGGACGAGAGATCGGTCAGGGCTCCTGATGGTGAGCTGTACCCCGTCTCGACAGGAGTCTTTGCTGAGACGTACCAGCCTGGGGTGTACGAGGTCCTGGATAAGGAAGGCAATGTGCTGAGGCGCTTCGTGGTCAACGCCGGCAGTCGAGTAGAGTCCAACATAGGGGCTAATGCCAGCTTGGAGCCTATTGGGGATTCAGCTGCTACCTCTGAGCAAAGAGTATCTGCGAACACAAGAGTGCGTTGGCGCCCTCTGGCATTCATCGCGCTCGCCGTGCTTTTCTTGGAGTGGGTCCTGTACGTTAGCAGGCATATGCCTCGCAGGAGGAGGATCGCATGAGGCTAGGATTTGATAGCCCCCTGTTCCTTTTCCTGCTATTATTACTGCCGCTTGTACCGCTGTCTGCCAGGGCTCTAAGGCTTAGCAGGATGCGGAAAGTCCTCGTTGCGACTGCGAGGTTAGCAGTTCTGACCTGTCTCGCCCTTGCTCTATCTGGATTGTACCTGCGCTTGCCAAGTCACAAATTGGGCGTAGTGTTCCTGGTTGATGCCTCCGATAGCGTTGGGCCAGAAGGTATAGCACAGGCTAAAGAGTTCGTGCGCAAGGCTTATCAATTAGCTGGTCGGGATGTGGATCTGGGAGTGGTGGTATTCGGGAAGGAACCTTTGATAGACTCGCTCACTTCTTCTGATGGCAAGTTGCCCGATTTTCTGTCTCGACCTGATTCGACCGCGACGGACATCCCTTCAGCTATGCGACTCGCCTTCTCCATGTTCCCTGCGGACTCCTCCAAGAAGATAGTCCTGCTCAGTGATGGCAATAACAATATGGGCGATATGCAGGAGGTGTCTCGCCTTGCTCGGATGTTTGGGGTGACGGTGGACTACTACCCGGTATCTCAACTTCCCAAAGCTGATGCTTTGGTTGATTCGGTCAAAGCTCCCGCAAGGATCAAACCAGGGCAGAGCTTCAGCTTGCAGATAGTAGTAAGCAGTACCGTTCAACAGCGGGCTAAACTGACGGTGCTGGATGGTGACAAGGGCGTCGTTAGCACTGATGTAAGCCTCAAGGCTGGGAAGAATACTTTTTTGGTACCCCTTCCAGGGCAGGGACAAGGCGTGCATAAGTGGGAGGCTCGGATAGAAGCGGCGCAAGATGAGATCTCCCAGAACGATAGAGCAGCCAGCTTCACGTATGTTGAGTCCCCGTCGAGGGTGCTGGTGGCAGAAGGGACTCCCGGAGAGGCCAGTGGGCTTGTGGCAGCTCTGAAGGCAGGAAAGCTCATAGTGGATACCGTCGATATCAATGATATACCGAAAGATATATCTACGCTGGCTAAATATGATGCTGTGGTTCTGGTAAACGTACCGGCTAACTCTCTTCAGGATGCCGGCAAGACCCTTCAGGTGTACGTGCATGACCTCGGTAAAGGGCTAGTGGCCATCGGTGGCGACAGAGCTTTTGCCCTCGGTGGGTACTTCAACACTCCTCTGGAGCAGACGCTGCCTGTAGATTCCCAGATTAGAAATCCAGATGAAGAGCCTCAGGTGGCGGTAGTAATGGCTATAGATAAGTCCGGCAGTATGGCTGCGTGCCACTGCGAAGGCTCAAAACTCCTCGAGCAATATCCAGGAGGCATCCCCAAGGTAGATATAGCTAAGGAATCAGCGATCCTTAGCTCTGAGACCTTAGGCCCTAATGATATCTTCGGCGTAGTAGCATTCGACACTGCCCCTCGTTGGGTGGTGCGCCCTGAGCCTGTAACTGATAAGGGCTCTATAGCTGAGAAGGTGGCTGGTATCCAGGGCAGTGGTGGAACCAATATCTACGGAGGGTTAGCTGAAGCCATTGATTCCCTGATCAAGGTCAAAGCCAAGAATAAGCACGTAATCCTGCTCACAGATGGCTGGAGCAATGTGGGGAACTATGATGAGCTCATATCCAAAGCGAGAAGCCATGGTATTACCATAAGCACCGTATCTGCAGCTGGGGGTTCAATCCAACTACTCAGGTCCATAGCTGAGAAGGGTGGCGGCACCTTCTACAACACTCGAGATAGTGCAGATATACCGCAGATAGTGCTGAAGGAAACTCAAAAGCACATGAGGGCGTACATCCAGGAGAGGCAGTTCTATCCCTCTAGCTATGCCCCTAGCCCCATCCTGCGCGGTATCGATAGCACACCTCCCCTGCTGGGCTACGTGGCTACTTTCCCAAAGCCTGGGTCGACAGTAGCGCTGGTGTCGCCCCAGAAGGATCCAGTCCTGGCTCAATGGCAATACGGTTTGGGCAGGGCGATAGCATGGACTTCAGATGCGGGTGGGCGATGGAGTAAAAGCTGGCTAGGTACACAGCAGTATGCTCGACTGTGGCAGCAGGCTGTGGATTGGGTAATGCCAAGATCTTCCGAGAACGTTCAGGTGTCGACAACCTATGAGGATGGTTATACCTCTGTGGCTGTAGATGCTGTCAATCCCAGTGGTAGCTTTATTAATGGCGCTCAGGCCAGGGCAGTGATAGCTGCCCCGAGTGGGCAGACCCATGAGGTAAACCTCGAGCAAACAGCACCAGGACGTTATGAAGGCAAGCTACAGACGACTGTTCCAGGCTCGTACATAACATCTGTGACTCTAAGCACTCCCACCGGCACTTTGAACGCCCCCACCTCAGGCTTCATCGTACCTTACTCCCCCGAATACAAGAGCTTTGGATTGAATACAGCTATCCTAGAAGCTTTATCCTCAGCAACCGGAGGCAGTAAGCTGAATGCACCCCAGGAGATATTCAGATCTGATGCAAAGTCCTATTCCAGAATAGATCTCTGGTGGCCACTGCTGCTAGCTTCCCTGTTGTGCTTGCTGCTGGAGGTAGCCTTCAGAAGGCTGAGGCTGAGCTCGGAACTCCTAAAGGTGTTAGACGTCCGCAGGCTAGGGACTATCCGGAGTGCTGGCAGACCTGGTGCTCCTGTTGATAGACTTAGCAACACTTCAGGTGGCTTGGAGGGCTTGACAGAGGATAGAGAGGAGCCATCTATTAGGGATGAAAGGTTATCAAGATTGCGTGCGGCTCGCGATCGTGCGAGGAAGCGCTAGCTTTCGGTGACCGCCTCGCCTCTGTAAAACCTGGACATCTCGGCTATCGAGAGCAGGAATAGCAGCGTTATTATGACTGCAGACGTGACACACCAGGGGCATATAGCATGAATCACGTAAAGCTCCAGATAGGTCAAATATGCAGAATAAAGTGTACCTGCCAGCGAGATACCAAATATGGCAACTGCTGGCAGAACATTATCCTTAGTCAAGAACAACCACACCAATAGTACGTCCAGGGCCAGGTACATCAGAAGCCCCAACAGCGCCACCGGCACTCCCATAACTACCGAGTAGGCACTGGTCTGCACCTTTTCGCATCCCCCTGTTCCCAGGCATAGCGCAAGGTTACCACTGTAATGGACCCAAGTGAGGTAAGCTGCCACGGCTGTGCCCGCTATCGACAGGGCCAACATAACTATGTTGCGCCACATAGTCCTACCCTACTTGCTCTGCACCGAATTGATGACCTGCACCAGCTGCTCGTAGCTAGGTAGCCCCTCTATCTTCTCGCCGTTCACAAAGATCGTTGGTGTAGCTCGAACACCCTTAGCCCGTCCATCCTGGGTGTCGGCCTGTACCTTGGACAGGTACTTCCCACTATCCAGGCAGGCCCTGAACTGGGCAACGTTCAATCCCAGGTCACTGGCAAACCTTATAAGGTTAGCTTTGCTAAAGGTTCCGGAATTCTCCGCTCCCTGCTCAGAGAACAGCTTGTAGTTGTAATCCCAGAATCTGCCTTGATCCTGGGCGCAATAGGCTGCGGCCGCAGCATCTACGGATTCCTGCCCTATAAAGGCGAAGTTTCTGTACACCAGCTTTACCTTACCCTCGGGAATAAGAGTCTTTTTGAGCTGTGCCTCAGGACCCATGACGAACTCGCGGCAATATGGACATTGGTAGTCGGCCCAGACTTCCACTGTGACCGGAGCGTTGGGATCACCCATCACATTGCCTTCGGCCGGGACACCTGTAGGTACTGCTACCTGATTTCTATTTGAGGCCGACTCAGGTGTCGTAGATGCGGGCCTGTTGAGAACTATTAGCAGCGCCACTATGACAACGGCTACCACTACAACAACTAGTGATAGTACCAGGGCTGCCCTGTTGGTTTGAGTTGCTCGCCTGCTCTGACTCATCTTCTCCTCTTATCTGCTCTGTTCTGAAGTAGTGAGCGTATAGCTTGATCTGTTGAACCCTAATCTAACTAACAGAAGTATGAGAGAAAGCACGATCGTAATGAGCGCGATGACTTGCGCTTCCTGAAGCCCAAAGGCAACTATCGTTTCCTGCCGGAAGTAGGTCAGCCCGAACCTGATTACGCCATAGCCTATCGCAGCCACTAGGAAAGTCACACCAGGGACCTGTACCCTGCGCCATAGGTAGAACACTATGACAAGCAGGAGGCCACAAGCTACTATCTCATAGACAGGATAGGGATGTGTTGGCACACCGATAAGGGAGGAAGGGAGCTGTGCCCCAGGGTTAACGTATACGAGGCCCCACCCTGCATTAGTGGGCTCTCCCCATGCATCGCCGTTAATTAGGCAACCGATACGACCTATCATCTGACCAACGAGCATTGCAGGAGCTGCAGCATCCAACAAAGGCCATACGGGCAGTCGATATAACCTGGCTGCTATAAGTCCTGCTACTATGCCCCCAATGAAAGAACCATAGACGGCAATACCACCTTTCCAAACAGCGATTATCTCGACAGGGTTCTGGCTGTAATAAGATAAATGGTCTAGCACGTGCATCAGGCGAGCGCCAACAACTCCGCCTACTATGATCCATATGATCAGGTTGCTGAGCTTCTCCTGGTCGACGTTATATCTTTGTGCAAGGCTTAGCCCTAGCCAAACCGCCACTACCACTGCAATTGCGGTAAACAAACCATGCCAGCTAAATGCTAATGGGCCTAGCTGAAACATTATGGGGTCGATGTTGATACGGATCATATCCTACCCTCTGTGATCTCAAGTCGTACCAATTAGTAATACTTGCTTGCTCGAGTATAACAGTTTGATCCTCAATAAGCATAATTGCCACCCTTGATGTAACCATTAAATACTATTATGATAGTTACATGAAAATAATAGAACGTGTAAATTCCGACTACACAATAGCGATCAGCACTCTAGATCCCCAGAGCTTGGTAGATCTCTTGAATACTCCTTCTGTACGGCATGGACAGGATCCTTCTGCTGATGAGCTCGAGAGGGCCACTGGCTTTATCGGCACTCGGCAGGATCTTGTCGAGGCTGGCGATATCGGGAGGCTGCTAAGGGCTAACCTGAGTGGAGAGCTTGAAACTGGCGACCTGCTGCAAGAGATCAACGAGTATCTACGGAGCCATCAAGCTACATTGGAGATCATTGATGGGCGCTTGGCTATAAGCAGTAACGGAAGTCCCATTATCCAACTCTATCTGCTCGTGGCTGACATGATAGCTTCGGGGATCTGGCACAGAGTACGCAAGTGCCTTGGATGCGACTGCATCTTCTATGATGCCTCGCGCAACGGCAAGAGAGTGTGGTGCTCGATGGAAATCTGTGGCAACAGGGCCAAGGTTGGCAGATGGCGAAGCAAGCATGGCGCTGTATGCACATGTGGTGATGTATGTACATGTCGAAGGAGGAAATGAATTCATGGCCACTACTTCTGAGGAAAAGAGCCTAACTATACCAGTTGAAGGTATGACCTGCGCCTCCTGTGTGCGCCATGTAGAACAGGCGGTAAGTAAGTTGCCCGGTGTAGAGGCCGTAGATGTCAACCTGGCAACCGGTAAAGCCTTTGTAAGGCTGGGAGCACCAGTATCTGCATTGCAGATAGCCGAAGCCGTCAGAGACGCAGGTTATGAGGTACCGGAAGCCACCGTTGAGCTGCAGATCGAGGGCATGACTTGTGCCTCCTGCGTCAGGGCTGTGGAGAAGTCCCTTGCTAACCTCACCGGGGTGCTGTCTGCAGATGTGAACTTTGCTACATCCAAGGCTTTGGTGAGGTATGTGCCTGGGGCAATAGGCCCGCAGGAGATGATCAGGGCTGTGGAGGATGCAGGCTATGAGGCCAGGCTCGCAGACGCGACCCAAACGCAAGTCGTTCAGACTGACCACCAACGGGAGTACAAAAATACGATCACGAAGGCTGTTGTTAGCCTTGTATCTGGCCTGTTTCTGATGTTCCTCTCAATGAGGGACTACTTCTCCGTGCTTCAGGCCATCGATCCCAAAGCGATCAACTGGATCGGCCTGCTGATAACGCTACCAGTACAAGCTTGGACAGGTTGGACCTTCTACAAAGCGGCATGGCGATCGGCGCTTCACAGAAGTGCGAATATGAACACCCTTATCGCTGTTGGTACTGCTGCAGCTTTTATCTATAGCGCACTAGTCACACTGTTCCCAGGAGTCTTTGCCATGATGGGCGAGACTCCCCACGTGTACTACGATACGGGCTTGATAATCATAGGTTTGGTGCTTCTTGGCAGGGCTCTGGAGTCGAGAGCCAGGGGTAAAGCTTCGGATGCGATCAGGAAGCTACTGGATCTTCAGCCTCCGGTTGCCAGGGTCATGAGGGAAGGGCAGGAGGTTGAGGTACCTGTAAGCGAGCTGGTGCCGGGGGATGTAGTAATAGTACGACCTGGTGAAAGGATCCCGGTAGATGGAATCGTCACTGGTGGCAGATCCGTGGTTGACGAGTCGATGATAACCGGAGAGTCAATACCAGTCGACAAAGCTGTTGGCTCTCAGGTGTTTGCCGGAACCATAAACCAAAGCGGTTCATTTGCTTTCAGGGCTACTCGTGTGGGGAACGAGACGCTACTTGCCCAGATAGTAAGACTGGTCGAGCAAGCTCAAGGGTCAAAGCCTCCTATACAGAGGCTGGCAGATGTTATAGCGGGATACTTTGTGCCTGCTGTGATAGGTATAGCCCTGGTAACATTCGTTATCTGGCTGGTGTTTGGTCCTGAACCCAGGCTTACCATGGCTCTGCTCAACTTCATAGCTGTCCTCATCATAGCCTGTCCATGCGCTCTTGGACTAGCTACTCCTACTGCGATAATAGTTGCAACCGGTAGGGCAGCTCAGATGGGCATCTTAGTTAGGGATGCTGTTGCTCTGGAGGCGCTCTCACGGGTCGATACCTTCGTGCTGGATAAGACTGGCACGCTGACGAAGGGCAAGCCTGTGGTGGCCGATGTAATACCGGTGAACGGCTTTGATGCAGCCTCGCTGCTGCAGGTGGTTGCCTCTGCAGAGGTACTGAGCGAACACCCTCTTGGGCGTGCGATTGTAGAGCATGCTCAGAGCAACAATATTAACATAACTAAGCCAGGCAAATTCGAGGCCATAGTTGGTGGTGGAGTAAGAGCCGAGATTGATGGTAAACAGGTGCTCGCAGGTAACCCCCGCATGATGGCCGAGATGCTAGGAGATAGAACTGTAGACCCCTACAGCACAGTGGTGGAGGATGTGGCTGCAAGGGGTGCTACTCCCATAATGGTTGCTGTTGATGGTCAACTGGTGGGAGTTGTAGCTGTGGAGGATGAACTACGAGCTGAGAGTTTCTCCCTTGTTAAGAGCCTGAAGGATATCGGAAGGGAAGTCGTGATCCTTACTGGTGATAACAGGCTAGTAGCCGAGGCAATAGCGCGTAGGTTGGGAGTGGATCAGGTTATTTCCGAGGTGAAGCCTGATCAGAAAGCCGAAGTGATAAAGTCCCTAAGAGACAAAGGTAAGAAGGTTGCGATGGTTGGGGATGGCATCAACGATGCCCCAGCTTTGACGTTAGCTGATGTAGGGATATCTATGAGCAGTGGTACGGACATAGCAATGGAATCGGCTGACATAACTCTGATGTCCCCTAACCTTAAGCTGATAGTAGATGCGTTGGAGCTTTCCCGCGCAACTGTGAGGGTTATAAAGCAGAACCTCTTCTGGGCGTTCATCTATAATGTTGTGCTCATTCCTCTGGCAGCGGGAGTGCTCTATCCATTCTTTGCGGGCTCTGGTGGATGGAATGGGTTGCTCAACCCCATGATAGCTGCAGCAGCTATGGGGTTGAGCTCGGTAAGCGTGGTAAGTAACTCCCTGAGATTAAGGGGATGGCGTCCTAAGGACTATAAGTCCTCTCTAAGACCTGAGGCTATGCCTGATGCTCTGCTGTGAGTACTAAGCGATTTGACAAGATCTAACGGGGCTAGCTTGGGATTTATAGTGGTTATATCATCTTGAGGTTCATACCCTACTAACTCACATGTTTCTGAGATATCCATCTTATTGTAGAGGCTGGCGCTCAAGCCATGGAGGATAGCGAACTTGAGGTGCTCAGCCTCTATAGCTTTGTGGATGAGCTGCAGGAGATCTCGCTGTGATACAAAGGCATCCATTACTCTCGTACTCCACTCAGCACGCATCCTCTCGACTGGCTGGAACGCACCGATGCGGATAGCTATAACAGATAGCCCCTCCTGCTCTGCCATGTACCTCCCGAGAGCCTCTCCAAAGCATTTGGTGACACCATACAGGTCGCCGGGGTTGACAGGGTCGTTGATCTTGACTTGTACTCCCTTGGGATAGCCTGAGACCGCGTGGATCGAAGAAGCAAAGATGACCCTCCGACACCCGGCGCTCTTTGCTGCCACATAGATGTTGTAAGTACCGATAATATTAGGTTCCAGGAGCTGGCTCCATGTAGCCTCGGAATCAGGGTTAGCTGCCAGGTGCACGACTGTGTCTATTCCCTGACACACCTCCTTGAGCTGCTGAATGTCGGTTAGCTGAGCTACTACGACCTCTCCAAAGGCACTAAGCTGCTCGACATCTTCTTCCTTCCTCACCATCAACCTTAGATCGTAAATGTCGCTGGAGTGCTCTGCAAAATAACGCCCGATGGTGCCTGCAGCTCCGGTTACAAGCACCTTCCTCCTAGTGGGACTTTTGCCGGGGTCTTGCTGAAATGTATTTGCTTGAAAGGTAAATGCCTCGGCCATGCATCCTCCTGACTGTGTGAATTTCGGGTTAAACTGATCCTGGGAAGATACCTCCCCAGGATCATGATAGCTGAGTAAGTATGCATTGGGAAGAAGAACTAGCTACCGTCGGACGAACTTGAAGAATCGGCTCTCCTTGCCTTCGCTCGTTTCCTCCTGATAAAGGAAGGCCAATTGCTTCTCTTCAAACTTCTGGAAGAACTCTTCCCAGGATATGGGTTGGAGCTTCTCGTCATCGCCGTAGCCTGGAAAGTCTATTCTAAGCACACCAGCCTCATCCCTTTCCTCGGTACCCTTAACGGTAGCTGGTCTGCCTCCGCGCTCTTCCACCCAGCGGCGTATGGTTTCGTGATCAGTAGTTGTTTTGCTTTCTCCTGCCATTTTTAACCTCCCTGGTTTCCTGGTCCCTTACTTTTTTCTTCCAGCTTCAAGCAACTTGTTCCATAGCTCATAGGGTGCGGCGTCTTTGGCCACTAGCTTTGAACCGTGTGGCGCAATCTGATTCGCCATTCCCGTGAATTCACCTTTCCCCAAGTCCATAAGATCGATGTAGGTCTTGCCCTGTTCTAAGCGAGTTCCCTCAGGCACAATCGGTAACTGCTCCAGCTCATCCTTCCTGAGCCAGTTGAGACGCTCAACCAGATCTTTATAATCTGCTGCAGGTCTTCCCTGCGTAGTGTCCGGCCCCAGGTCCCCATAATTGAATCCTGCCTCAGGCTGAGGATTAAGATCGTGTGTGAAGCTGTCTTCGGGTTTAGGATTTTGAGTCATCGTGATTCTCCTCTTTGTCCTCATCCAAGAAGGGGTCTGTCTCGGGATGCTCAGTGTAGCTTTCTTTACTGAACACATCCATATTAGTGATATCGCCCACGGGGGCATCCGGTGGTTCGCTGTCCCTGGCCCTGTGCCTTGAGCTTATCATGTCCTCATGAGGAGATTCCCCACCATCCAACCTGTCCTTAGGGCGTGGGCGATCGTGTTGATCAGTTGCTTCTTCTCTATCTTTAGGCGCCATTTACCCTCCTATCTTGACCTGAATCTTCCTGGGTTCCGATCTTCTTCTCTTATCGAAGGTGATCCTTAGTATGCCGTCCTCTATGGAAGCGCTCGCCGAGTCTACATCTATAGTTTCTGGTAGCTGCAGGCTACGAAAATAAGGGCTGCTCTGCCACTCTTGAACCAGATAATTGCGACCGGCATTTACGTTCTTTGGGCTGGCCTTGATAGTGAGCACACTATTTGCGAAGCTTAGCTCTATATCCTCCGGCTTTACTCCTGGCATTGGTGCTTCGATGACTATGGAGTTATCGGTCTCGTATATATTCAATGGCACAAGCTGCGGCCTGTCTCCTCTCTGGTTACCAGGAGTTCTTTGCTCTTCTATAAGTCTATTGAGCGCTTCGCGCAGACTTATCAGGTCTCCAAAGTCACGATAGAAACTCATTGCTTGATACCCCCTCACCGACAAGTATTTTTACGAGCAAGGAGTATACCAAAGACTACCACGACCTAGATGCCTTCCTTGGGATGACCTAGCTCATCGGCGTCAAGGGGACGAATATCTCCGCTTGGACCAACTGCCCACCTGGTACCTTGCAGACGATCCAAAGCCCTGTGAAGTATCGCCCATACCTGATCAGGCTGCATCCCCTTCTGCTTACATACATCCTCAAGGCTAATGCCAGCAGCTGCCATAGATGCAATCTCAGCCTCTTCTCCTCCTAGCTCCTGTAGTACCTCATTAGGAGCTTGGGAGAGTTGAGAACTTATGACTCTGTAGTCCTGCTCATAGTTTTGTGGCATCTTCATCACCTCCGGGGCATACTTCGCAGGAACTGTGCCTCTCAGAGGTATCTGTTTGCTATATCCTGGTGCTCGCTATATAACATCACAGAAGCATGTAGCGAAGACCGTGGAGGGTGTATGGGAGGATCAGATAAGCTCCAGCAGGCGATAAAGTACAGCCGTCAGAAAGAGCTCTTATGGGTATTCTCCACTCTAGCTGGGATCTGTATAAATGTCCTGGCTATACTGCTTGGTCTGCCAATGCTGCTGTGGAGATTCCTTGATGAGAGGGTTCCTGCTAGGTTGCGCTTGCCGGCTTTTGTAACCATTTTGTCAACGCTGGATTGGTTGATCTCTTTACCAATAGCCTTCTACTCAGGGTATATCCTGGAATGGCGTTATAATCTCAGTACACAACGCTTGCGCCACTGGCTGCTGGACCAGCTAAAAGTTCATACCCTCTCCGTAGCTTTTGGCGTACCTCTGGTAACCTCCTTCTATCAGGTCGTGAGGAGATGGCCGCGCCGCTGGTGGCTGATAGTTTCGGCAGCTATGCTACCTTTCACAGCACTGCTTTCAGAACTGTTTCCGGTGCTTATAGCCCCTCTGTTCAATAAATACGAGCCCATAAAAGACCCCGACTTGGAGAGTGAGCTACGACAGCTGGCTTCCAGAGAAGGGGTTGAGATCTCTCGTGTCATGCGCATGGATATGAGTCGACGTACCAAGAAGTCAAACGCTTTCTTCACAGGTCTGGGCAGGAATCGTCGCATAGTACTGGCTGATACCTTGCTGGACCAGTTTCCAAAGGACGAAATAGAGGCCGTCGTAGCTCACGAACTAGGTCACCAAGTTAGGCGTGACACATGGAAGATGGTCGGTATAAGCAGCCTCGCCACAACTTTATCGATGTTCTTATTGTCTCGTATCTTCCCTGTGGCCAATCGTCTTTTGCCCTCTAGATATCGAGATAAAGAGCTATCATCCCCTGCAAACATGCCGTTGCTAGGTTTACTTCTGCAGCTGATTACTCTGGTAGGGATGCCTCTGATTAATGCCTATTCTAGAAGAGTGGAGTATGCCGCGGATGAGTACGCTGTGCGTGTAACCCGCAAGCCTGAAGCACTAATATCAGCGCTGCAGAGACTGCAAAAATCCAACTTGGTGGATCCAGACCCACCGCTGATAACCAAAGTGCTGCTGCACTCTCATCCTTCGATCAAGGATCGAGTCAACCGGATAAGAGAAATAGCTCATCAACAATAGGGTTAGATTCTTTCGGGATTAACCCATTCTGACATGTACCGAGTTCGATCACCTGCATATTGTGTGCGTGCTCACGTGCAGTGGGTATATGCTTTGTAAAGATTCTGGAGATGGGGATGACGCGCCCCATCTCCTCTTGCGTTTGGATTTCTAACTGGCGCTGAGCCGAGATGGAAAAGGAATAGATCTATTCCCCAAAGCCAGGAGCAACAAGTTCACCAACAGACTTATTAACAGGAGTATGATGCCGAGGGCAATTGCGCGGTCGAAGTTGCCCCTGTTAACCTCCAGGGCGATGGCTGTGGTCAATACCCTGGTGTAATGCAGGATGTTACCGCCCACTATAAGTGAAGCTCCTACCTCAGCTATCGCCCTCCCAAATCCTGCAGCTACTGCTACTACTATCTGCTGTCTAAGCAGCCTGACCAGTTCGTAGCTGATGCGGAGCTCCGAAGCGCCATCGGTACGCATAGCTTCTATGAGCTCGTAATTAGAGCTGAGTATGGCGCTGCGTGTGAGGTTGGTTGTTATAGGGACAACTACCAGGAATTGAGCTACTATCATAGCTGCCGGGGTGTAGATCAATCCCAGGTCTCCGAGTGGTCCAGAGCGCCAGAGCAGCAACGCAATCACCAGACCTACCAATATCGGCGGTAGCCCCATACTGGTGTTGATAGCTGCCTCCAGGAGCCTCTTGAAGGGGAGATCTCTGGAGGCAAGAGCTATTCCCAAAGGTATACCTGTAATAGCTGCTGCGAGAGTTGCTATGCCCGAGACTACGAGAGAGAGTAGCGCTATCTCGTAAGTGAGTCTGTCGAAGGTAAATATAAGTTGTAGAGCATTGATGAAACCCTCCAGAATCAGGTGCATATCTGGTGATAATTCCTGCCTTCATGCAGCATTCCGGGGAGCACTATATGTTCCTCCTACGTAGCCTAGAGCCAGTCCTATGGGTACATTAAGCACGGCAATGAATATTAATTGAGCTATAATATCCCCCACGCTCAAAGGCACAATACCCAGTGCTGTAATAGCTAAGCTGTCGATAATAGATGTGACTATGCCCGCAATTCCACCTGCTCTCAGCCCCTGTGATACGTCGTGGGTCAGCCCTGCTGCCATGTAACCACAAACGGTGTAGAAGATCATGGTAACTATAAGGTTTACGCATTGTGTGCCTATGTCCCCTGGCGCTGTTTGATTTGAAGAAGGTGAAGGCATGGTCAGCAGCATTACGGCTATGTCAGCAACCGAGGTAATCGCCCCAAACGCTATGCCGGCAAGAATAGTTTGTCTACGGAAGTTCATGCCCGCTATACCTGTTGCTTCACTATTGTTCTGCCCTGACGCCCATGCCAACTGGAGTAAGCCAGTTTCTATATCTGAAGTCTCTACCATAAACCACTTCTCGGTAGATGTCACGTAGCTGACGGGTAATAGGACCAGGGGCTCCGTGCTTCATTTCGTGTCGATCAATCGAAGCTATGGGAGTGATCTCGGCGTGCGTACCACAAAGGAAGGCCTCGTCTGCTAGATAGGTCTCCGTACGATCCACTACCCTTTCCTCTACTTCAAGGCCCAGGACCTCACTTGCCAGGTGAATAACAGTGTCTCTGGTAATGCTCTCAAGTATTCCGCTGGTGATATCAGGTGTGATGAGCTTGCCCTTACGAACGAAGAATACACATGATCCCGTCCCCTCGGCAACTTTACCTTCAGGATTGAGGAATAAGGCTGTATCGTAACCGTTCATAGCAGCCTCGCTGGATGCCAGCTGGCTATTACGATAGTTGGCCAATGCCTTAATTCTGGGGGGAAGTACTCTCTCGTTGATTCTCGTCCATGAGCTGTAGCAAGCATGTAAGGAAAAATCTTCCTCTAATCTTGACACAGCAGGTCTAGAATAGATGAACATCTCTGTGGTTCTATCACCAACTACGCTAAAAGCTTTATTGCCTACCGCGTATGCCAAGGGCATGATATAGACGTCTCCCCTGTAATCGTTGGCCCTAACCAGATCTATTGTGGCTTGACATATCTCGTCCACTGTGAACTCTTTTGGCATACGTATCAGCTGCATGGACTGCTCAAGTCTGCGAGCGTGATCTTCGAGCCTAAAGATGTACATCTCACCTTCGGCGTTGTTCCAATAGCCTCTTATCCCCTCGAATACAGCTGTAACCGATGCCCACCAGTAGTCGGTCAGGTGGACTGTGGCCTCCTCCCAGGGGATAATCCTGTGGTTCCACCAAAGATACTTGGGGTTCTCTTGCTGCGACATATTCCCTCCTGGACTCCAACTTAAAGAGCTCAAAGATATGCTAGCAGATAGGGGGATATTTGATGCATATATTTTTCTAGTATGCACCCATAGGTTCAAGCTGTGGATCTTGTCTCATGTCTGCATAGTGCACGACTTTGTTACGACCCCTACGTTTGGCTTCGTAGAGAGCCGCATCAGCGTTGCGGATGAGCTCTTCTGGGGTGGTACCATCAAAAGGATAGGTGGCTGCGCCTACAGACACCTGAAGTGTTATCGTCCTCCCGTCCTCAAGAACCACTTGGTGCCCAGATATGGCCGATCGCAGGCGTTCTGCTGCAGCTTTGCTGTCGTCTATAGATGCTCCAGGGAGAATAGCTTCGAATTCCTCACCCCCGAACCTCCCCAGTACGTCGATGGATCTTAGCGTCTGACGAGCTACTCTCGACATCTCCTTGAGAACCTTATTACCCACTTCATGCCCAAAGGTGTCGTTGACCTGCTTGAAGTGGTCGAGATCGAAGAATAATATAGAAAGACCTGTGTAAAGCCGACGTGATCGCTCGATCTCCTCCGCAACCCTTTCTACAAATGCACGATGGTTGAGAAAGCCACTTAGGGGGTCCCTGGAGGCTTTCTCTGAAAGTTGGCGGTACCACTCAGCGTTGCGTAGGGCTAGGGATACGTAATCAGCGATCGACTCCAGAGCGGTTATAGCAGAAGTATCAAATGCGTTCTCCGTGCGACTCTCTATAATTAGTACTCCCCCGGGACGGTCATCTATTATGATAGGGATAACTGCCATCGATCTGGCTCTGGGACATGCAACTCCCCCCACGCCCTTCTCCTGCAGTAGGTCATTTGAGTAGACGCTCTTACGTTCTTGTATGGATCTGTTAATAAGTGGGTGAGCGTTGATATTGACATCGATGGTCTTTTTACCATCTGTTCTATAACTAGCCACGATGCTAAGCTCGGAGGAATCCTCAGTAGTGAGCGCCAGTATGACAGCGTCATATCCAAGATTTCTATGGATTGCACCTACTACTACATCTGGGACATTCTCCGGAGATATCACGGCCAGCACGTCCTGTCCGACGGCATGAACAGCTTCTAGCTGTATCCTGCGGCGGCGCTCTAACTCAGTCTCTCGCTGCAGCTGACGACTACGGGTCCATACGTCCTCTAGGTTGCTGCGTAAAATCTGCTCTCTGTGACGCAGGCGAATGATCTCTCCCTTCATTAGGGCTCCGATGGCTGTTGCTCCAAGAGACGCTACCGACAGGACTGCCTGCTCGACCAGACCACGACTGGATACTTCTGAGTAGATCATAGGGGTGAAAGCAGCAATTACTACCATCAATCCAATAAGAAGGGCTGATGTCAGCTCATAGTAGAGGGCAGCAAATACTACCGGTAACATATACAGTGGCTGAAAGGGACTATGTTCCCCACCGGTAAGATAGACTAGTCCGGCTAATAGCGATATAGAGCTTAAAGGCATCAGGAGAAACAAGCTTCGTGGCAGCCTATCCCAAGGCACTAAGTAAATAAGAACTATGGAGATTACAGCTCCCAGGATGATTAGATTTGCGCCAACGCGACTAGATGCCAAATGCAATTGCGGGTAATTGATCACGAACAGAACAAGAATTACGTCTATAGCGTAGAGAGAGCTTGCTAACGCTCGTAGCTTACGCTCTAGGCCATTCCTGTAGTTAGTTGGTTCTTGCCCTGTATGCACTTTGATCTTTACATGATACAACAAAACCGCGGAGTGTTGCAGCAATACAACATATCATTACCCTTCCACCACCTGTTGATGATCATCCTGTGTTGCAGCCATCTCTGTTGACCGCTCACTATGCAGCTTGTCGAATAGTCGTAGATAGTCAAGTAGATACCTAGTAATAAGGAAGTGCTGACGGACATGCTCCCTGCCAGCAACACCCATTCTTATCCTGTCATCGGGATTTCTCAGTAACCAGATTACCTTCTCAGCAGCTAGTTCGTTGTTATCGGCTATGAATCCGTTGACTCCATCTAAAACCTGCATGGGAATGCCGCCCGCGCTTGTGCCCACAACCGGAGTCCCTTTCCAGAGTGCCTCTGTCACTACCAGACCGAATCCCTCACGTTTGCTGCGTTGAAGGACAACCTGGGAGGATCTTTGAAAGACATTGACGTCTACACTGTTATCCTTAGTGCTTGCCAGCAGGTAGATGTCTGGGTCTTCACCGGCATGCCTGGCGGTCTTCCCGAACCAGTCTATGCCTTCGGGATCATCGCTTGCCAATGTAGCTACCATGGCAAGCTGTAACTCTGGTAATTCCTTCTTGACCAGTCTATAGACATCTATCACACCAAGAGGGTCCTTCCACGGATCATAACGTGATATCTGCGATATAAGTGGGCGAGTCTGATCTATGCCGTACCTTGATAGGACGGCATGGATTGTCGACTCGGGCAATTCAACATTCTTGGGACTTAGGGGATCAATAGCCGGAGGGATGATTGCTATGTGCCGAACAGACAGCCCAGATTTGACGTATTTCTCCATTGTGAAGATAACGGCATCGTGGCATTCCACATAGGGTTTTATAAACTCCCATACCTTGGGCTGAGCATCCGTAAGATCTATATGACATCGCCATATCCAGAAACCTTTCGTGCCTGCACCCCTTTCTGTCAGGAGTCGCCTAATAGCTACCACCTGCGGATCGTGCATCACTACAAAGTCGTAATCTTCATCGAACAGATCAGCGTTCATATTGCTGTAGCGCAGGTAAATATCCAGCATATGCTGGGTAACTGGGATGGGCATGCCTTGTAGAGCGTTATGGAAGGCTTTGGTTACCTCGAAAAACTCAGTCGCACCCCGAATGACTTGCCACTCTGCATGCATGCCAAGATCCTGCATCATAGGAACCATCGTGCTGAGTATCTCAGCTACTCCTCCACCAAAAGCTGTGGCGTTTACGTGAAGCACTCTGGCGTCCTTGAACTTGTTGCTGAGCCTCTGAATCTCAGCTAATTGCTCGTCAGGGGCAACTCCTTCATAGGAATCCAGGCGAACAGGTTTGACAGGCACCCGAGTGAACATCTTGGACCCTCCTCATACTCTTTTACCCNAGGGTTGGCAAGAAGTATACCCGGATGCCGAAGAAATTCAACCCCTAGGCGCACGAAAGTCTGACACCTTTGGAGATGGGGGCGTTTATGACTCCATTATTACCCGCAAGGGTTATATAAAACCCAACAGAGCAAGCATATAATACACTGAGGGGATCACGAGGGGTGGTTAACATCTCAATTTTATAGGGGTAAAGGGTATGGATACAGTTGTGAGGACGGGCTTTGAACCCGTGAGGATCGCACCTGCGGATGTACATATGTGCTTGGCTCGCCACATCCTTGTGGATGGCTTGCCACTGGTATATGACTACAGAAGAAGCCAGGGCTCATATCTCGTGGATGAGACGACTGGTAGGCGCTACATAGACCTGTTCAGTTTTTATTCATCTGCTCCCCTGGGGCACAATCACCCCAAGATGCGCGATCCTGAATTTGTAGCCAAGATAGCGGAGATAGCATTGATCAACCCTTCAAACTCCGATGTGTACACTGTTGAGATGGCTGAGTTTGTTGAGACCTTGGCAAAATACGTTATTCCTCCAGAATTCCCGCACCTGTTCTTTGTAGCTGGTGGAGCGCCCGCTGTGGAAAATGCTCTCAAGGTAGCGTTCGATTGGAAGGTGCGGAAGAACCTTGCAAGAGGCAAGGGAGAAAAGGGGACTAAAGTCATACACTTTAGGGAGGCCTTTCACGGCAGGCTGGGATATACTCTATCTCTGACGAACACCTATGATCCTCGTAAGTACAAGTACTTTCCAAAGTTTGATTGGCCTAGAGTCGAGAATCCCAAGTTACGTTTCCCAATTACCGCTGAGGTTATTGCAGAGGTTGAGGAAGCTGAGGAGAGGAGTGTCGCCCAGATAGAGGCAGCTCTTGATAGATATCAGGATGATATCGCAGCGATCATTATCGAGCCTGTGCAATGCGAAGGTGGTGATAACCACTTCAGACCCGAGTTCTTTGCGAAACTACGCAAGATTGCCGATGAGCGTGAGGTAATGCTTATCTACGATGAGATCCAGACAGGTATGGGCATGACAGGGACATGGTGGATGGCTGAACAGCTAGGTGTCATGCCAGATATCATAGTCTTCGGGAAGAAGCTGCAGGTGTGTGGTATAGCAGTAAGCCGCAGGGTGGATGAGGTCGAGGATAACGTGTTTGTAGAGCCCAGTAGGATAAGCTCTACCTGGGGCGGTAATCTGGTCGATATGGTCAGAGGACAGCGCTACATACAGGTTATCCTTGAGGATAATCTCCTAGAGAACGCTTCTCGCCAAGGTAAGTTCCTCTTACAGCAGCTCGAAGGACTTAGGGAAGAGGGTTTTGCTATCTCCAACATCCGAGGGAGAGGGCTACTCGTGGCTTTCGATCTACCTGACCATGAGCTAAGGGATCTGGTCCATCATGAAGCACTGAAGGCGGGAGTGATATTGCTTAAGTGCGGCGAGAAGGGCATACGATTACGGCCCTTTATGGATGTGAACAGTGACGTCCTGCAGGAAGCCATAGATATACTCCGTACTATTTTGCCTAGATCTAAGTAGTGTTCTGCATGCATACTTAGATGATGTTTTTCTCCAGCATTGGAGTTTTTGACATCTTCCAGGTTTACTGGTTATCATTGCAAGTCCGTAAAAAGTAACGTGGTGAGGTTGAGCTAAGCATCTGGAGGTAGGCATATTGAGTATAAGAAGGCAGGTATGTAAGGTAATGGGACGTGTTGTCCCCACTGCACTGGTTCTCTCAGTCCTGATAACTGGATGCGGTCCCACTAGCTCTCAAGAGCAGAGCTCTCAGCAGATTCCTACACCTGCAGCAACAGTAGCAGAGCCTATATCCCTGATGCCATCACCTACTCCTGTTAGTACTCCTGAGACCTCAAGTGCCCCAACTGTTCAGGTTACTCCTGTCCCCACTACATCTGCAGCAAACTTTGATCCTAATGGTATTGTGGCGGTAGTTAATGGCGAGAAGATCACCAACAAGGAGTTTTATCAGGAGCTTGAGAAGAGGTATGGCCAGGATTTGATCAGTGATATGGTGATCACCAAGCTGATAGAGCAGGAGGCCCGTAAGCGGGGGGTATCAGTGTCCAATGAGGATATGCAAAAGGCTCTACAGCAACTGCAAACAGCCTTTCCTGGACAGAGCATAGAGGAGATAGCTCAGGGTCAGAACATGACGGGTGACCAGCTACGTGAGCAAGTCAGAGTGATGGCGCTGCTCGATAAAATGCTGGCTCCTCAGGTAAAGGTAACCGAGCAGGATGCCAGGAACTTCTATAATCAAAATCCACAAGTTTTTCAATCCCAGGAACAGCTAAGGCTTGGCCAGGTAGTGACGGATAATGAGCAGCAGGCTGCCGATGCTGCACAGGCTCTGCGAGATGGTAAAGACCTAAGAGAAGTGATAGCCAAATATGGCAGCAAGAGCCCAGAAAGGGCTAAGAAGAACGGGGACCTGGGCTACAAGTCCTTGAACGAGCTAGACCCGCAGCTGGGAATGACTGTGATGCAGATGGCCGTAGGGGATGTGAGTGATCCTATACGGCTGCCTGATGGTTCCTACGCGGTCGTCAAGATGATAGATCGCAAGGGTGGAGTACAGATGCCCTTTGATCAGGTCAAGGACAGAGCTATGGAGCTGGCCAAACAAGACAAGATTAACAGCATGATACCTAAGTTCCTTGAAGAGCTATACAGTAAGGCAAAGATTCAGTCACGAATAAAGATCATACCACCTAACACTCAGCAACCATCTGCCGAGCCATCTCAGCCTTCTCCGTCACCTCCGGCACCATCAGGCGAAGAGCCTAAGGGTTAGGATAATACCAGGGACTTTGCATTTGTCATGTGCGAGCGTCTGCCAGAAGCATAGCAGACGCTCGCTTCTTTTGAAGCTTACACCTGTAGTTAAGAACTTAATCTTTAGAGTTTCCCAGCGACTACATGTAACTGTGAACTCGCCATTTTTCCCGTCAGTTATCTCCTGCTTGCAAGACTTGCAAAGCTTTCTGATCACATCATAGATAATAGGTTTGTCCCATGATCAGGATGGGATCATGCAACAAGATTCTTCTCCTTGGCAAGTGCATCGAGCGCCGATTCGAATGCTGCCATTGCATCGTTTCCCCAGAGGACAAAAGTTACATCTTGTGGCTCCTTGCCTGATTGTAGATGTTCTATGGCTACTCTTAGTGCAACAGGTGCAGCCAGATGTAAAGGGTATCCATATGCGCCGGTACCGAGAGAAGGGAAGGCTATGCTGTGCACAGAATGTTGATTAGCTAGCTCCAGACTTTTTCTGTAAGCACTTTCCAGTAACTGTTCCTCGCCAGCTTTCCCTCCTCTCCAGATAGGGGCTACAGCGTGGATAACATACTTAGCTGATAGACGACCAGCTCCGGTGATCACTGCACTTCCTGTAGGGCAACCACCTATTCGGCGGCATTCCTCCATGATACTGGGGCCCCCAGCTCGGTGAATAGCTCCATCTACTCCCCCACCGCCACTGAGGCTAGCATTAGCTGCATTTACTATGGCATCCGCTTTGACCGTGGTAATGTCTCCCTGGATGAGTCGGAGGGTACCTTCGCCTACCCTTATCTCACGCATGGTTATTCCTCCTGTAGGATAACCGGAGTCCTTGATCCAACCTGTAGCAGAGCTTCATGCAGCTGCCCTGGCGTTATCACGTGAGTGTCGTCTTTGACAACCTCACCCCGAAGCCTAACTCCTCCCTGACGGATAAGACGTTTTGCCTCACTGTTGGAGGAAGCCATACCAGTTGTTACCAATATATGAGTTAGTCTAGTTCCCTCCGGATCAAGCTTGATCTTGGCAACAGGGATGTTGCTTGGTAGTTGATCAGTCTTGCCACCGGTACGCCTGATCTCAGCGTATCTCTCGTAATCTTCTGCTGCTCTCCTGGCCGCTTCAGGCCCATGAAACTGTGATACGATCTCTGTTACGAGCTGCTTCTTGACCTCTCTAGGATCGGCCTGTCCGTTCTGTATGGCCTGAATTTTCTCCTCTATCTCCTCAATGGGCACGTCTGTGAGCAACCTGTAGTAAATACCTATATGATCATCGCTCATCGTCATTAGCTTGTTAAACTGCTCCTGTGCTCCCCAGGAGACGCCTACGTAGTTGCCCAAGCTCTTGCTCATCTTCTCTGTACCTGTCAGACCAGGTAGCAGAGGAAATGTGACCACTACTTGTGGTTCCTGACCGTAGAGTCTTTGTAAGTCTCTCCCCATGAGGCAATTGAATTCCTGGTCCGTACCTCCGAGCTCTATATCTGCATTAATCGACACGGAGTCCATACCCTGCATAATGGGATAGAACATTTCATGCAGGAACACAGTCTGATCTGGATCCTCAAATCTTCGCCCGAAGTACTCTCCCTCTAGCATCCTCTTGACACTGATGTGGGAGCCTATAAAGATGAGGTCCTTAAGAGTCAACTTCGCCAGCCAGGTGCTATTGTAGACAACCTCGGCGCGTTCAAGATCCAATATCTTGGATACTTGCTCCTTATAGGTGGCCGCGTTCTCTAGCACCTGCTCATGGCTCAGAGGAGGTCTGGCCTTACTGCGCCCTGAAGGGTCCCCCACAGTAGCCGTGAAGTCCCCAAGTACGAGTATGGCTGTATGACCAAGATCCTGAAACCGCCTCAGGTTACGCAGAGGCACGGTATGTCCTAGATGTATATCGGTTACTGTGGGGTCTATACCCAACTTGACACGGAGGGGCCTGCCTTCCTTCTGAGCTGTGGTCAGCTTATAGCGTAAAGCTTCCTCATCAGGAAGGATCTTCTCTGCACCACGTTTGATTATCTTTATCTGTTCGTCTACTGACATTTGCCAAATGTCACTGCCGCTCAATATTTGAACCCCTTTAACATGTTCATGGTAATGAATTCTTATAAAATCATACCGATTTTTGCAGCGATATTTTCAGCTAGGTTATAGAGCCATACACTGCGTTCAGGATTTTACGAGCGGTATCGTGCTCTACACCCCATCTGTTAGTCAGATAAACAAACACCAATTGCCACTTGGGGTCTATTGCCAGCAGTGTCCCCGTAGCTCCTCCATGCATGAACATCTCTTCCGATCCCAATAGATCAGCATCATTACGCCTCTTCCCCCATCCCAGAGCGTAGGCTGCATCACGCTGGCCTTCGGGTGTGACTTCCTTCATCCCATGAGTATATAGCCTGGTCATTGTGTTCACTGCCGGCGGGCTTAGGAGCCTGTATCTATTGAGCTGACCACCCCTGAGAAATGCTTGCCCAAACTTGACCATATCGCTAGCCGTGCTCCATAAGCCTCCCCCTGCTACTTCCATCCTAATGAAGCCTTCCAATTGTTCTTCACTCCCGAAATCATGAACAGGCATAGCAAGAGTTCTATCTACAGGGGCAAACGATGTGTGTTGCATGCCGAGAGGTTCAAAAACGTATTTTGAGAGGTATTCAGCAAATCGCAGCCCTGTAAGTCGAGAGACTATTTCCGCGAGTATGGAAAAGCTAAGAGAGCAGTATTGGTAGTTGGTACCAGGCTCAAACTGTAGGTAGCTCTCACACGCGGCTTTCACTAATTCGCGATGACTTGGCTGAGATACAGTTTGCATCTGCTGCCATACCCACTCCTCAGCTAGGCCGCTCGTGTGGGTCAGTAAGTGAAATACCGTAACGTGTTCCTTTCCATGTTTTCCAAATTCAGGTACATACTTTATCACCGGATCACTTAGCAGTAACCTTCCTCTCTCCACCATCTGCATTACAGCTGTAGCGGTGATGGGCTTCGTGATGGATGCTAATAGGAATATGCTCTCGATCTTAGCGTTATCTTGCCCGGGAACTACATGAGACCACAGTGTCTCTTCTGCATTGGCCACAGCGATTACAGCTGTAGGATGGCCCCCTGACCTGACGGCTTCTTCAGCTATCTCTGCAGCTTGTTGTAGCCCTTTAGTGTCAACAGTAAGTGTAGCTTCCATCAATCAATGCCTCCAGAACTGATTATTTCTCAAGTACTCTGGCAAGTGGGGGTACTACCTGCTTCTTTCTGCTGACTACCCCTTTCAAATAGGCTGTCCCTTCCCGAGGATGTGTACCAAAGGCCTTGGTTACTATTTGTTCCTCATCCTCTTCGGGGACGAACAGTATGCTTGATTGGTCCAGTATATCTGTGGCCAGGAACAGGAGGTAGTTCAAACCCTTCTCACGCTTGAACTTTTGCATCTGCGACAGGAAATCCTGCTTGTGCTGCTTGAAGAAATCTATGTCTACGGTCTCAGCTTGACCTATTCCCACCTTGTTACCATTCCAGTCGTAGATCTTTAAGTTAGATTCCAAGATCTGTATTGGAGTCTTCTGGTCATAGTTAGAGTTGGCCTTGAACATGGCATAGGCAAGTTCCTGAGGTTCCACAGATGCTACATCAGCCAACCACCTTCCGGCTGTTTCGTCCCTGGGGGTTGATGTGGGAGATCTGAAGAGTAATGTGTCCGAGATGATACCAGCGAGTAATATACCTGCTATCTGTGGCGAGGGCGTAATACCTCTATCCCGATACATCTCCGCAACTATAGTGCTCGTGCTGCCCACAGGCTCAAGCTTCATAAATATGGGCTCTGGAGTATGAAGATCTCCCAGATTGTGGTGGTCTATAATTTCTAGGATCTGTGCTTGTTCAAGTCCTTCTACAGCTTGTGATCTATGGTTGTGATCTACCAGTATGACTTGTTTCCCTTTGAACCTAAGCAGATCTGATCTTGTGACTATGCCCACGAGCTTTCTGTCCGAGTCAATAACTGGTAGAGCTGTAGTGGCGGTAGTAGACAACAAAGATGCAGCCTCTGATGCCAGATCATCTGGATCGGCGGTTGGAGCCTCCCTGCGCATTACTTCTTCCACTGCCACGCTTAGATTGAGCAGACGCGTAACTCTATAAGAGTCATGAGGGGTAAGCAGAAGCAAAGTACCTCTGGATCTCGCGAAGTCGATGACCGACTTATCAGGCCGAAGGTTACCTACGACTATAACACAGGCCGCTCCACGAGAGATAGCAAGTTCCTGAACATCCTTACGGTTGCCCACAACAACCATGTCGCCCGGTTGTAATCTCTGCTGAATAGTGCTGGTGGCCATCGCGGCCACGGACACCCTTCCCTGCCAGTCTCCCTCGGGTGTGCCAGTGAGGACCTCGGCTTCAAGTGTGCGTACGATCCTATCGTATGACAGCTTTAGCTGTGCTCCTCCCGATAAGTCCAGCTCCTGTAGATATCTAGCAGCTACGTCGTCCAGGGTTAATACACCGATCAATCTATGTTGATCATCGACTACGGGTACGAGCCTTTTGTCCTGTATTACTCTGCCAGCCTCCCTTATCGTGTGAGAAGCTTTCAGATATTGCGGAGCTCTGTTCATTACATCGGAAACCTTGGTATAGACGTCACTTATGAGCTCCGGGACCTCAACTCCGAACCTGTCTAGAACGAATGCTGTTTCTGCCGACAGGTCGCCCAGACGTACAGGCTTGGTATCAAGTTCTTCTGAGCGTTGCTTCAGGTCAGCATAGCCTATGGCGGACACTATAGTATCAGTGTCCGGATTGCGGTGACCAATAACGTATATCGGGTTTCCCATATCAGGTTACACCTCGCTAGTTGGTTAACGAGTCAACGGATCATTGGTGTGAGCGGAGCATCCTTCTGGCTGGCTACTAATTCCATGTCTGCTTCCACCATCATTCTGACTAAATCTTCGAACTTCACAGTTGGCTGCCAGCCCAGCTTCTGCCTTGCTTTCGTGGAGTCTCCTACTAGCAGGTCGACCTCGGCAGCTCGGAAGTACTTGGGATCGACCACTACATAGTCTCTATAGTCAAGTCCAACATGTGAAAAAGCTAATTCGACCAACTCCCTTACAGAATGCGTTTCTCCAGTAGCTATAACATAATCGTCAGGAGTATCCTGCTGCAGCATGAGCCACATCGCCCTCACGTAATCGCCGGTATATCCCCAATCTCTCTTGGCATCAAGGTTACCTAGTCTAAGTTCCTTTTGCAGCCCGTGCTTGATCCTTGCTACACCATAGCTAACTTTACGAGTAACGAATTCTAGTCCTCTCCTGGGCGATTCGTGATTGAAGCATATTCCTGAACACGCGAATATTCCATATGACTCTCGATAGTTCACCGTGATGTAATGTCCGTATACCTTTGCTACACCGTAGGGGCTACGTGGATAAAAAGGAGTGGTTTCTTTCTGGGGGGTCTCTCTTACCTTGCCAAACATTTCTGAGCTGGAAGCCTGATAGAACCTTATGCTGGGGTCTACAAGTCTTATAGCCTCCAGCATACGGGTTACTCCCAGCGCAGTGAACTCTCCAGTTAGCACTGGTTGGGTCCAGCTGGTGGGCACAAAGCTCTGCGCTGCCAGGTTGTAGACCTCATTTGGTTTATATTCCTTGATGATATCTATCAGAGAAAGCTGATCTAGCAGATCTCCAGTTACTATCTCTATATCATCTTGGATGTGCTTTATTCTTCCAAAGTTTTCCAAGCTAGTACGCCTTACCATGCCAACAACTCTATAGCCCTTTTCGAGCAGGAACTCTGCCAGGTAGGAACCATCTTGTCCAGTTATGCCGGTAATTAGCGCCGTTTTCATATGGTATCTCTCCCATGACGCACTAAGTATTGATCGCTTTTGACCCTATCCCTCCAATAGTCAAGAATGTCTATAAGGGTCTGCTCCAGTGGTATATGTGCCTCCCACCCCGTATCTCTGCGAAACTTCTCGGGATTGCATCTTAGCTCAGGTATGTCTGAAGGTCTCAACCTGTTAGGATCCGTCTCTACTTTTATATCTATTTTGGATTGTCCTACCAGAAATTCCAATATCCATTGAATGGACACTGATCTACCTGTCCCTATGTTGTAGATCTCTCCAGACCTCGATCTATCTACGGCTAATACGTAAGCCTTTACTATGTCTCTAACATCAGTAAAGTCACGCTTGCTTTCTGTATTGCCGACCCTGATCACCGGCTCCGATAGACCTGCCTCTATACGCGCTATCTGCTCTGCAATGGATGGTATAACTAGCCTGGGTTTTTGCCCTGGTCCCGTGTGGTTAAATGGCCTTAGTACCGTAACAGGTAGTTCTTGACTCTCATGCAGGCTGAGAGCAAGCAGTGTCTGTGCGGCCTTGCTCACGGCGTATGGGCTTATAGGAGCTAGTGGTTGCTTCTCATCTATCGGCAGTTCGTTGGGCTTTACCTTACCATATTCCTCCGCGGAACCTATCGCTATGATTCTGGGTTTCGGATCTATATCTAGCGCGCTGTATAGCAAATTCGCTGCCCCTAATGTGTTATTCTCGATCGTATATATTGGGTGTTCAAAGGAGCTGAACACTGAGCTTTGAGCCGCTAGGTGAAAGATTACGTCCGGCCTAATATCCTGGATAATATGCTGTATAGCTCCGCGATCTAGGAGATCTGCCCTGACTGGAGTTGCACCCTCGACTGGTGCACCAGATCTTGAAAGCGCCCATACATGCCAGCCTTGTGTCTTAAGCTCTCTTACCAGGTAGGGGCCCACAAATCCCGATGCTCCTGTGACTAGAACCTGTCTCTCTTGCATGTACCTTCTTCCTTAGTTTTCCTATTTGCTCTTCACCTTCAAGCCCATATTATCGGCCTAGACGCAATACCCATATTACTCCAATTTAGATATATTTCCGACTTCTGCTATCGTATTACTTAGGCTACTCCTAATTATCGAGTGAGAGGTGAAGAGGTTGCATAAGTATGACTTTCGTAGGTTCCTACATGTTCGCAACGCTTATGCAGGGTCGATCAGCCCTAGCGGTAAACAGGTGGCGTTTCTATATGATGTGACTGGTGTCCCCCAGGTTTGGATCACGTCCATAGATGGGCATTGGCCAGACCAGGTTACCTACTTTGAAGAAAGAGTATCAGGAGTCAAGTTTTCTCCAGATGGTGGCCGACTGGTGTTCATCATGGATGCTGGTGGCAATGAACGACATGGCATCCATGGTGTGTTGTTGGATGGTTATATACACGAACCTATACAGGCAGATCCGAATGTCATTCACTTGTGGGGAGATTGGAGCCCTGACGGTAGGCGGATAGCCTATACCTCAAACAAAAGAGACCCCAGGTTCTTTGATGTCTATATCAAATCTTTAGATGGTGGGGATCCCATTATGGTCTTGCAGGACGATGGGACGAACTCTGTTCCTGCATGGAGTCCAGATGCCCGTCACCTGATTGTCTCCAGGTCTGAGACTAACCTGGACAATAATATCTACCTGCTGGATTTGGAATCTGGCGACCGTAAGCTTTTATCTCAGCATGAAGGGGAAGCGCTGTTTGTATCACCTCACTTCATTGGACCCGACAAACTGATAGTTGCTTCTAATAAGGATAGAGAATTTGTAGGAGTTGCCGAGATAGATCTGAACGATGGAGATTTCAGATACTTGATCGAGACCGACTGGGATGTAGATTCTCTTGCGGTCAGCAAAGATGGCTCAAAGATAGTCTATGCACTTAACGAGGATGGCTATAGCAGGCTATATATCTGGCAAGATGGTCACATTAGAGCCTTAGAGTCTATTCCTTCTGGCGTGCTTGCGCAAGAGCTAGAGCTATCTGATGATGGCTCGACTCTAATACTCTCTATGTATTCTCCCTCCCTTAATCTGAACGTTTGGGCAGTAGATGTATCCTCTGACAGGTGCTGGCAGGTTACTTATGCTGGCAGGGCTGGTATACCTGACGACGTATTTGCCGAGCCTAGGCTGATCAGGTATCGAAGCTTTGATGGTCTGGAGATCCCTGCTTTTCTCTATCTCCCGCCTGATAAGGAGCCTCCTCTACCGGTCGTTGTCCACGTGCACGGGGGCCCTGAGTCGCAGGCAAGGCCAATTTTCAATGCGTCCATCCAATACCTGGTTCACCATGGTTTTGCCGTACTGGCCCCGAATGTACGTGGCAGCACTGGTTATGGCAAATCTTATACACATTTGGACGATGTTTACCTCCGAATGAACTCAGTAGCGGATTTGAAGGCTGCAGCGGACTGGTTAGTAGAATCGGGCATAGCTCAAGAGGATAAGATAGCGATAATGGGAGGTTCGTATGGTGGATTCATGGTACTATCGGCCATAACCACCTATCCGGATGTTTGGGCAGCAGCGGTAGATATAGTCGGTATAGCTAATTTCGTGACCTTCCTCGAGAACACTGGTCCGTGGAGGAGGAAGCTTCGGGAAGCCGAATACGGAAGCCTTGAGAACGATCGAGAATTTCTGGAGTCTATATCCCCTATCAACCATGTGGACAAGATAAGCTGTCCGTTGCTGGTAGTACATGGTGCTAACGATCCAAGAGTGCCTGTGGGAGAGGCGGAGCAGATAGTAGATAGCCTGCGCGCCAGAGGGATGGATGTAGAGTACATACGATTTGAGGATGAGGGACACGGTGTAGTGAAACTACCTAATAGGATCTACTACACAGAGCAGGTTGTAAGGTTTCTCGACAAGCACCTTGGGAGCTAGCTCCCAAGGTGCCCTATATTTTAATTCGCTGTATGAGCGTGAGTATAATTTGGAGTAAGCTTTAGTACGTCGTTCAAACTACCGCTACGCAATCCAGAAAGATCCAAGGAGACATAGAGGAAACCAGCAGCTTTGATGGCGGATACTATCTCATCACGCTTCTCAAGCACCTTTGGGAACTCCTCGATTGGTACCTCGATGCGAGCGACGTCGCCATGATGCCTGACTCTTAGCTCTCTAAATCCTAATGATCTCAGGGCTAGCTCGCTCTGCCCAATTTGGCGAAGCTTCTTGATAGTTACACTGCTGCCATAGGGAATACGGGAAGAAAGGCAAGGCATGCTCGGCTTATCCCAGGTGGGTAGACCCTTTAGCTTTGATATTTGGCGTATTTCTGCCTTGGTTAGTCCTGCTTCTGCTAATGGGCTGCGTATACCCAGCTCCTTAGCAGCCTGATGGCCAGGGCGGTAGTCATGGCTATCATCCAGGTTGAAGCCATCAACTACAACTGCATAACCTTCCTGTTTCGCAAGCGCTGAGAGCTTCGTAAATAGTTCACTCTTACAGTAGTAACATCTGTCAGGATTGTTAGCTACGTATCTGGGGTCAGATAGCTCCTCAGTGTGAATAGGTATAAACCTTATACCTATCTTTCTAGCGTTTTCCTCGGCTTCTTTGAATTCTTCTTCTAGAAGGCTTTCACTTATGGCTGTGGCTGCTGCTGCCTTGTCCCCCAAGACTTCATAAGCTACTGCTGCAAGCAGGGTGCTGTCAACACCTCCAGAATAGGCGACCAGCACGCTGTCCATATCTCTCAATAAAGATTTCAGAGTTTCCAGCTTGTCTTCAAGGGACATATCAATGCTCCTTAGCTTCTTATAGTGCATTCTATACTAATGGTCAGGCTTACTGTCAAAGGCAAGACCGTATACCCGCTTTATTCTGTCTAAAAACTCTTCTCCCAGGGAGCTGTATGCAAGCGCTGCTTTGGAGCTTGGATAATACTCAAATATGCTTTGACCGTAGCTGGGTGCCTCGCTAAGGTAGACGCTTCTCGGTATAAGAGTTCTGAAGAGTTTGTTTGGATAGTGTTTCTGTACTTCTTCCACAACTTGCTTCGACAACCTAGTTCTGCTATCAAACATAGTCATGACTATACCGAAGAGCTCCAATGTTGGGTTTATCCTACTCTTCACTAGTTGGACTGTACTGACCAGGTGTCCTAACCCTTCCAATGCCAGGTACTCACATTGTATGGGTACTATAAGTCCTCTAGAACTACTCATCGCATTTATGGTCAGCAATCCAAGCGAAGGTGGACAATCTATTATGACTATGTCGTAGTTGTTGAGTATTGGCTCAAGTGCAATCTCTAGCCTCTTGTCTCTATCAGGCAGCGAGGCAAACTCTACTTCGGCTGCTGCCAGGTCCCTACTTGCTGGCAATAGATCAAGCCCTGTTTGTGAGGTTAGATGAATAACTTCTTTAGCAAGTTCTTCCCCGGACAACAGATCATAGAGAGTCGCTCCTTGGGGCTCTACTCCAAGGCTACTTGTGGCGTTTCCTTGGGGGTCGAGATCCACTAGGAGTGTGCGTACACCGCGCCCGGCAAGATACGAGCTAACATTGACGGCTGTGGTGGTCTTGCCGACTCCGCCCTTCTGGTTAGCTATCGCAAATATAGGTGTAGTCTTCTTGTTCATTTTGACAGGAGGGTCTGATAGGATCCTCTTCAGCTTTGAGTGCCTCTAAGCACTATAACTTTCATTGGGGCATGCTCAAGTATATAGGGGATAGTTGTCCCCATGTAGTACTCTCCGTGCTTGCGCTTGTATGGTAAACCTACAACTATAAGGTCGCAGTCTCTAGCCGTGGCTTCATCCACTATAGCCGTGCCTGCCGTTCTGGCTTGTAACAGGTCCAGATCTATTCGAGCTCCTATGGAGTCTGCAATAGCTTGGGCTCTTTCCAAGACTTTATCTGCCCTCATACTAACGTCCTCGTCTGGAGAGGCATCTACAGGCTCTGTCCAGGGCATCTCTATAACGTGCACGGCATATATGGGAGTCTTAGTCCCTTTAGTTAACCAGCAGGCAAACTTTACCACAGCTTCATCCATCGGGTTGTCTCCGATCGCGACAAGTATTCCCCTGAATTTGTCTATCCCTGCTGGGTGTTCCTCTCGTCGCCAGGGCAACATATAATTCTTTCCTCCAGATAAATGTTAGTATCGTGGAAAGAGGTTATCTTTATGGTATAGCTGTACCTCCAGCTATCCTTAACACATCGAAGATACTGATTATTGCAAGCAGGGCTAGTAACAGCATCATCCCAACGGCGTGCACCAGGGCCTCCTTGTTGGGCGAGATTTTCTTGCCGCGGATAGCCTCGATTATCACGAAAATAAGCCTCCCTCCATCCAATGCTGGCAGAGGTAAAAGATTTACCAGGAACAAGTTGATTGAGAGGAGAGCTGTCCACTCAGCTATTCCTCTGAGTGCGCTCTGTCGCGCTATCTGCCCGGTGGCGTCAGCAATACCTATGGGCCCCATTACGCCTCCTATGCCGACCTTCCCAGTGATTAGGTCGCCTATGCCCTGCACTATAGTCGCTATTACTTCAAAGCTATGACTGATCCCCACACCGATAGCTGCGATAGGATTGTACTTACGAGTTACTACGGTTTCTGGATATATAACTATGCCGATTGCTCCCTGCCCTCTGGGTGGATTTACCCTTGGTGTTACCTGCTTCGATATTGTTCTTCCATCTCTCTCCACGACGATGGTCACTGGCTGGCCCTGTTTGCCTGCTATTACTCTGGCTATATCATCGGGGGAATCTATGCTTATTCCGTCTATAGATCTAATCTTATCCCCCGGCTGCAGTCCTGCTGACGCCGCGGGTGAGTTATCAGCTACCTGCCTGATGACAGCCCCCTTAGAAACTGGTAACCCGGTCATTGCCAGTAGGGTGAATATGATTATGGCTAAGAAAAGGTTCATTAGAGAGCCAGCAGCTAGGACTATCGCCCTTTGCCAAGGTTTCTTGTAGCTAAACGACCTTGGGTCGTTGGGGTCTTCTCCGTTCTCACCATAGATGCGCACGAAGCCCCCAACAGGTATGAGGTTAATGCTATAGATAACCTCCCCACGCTTTATACCTATTAGTCGTGGTGGAAATCCGAACCCGAACTCTTCTACTCTGATACCGTTTAGTCGCGCAGTTACAAAGTGCCCCAGCTCGTGCACGAACACCAGCAGCCCGAGCACTGGTATTATCCATAGATAGACTAACCAACCTAGATCCAATTTCTACCCCCTATACTTCTATACGGCTACGACCCTTCATGGACTTGATGAAGGATTTTACAAATAATCTGGCCCACCTATCTGCCTGTCTAATAGATTCTAGATCTATATCTTCATCTTTACATATTGCTTCATGCTTAGCTAAAGCTTCCTCTACTATACAGGATATATCTAGGAATCCTATGTGACCTTCCAAGAATGCTGCTACAGCTTCGTCATCTGCAGCGGACAATACTGCGGGATAAGTGCTGCCCTTCTTGCCAGCTTCTATAGCTAGATGCAGGCATGGAAATCTAGCCATGTCTGGAGGGTAGAATTGCAGCTCAAGTGACTTAGTAAAATCCAGATACCCTAGTTTGCTATTGTAGGAGTGCTCCGGATAGCATAGGGCGTATTGAATAGGCACTCGCATGTCTGGGATGCCAAGTTGAGCTTTTATTGAGCCGTCATTGAATTCAACCATTGAGTGCACTATGCTTTGAGGGTGGATCACCACATCTAGCTGTTCAAACGGCATGTCAAACAGCCAGTGAGCCTCGATTACTTCTAGTCCCTTGTTCATTAGAGTGGCACTATCTATAGTTACCTTGTTCCCCATGCGCCAATTTGGGTGGGCTAGCGCTTGGGATGGAGTAACTTGTTTCATCTCCTCTAAAGGCGTATCTCTGAAAGGTCCGCCTGATGCGGTTAGTATAATCCTCTTTACGCCTTCCGGTCTTCGTAATTTGGAATCTCCTAAGCCTTCCCCCTGCAGACATTGCCATATTGCAGAATGCTCACTGTCTATAGGCCGAACTATAGCATCGTGTTTATGCGCCTCAGATACTATGATTCTGCCCGCCATGACCAGGGCTTCTTTGTTGGCCAGGGCAATTATCTTGCCATTCCTTATACCTTCTATGGTAGGTTCCCACCCTGCAGAACCGGTTGTAGCCACCACTAACAAGTCGACCTGAGGAGATGCCGCTATCTCTAACATCCCCTCAGGTCCGCTTAGTCCACCCGGGAGTTTATCGCTAACCAGGCAGTACATTTGTGGCTTGAAACGTTCTATCTGCTCTTCAAGTAGTTTACGGTTGCTGCCTGCAGCTAAGGCTACAACCTTGAATTTATCTGGATGTGAGCTTATAACATCCAGAGTCTGAGTGCCTATCGAGCCTGTACTACCGAGTATAGCTACCTTTATCGGCTGAGCAATTTCACCTTTGGGGTACATAAACATAACGCCCAATTCTACCCTTGAGTATATTGGGCGTCAAACTAATACTGAGGGACTTGATTAGCTAAGCTGAGTTTGGCAAGAAGCTTCTCAACCAAGGCTTAATAAGGGCCCACGGACTTGGCATCTCGTCGCTATCTTGAGGTTCTATTCGGCTTCTAGTAGGCTCTGTTTTGGACGCAACAAGTTTTTCATATTCATGAGTCGGTATGCCACCGCTCTCAAGCAACTTCCTTCTGGTCCTCCGCATCTCTCGCTTGAGCAACATGAGCTCTCTCTCAATCACTGCTATCTCATCCCTGAGATCCTGTATGGCCAATTCCCTTTCCTCTAATAATGACAAGAGCTCATGCCATTCCATGGGCTCACGCTCGTCATCTTCAAGTTCTGTTAGAAGTCGTGCTCTGCGCTCTTTGGCATTCATATAATCCTTTCTCCTGTTTTGAAAATCCTTTAGAAAGGATTCCAGATCGTTATTGCATTCTCTCCCCAAGCTTTCTATTACCTTAGAAGAATAGGTGTGCCCGTTCTTTGTTGCCAATTGCCCTCTCCTTGTGTCTCCGATTCCTTTCTAAGTACGAACTCATCATAAGCATCAAGAGTAAAAGAGGGCATTAAAGGATCAGCCAGAGCGCTAAAAGCATCGTAAAAGCAGGAGGTTAGTAAGACTAATCCCAGATAATTAAGCTGGAGCCAGTCATATCTGGATGAGGGGGTATTCCTATTAGGTCGAGTAGGGTTGGCGCCACGTCGGCAAGCTTGCCACCTGCTCTTAGTCCCCTAACTTTACTGACTCCTACGAGTATACATGGAACTGGATTAGTAGTATGTGTTGTACATGGAGTGCCATCTTCCATAAGCATGGTTTCAGCGTTACCATGATCGGCTATGATGAGCGCTGCTCCACCGACCTCCGTAGTTGCTTTCACCAACTCACCAACTCCCTGATCCACGGTTTCGCAGGCTTTTACTGCGGCGGATATAACGCCCGTGTGACCTACCATGTCAGGATTCGCAAAGTTGACTATAATCAACCCATCTTTCTTCTGCCTTATGCGCTCTGCCACTTTCTGCGCAAGCTCTGGTGCGCTCATCTCGGGTTGAAGGTCGTAAGTAGGCACCTTAGGGGAAGGCACCAATAACCTTTCCTCTCCTTCGAAGGGCTTCTCTCTCCCGCCATTGATAAAGTAGGTAACATGAGCATATTTTTCGGTTTCAGCAGCGTGGAATTGTGAGAGTCCGGCCTCGGAAACAACTTCGGCTAATGGATGAGCAACATCGAAGGCTCTGAAAGCTACACCGCTTACCGGTATCTGAGGGTCGTATTCAGTCATAGTAACGTAGTGTAGAGGTGTAATATATACATCGCGCTCGAACTCTTTGAAGTTAGGATCTACAAATGCTCGAGTCAGCTGCCGTGCTCTGTCTGCTCTAAAGTTGTAGAAGATTATGCTATCTCCTGGTCTAACAGTTACGGGAGAGCCATTATCCACTACGGCTATAGGCTTTACGAATTCATCTGTGATACCTTCCTGGTAAGATTTTTCGAGGGCGGCGATGGGATTACTTGTTTGCTCGCCTATCCCCTTGGTCAAAAGGTCATAGGCTAACTTGGTCCTGTCCCATCTTTTATCCCTGTCCATGGCGTAATAACGGCCAATTATGCTGGCTAGTTTTACACCCGATTGTTTGAATATGGGCATCCAATGGCGCAAGTAATCCAGGGCGCTCTTGGGTGGTGTATCCCTGCCGTCCAGGAAGGCATGTACAGCAACTCTATCGAGCCCGTTTTGCTTGGCCATGTCGATTAGGGCCTTCAAGTGGTTGTAGTGACTATGCACACCCCCTGGGCTGAAGAGTCCCATCAAGTGTAATGTGCCATTGTTCTCCTTGGCGCTATCAATGGCACCAAGTAGTGCGGGGTTCTGATAGAAACTACCGTCTTCTATGGACTTATCTATCCTCGGCATGTCCTGTAGCACGACGTAACCAGCGCCGATATTGAGGTGACCCACCTCGGAGTTGCCCATCTGCCCTTTAGGCAACCCCACAGCCTCACCAGAAGCTTGCAAAGTGGTGAATGGGCAGCAGCTAGACAGCTGGTCATAGTTCGGAGTACGTGCAAGATGGACCGCGTTACCCTCGCCTTCTGGGGCTATACCCCATCCATCCATGATGATTAGCACTGTTGGCCTGTATGGCAACCTCTTCCTCCCTATGGTTTATTCTTTCTCCGTAATGGCTAAGTGTCCGACCCTGCGACTACGTGCAACTTGATGAAGTTAGTTTTTGTTGGACCTGGAATAGGCATGCCACCAGTTATCAATATCATAGATCCAGGTTCTACGTAGCCACGGTCCAGCAAGTCTTGTTCTACCCAGGCTACAGAGTCTTCAATCCTGTCTTGCTTGGGCATTAGCAGTGCTCTTACACCCCACCAGAGCGCCAGTCTTCGCCTTACTTTTTCTGAATATGTATAGGCAAGAATAGGCACGCTAACTCTAGTGCTACTCATAATCTGGGCGGTGTAACCGCTCCTGGTCATGGGAACTACAGCACACACTTCGGGTAAATCCTCAGCCATGGAACATGCTGCGTCACTGAGAGCACGAACTGGATTCATGTTGGTGAAGGACTCCGTCTTTCGCGTTGGTATGCTCTTCTCAGTCTCCATGGCTATTCTTCTCATCATGCGTACAGCTTCAACTGGATATTTGCCTACGGCTGTCTCTCCAGAGAGCATTACGGCATCCGTCCCATCTAGAATCGCATTGGCTACATCGCTTGCCTCTGCTCTAGTGGGTCTGGGACTTGAGATCATGCTTTCCAGCATCTGGGTGGCTGTTATAGCCGGTAGCCCTCTTTCCTGACATTTCCTTATTACCTGCTTCTGAATTATAGGTACCCTTTCAGGCGGCATCTCAACTCCAAGGTCACCGCGAGCTACCATTACCCCATCACTTACGCAGAGGATGTCGTCTAGATTAGCTATGGCCTCAGGCTTCTCGAGCTTTGATATCACTGGAGCATCTGAATCTAGGTCTCTTAGTATTTTCTTGGCTAGCTCTACGTCAGATGGTTTCCTAACAAAGCTTAGCGCCACATAGTCTACTTCTAGTTCCCGCCCTATCTTTAGGTCCTGAATATCCTTTTCGGTCAGTGCGGGAGTGCTGAGGGGTACTCCTGGAAGGTTTATTCCCTTGTGCTCATAAAGGAACCCCCCTCGTACTACTTCACACAGCACGTCGGTATCCTTCGAGTCTAGAACCCTTAACTCGAGGTTGCCGTCATCAAGGAGTATTATGTCTCCCGGCTTGGTATCCTCTGCTATATGCTCATAAGTAGTGGGCACTAGCTTGGCATTCCCCACGACTGGTTTGCTAGTTAGAGTGATCCTGTCGCCTGCACTCAGCGTTATAGGTCCACCACCTTCGAACTCTCCTACTCTTATCTTGGGTCCTTGAAGATCTTGCAATATGGCTACAGGGATATCTAAAAGAGAAGAGATCTTTCTGATAGACTTAGCGACAGAGGCATGCATCTCTGGATCAGAATGCGAGAAGTTGAGTCGGAAGACGTCGACGCCTGCCTCTATCAGCGCACGAATCATGGTATCGCTGCTGGTCGCTGGACCTATGGTAGCTACAATCTTGGTCGCTGGCCGTATAGTCCTGGGCATCTTCTCCCCTAAAGAATTTTGTTTCTTCGGCGGTTATTCTACCAATTATAAAGCCCTTTAAGTGGCAGGTACACTTAGCAAAGCTGATGAAAATCTGCTATACTAATTCCGACTTAGGAGGTCGGAATTGGTTGCTAGAGAACGGGCGCTCTTTTCTATTAGGGCCGAGTATGGCGTAAGACTGATGATGATGCTGGCTCGGGAATATGGTAAGGGACCGCTATCACTGGCACGTGTAGCTGAAGAAGAACTTTTGCCCTTGCCTTACTTGGAACAACTTATAGCCAACCTGCGCAGAGATGGGTTGGTTGTGAGCCATCGTGGCGCCAAGGGTGGGTATGAGTTAGCAAAGCCACCTGAAGAGATTACCATGGGCGAGATAATAAGGTCTCTTGAAGGTCCTATAGTGCCCATGGTGTGCGCTACTGAAGACGAGTCGGAGATTACCTGTTATAAAGGCGATTATTGCTCGGCCCAGATTTTATGGTCTAGAGTTAGGGATGCGGTCAGGCAGGTTTTAGATTCTACAAAACTCTCTGAAATCGCCAATATAGGCGAAGCTGCGGGAGAAGAGGGGTGCTGTTCCAGCAACCAGATCACGCCCCATAAGCTGCAACTGCACTTGGGTCACAAACCTGAATCTTATCATAGGCTTAGTCAGTAAAAATCATAACTACGGAGTGGAGTTGGTATATGGACAAGGTGCTAGTTATCAAGGATCTACATGTCAAGTTAGCAGAAGAGGACAAGGAAATCATCAGGGGGCTGGATCTCGAACTTGAGAAGGGTAAAGTCCATGCTATTATGGGCCCCAACGGTTCTGGAAAGAGTACATTAAGCTATACGCTTGCGGGTCACCCTAACTACGAAGTTACAGAAGGCGACATACTATTTGAGGGCGAAAGCATTCTCGAGCTTGAGCCGGATGAGAGGGCCCAAAGAGGCATCTTTCTGGCGTTCCAGTACCCGATGGCTATACCAGGAGTGACCATGGCTAACTTCCTGCGTAGTGCGGTCAATGCTATACGTCAGGCCAGGGGTGAGTCCCCCATGCCAGTACCCGAATTCCGCAAGAAGTTAAATGAGAAAATGGCCATGCTCAAGATGGATAGGAGCTTTGCCAGCAGATACATAAACGACGGCTTCTCAGGAGGGGAGAAAAAGAGGGCTGAGATCTTGCAGATGGCTATGCTCGAACCCAAACTGGCCATTATGGATGAAACCGACTCTGGATTGGATATTGACGCTCTTAGGGTAGTGGCTGATGGCGTCAATACCCTCAAGACCAAAGATATGACGGTCCTGCTCATCACGCACTATCAAAGAATCCTCAATTACATCAAGCCTGATGTGGTTCACGTATTAGTCGATGGCAGGATCGTTACCTCTGGCGGTCCTGAGCTAGCCCTGGAGCTAGAAGAGAAGGGCTACGATTGGGTCCGTCAGGAATTTGCGGCTACAGTCTAGCTACCTTGTTAGGCTGTTTAGGAATTTGGAAGGAGTTTGCAAAATGGCTATAACAGAAGAAGAGCTGAGGCATTCTGAAGATCGATACGAGTACGGCTTTAAGGATCCTGAGAACTATGTTTTCAAGAGCCGCAAAGGGCTATCTCCCGAGGTAGTCAAAGAGATTTCCTGGATGAAAGGTGAGCCGGAGTGGATGACCAAGTTCCGGCTAAAGGCCCTAGATCACTTCCTTAAGAGGCCAATGCCTACCTGGGGTGGTGATCTAAGCGAGATCAACTTCGATGATATCTACTACTACGTCAAGCCTGTCGAACGCCAGGGCAAGTCTTGGGATGAAGTGCCCGACTATATCAAGCAGACGTTTGATCGCTTGGGTATCCCTGAAGCTGAGCGGAAGTTTCTAGCTGGTGTTGGTGCTCAGTATGAGTCCGAGGTTGTATATCACAACCTTAGGAAGGAACTTGAGTCTCAGGGAGTTATATTCCTCGATACGGATACAGGATTGAAGGAATACCCTGAACTGTTCAAAGAGTATTTTGGTACGGTTGTGCCGCCTAACGACAATAAATTCGCGGCTCTGAACAGCGCCGTATGGAGCGGTGGTTCATTTATATACGTACCTGAGGGCGTCAAGGTAGAGCTGCCCCTGCAGGCATACTTCCGTATAAATGCCGAGAACATGGGTCAGTTCGAGCGCACCTTGATCATAGCTGACAAGGGTAGCTACGTACACTACGTGGAAGGATGTACCGCACCTGTCTACAGCACTGACTCCCTGCACTCTGCTGTGGTCGAGATCATAGTCAAAGAGGGGGCAAGGGTTCGCTACACGACTATACAGAACTGGTCGAAGAATGTGTACAACCTGGTTACTAAGAGAGCTGTGGCATACAAGGATGCCACTATGGAGTGGGTTGATGGCAACCTTGGCTCTAAGCTGACTATGAAGTATCCATCGATCTATCTAATGGAGCCAGGTGCTAAGGGTGAGATCCTATCTGTAGCCTTCGCGGGTCATGGACAGCATCAGGATGCAGGTGGGAAGGTCATACATGTGGCTCCTTATACTACCTCTACCATTACTTCGAAGTCCATAAGCAAGAATGATGGTAGAGCTAGCTATCGAGGCCTTCTCAAGGTGTATCCGGATGCTCATCACTGCAAGAGCAACGTGCGCTGCGATGCGCTGCTACTCCATGAAGAAAGCCGAACGGATACCTACCCGTACATTGAGATTGAGAACGACCAGGTAGAGATAGGTCACGAAGCAACCGTTAGTAAGGTTGGCGAAGAGCAGCTCTTCTACCTGATGAGTAGGGGTATATCCGAAGCTGAAGCCTACAGCATGATAGTGACGGGCTTTATCGAGCCCATCGCAAAGGAGCTCCCGATGGAGTATGCTGTTGAGCTCAACAGGCTTATCCAGTTGGAGATGGAAGGCTCCGTAGGATAGTCGAAACCTTACTGGGAAGAGGGTGTTCCCCTCTTCCCAGAGCCCCCAGATATTATCAATTCAGTTGGTTGAAGGGAGAGGGATGGAAGTTACGAGAACAGCTATCAATACAGGTCGCATTTCACGCGAGACGGTGATTAATCTTTCAGAATCCTTGAATGAGCCCGAGTGGTTTAGAGACCTCAGACTTAGGGCTTGGGAGGCATTTGAAAATACTCCAATGCCCACGCTACAGGATGAAGAGTGGCGAAGAACGGATATTCGGGCTCTCAACTTCGATAATTTCCAGGTTCCACTAGAAGCATCCTCTAGCTATCTACCTGAGAGCTCTGAGGACCATAGAAGTGGCTTCGCTCAGTTTGTGGATGGCAGGCTAGTTCAATCCTGGCTAGATGATTCTCTGGCAGCTAAAGGGGTAATAATGACCGATCTCTCAACAGCTGCCAGGGAGTATCCTGATTTGCTCAGGCAGTATCTTTTCTCAGTAGTGCCTGATGCCTACAGTAAATTTGCTGCCTTGGCTAATGCTTTTGGTAATGGAGTCTTTGTATACGTTCCTAATAATGTCCAAGTAGACCTGCCAGTGCAGATCAGTTTCACGCTCAGCAGGCCGGGGCTGGCTGTGTTCCCCAGATCCTTAGTGGTGGCTGAGAGGGGCTCCAGTCTGGCCATCATAGAGCGCTATTACACCGAAGACTGGAAGGATGAGCCAGAGTCCCTGAGCGTTGCTGGAGCCGAAGTAGTGGCAGGTGAAGGATCGCAACTACGGTATGTAAGCGTGCAGGAACTGGGAAGAAACTTCTGGCACTTCCTCGTACAGAGACACAAAGTACTAAAAGATGCTCAGGAAAACAGCCTAAACATAGGTCTCGGCGGTAAACTCTCTAAGTCTAACGTAGAGACTATCATGGCCGAGAAGGGCGGAGTTTCTGAGCTGCTTGGTATATACTTCGGCGATGATTCTCAGTTCTTTGATTATCACACCCTTCAGGATCATGCTCAACCTAACTGTACAAGTGACCTTCTATACAAAGGTGTGCTGAAGGATACAGCAAGAGCTGTCTTTAGTGGGCTTATTAAGGTCAGACCTGGAGCTCAGAAGACGGATGCCTACCAGACAAATCGCAACCTGTTGCTATCCGACAGCGCACGCGCTGACTCTATTCCTAATCTTGAAATAGAGGCCAACGATGTACGCTGTAGCCATGGCGCGAGCGTTGGTCCCATAGATAAAGAACAGCTCTTCTACCTGATGGCTCGAGGGCTTAGTAGGAAAGCTGCCGAGAGGATGATAGTTGATGGCTTCTTTGAGCCAATAGTGAATAGAATCCCGCTTGAGGGAGTAAGAGACAGACTTCTGGCTGCTATAGATAAGAAAATGGAGTGATAACTATGGCTGTTTCGACTACTACTAGAGCGCAAACCGTTGATTGGGATTCGATACGCAATGATTTCCCAGTACTCCAGCAATCCCACAATGGTAAAAGGCTTGTCTACCTTGATAGCGGTGCTACAAGCCAGAAACCTAAGGTCGTCATAGACGCGCTCAATGAGTATTACAGCCAGTACAACGCTAACGTTCACCGTGGAGTATATAAACTGAGTGAGGAGTCTACTGCTCGCTACGAAGAAGCCAGGGTCAAGATCCAGAAGTTTATCAACGCTCGCAGTCCTAAAGAGGTCATATTCACCTCCAACGCTACTGGGTCTATTAACCTTGTGGCTTATAGCTGGGGAAGAGCTAATGTTCGTCAGGGAGATATCATAGTTTTCACTGAAATGGAACATCACTCCAACATAGTTCCCTGGCAAATTCTTTCCCAGATGACTGGTGCTAGACTGGAATTCGTTCACATCACAGATGATGGTTATCTCAGATGGGAGGATATAGATAGGGTGTTGCAGTTACGGCCAAAGATTCTGGCCGTAACTGCGGCTTCCAATGTGCTAGGTACCATAAATCCCATTGAGGAGATAGTAAAAGCTGCGCACTCCGTGGGCACCTTAGTGTTGGTCGACGCAGCACAGGCTGCACCTCACATGCCAGTCGATGTTCAGAAATGGGATGCAGACTTCGTGGCCTTCACCGGCCATAAGATGTTAGGCCCAACTGGCATAGGAGTTCTTTATGGTAAGAGGGAACTGCTTGAGTCGATGCCACCATTCTTTGGTGGTGGTGACATGATAAGGGAGGTCCATCTAGAGTGGACCCGCTACAACGATCTGCCCTGGAAGTTTGAGGCTGGAACTCCTCATATAGCTGGAGTAATTGGGCTGGGAGTAGCAGTAGATTATCTTTCGGCTATAGGTATGGAGAACGTCCGAGAGCATGAGCGGGAATTGGTGGAATACGCACTAGAGCAGCTATCACAGGTGCCAGATCTAGTGCTGTATGGTCCGCCAGCCAAGGACCATGGAAGTGCCGTTAGCTTCAATCTTGGGGATATACATCCCCATGATCTCGCACATATTCTGGATCAGGAAAATATAGCTGTCAGGGCTGGTCACCACTGTGCTCAACCTCTTATGGAGAGATTGGGTTGCGCAGCTACCACTAGAGCCAGCTTCTATATCTACAACACCAAAGAGGATGTTGACGCCTTGGTCAAAGGTCTTTGGAAGGCCCGAGAGGTGTTCAAACTATAGTAGAATTACTGGTTAGATTTACTTTGAACTAAGGTTTGGTATGGAAGATTTCTACAGAGAGTACATACTGGATCATTACAGGAATCCACGCAATAAAGGGACAATAGATAATCCTGACCTATCGTATGAAGACTCTAATCCTCTCTGTGGCGATGAGATCAGGATAGATCTCCGCATCAGAGATGATGTGGTTGAAGAGGTTAAATTCTCAGGTAGGGGATGTGCAATATCTCAGGCCTCAGCCTCGATGCTGACTGAGATGGTAGAAGGTAAACCTCTGGAGGAAGTCAAGCAGATATCTAAAGAGGATGTGCTTGACATGCTGGGGATACAGCTGAGTCCTGTTAGAGTCAAGTGCGCTCTCCTTAGTCTGAAAGTGCTAAAAGGTGCGGTCTACGGTATTCCTCACACTGATGAGGACCTCTAGTCATTAGTCCTTATTCTATGACTTTATTATCTATGGGAGAGTTATCCTGTATGGGGCAGTGGTATGCTGTTGCTAAAACTAAGGATATAAGGCCAGGCGAGGTCAAGCATGTAGAGCTGCAAGGAAAGGAGATAGGCATATATGAGGTAGATGGCGAATATTATGCCATCTCAGACATATGCTCACATGAGTATGCTCGTCTATCTGAGGGTGAATTCTATCCAGATGAATACTTAGTTGAGTGTCCTCTCCACGGCTCTCAGTTTGACATAAGGACGGGCCGTCCAAGAAGTTTACCGGCAGTGAGACCGGTTCCTGTCTATCAAATACGCGTAAATGGAGATGACCTAGAAATATACCTCGACTAATTACCGGTGCTCCTTTGTAGAGTTGCAGAGGAGCACTTTTATCTTCTGGTAATGTTATAATCCGTCAAAAATCCGTTGTATAAGGCGAATAAACAATTGTGCATTCTGTGGGTGATCGAAAATCTGATGCAGGGCTTCCCGATATGATCTGCTGCCCGCGCTGTCGAGGACCTCTTGAGTTGGCTGATAGCCACGTGCTCTGTACAAGCTGCGGGCAGTCATACTTGCAGGTTGAGGGGGTCTTGATCTTGCAGTATCCCACCGAGGATATAAATAAGAAGGGGCTTATGGATATAGTAGGAGAGTTGATAACCTTTAGACTTGAGAAGTAAAAGACAGTCCCATAAGGAGGATGAATGTCGATAGCAACTGAGATAGGCCTAGATAAAATAGGTTCTGATGCGCTTTCCAAGCTTGAAGCCAAGCACAACGTGCGTGAGATAGCATTGACCGTATCCAGAGCTATAATTAGAGCTTCTGCAAACGCCATTCGTGCCACCCACAGAGACGAATTTGATGAAGCTCAAAAGGATCTTGATGCTGTTGCAGAGCAGATAGCTGATCTCAAACAGCAATTGCATGATCATCCAGATATATATTGGGCCGGTTATGTACAAGATGCTCTGAAGGAGTATGCGGAAGCTAGAATCACCCTGTCACTGATACGCCACAATGCTGTGCCACATATGGATGAGATAGGGGTGGATGTGTCGCCCTATCTGAATGCTCTTGGAGAGGCAGTAGGCGAACTCCGCAGAAAAGTATTAGATATCATTCGGCATCAGGATGTTGAGCAAGCCGAGCGCTTTCTGGAGATCATGGACGAGATCTATAACTTGCTAGTAACCGTAGATTACCCAGATGCCCTCACCGGTGGGCTGCGCCGCACTACCGATAACGTTAGAGGTATATTGGAAAGAACCAGGGGTGATCTTACCATCGCTCTCAGGCAGCAAAGGCTGGAAAAGGCGCTTACAACTTTCTACAACAAGATAGATATGCAATAGTTATTTATTGACGATCTAGGCGATCGCTACATGTTGGAGGTGTAAATATAAACGCCTTCCAGGTGCTATCAGGAACCCTACTCAATGTGATAACAGTCTCCGTGGGTTCTACTCTGGGGCTAATAGTTGGCCAGAAGATGCCAGATAGAATCCACAAGATTATTTTTGATGGGCTAGGATTGCTCACTCTCCTTGTTGGTGTCCAGATGGGTTTGGAGACAAGGAATGTTTTGCTCCTGCTTGGGGCTGTCCTGATCGGTGGAATAATAGGTGAGTTGCTGAAGATAGAGAGCAACCTCGATAGGTTTGGCAGTTGGGCTCAGCACAAACTCACTAGGGGTAACGATGGTCGTTTTAGCGAAGCTTTTGTGGCTTCGAGCCTTGTATTCTGTGTTGGACCAATGACCATCACAGGCAGTCTGCAGAATGGGCTAACAGGTGATTATAGGTTACTTGCATTGAAGTCTTTCCTGGACCTATTTAGCTCTTTCGCCTTCGCCGCATCCTTGGGGTGGGGGGTGGTTTCTCTCGATACTTACAATTTTGATTTTTCAGGGAGGATTATCCCTCGGAGCAGGTCTCTTCTCGGGAATACTAAACGATGCACAAATAATCAGCGAACTCACCGCGGTCGGTGGAATACTGATCATAGGTATAGGTATCAGGTTACTGGATGTAAAGCGTATACCTGTGGCTAATTTCTTACCTGCTCTGATAGTCTCACCATTATTAGTTACAGCAGTTAGAAATCTAGAACCTGTATTTAGAAATCTATTCAGCGGGTTTATGTCTTAGTATTCTCATAGCGTTCGCCGTAACGATGATCGATGCCCCTGTATCCGCCAATATGGCAAGCCACAGACTCGTTATACCTATAGCCGACAGCAATATTATCGCTGCCTTGATGAACAAGGAGAAAGCTATGTTCGATTTGATAGTGGTCAAGGTGCTTCTAGACAGCTTAATTGCGAAAGGTAGCTTGGTCAGATCACTCGACATTAATGCTATATCAGAGGTCTCGATAGCTGTGTCGCTACCAGCTGCTCCCATGGCGATACCTAAATCTGCTGCAGCCATTGCCGGAGCATCGTTTATACCGTCGCCTACCATTGCCACCTTTCCATATTCGTCTTTGAGCTCCCGAATGGCTTGAACTTTGTCCTCTGGTAAAAGCTCTGCTCGATATTCATCTATACCCAGTCGTTGAGCAAGCGATCGGGCTGTAGTAGAGTTATCGCCGGTGAGCATGACTATGTGTTGTATTCCGTTTTCCCTCAGTTTCTGTATTACTTCCCGTGACTCAGGTCTAGGTTCATCTTCGACCGCTATAGCCCCAAAAACTTCTCTATCGGATCCCACTATCAATACTGTTCTACCATCCTCCTGCCACTTCTTTATCACGTGTGACAGTTTGCTTATATCTACTCCTAGTTCTTCAAACAATCTAGGTGTTCCTATGTAGTAAGTGGTACCATCGATAGTAGCCCTTGCTCCTCGCCCCGTGATAGCTTCAAAGTCCGATATTTCCTTTGCTATAAGCTCAAATTCACTCTCGTCGTGAGGATAGAGATGTTGATGTTGATCCCCGTGCACATGCTGAGGACTGGCAGCTACCTCTAGCTCTCTCCTTCTTAATATAGCTGCTGCCAGGGGATGCTCAGATCTCTCTTCAATAGTAGCTGCAAGGGATATAACCTCTTCAGGCTCATAGCCATCGGTAGCATACACCTCCACTACCTCAGGTCTTCCATGGGTCAGGGTGCCAGTTTTGTCGAAGGCTATAGCACCAATTTGTCCAGCTAGCTCTATATAACCACCACCCTTTATCAGCATCCCATGCCGAGATGCATTACCTAGCGCAGCAACTATAGCTACCGGAGTGGATATTACTAGAGCACATGGACAACTTATGACTAGCAATGTTAGCGCCCTATAGAACCAGGGTATAAAAGGCTCTCCCATTAATGGTGGTATCACTGCCAATAGTATGGCCAATGCTATTACAGCTGGAGTGTAGTATTTGGCGAAACGCTCCATAAAACGCTCGGTCTCGGCGCGATTGGCTCCAGCTGTTTCTATCAGCCTTGTAATTCGAGCAAGAGTACTATCCTCCGCTAGCTTTGTTACTTCTACTTCCAGGTAACCTCTTTGGTTCAGAGTGCCAGCGTAGACTTCATCTCCAGGTGACTTCTCCACAGGTAGACTCTCGCCAGTTATAGGGGCTTGATTAACGGTGGAATAGCCAGAAATTACGCGTCCGTCCATGGCTATCCTCTCACCGGGACGTACGAGCATCACATCCTGCAGCTCTACTTCCTCTACAGGCAGCTGTATGGTTTCACCGCCCCTTCTGATTCTTGCTACTTGTGGGGCTATCTGGAGGAGTTCCTGTATTGCGTTGCGAGCTCGATTGATAGTTAGCGATTCCATTCCTTCGCCAAGAGAGAATAGCATCACTACGGTAGCAGCCTCAGACCATTGATTGATTATTACAGCTCCTAATACGGCTATCGTCATCAGAAGGTCTATACTAGCGGTCCTTGTCCTTAGGAGTGCTATTACGCCAGAGCGAGCAATATTGTATCCTCCAAAAACTATGGCCAGTCCGTAAAATATCAGCTGAATCAGGTTTACTTTTTCTAAGCTAAGGCCAAATACGGCTAGTATTGATGGTATCTCTGGGAACTGGGGGATTATCCCTTTACTATTGAGGAAACCGAAGATAACGCCTAGTAGATAGAAGAATCCTGCAGTGATAGCTGCTCTTAGCTGTTGTATATGCAGTACCTGGGAAATCCAATCATTATTTCTTACCGGGGTCGATTCGGTATCAACATTGTTTTGGCCTACAGGTTCTGCACCGTAACCTGCTGATCGAATAGCCTTGATTAACTTGCCAGCAGTATCCTCTTTGTGTGATTCGTCTTGCAGAGTAACCTGTACACTTGATGTGCTAAAGTTTACGTTGCAGTCCCTAACTCCCTCAACGGATCGAACTGCGCTCTCTACAACCCTTGCACAGCTAGCACAGTCCATCCCCTCAACTTTGATAACGATCTTCTCTGCTTGATTCATGCTCTTCCTCATCATCTGCTTCACTTTCAAGTAAGTGATTTAGAGTTTGTTGAATGAGGTTGACCACGTGATCATCACACAATTGATAGTAAACTGTACGACCTGTCTTACGATACTTGACAAGCCGCATAGCCCTTAGCAACCTTAGTTGATGTGAAACAGTACTCTGCTTGAGTCCAAGTTTGTCTGCTATTTCACACACGCACGATTCGCCGCCAATCAAAAGAGTTATTATTTTCAGGCGTGTTGAATCGGCCAACACTCCAAATACCTCAGCTAGATCCAAAGCTAGATCATCGCTGAGTGGTAAAGTATGTTTATAAGTAGAAGAAGGGCTATGCTCTTCGGCGCATATATCTTGCGGTTGTTCTAAGGCTTGTAACTTACTCATCACGCGCTTTCCTAAGTTCAATATATGAGCAACTATTCATATATATTCTACATAAACTCTTGATTGTCATCTAGGGGTGAACATCATGACGAACGAAATAGTACTGATTTATACCGTTTGTGGATCAGTTGAGGAGGCTGAGAAAATAAGCCATACGTTAATCCGCGAATCGCTTGCTGCCTGTACTAATTACTGGCCTATTCACAGCATGTATATGTGGAAGGATGACCTAGTACACGACAGTGAAGTAAGCATGATAGTCAAGACAACACATGAAAAGATGGCCGAGGCTTGCAGGAGAATACAGGAGCTACACTCTTACGAGTTGCCCTGCATACTGACACTTTCTCCAACCTATGTTGATCCATCTTACGCCACGTGGATTATAGCTGAGACCAAAGGGAGTGTTAGTAAGGACTCCTCAGCTAATAGCCGAGAGCTAGCTACTGAGACATAGCTCTTCTCTTGATAGCTAGCGCGTCTACCTTAGATTCCCACTCAGCCCTGAGCTCTCGCTCCCTGGCAGCCATTGCGCTCCTTGCGGCCTCGGCAGCTTCTCGCCGTCGAGCGTCAAGCTTTCTTTTCAATTCTTCGCCAGATTGAGGTGCAGCAACCATAGCTATTGCAGCCCCGACTGCTAGCCCCACTCCTGCCCCCAAGATGAACCTAAAGAGTTTACCCACTTATCTTCCCTCCAAATGCTAGATAGCACAAATCATTATAGTTCAGGTGACTCGTCTTCTGGATATTCCGGCTTAGGAATCAAGCCTTCTTTCTGTAGTATCCATACAGTGGCACGATTGAGCAGTACTGACAGGAAAGATAATGTTATAAGCACGATCAATGGGGATATCAATATGCTCATCAGTCCAACTAACAGCGCCATTATCAGCAGGGTTGTAGTAAAGAAAGGATACCTCGAGAATGCCACAAATCCATTCCTAAGGGCCGTAAGAGCACCTTTCTCAGACCTAACCATCATGGGCCCGGCCAGAAATATAGTGCCAAACCAAATCCATCCTATGACGATGCTTACCATCGACAGAGGTACAGCCCAGGTAGCGTTTACCGAGAGATAAAAGCCCACTACGGTCAAAACGATGGCTATTCCAAGAACCTCCAGCCCCAGGAGCATCCAAGCTCTGCTCGCATCGCTTCTAGCATGCCTTAGCATAAGAGTAACTTCTGGCCTTTCGTTGTACACTAGAGATTCAGCCGTAACATGTAGCAGGCCAATTAACAATGGAGCACCTACGATCACGAATAGCAGTATACCCACTACGATCGTGGCCAGAGGATGTATACCAATGGCATCCATCCCCAGACCTATTAAGAAAGGCAGCAGAATAGCTCCTACGGCCACCACCACGTTACAAACACTGTATCCGACTAGATTGAACCAAGTGTCTCCTATAGATCTGAAGAATACCTTAATTGCCGATATCATCTTTGCCTTCCCACCACTGCCTAAGCTTTTTTATTTGCTCTGCACCTGAATTCTTATCTGCTATCTGAGGCGTTTCGAGTATCCAAGGTTTGAATCGGATGCCAGGATTGGTGAGTAAAGCCTTCCATCCTCTCTCCCCAATTATTCCCTCGCCTATGTTCTCATGCCTATCCCTTCCGCCCCCAATACGCACATTAGTATCGTTGGCATGTATTAATTTTAGCTTATCCAACCCTATTTTTTGATCAAACTCCTCAAAAGTTTGGTTGACAGCATCCTCAGAGGATAGATCGTACCCAGCAGCCCATATATGAGCAGTATCCAAGCATATAGCAGCTCTCTTTGTATCACCTATTTTATAGAGTATCCGTGCTAAGTCATCGAAGGTTGATCCCAAGCTGTTCTTGGTACCGGCACTAGTCTCCAGAAGAACGGGTACCTCATCCGTATTATCAAGTGCTGTTTTAACACTATTCACAAGGTTTTTTTCCGCCTCTTCTCTTGTGGTACCTGATGATGATCCCAAGTGTATAACCACACCTTGTGCCCCTAACCTCTTGCCCCAATGCAGATAGGAGATTATGGAACTAATGCTCTTCTCTCTTAGTTCGGTATTTGGGGCGGCAGGATTTAAGAGATATATTGCATGTAGGAAGATGGCGCGAAAATTGCTTTGATTGTATGCATCAATGAATAACTGCACCTCTTTATCAGGATGTGCGGGCTCTCTCCATTGTTGGGGAGCGCTCACGAAGATTTGTATGCAGTTGGCACCGATTTCGAGTGCCCTTGGTATGGCCTTGCTTAGTCCTCCCCCTATACCAACATGTGCGCCTATTAGAGGTTCCTGGACAGTCTTATTTTTCTCATTCATGCTGAGAAATATATCACATCATGCGACCTCAAGTGCGATTTTGTCTCTAAGCAGTCTGGCCTGGATAGCCGGGAAAATCAGCTATGTATAGGGTGTTAGACAACCGTTACGAGGTAGAGTGGAAGGTAGGGCAGGGTGGAGCAGCGGAGGTATACCGAGCTGTG
>Ga0065724_100024_pt1 | contig 78542 bp, 79 predicted proteins | sample TheenrcSG05JP960_FD_59111 | JGI IMG/M metagenome (GOLD analysis project Ga0065724, IMG submission 59111) | Thermophilic enriched microbial communities from mini bioreactor at UC Davis - Sample SG0.5JP960 | ecosystem: Engineered > Solid waste > Grass > Composting > Bioreactor | place: USA... | reverse complement strand
GCCCGCGCCGTCCTCCGGGCCGTCTCGGGCGCCGGCGCCGGCACCGCCTTGTCCCTGGAACGGCGCGGCCGTCCTCGACCTCTTCAACCGCAAGTACGTCGCGGTGTCCGTCGAGGCCGCCACCGCACGCCGAACCACCCTCCTCTCCGGCCTGGTGCCGATCGACCGCTCCATCGAAGACGCCGCCTGCCTCGCCACCCTCGGCGCCATCGAACGCTGGCTCGCCTGGTAGAGCTGCCCCCGTCCGCGCCCTTGCCCGACCCGCCCCTGGCCGGTCGCGCCGCGCACCGCCCGCTCGCCCATCGAACCACTGAACCGCCCGGTCCCCCCGCCGAACCGTTGACGCCGCCGCCACGGCGCCGTACTATCGGGGCGCCCATTGAAAATAGGTCTCAATCTCAAAGAGAACGCCGATGACCACCGCGCGACGGATCCCCGCTCTCCTCCTCGGCGCGACGCTCCTCGCCTGCGCCGGCGACACCCGGACCGACACCACCCCCCAGACCGGCACCGAGGCCCAGGCCGAGCCGGCCACCAACGCCCCCGCCACGATCCCCGGCCTCCCGCCCGGCGGCCTCGAGGACTGGATCGCCGAGATCCGCGACGGCCTCGCCACACTGCCGGACAGGATCGCCAGCGACATCGCGGGCGCACGGACGGTGGCCCTCGAACTCTACGTGGGACGGCAGGAGTTCATCGAGATCTTCTACGGCGAGAACGGCAGGCTCACGGCCGGCGGAGCGCTCGGGCCGGCCGTGGAGCATGCCGAAGAGGAGTTCCACGAACTGCTGCTGATGCTGAACGGCGACGAGACGCCCGACGCGGAGCAGGTCCGCGCCAAGGTCGTCGCGCTCGCGGAGGCCTACGAGCGGGTCCTCGAGGAAGCCCGGCGAGCGGGCGTGCCGCTCACCCCCGTCGCCACCACGCCCGCCGGCTCCTGACCCGGCCGCCTACTCCTTCCAGTTCTTGAGGATGCGCTCCAGGTCGTCGCGGTGACGGGTCTCCTCGGAGACGATGTTCTCGAGGTCCACGCGCAGCCCGATCTCGCCCGCGGCGTCCGCCTGCTTGATCCGCTGCGTGTAGCGCTCGATGGTCTCCCGCTCGGCCTGGAGCACGATCTCGAAGATCTCGCGGTTGCTCGAGCCCAGCCGGACCTCCGCGGGGCGCGTGGTGGGCGTGCCGCCGAGGGCGACGATCTTGTTGGCGAGGTAGCGGGCGTGGCCGAGCTCATCGGCGATCTCCTCGTCCAGGAAGCGCGACAGCTCGGGGCGATGGGGCCCGGTGATGAGCTGGCTGAGGACGAGGTAGCTGATGATGGCCTGGTACTCGTGGGCGAGGTCGGTGTTGAGGCCTTCGATGAGGGCCTGGCGCGCATCCTGGCTTGCCATGTTCGGGCACTCCTGTGTGGGTGATCGCTAGTGATAATGATTATTGATAAGCGACGCCGCACCACCGCGCAAGGGTCGGCGCGGGTCGCCGGGCCTCAGCGCCCCGGCGCGGGCCCGACGAAGCGCTGGACCTCCTCGACGACGCGCCGCGGCTCGACCGGCTTGGCGAGGTAGCCGTCGCAGCCGGCGGCGATCGCCCGCTCCCGGTCCTCCTCCAGGGCGTGGGCGGTCAACGCGATGATCGGGATGTCCCGGGTGGCCTGATCGGCTTTGAGACGGCGCGTCGCCTCCCATCCGTCGATCTTGGGGATCGAGATGTCCATGAGGATCAGGTCGGGATGCTCCTGGCGAGCCCGGTTCACGCCCTCCTCGCCGTCGCGAGCCTCGAGGACGTTGTAGCCGACGTGGTCCAGGATCGTCCGGTAGACGACGAGGTTGTCCTCGTTGTCTTCGACGAGGAGAACGGTCTTCTTCCGGGCATCGTCCATGGCCGGATCATCCGCGCAGGGGTTCCTGGTCTCGGCGGTTTCGTGACAATATACACGAAACGTGCCGATCCGTGGTCACGCCACCACCGCCTATCCAGCACTCTCTTCGGCGGCCGCCTCGGCCGCCTCCCGCTCCTTGAACACCTTGAGGTTCGTGGAGTGGCCCGGGTTCACGCGGGCCTTGGGGTCGATGTAGTGGATGGCGTTGTTGACGGCGATGGCCGCCTCGCTGAAGCCCGTGGCGATGAGATCGAGCTTGGCCTCGTGCCAGACGACGTCGCCGGCGGCGAAGACGCCGGGGATGCTGGTCTGCATCGTCGGGCTGACCTTGATGCCGTTCTTCTCCAGTTCGATGCCCCAGCGGGCCACAGGCCCGAGGTCTGGCTTGAAGCCGATGAGCGCGAGCACGGCGTCCACCTCGAGGGTGAGCTCCTCGTTGGTGCGGTTGTCGAAGATGGTGACGGCGCGCACGCATTCGTCGCCGTGGATGGCGCGCACCTCCTTGTGGGTGAGGAGCTCGATCTCTCCGGCCTCGACGGCGGTGCGGAGCAGACGCATGGAGTGGGCGTGGGCGCGGAAGCCCTCGCGGCGGTGGATGAGGATCAGACGTGCGGTGGTGTCCTTGAGGGCCAGCGCCCAGTCCACGGCGGAGTCGCCGCCGCCCACGATCAGGACGCGCTTGCCGGCGTAGGCGGCCGGGTCCTTGACGTGGTGGGCCACGCCGCGCTCGAGGAATTCCTGGTAGCCGGGGCACTCGAGGACGCGGGGCGAGAACGCGCCCTTGCCGGCGGCGATGATGACGGCGCGGCTCGCGTACCGTCCGCCCTTGTCCGTGGTCGCGACGAAGTAGCCGTCTTCCCGGATCAGGTCCTGGACCTGCTCGCCGAGGCGCACCTCGGCCCCGAACTGGAGCCCCTGCTCGATGAGGTTGGCCGCCAGCTCCTTGGCCGTGATGCGGGGGAAGCCGCCGACGTCGTAGATGTACTTCTCCGGGTAGAGCGCGGTGAGCTGGCCGCCCAGCTCGGGCAGCGAGTCGATGATGCGGGCCGACGCCCCGCGCATCCCGGCGTAGAAGGCGGCAAAGAGCCCTGTCGGGCCGCCGCCGATGATCGTCAGGTCCTTGAGCTCGGAGTCGTTCAACGTCGTCCTTTCCCGGTTGAACCGCGCGGCCCCGCCGGGCGGCCGGCGCCAATCCTAGACGTTGCGCGCCTCGCCACGCAAGGCGCGGAGTCCCGCGCGGGTGTAGTCCACCACCGCGAAGAGTCCGGCCGCACCCGCGACCGCCACGAGCGGTCCGACCCGGGCGGGGCGGAGGAGCAGCGCGAGCACGACCACGATCTGGATCCCCGTCACGATCTTGCCGCCGAGCCGCGCGCGGAACCTCACGGGCAACCGGAACAGCAGCGCGGTGAGGAAGGCCGCGACGGTGAAGACATCGCGGGCGAGCAGGACCAGCAGCTCCCACGTCTTCAGCAGGCCGCCGAGCGCGAGAGTCACCAGGGCCGTGACCAGGAACGCCTTGTCGGCGAGCGGGTCGAGGATCTCGCCGACGCGCGAGGTCCGGCCGAGCCGGCGAGCGAGCCAGCCGTCCGCGAAGTCCGAGAACGCGGCCACCGTGAGGATCGCCGCCCTCGCGCCGACGTCGTCGGTGGCGAGGAACAGCGCGGCGAGCGGAACACGGAGGAGCGAGATCGCGTTGGGCCACGACACGAGCTGCATGGCGTCCGTCAACCACCAGCCGGTGTGAGCGCGCGGCGCGGCGACTGCATCGCGCGCTCGGAGTTCCGGCCCTGAGCCGCACGGCGCCCGCGCCCGCGCCACCCCGCCCCGGGCCCGATTCGTTTTACCCGCCAGCGGCCGGGAAGTCCCGGCCCGGAGCACCCGGTCACTCGGCCGCCACGGGCGGCGCCCCCGTGTACCAGGCCGAACGCTGGTACTTCTCGAGCGCCGACCGGAGGAGGAGCTTCACGAGGAGCGCGGCGGGGATCGCGATCAGCAGCCCCACGAAGCCGAAGAAGAAGCCGCCCATCGCGATCGCGAGCATGACCCAGACCGGGTGCAGCCCCACGGATCCACCCACGATCCGCGGCCCCGTCACGCTCGAGTCGAGGAACTGCACGACGCCGAAGACCACCGCGACCTTGAGCAGCGACGCCAGCACGTTGCCGGTGAGGAGCGCGATGATGACGGCGGGCACGAGGCTGACGATGAGGCCGAGGTACGGGACCAGGTTGAACACCCCGGCCACCACGCCCACCAGGCCCGCGTACGGGAAGCCGAGGGCGAAGAGGCCGAGCCACGTCAGCACGCCCACGATGGCCGCCGCCGCGACCTGGCCGCGCATGAAACGGGACAATAGCGTGTCGTACTCGGCCAAGAACGCCAGCCACTCCTCTCGGCGCGAGAGCGGGATCAACAGCCGCAGCCGCGCGATGATCTTGTCGTAGTCCTTGAGCAGGTAGAACGCCAGCACCGGCGTGAGGACCACGTACCCGATGATGGTCAGGGCCGTACCGATCCCCCGCCCCACCCCCAGCACGGCCGCCCCGGCGCGCCGCGCGATCTCGGCCTGCCGCTCCTGGAGCGCCGCCACCAACTGCTCCGGCTCGAACGCGCGCACGTGCGCCAGCAGCACATCCTCGCGCAGGCCGGGGATGTCCACCCGGATCAGCCGGTCGAGCAGCGCCTCGACCCACCGCGCCAGCCGATCCAGCAAGACCGGCGCCTGGGTGATCAAGGCGTCCACCTGCCGGCCCAGCGCCGGCACGCCGAACACGGCGGCGAGCACGAGCGCGCCCACCGCGGGGAGGGCGAGGAGGAGGACGGCGAGGGTGCGCGGCACCCGCCGTCGCTCGAGCGCGTCCACGGCGGGGTCGAGAATATATGCCAGGACCAGGGCGAGGATGAACGGCGCGAGCAGGAAACCGGTGGTGCGAAGCAGCCAGAGCGCCGCGAGCACCGACATCCCGACCACCGCCAGCCGGTGGAGCCGCGTGCCGGCGTACGGCACGGCGAGGAGCAGGAACAGCAGGAACAGGACGATGGGCGACAGCACCGCCTGCACCTGGTACAGGAAGAGGCCCACCACCAGCAACACGGCCGCCCCGTAGACCAGCCGCCATTCGTCCTGCCCCGGCAATCGCATCATCGCTCGACCTCTGCGGCTCCCTCACCGCGTCAGGGCTGCGCCCGCCGACCCGCCGAGGCGTCCGCCCCCACCGCCGCGCCCAACCGCTCCCCGGCGACGCGCAGCACCTCGCGGGCGTTGGCGTAGGTGATGGTCTCCACGGCTTCTGTCAGCGGCAGCCACACGCACGCGGAGATGCCCTCCTCCACCTGCGGAGTCGCTTCCCCGGTGCGCGATTCGAGGAGGAAGAAGTGGCAATACTTGTGGACGAGCTGATCGTGATCCCGGAAGTACCAGTCGATGGTCGGGAGCTCGCTCTCGGTGCGCAGGTCCGTCAGCCCCGACTCCTCCGATACCTCCCGGAGCGCCGCCTGCTCCGGCGTCTCACCCTCCTCGAGATGGCCCTTCGGCAGCCCCCAGTTGCCGTAGGGGTCCCGGATCAGCAGGAAACGGATCGTGCCATCCTCGTCCCGGCGATAGACGACGCCGCCCGCGCTGGTCTCCACCCGCGCACGTCGGCGCCCCGCGGCCGGGGCGCCCGATCTCCGACGTCGTCCACGCCGTTCAGCCACGAGCCACGAGCTCGGCGATCTGCACCGCGTTCGTCGCAGCGCCCTTGCGCAGGTTGTCGCCCACGATCCAGAGGTGCAGGGTCCGGGGGTCATCCGGGTCGGCGCGCAGCCGACCCACGCGCACGGTGTCCTGCCCGGCCACGTCCCGGGGAACAGGACCCCAGGGGGCCTCCGCGAGCGCCACGCCCGGCATCGCCGCCAGCGCCTCGCGCGCCTCCTCCACCGAAAGCGGCCGCTCCAGCTCCACGGCCGCGGCGACGCCGTGGCCGACCTCGACCGGCACGCGCACGCAGGTGGCCGCCACCGCGAGGCCGGGGAGGTCGAGGATTTTCCGCGCCTCGTTGCGGATCTTCTCCTCCTCCTCCGTCCAGCCGCCTTCCGCGGCCGAGCCGATGAACGGGATCACGTTGCCCGCGATGGAGGCCGGGAACGGCGTCGTCTCCGGCGTCCCGCCGTCCAGCTCCGTGCGCAACGCGGCGACGCCGCGGGCACCCGCGCCGGAAACCGACTGGTACGTGCTCGCCCAAACTCTGCGCAGCCCGGCCGCACGGCGCAACGCCTCCAGCGCCAGCACGAGCTGGATCACCACGCAGTTCGGGTTCGCGATGATCCCCCGCGGCCGCTCGTGGATGCGCGCGCCGTTCACCTCCGGCACGACCAGCGGGACCTCGGGATCCATCCGCCACGCCGACGAGTTGTCCACGACCACGGCGCCCTCCGCCGCAGCGACCGCCGCCCATTCCCGGCTGCGCGCCGCGCCCGCGGAGAACAGCGCCACCTGGCATCCCCGGAACGCCTCGGGCGTGGGCCGCCGCACCCGCCACTCCCGGCCACGCCACTCCAGGAGCCGACCCTCCGAGCGTTCGGACGCCAACGGCACGATCTCTTCCGCTGGGAACCCGCGTTCCTCGAGCACGCGGAGCATGGTCTGCCCCACGGCCCCCGTCGCACCCAGCACCGCCACTCTCATTGCTCGCCACCCAATCCGAATGCTTCGTGGAGACACTGGAGCGCGGCCGTCTCGTTCGCCGCGTCCACCAGCAACGCGATGGAGATCGAGGACGTGGACAGCGCGTACACCTCGATCCCCTCTCGCAACAGCGCCTCGAACGCACGGGCATAGACGCCCGGACGCCCGTGCATGCCGCTGCCGACCAGCGCCAGGCGCGCGAGCCCTGCGCGCTCCTCCAACCCCTCGCCCCCCAGCTCCTCGACCAGCGCGCCACAGAGCGCCCGCGCCTCCGGCAGCGCCTCCTCCTTGACGGTCAACTGGAGCTGCCGCCTGCCGTCCGGCCGGTCCGCCTGTGCCACCATGTCCACGCTCACCCCCGCAGCCGCCAGTCGGGAGAGTACCCGCGACATCGGCCCCATGCCAGAGGGCAGGCCGCGGAGCGTCAGCCGCGCATGCCCCGACTCGGACGCCAGGCCCGTCACCACCAGGTCTTCCATCCCCGCCTCCCGCGCCGTGATCAGCGTGCCCTCCCCTTCCTCGAACGAGGAGCGGACCCGGATCGGAACGCGGTAGCGCGCGCCGATCTCCACCGCCCTCGGGTGCATGACCTTGGCACCCGACGTCGCGAGCTCCAGCATCTCGGCGTAGTCGATCCGCTCGATCCTACGCGCCCGCGGCACACGCCGCGGGTCGGCGGTGTGGACGCCGTCCACGTCCGTGAAGATGTCGCACCGGGCCGCGCCGAGCGCCGCGGCGAGCGCCACCGCCGTCGTGTCCGAGCCGCCGCGGCCGAGCGTCGTCACCTCCCGGTCCCGGCTCACGCCCTGGAAGCCCGCGACGATCACCACCCGCCCCCGCGCCAGCTCCTCGCGGACCCGGGTCGCGCGGATCTCTTCGATCCGCGCACCGGTGTGCACGCCGTCCGTGATGATCGCCGCCTGCGAGCCCGTGAAGCTGAGCGCTTCCACCCCGCACTCCCGGATGGCCATGGCGAGCAGCGCCATGGCGACCCGCTCGCCCGCGCTCAGGAGCAGGTCCAGCTCCCGCGAATGCCGCCGCCGCGGGTCCTCGCTGACCTGGCACGCCAGCGCCAGCAGCTCGTCCGTCGTGTCGCCCATGGCGGACACCACCACCACCACATCGCTGCCGCGGCGACGCTCCTCCGCGACCCGCGCCGCGACCCGCCGGATCCGCTCCGGGCCGCCCACCGACGTGCCACCGTACTTCTGGACGATGAGCGCCATCGGTGGCCCACGTTGCAAGACCCGGGCTGCCGATCCGGCCCCGCCTCGACCAGGCTCAGAAGATCTTGAGGTTGATGTACTTCCGCGGGTTCGCCTGGAAGTCGGCCAGCAGTTGCTGGATCAGCGCGTTCGTCCGCACCAGGTCCGCGTACAGCGTCGTGTCCTGCAACAGCCGCCCCAGCGTGCCCCGCCCCTCCCCCGCCGGGCCCATGGCCAGCGCCACCGCCCGGAAGGCGCTGTCCGCCCGCGCCAGCACCGTCTCCAGGTTCCGGCCCGCCGCCACCAGCGCCGTGGCGAACGAATCGAGCTGCGCCGTCGTGCTCACCACGTGGTCCACGATCGCCGCGAGCTCGCCCCCCGCGATCGCGGCCTCGATGTGACTCGACGCGCGCCGCACCGCTTCCGCCGCCTGCTCCAGCGTCTCCGTCGTCGCCTGGAGGTTCGTGCTGAGATCCGCCAGCGTGGTCTCCTGCGCGTCGAACATCCGGGTGATCTGCGTGCTGACCTGCTGGATGTTCTCCAGCGCGAGACGCACGTTCTCCGCCGTCTCCTCGGTGAACGCCGCCTCGAAGCGCTCGCTCAACACCGCCAGGTTCTCCGCGATCTGATCCGCCGCCGCGGTCAGTCGGGACATCTCCGGCAGCGAGTAGCCCGGCAGCACGTCCGGCTCCAGCGGCGTCGCGTACTCGAAGCGCGGGAACCGGGAGCGCGGGAAGATCTCCGCCTGCCAGTCCCCGAACAGCGACTCGGGCGAGAGCAGGACCACCGCATCGGCGGGCAGCTTCACGTCCGCCGAGATCCGCATCTTCACGATCACGCCTTCCGCGTCCGGCTCCAGCTCGATGCTCGAGACACGGCCGATCGGGACACCCCGCAGCTTCACCGGGTTGCCCTCCGCGAGCTGGCCGACCTCCCGGAAGCGCGCCCGCACCGTGACCTCCTCCCGCCCGAACCCGACGCCCTTCAGCCACAACGTGCCGAAGAACAGCAGGCCGATACCGAGGAGCACCACGATACCGACCGTGACTTCCGTCTGCCGCTTCACACGACCTCCTGCAAGAGCTCCGGACGCCCCTCGACGAACCCGCGCACCACGGGATCTGCGGCGCGCCTGAGTTCGTCCGGCGTTCCCTCGAAGCGGATCACGCCGCCGTGCAGCATCGCGATCCGGTCGCCCACGCGGTAGGCGCTGTCCAGGTTGTGGGTGATCACCAGGCTCGTCACGCCCAGCTCATCCCGAAGTCTCAGGATCAGCCGGTCAATGAGCGCCGTCGTCACCGGATCCAAGCCCGTCGTGGGCTCGTCGTACAGCACGTACTTGGGCCGTGTCGCGATGGCACGGGCAAGCCCCGCGCGCTTGCGCTGCCCGCCCGAGAGCTCGGCGGGGTAGCGGTCCCCGTACCCGTCCAGGTCCACCAAGTGCAACGACTCCCGCACCCGCTCCTCGATCTCCGCCGCGCTCATGCCGGGCACGCGCCGCAGCCCCATCGCCACGTTCTCCGCCACCGTCATCGAATCGAACAGCGCGGCGAACTGGAAGACGTAGCCCACGCGCCGCCGGAGCTCGTAGAGCTCCTGTCGCCGCAACGACGCCACGTCCTGCCCGTCCACGAGCACCCGGCCGCCGTCCGGGCGCAGGAGTCCCACGATGGTCTTCAGCAGGACCGACTTCCCGGACCCCGAGCCGCCGATGACGACGACGGTCTCCCCTTCCTTCACCTCGAGCGAGACGCCGCGGAGGACGACCTTCTCGCCGAACGACTTGCGGACATCTTGGAGCTGGATGCTCATAGCAGGGCGACCGCCCAGAACGCGTCCAGCACCAGGATCATCATGCTCCCGGCCACCACGGCGCGCGTCGTCGCCCGGCCGACGCCCTCCGCCCCGCCCGTCGTCCGGAAGCCGAAGAAGCAGCCCAGCGCCGTGACCGCCAGCCCGAACGAGGTGGCTTTGATCATCGAGAACTGGACGTCGAAGGGACGGAAGAAGAGTCGCAGGCCCCGCACGAACTCGGGCGTGGAGAGGTCCAGCAGGTTGAGCGCCGTCGCCCAGCCGCCGAGGATGCCCATGGCGTTGGCGAACGCCACCACCACCGGGAACATGATCACGCCGGCCAGCACGCGCGGCACCACGAGGTAGGCGTGCGGGTCGTAGGCCAGCGTCTCCAGCGCGTCGATCTGCTCCGTCACCTTCATCGTCCCCAGCTCGGCCGCGATGTTCGCCCCGACGCGGCCCGCCAGCGCGAGGCCGGTGAGCACGGGGCCCAGCTCCAGGATCATCGTCTTCTCGACCAGGACGCCGACGAAGTAGAGCGGGACCGCGCCCGTGAACGTGTACGAGGCCTGGAGCGCGAGGACGATCCCGGTGAACGCGGCGATGAAGAGCGCGATCGGGATCGAATCGACCCCGAGCCGCGCCATCTGGAGGATCAGGAGCCGGCCCCACGTCGTGACGTCCGGCACCGCACGCAGCACGCTGCCGACGAAGCAGCCGAACTGTCCGAAGGCGGCCGCCGTGGCCACCGCCGACCGGCCCACCCAGCTCAGCGGCGCCGTCACACGGTCGTGCATGGTCGGAAACATAGCGGGGCCGCTGCGGCCCTGTCCACCCCGGTGCGCCGCAATGCTTTGCCGTCCTTGCACTTGCGAAACCGGAGCCGGAGAGTGACCCGGCTCCTGCGGCCCGCGCCTTGCACCTCCTCCCCGGGTGGGGTCGGGTGCAGGGCGGGAGCGATGGCGACGAAGGGGAAGAGGCTCATGGGGCGCGACAGGGACCCGGCCGGGGGGCGGAGGCCGCCCCGCTTCGAGGACGTGGCGGATCCGGACTTCCAGCGGCGCTGGATCACCGGCCGCAAGCTCGATGGCGCGCAGGTGGACCTCGCGTTCCACCACGGGTTCGATGCGCGCGAGCGCTTTGCGGACCGGCCGTTCCGCGAGGTGGAGGAGTACCTGCGCGAGAGCTGGGAAGGGATGGGTACGGCCGTCGCGTGGGACGAAGTCCGCGACATCGTGCGCTCCGGCTACGAGCGCTACAAAGCGGCCGGCTTCGATGGCTCCATCGACCTCGGTCCCGAGGCGTTGGACCGGTTCCCGATCCGCAACGTCAGCGGCTCGATCCTCCGCGGCGGGAGCATGGATGACCGCCCGTTCCTCGGCGCCGCGACCCCGGCGCCCGAGTTCGAGGGCGAGGGCGGGCCGCCGGTGGGTGGGGAGGGCGGCGACGGCGCGGAGGGCGGCGGGCCCGGCGACGTCAGCCCGCCGGCGTGACCCAGCGCAACGCGGCGACGGCGGGCGCCTCGCGCAGCTCGGCCGCGAGCCGGTAGAAATGCAGCAGCCCCCGCTCCATCGGAGCATCCAGTCGGAAGCGGAGGGTCCGCCAGTACCGCGCGATCCGCTCGGGCGTCATCCCGTAGCGCGCCGCGTGGCGTTCGGCGAGCGCGTCCACGTTGGCTTCGAAGTAGGCCAGGGACTCGAGGAGCAGGCCGTGCAGCGCGCGGAGCTCCTCGTCCCGCTCCGGTCCGGCGCTGACCTGCCACACGGCGAACGCGAACGGGAGCCCGGTCCACGCGTACCAGACCTCGCCCAGATCCGTCAGGAGACGTCGACTCCGCTCCACGCGCCGCATGGCGTGATCGCCGATCCAGAGCGCAGCAGCCGCGCCGTCGCCCACGGGATCGGCCTGCTCGGACTGGTCGAACCACCGGTACCGGGGCCGCACGCCCAGCCGCAGCTCCAGCAGGACGCGCAGCAGCACCACCGACGTGGCCGAGGCGGTGGGGAGCGCCACCTCCCGGCCGTCGAGCTCCTCCATCGCCACCGCGCTCTCGAGCTGGATGCTCTGCACGGGGCCGGCCGACCCGATGACCAGGCCGGGCAGCAGCCGGTACCGGTCCGCATGGCGCGCGAACTCGATGCTCGAGCACGGAGCGACATCGATCCGGCCCGCCCGGAGCTCCGCGTTCAACACGGCGGGCACGCCCGCGCGCAGCTCGATCCAGTCGGGCACGCCCTGGTCGATGAGCAGCGCGTGCACCGGCAAGCAGTTGCTGTATTCGATGTGCCCGAGTCTCAACATCTCTCGGTCCGGAAGGCGCGGCGGGCCCGCGCGGCGCGCGGGCCCGCCGCGTAGGTTGCGATGACCACGTACCGCGCCCGGGACCGCAGCGCCGTGGCCGGCACCCTGCTGGTCCTCGGCCTCGTTGCGCTCGGCGCGGCGATCTTCTACCTCGACGTCATCCAGAGGGCGCTCTTGTCCACCTACCGCATCCACGTTCTGCTGCGAGACGCCCCGGGGGTCCGGCCCGGCACGCCGGTCACCGTCGCGGGCATCGAGGTCGGCTGGGTCACCCGGGTCGCCCTCGCCCCGGTGAACAGCGGCAGAGTGGCCAAGATCGTCCTGACCCTGGAGCTCCGGAACGCGGTCCGGTCGCAGGTCCGCCGCGACAGCGAGGTCCGGCTCCGGGAAGTGCGCCTGCTCGGCGACCCCGTGGTGGACGTCGTGCCGGGCAGCCTCGCGGCGGACGTACTGGCGCCCGGCGATACCCTGCGCAGCCCCCTCCGCCCCGACGCCGCTGCCGTGCTCGCCCGGGCCCGCGACCTGGGCGCGGCATACGACTCCCTGCGGAGCTCCGCCCTCCGGCTCGGGCTGGCGTGGCAGGCGACCTGGCCGGCCGCGGCCGCGGCGGCCCGCCGCCTGAGCGCGGCTCAGACCGAGCTCCGGCGGCTCGACGCGGCCTACCAGGCCGGGCCCCTCGCCGCCCGGCTCCAGGATGCCGAGTGGCGTTCGACGCTGCGGCGGACGCGGACGGCCGCCGCAGAGATCCGGAGCCTGTTCCGGCGCGGCTCCGGTTCGCCGGACCCGGCCGCCCTCGGCCCCGCCCTCGCCCGGCTCGCCGCCCAGGCCGACACGCTCATGCACGAGTTCCGCCGCATCGAGGCCGCCCTCGCCACACCCGGCGGCATCCCCGCCCCGGCAGGCCGGGACACGGCGCTGGCCCGGGCGCTCCGCGCCGCTCGCGCGGAGCTCGACTCGCTCGTCGCGGAAACGCGCAGGAACCCTCTCCGGTTCTTCTTCTGAGCGTCCGCCGCGTCAGGCCGGCTGCGCCTCGCGTACGCCGCGATCAAGAGGGAGAACGAGGGAGACCGTGGTGCCCGCCCCCGGCCGGGACCGGACCTCCACCCGACCACCGTGACTCTCCACGATCTCGCGGCAGATCGGCAGGCCCAACCCCATCCCCTTGGCCTTGCTCGTCACGAACGGCTCGAAGATGGTCTTCAGACGGTAGGGCTCGATTCCAGGGCCGTTGTCGCGGACCTCCAGCACCGCCTCCCCGCCCCGCCTACGCAGCGCGACCTCCACCCGCCGGGGCTTGTCCGACTGCTGCATCAACGCCTCCCGCGCGTTGCGCAGCACGTTCTCCAGCGCCTGCCGCAGGAAGTACGGGTCTCCGTTCACCACCAGCGGCTCCATCGGCCCGACCACCACCTCGATCCCGGTCACCTCCGCCTCGCGCACCTCGTTCCTGACCGCCCCCGTCACCAGCTCGTTCAACGAAAACGGCTCCGGGTGCAGGCGCCGCTTGCCTCCCGACGCGTACGCGGAGAGGTCCGACAGGAGCTCCGTCATCCGCGTCGCCTCCGTCACGATCGCCTGACAGATCTCCTGGCGGGCTGCCGGATCCTCGACCATCCGGCTGTCCTCCAGCATCTCGGCGTGCAGCAGGATGGTCTGGAGGGGGTTCTTGATCTGATGGAGGATGCGCGCGGTCGCGACGCCCATCGCCGCCAGCCGCTCCGCCTCCACGCGCTGCCGCATGTTCCGCCGCACCAGCGCCACGATGACGACGGCCGTGAAGCCCAGGATCAGCAGCGCCAGGCCGACGTTCACCAACAACAGTCGCTGGGCGGTGGACAGCTCAGCGACCTGCGCGGCAGCGATCGCGTACACGGGAAGCGTGTGGACCGGGTCGATTCCGTCGAGAACCGTCGTAGCGGGAATACTACCGCGGGGGCCGCGCCAGATCAACTAGAGCCCGGCGCGTGCCTCCGGCGCAGCCGCGGCGCGCGGTTCCGGGCGCGCCGCGGCAAGCGACCGCAGCAGGAGCAGCACGATCCCGAGCTGGATCGCGCTCGTCAGAATCTGGAGGGACTGCGGAAGGTGCCAGAGATAGACCGCCACGAAGGGGCCCACGTGCTGGAAGAAGACCTCCTGGATCGGCACCAGGATCGCGTACACCGTCCGCACAGCGATGAACGCGCCCAGGAACCGGTCCAGCTCGGGCAGGTGGCCCAGCGACAGCAGGCCCAGGACGCCGAGGTACGCCGGGACGCCGACGAACGAGAGCACGCGCGTCGCGTCGAGCAGCCGATCCCAGTTCTGCAACGCGCCTCCTCCCACCGCCAGTGCACCGACCACCACCGCCACCCAGATGGCCACCAGGCCCGTCACGCGGACCCAGCCGCCGCCCCCCAGCGCCATGAGGGACGCCGGGAGCGCCGCGCTCAGCACGGCATGCAGCAGGTAGGTCCAGTGATACAGGGCATCCCAGACCTTCATCAGCGGCGCGTCCGCCGGCAGGCCCCGCACCTCCGGCTCGAACAGCACGAGGGCCGCGTTGTCGACGGCCACGATCGAGAACACCACGGCGACCGCCAGCCACGCCCGCCAGCACGTCTCACCCAGCGCTCTCCGTCCCCGCGACACCACGACGATCAGCGCGAGCGCCAGGAGGAGCCGCGTAAGGAGCAGTAGCGCGTTCAGCGCCCGCAGAAGGGCCACCAGGTCCATCCGCCCCGCGTTCCCCTCAGTCGCCGCCGCCGTCCGGCGGAGGAGGTGGAGGAGGCGGAATCGGCTTCGGCGGAGGGTTGTCGTCCTCCAGCGTGAACGTCACGATCTCGCCCCCATCCGCCCCTCCCGGCGCCACCGTCTCCACGATCACCCGCTTCACCACCTGGTTCGGGTCCGTGAGCGTGATCTCGAAGTCCAGGTTCTGTTCCGGGCACGTGATCCGCGTACGCACCCTCTCGCCGGGATCCTGCTGACGCCGGTTCGGGTTGCGAAACAGCGTCTTCGTGGACTGCCGCCCGCTCTCCAGGCTCCGCGTCACCTTGACCGCCTGGAGCCAGTCGGGCTGATAACTGATCCGGTACTCGAACCCACGCTGGTCCGATCCCCGGTCCTCCCGATTGTGGCGTGGCATGCGCGCCTCCGCGGCAATGACAGATCACTCGGTGACAGGTGTTGTCTCTCCGGCGAGTCTGGGTATACTTTTTCCGGCTCCCAAGAATGTCAAGTTTCATTCGACGGTCCGGCACACCGGCCGCCCCACCGGCGCCCCGGGGCCGCGCGCCGTTACCGCCACGGTGAGTCCGAGGTTGTACAAGGAGGAACGCGAAGAGGTGCGCCGGTCCCGGGCCTGACCCGCTTCCGGACCGGGCTCGCGCCGCCGCCCGGCGCCCGGCCCGCGAGGGACCGCGAGTATGGATCTTGCGGTGGGTCTGCGGCTGAAGCAGCGCCGTGCCCGCTCCAGGCCCCCCGGGGCCGGCCGGTCCCCGCCCCAGACCGCGCGCCCGACGGCCGGCCACCCGCACCCGTCACCCTTGACCGGACGGGACCCGAGCGCTAGACTATATGTGGCATCCACCATCGACAACCTTCCACTACTGTGGAGGCGCGGGCGCCTCACCGGCCACACGGGTCCGCTTCGCATCTCTACATGTCACCGACCAACAACCTTCTGGACGGTTCGTTCCGCCCGCATTTCGGTTCCCATGCTCGTACGGGGTGATTACGTGGACATCGCTGAGCTCAAGAGCAAGTCGATCGCTGAGCTGCATGAGATGGCCGAAGAGTTGAACATCTCCAACTACTCCGGCCTTCGCAAGCAGGACCTCATCTTCCGCATCGAGCAGAACCTGCTCGACAGCGACGTCGTCCTGCGCGGGGAAGGGGTCCTTGAGGTCCTGCCCGAAGGGTACGGCTTCCTGCGTTCGCAGGACTGGAACTACCTCTACGGGCCGGACGACATCTACGTCAGCCCCTCGCAGATCAAGCGCTTCGACCTGCGCACGGGCGACACGGTCATGGGCCAGGTCCGGCCGCCCAAGGACGGCGAACGCTACCTGGCGCTGCTCAAGGTCGAGTCGGTCAACGGCGACGACCCCGAGAAGGCCAAGCACCGCATCGCCTTCGACAACCTCAAGCCGCGCTACCCGGAGGAGCGGATCCGGCTGGAGGGGAAGTCGGGCGACCTGTCCATGCGGCTCATGGACCTGATCTCGCCCATCGGCAAGGGCCAGCGCGGCCTGATCGTCTCGCCGCCCAAGGCGGGCAAGACGATCCTCATGCAGAAGATCGCCAACGCCATCATCGAGAACCATCCGGAGATCCACCTCATCGTGCTGCTGATCGACGAGCGGCCCGAGGAGGTGACCGACATGGAGGAGCACGTCGCCGCGGAGGTCATCTCCTCCACGTTCGACGAGCCCGCCGACCGGCACACCCAGGTCGCCGAGATGGTGCTCGAGAAGGCGAAGCGCCTGGTCGAGCACGGGCGTGACGTGGTCATCCTGCTCGACTCGATCACCCGGCTCGCGCGCGCCTACAACGTCACGGTCCCGCACTCCGGCAAGATCCTGTCGGGTGGTGTGGACGCCCATGCGCTGCACAAGCCCAAGCGGTTCTTCGGTGCCGCGCGCAACATCGATGGCGGCGGCTCGCTGACCATCATCGCGACGGCGCTGATCGACACCGGCTCGCGCATGGACGAGGTGATCTTCGAGGAGTTCAAGGGGACGGGCAACATGGAGGTCGTGCTCGACCGGCACATCGCGGACAAGCGCATCTTCCCCGCGATCGACATCAACCGGTCCGGCACGCGCAAGGAAGACCTGCTGCTGGACGAGACCGAGCTGAACCGGGTCTACCTGCTGCGCAACTTCCTGTCCGACATGCCCCCCGCGGAAGCGCTGGAGTTCCTGCTCGACCGGATGCGCCGGACCAAGACCAACAAGGAGTTCCTGGACAGCATGGCGCGTGGTTAATCCTCCGCCAGTTTCCCGAGCACGAGGAGCTCGAACGTCGCGCGCTGCGCGGGGGACGGATCCCGCGGCATGCCCAGCACGAACGCGGGGATGCGGGGATCGTCCGGCAGGTGGAGGATGAGCCGGTCCCTCGGCGTTGCCCGGCCGTCGTAGGGCCGTGCCCGGCCCTCGTGGTCGATCTCGACCAGGCGGCCGGGCTCGCTCATCTCTGCGAGCCGCCGCCCGTACGCCAGCCACTCGGCCAACGGGTCGCTGGCCTCATCGGCGACCCGGGGCAGCACCACTTCCTCGTAGTAGCGCACCGACTCGGTGAGGGCGGCCGGGTCCCGCTCCCTGAGGTCGCGGAGCCGCGCGCGGTAGAACGGCCGCGGGTCCTCGACCCCGGCCGCCGCCAGCGCCTCTTCGAGGCGCGCCATGGCCCGTTCCCGGACGTCCTTCCTCACGCGGCCAGGATGCTCCGCCGGGCGCCGGCCGTCAAGCGGCGCTGGGGGCGCCCACCGGCTTCCATCCCGGCGCGCGGGCTGCTATCTTCGCCCGGACTCCGCACCACACCGGAAGGATCGCCATGTCGCTGTCCCCGAACGTGCACCGGAATCCGGAGCCCGGCGCGCCCGAAGACGTCCTGGAGCTGACGTGGGAGGTCTTCGGCGAGCTCTGCCGGGCCCTCGCCGTCAAGGTCGCCCACAGCGGCTACCAGCCGGAGCTCGTGGTCGGCATCGCCAAGGCCGGCGTCATCCCGGGGGCCGTCATCGCATCCATCCTGGGCTGCGACTTCTCGTCCATGAAGATCAGCCGCCGCGACGGCGCCGACCGCATCAGGGCGCAGCCGCGCCTCCTCTCCGCCGCGCCGCGCGAGGCGGCCGGGCGGCGCGTCCTGATCGTGGACGAGATCTGCACCACCGGCGAGACCCTCCGCCTCGCCCTCGCCGTCGTGCGGAACGTCAAACCCGCGGACATCCGGACCGCCACCAGCTTCGTCAAGCTGGGCGGCTACAAACCGGATTTCTACGCCATCGAAACGGACGCCCTGGTCATTTTCCCGTGGGACCGCCAGATCGTGAACGAGCGCGGCGAGCTGGTCGTGAATCCGACCTACGAGGGGCTCATCTCGGAGGAGTGACCCGACGCGCGGTCCCTCCGCCGCGCGGGCCGGACCTCGCGTGAGCCCGGGCGGCTGCGGCGGCGCGGGCCCGGGCACCGGCGCCCCCTCCCGAGCCCGGGCGCGTCGGCGGCGATGCACGGGTCACCGAGCCACGGATCCGCGCATGCGAAAGGGGGCGCCCCATCGGGGGCGCCCCCTTTCGTCGCGAGCGCGTCGCACGACTGCGCGAGCCACGATCCCGGCGGACGCCGCCCCGGCGTCTCACGGGGCGACGCCGGCCTCCCTCAAACGTCGAGGTTCTTGACGTACCGGGCGTTGGCCTCGATGAAGCGCCGGCGCTCCTCCACGTCGTCGCCCATGAGGGTGCTGAAGAGGCGGTCCGCCGCGACGGCGTCCTCCAGCTCGACGCGCAGGATCGTGCGCGTCTCCGGGTCCATGGTCGTCTTCCAGAGCTGGTCCGGGTTCATCTCACCCAGACCCTTGTACCGCTGCACCATGATGTTGCGCCGATCGCCCTTGCCGTTGGCCGACATGCGCTCCAGCAGCCGGTCCCGCTCCTCGTCCGAGTACGCGTAGTACTCCTCCTTGCCACGGGCGATGCGATAGAGCGGCGGCTGCGCGATGTAGATCATCCCCTCCTCGATCAACTGCCGCATGTGCCGGTAGAAGAACGTGAGGAGGAGCGTACGGATGTGCGCGCCATCCACGTCGGCGTCCGTCATGATGATGATCTTGTGGTAGCGCGCCGCCTTGATGTTGAACTCGTCCTCGCCGATTCCCGTCCCGATCGCGGTGATGATCGTCCGGATCTCCTCGTTGGAGAGGATCTTGTCCAGGCGCGCCTTCTCCACGTTCAGGATCTTGCCGCGCAGCGGTAGGATGGCCTGGAACTCCCTGTTCCGACCCTGTTTGGCGCTGCCGCCGGCGCTGTCACCCTCGACCAGGTAGAGCTCACAGACGGACGGGTCGCTGATGGAGCAGTCGGCCAGCTTCCCGGGCAGCACGCTGGCCTCCAGCGCGTTCTTGCGGCGCACCAGCTCCCGCGCCTTCCGCGCCGCGATCCGGGCGCGTGCGGCCTGGACCGCCTTCTCGATAATGGCGCGGGCGACGGACGGATTCTCATCCAGGTACGTGGACAGCTTCTCGTTGACGACCTGCTCGACCGCGCCACGCACCTCCGAGTTGCCCAGCTTGGTCTTGGTCTGCCCCTCGAACTGCGGCTCGCGCACCTTGACCGAGAGGACGGCCGTGAGGCCTTCACGCACGTCGTCGCCGGAGAGGCTGTCGAGCTCCTTCTTCAGGAGGTTGTTCTTGCGGGCGTACTCGTTCAGGGTGCGCGTGAGCGCGGCCTTGAAGCCGGTGAGGTGCGTGCCGCCCTCGTGCGTGTTGATGTTGTTGACGAAGGTGAACGTGTTCTCGTTGTAACCCTCGTCGTACTGGAAGGCGAGCTCGATCTCCGCCTCCTCACGGCTCGCGGCGATGTAGATCGGCTTGGGGTGGAGTGGCTTCCGGTTCCCGCGCAGGTACGTGACGAATTCGACGATCCCGCCCTTGTAGAGGTACTGCTCGCGGCGCGGCCCGCCTTCCTCGCGCTCGTCCGTGAGGGTGATCAGCAGGCCGCCGTTGAGGAACGCCAGCTCCCGCAGCCGGTTGGCGAGCGTGTCGAAGTGGAAGCTCAGCTCGGTGAAGATCTCGGGGTCGGGCTTGAACGAGACCGTGGTCCCCGTCCCCTTCGCCTTCCCCACCTTCTCCAACTCGGTGACCTTCTGGCCGCGCGAGTACCGCTGCCGGTAGACGTGACCGTCGCGCCAGCGGACCTCCACCTCGAGCCACTCGGAGAGCGCGTTCACGACGCTCACGCCCACGCCATGCAGACCGCCGGACACCTTGTAGGCGCTCTTGTCGAACTTGCCGCCCGCGTGGAGCATCGTCATGGCGACCTCGACGCCGGGCCGACGCTCGGTCGGATGCATGTCCACCGGGATGCCGCGGCCGTTGTCGGACACGGTGATCGAGTTGTCCGGGTGGATGACGACGTCGATGCGGGTGCAGTAACCGGCGAGCGCCTCGTCCACGGCGTTGTCCACGACCTCGTACACCAGGTGGTGCAGGCCGCGCGCACCCGTGGAGCCGATATACATCCCGGGCCGGCGCCGGACCGCCTCCAGCCCCTTCAGGACCTGGATCTGACCGGCGCTGTACTCGTTCTCCCTCGGCTTCGGTCGTGCCATATCACCTTCGTTGGAGAGTGGCGAGAAGCGACGCTGGATACTACCCCGGAAACGGCCCGCAGTTGCTCTGCCGGGCGTGTCGCAAGCCGTTCGTCCGGGCCGACTTGTCGCGCCTCAGCCCTCGCCCATCACGAAACGGATCCGCGAGATCCGGCCGCTCCGCCGGCCGGCGTTGATCCGCTTGAGGATCTCGCCCTCCATGAGCCGCAGCTCCATGAGCCAGGCGCTGGAGCGGACGGCGACGACGAGGACGCCGTCGGCGACCCGGAGCGGCGTCGTCACCGCTGCGATGGCCGGCCCCACCAGCTCCGGCCAGGCGGGGACCACGCTGGCCTCCTCCACCTTCCGGGCGAGCCCCGACCGCTCGAGGTAGCCGGCGAGGACGTGGCCCAGGGGCGCCAGGCCGTGCCCTTTCTGGCTCATGTGGTGATCCTCCCGGCCTCGATGGACCAGTGCGGGAGGCGCCCGCCCCGGGGCTCCAGGTCCGAGGCCTTGGGCGCCGTCAGGAGGACCTGCCCCCGCTGCCCGGCCTCCAGGAGATCCAGCAGCCGGACGGCGCGGCCTGGGTCCAGCTCCGCGAAAACGTCGTCCAACAGGATGATCGGCTCCCGACCCCGCCCCGCCCGCACGGTGTCCGCCTCGATCATGCGCAGCGCGATGGCCACCGTCCTCCGCTGCCCGCCCGACCCGAACTCGCGCAGGTCCACCGAACTCGCCGCGTCCACGAACGCCAGGTCGTCGCGGTGCGGGCCGGCGTGGGTCATGCCGCGCTCTCGGTCCCGGGCCACGCTACGCCGCAGCTCGGCGAGGAACGCCTCGGCGAGTGCCTCTGCGGTGGCTCCGGGCTGGCGGAGGGGGAGGCCCGGCCGGTAGGCGAGGCACACCCCCGCGCCCCCGCCGATCGCCGCGCAGTAGCGCCGGAACGCCTCGGCGTGCGTCTCCACCCACTCCGCCCGGGCCTGCAGGAGGAGCGCGCCCGTGCGCGCCAGCGCCTCGTCCCACGGCTCGAGCAGGGCGCGCGCGCCGCCGCTCCGCAGGATGGCGTTGCGCTGGCGGAGCGTATGGCGGTAGCGCTGGAGCCAGCCCAGGTAGCCGGGCCGGTTCAGGGACAGCACGATGTCCAGGAACCGCCGGCGCTCGCCCGGCGGGCCGGCCACCAGGGCCATGTCCGAGGGCGAGAACACGACGACGCCGGCGCGGCCCACCGCATCGCTCAGCCGCTCCGGCTCCGCGCCGCCGACCGTGACGCGCTTGCGGCGTGTGCGCCGCTCGAACGCGGCCGTGATCTCGCGCTCCTCCCCCGTCGCCTCGTCGCGGAACCGGCCGCGCACATGGAACGCCTCGGCGCCGAACCGGACCAGCCGCTCGTCCGGCGCACCCCGGAAGGATCGGAAGACCTCCAGGTAGTAGACCGCTTCCAGGAGGTTGGTCTTGCCCGCGCCGTTGTTGCCGATGATCGCGACGCCGGCGGCCGGGAAAGCGAGCTCGAGCTCCGCGAAGTTCCGGAAGTCGCGGAGACGCAGTTCGACGCAGACCAGCGCGCCGGGAGAGGAAGCCATGGGCACGCGGGAATATACCCCGGCGCGGGCCGGCCGGCCACCCCGGTCGTCGCCTCCTCCATGTCCCCTGCGTCTCCGGCTGAGCCCTCGCCGTTCCGCGTCTCGCGAGCACGCCCCCCCCGCGGCACACGCACCCACGGAGGGCGGGCGCGGCCTCAGCAGCTCACTTCCCCACGAACCGGGCCGGCCGCTTCTCCAGGAACGCCTGCATGCCTTCCCGCATGTCCTGGGTGGCCGCGAGGAGCCCGAACAGGTGCGCCTCCAACGAGAGCGCCTCGTCCACGGCGGTGTTGTAGCCGTGGTCCACCGCCTCGAGCGCCAGCGCCACGGCGATCGGGCCGTTCGCGAGGATCTTGCCCAGGAGCGCCTCCGCGGCGGACCGCAGCTCGCCCTGCGGCACCACCCGGTTGACGAGGCCGATGCGGTGGGCTTCCGCGGCGTCGATCATCTCGCCCGTGAGGATCAGCTCGAGCGCGCGCCCGCGCCCGATCAGCCGTGGCAGCCGCACGGTGCCGCCGTACCCCGGGATGATGCCGAGCTTGACCTCGGGGAGCCCGAAGCGGGCGTTCTCGGCCGCGATCCGAAGGTGGCAGGCGAGCGCGAGCTCGAGGCCGCCGCCCAGGGCGTAGCCGTTCACCGCCGCGACCACCGGCTTGGTGAGCCGCTCGATGAAGCGGAACGTCTCCTGCCCCCGCCGGGAGACGCGGATCCCGCCGATGGGGTCCATCTGCGCCAGCTCGCCGATGTCCGCGCCGGCGACGAACGCCTTCTCGCCGGCGCCGGTGACCACGATCCCACGCACATCGGCGTCCTCCGCCAAGGCGCGGAACGCCCGGTCGATCTCCGCCACGGTCTCGGCGTTCAGCGCGTTGAGCTTGTCCGGCCGGTTGACCGTGAGGGTCGCGATGCCCTCGCGCCGCTCGATGGTGATGAAGCGGTACGAATCCGTCTGTGCCATGATCGGTCGCCGTTGTTGGGGAAGGGATCCAGGACTGCCGCGGGGCGAAAGATAGGGGCCGGGCCGCGGCGGGCAATGCCGGCCGCCGGGCTGCGCCAGGGAGCGCCCGGTCCTGCGCGTCCGGCGTTCAGGCCGACGCGGTGGAGCCGCGGACCACTCCCTCCACGACCCGGCTCGGGTCGAAGTGGCGACGCGCGAGCTCCAGGATGGACTCCGCCGTCACCGCGTTGATGGCGCTCTCGAACTCCCGCAGCTCGGCGACGCCGCGACCGAGGAGCAGGGCGTCGGCCAGGTCGCCGAGCTGGGCGGCGTTGGTCTGCCCCCGGATCTGCCATGCCCCGACCGTGTAGCGCTGCGCGCGCCTGAGCTCCTCGTCGGTGACGGGCTCCTCCCGCAACTGGGCGAACCCTTCGAGCAGACCAGCGCGGGCTTCCTCCTCCCGCTCGGGCGCCGTGGCGATGTAGCTGACGAACGCGCCGCCCAGCGATCGGACCAGCGGGGCTGCCGAGACGGTGTAGGCGAGGGAGCGGCGGCTGCGCAGCTCCTCGAAGAACCGACCGCCCAGGCCGCTGAGCACGTTGGACAGCACCTCTGCGGCGTGGAGGGCGGGGTCGTTGCGGTCCGGTCCCGGGAACGCGAGCACCAGGGCGGTCTGCGCCTTGGAGCGGGACTCCATGCGCACGCGCGGCGCGGCGGGCCAGCTCGGCCGCTCCGGCAGCGGCGCCGGCCGTGCGTCGGGGAGGCCCAGGAGCTCGGCCGTGATCACGGCGGCGGCCTCGTCCGGGTCGCCGACATCGCCGACGGCGATGAGCCATGGCCCTCCCGCCAGGACCTCGCGGGCGTGCCACTCGCGCAACTCATCCGCGGTCACCGCCCGGAGTGCCGCCTCGGTGGCGGCGAGGGAGAAGCCGTACGGATGCCCCTCGAACGCCGCCTCGAGGAAGAGCCGGAACGGGTAACGGTACATGTCGTCCTGCACGCGCTCCAGGTCCGCGAGCGCCATCTTGCGCTCCCGCTCCAGCGCATGCTCGGGGAACACCGGGTGCAGCGCGACGTCCAGCAGCAGGTCGAGCCCGCGCACGAAGTGGTGGCTCGGGACCGTCAGGCTCCAGCTCAGCAGGTCGGCGGTGACGGTGGGCACGATCACGCCGCCCAGCGTCTCGGTCTCGACGGCGAGCTGTTCGGCCGTCCGCCTGTGGGTGCCCTTGAGGGAGAGCCGCGCCATGAGGCTGGTCATCCCGGCGCGCGCGGCCTCCTCGCGGATCGCGCCGCCCCGCACGAAAAGGCCGAGCGAGACGAGCGGCGATGCGGAGCGCGGCTTGATGGCAATGCGGACGCCGTTGCCGAGCCGGTAGAAGTGGACGCCGTCTTCCACGCCTTCCCGGATGAACGTGGGGCGCGCGGTCGCGCTCGGCCTCGTCGGCTGGGTGGGACCTGGCGGCACGGCGGGGCCGGTGATGGGCTCGACCGCAGCGAGGCGCGCCGCCAGGTCGCCTGCGCTCCAGCCGAGCGTGGGCGCGGACGCGGGGCGGTAGACCAGCACGTTCGCCCGCTCCGGCGCCAGCCACCGGCACGCTGCGCGGCGGAGCTCGTCCCCCGTCACGGCGAGCAGACGATCGAGGTAGGTGCCGGCGAGACGCCAGTCTCCGAGGGCCTGCCACTCCGCGAGCAGGTTCGCCTGCCCTTCCATCGTTTCCAGCCGGCGCAGGAAGCGCGCTTCGAGCAGGCTCTTGGCGCGCTCGAGCTCCGCCTCGTCCACGCCGTGCCTGCGCACGCCCTCGACCGTGGCCCAGATCGCGTCCACGGCGCCGGGCACGTCGTCCGGCTCCGCCTCGGCGCTCACGGCGAAGACGCCGATGTCCTGGGGCGTGTAGTTGGCGGCCGTGATGCTGCTCACCCACCCCTCCTCGCGCACGTGGCGGTAAAGCCGCGAGGCGCGTCCCTGCCCCAGAACGGTGGCGAGGAGGTCCAGCGCCGGCGTGTCGGCGCCCAACGGCCCCGGCGTCCGCCAGCCCCAGGCAATGCGGCTCTGGAGGATGTCGCCCGCCATCTCGCGGAACCGGAGGCCCGTGCGTTCGGGCTCCTCCGGCGCCGGCTCCTGCACGGGCTCGCCGGCCGGCATGTCGCCGTAGTAGCGCTCGACCAGCTCGAGCGTGCGCGCCGGATCCAGGTCGCCCGCGATCGCCAGCACAATGTTCGAGGGGCGGTACAGGTTGCGGTAGTACTCCCACACATCGGCGCGCGTGATGCGACGCAGCCCTTCCTCCGTCCCGATCCGCCACCGCCGCATCCGGTGGACGTCGAACATCAGCTCGTACAGCGACTCGATGGCCACGGCGCCCGGGTCGTCCAGCTTGCGCCGCGCCTCCTGGATGATCACGAGCAGCTCGCGCCGGAGCTCCTCCTCGTCGATCTGCGCGTTGCGCAGCGCGTCCGACTGCACGTCCAGCCCGAGCTCCAGCGCAGAGGACGGCAGCACCGTGTAGTACGACGTGTGATCGTAGATCGTCCCGGCGTTGAGGTAACCGCCCGCCGCCTTGGTCTCCCGCGCCATCTGGCCCGGGCCACGCTGCTCCGTCCCCTTGAAGTACATGTGCTCGAGCACGTGGCTGATCCCCACCAGGCGGTCGGGCTCGTTGAAGTAGCCCGCCTTGACGTGGGTCACGATGGCCACCACGGGCGCCGAGTGGTCCTCCCGGATCAGGACCGTCAGCCCGTTCGCCAGCCGGTGCTCGTACGTCGGCACCCGCTGCAACACGCTCGATCCCCTCACGTTCGCCCCCCGGTGTTTGGGTCCCGGACGCGATGCGCGAAGCGCCGCGAAGGTAGAGGCAAGGCCGGTGCCCGGCAAGCGCGCACGGCGCCGCGGAACACGAGTTGCCGCAATGCCCGTACAGGGCCGGCCGAGGAGTGAGCCATGAAGGAGAGGAACCGCGCCATCCTGGACGGCGCGGTGCTGATCTCGCGGGAGACCGCCGCCGACGCCGTCCTGCTCGCCGCGGCGCTGCCGGAGGAGGCCGCCTACCTCCGGACCCAGCTCGAGGGGGAGAGCCGCGTGGTCGCGGCCGCCCCGCACGACGGCAGCGCCCGCCCCGCACACGAGCACGACGTGCTGGCCCTCCCGGAGGTCCGGCTCCGGCGCCGCGGGCGCGCCAAGGTCGCGCTGCTGGAGGCCCTCGCCGCCGGCCTCCTTCGCGCCGGGGAACGCGTCATCATCGTGTCGGGTAGCACGGTGGACGGCGACGCGGAGCTGGACACCATCGCCGTGGTCGAGCTCGGACACGACGAGGAGCTCCTCGACGGACACCCCGAGGCGACCCTCGACCGACTCGGCGAGTTGGCCGACCCGATCGTGTTCGACACCGTCCTCGGCCTGTGCGTCCAGCTCGGCCACGAGGGCCGCGAGGGCCGGCGCGTCGGCCTGCTCCTCACCCTGGGCGACCACGAGGCCGTCCTCGCCCACTCGCACCCGCTCGTGCTCAACCCGTTCGAGGGTCACCCGGAGGAGGCGCGCTCGATCCTCGATCCGGCGACGCGGCGCGCGATCCGCGAGTTCTCCGGCGTCGACGGCGCGTTCGTGGTTCGGGGGGACGGCGTGGTGGAGGCCGCCGGCCGCTACCTCGAAGCGCTGGCGCCGGAGCACGACGTGCCCTCCGGCCTCGGCACCCGGCACCGTGCCGCGGCGGGGATCACCGGCGTCACGCGTTGCATTGCGTTCGTCGTCTCGCAATCATCCGGGGACACGCGCGTCTACGTGGGCGGCCGCCTGCTCGTCACCATCGAGCGGACCGACTGATGGAGATGCGTCTGTTCCCCTGCGTGTTGCCGGGCGGTGTGACCCGGCCGACCGTCACCACTCACGCCTGGAGCCGATGGTGCTGGTCTATCTGAACGGCGAGTTCGTCCCGCAGGCAGAAGCACGGATCTCCGTCGACGACCGGGGCTTCCTGTTCGCCGACGGCGTATACGAGGTCGTGCGCGTCTACGACGGCCGCCCGTTCCTCATGGACGCGCACCTGCGCCGGATGCGTCAGGGCCTCCACGCGCTCCGCATCGGCGATCCCGGCGTCGACGGGCTGGCCGCCATCGCCGAGCGACTCCTGGACGAGAACCGGCTCCGCAGCGGCGACGCGACGATCTACATCCAGATCACCCGCGGCGCGGCACCACGCGCGCACGTCTTCCCGCCCGCCGGGACGCCGCCCACGGTGTACGTGGCGGCGAAGCCGTTCCAGCCACACCCGCCGGAATACCACCGCGATGGCGTGGCCGCACTGACGGTCCCCGACATGCGCTGGTCGCGCTGCGACATCAAGTCCGTATCGCTCCTGGCGAACGTCCTCGCCAAGCAGGCCGCGAAGGAGGCGGGCGCGTTCGAAGCCCTCTTCGTCCGCGACGGCATCGTGCTCGAGGGCTCGCACTCGAACGTCTTCGCCGTCTACGACGGCGCGCTGGTGACCTATCCCGCGTGCAACTACATCCTCAACGGGATCACACGGCAGAAGGTCTTCGACCTCGCCGGACAGCTCGGCATCCCGGTGGTCGAGGCGCCCATCCCGCTGGATCGTCTCTTCACGGCATCGGAGGTCTTCCTCTCCGGGACCACCACGGAGATCATGCCCGTCACGCGCGTGGACGGCCGCGAGATCGGCGATGGCCGCCCCGGCCCCGTCACGCAACGCCTCCAACGCGCGTACCGGGAAAGCATCTGAGCAGCGCTGCGGGCGCCGCACACTCAGGCGGCGTCCGCGACGGGCTCGATGTACAGCGTCTGCACGAGCACCTTCCCCGCCGCCAGCACCGGCACGGCGAGCAACAGCCCGAGGAATCCGAACAGCAGCGCCATGAGCACCTGCACGAGGACGGTCAGCGCCGGCGGGAGCTCGACCATGCCCTTCATCAGCAGCGGCATGATGAGGTTCGATTCCAACTGCTGGATCGCGATGTAGAGCAGCAGCACCCACACCGCGGTGGTCGGCGAGATGACGAGCGCGAGGATCAAGGCGGGGACCGCGCTGAGGATCGGGCCGATGTAGGGAATGAACTCGAGCAGCCCCGCGAACACGCCCAGCGCCAGCGCGGCCGGGATGCCCAGCACCCAGAGGCCGAGAGTGGTCAGCAGGCCGATCACGAGCATGCCGATCACCGTGCCGAGCATCCACCGGCGCAACGTGGACCCCACCTCCTCCAGGGCGCGCTGCGCCCGCGGCCGACCCCGCCGCGGCACCAGCGCGATCAGGCCCCGGAAATACGCCCGCGGCTCGATGGCCAGGTACAGGCCGGCGAAGAACACGATCAGCGCACCGCCCACCGCGCCGATCACCGTGTTCAGCAACGGAAGCGCACCCGTCAGCAGGTTCGCGAGTTCCGCCATCACCCGCTCTCGCACCCGCTCTTCGAGCGACTCGGCGGGCGCGCCGAACTGGCCGGTCAGCGCGGCGTACTGCTGCTCCAGCCGCGCGCCGATCTCCGCCAGCGCCGGCGGGAGCTGCTCCTGCAGCTGGATCGCCTGCGCACGCAACGTGGGCCACAGCAGCACGCACCCGGCGGCCCCCAGCACCGCCAGCGCGGCGAGCACCACCAGCGCGCCCGCCCACCGCGGCACACCCTGCGCTTCCAGCCAGTCCACGAAGATCGAGAGGAAGGACGCGACCAGGACCGCGAAGAACGCGATGAACAGGAGGTCCCGGCCCAACCACACCACGTTCGCGACGGCCCAGAGCAGGATCACCACGAGCGTGGCGCGGGCGACGAACCCCAGCGTCACCCCCCGACCGGCCTCCCCGCCCGGTTCGCCCAACCGATCCGCCGTCGCCATCGCCGCTCCGTCCCGGTGCGTCCCCGCGGGGGCGCACGGCCCGTGCCACACCGACGCATCTCATCATGGCGCCGCCCCGCCCCGGCCCCCACCTTGCTTCCGGAGCGCCCGTCGCGTAGCCTGACGCTGCGGGCCGGTCCCGCGCGACACGAACCGAAGACGAACCGAAACCCCGCGCCTTCCTCAGGGGTACTCACCCCGGTACCAGCGGCGGACACCGGCGCCTCAACGGACGAGAAAGGTGGGATCAGATGAGTCGGTCGCTGAACAAGGTGATGCTGATCGGGAACGTCGGCGCGGAGCCGGAGATCAGGACGACGCCCTCGGGCACCAAGGTCGCGAAGGTCTCGCTGGCCACCAACCGGGTCTTCACGGACCGGAACGGGCAGCAGCAGGAGAAGACCGAGTGGCACCGTCTGACGTTCTGGGACCGGCTCGCGGACCTGGTGGAGCAGTACGTACACAAGGGGGATCGGCTGTACGTCGAGGGGCGGATCGAGTATTCGCAGACGGAAGACGAGCAGGGCCAGCCGCGCTACTGGACGGACATCGTCGTGCGGGACATGGTCATGCTGGGCAGCGGGAGCGGGAGCCCGAGCGGGCCGTACGGCGAGAGCAGCCGGCCGGCGCGGGGCACGCGGCAGCCGGTCCCGCCCGTGTCGCCGTTCGACGACGAGGATGACGACCTGCCGTTCTGACCCACGCCCGCCGGGCCGTGATCAGGGGAACGGGCCCCTGGCGGGTCAGCGGCCCATCTGTCGGGCGCGATCGGTCAACCCATCGATGATGGCCTGACCGAGAGCCGACCGGACCTGGGCGAACATGGACCGCTGACCCGCACCGCGCCGGCGCGCCGCACGGGTGCGCCGGGCGAGGCGGTCGTGCCGCTCGGCCCGCCAGCGCCGCAGCTCGCGCCGCTCGGCCGCACTCAACGTTCCGGCCTGGCGGCGCATGCCGTGATCCTCCCCCTTCTCACCGCCCCCGATCATGCCGAGCACGAGTCCGCCGGCGAAGGCGATGGCCAGACTGGGCCACACGTGGGAACGGATCCGGCCCCTTGCCCGCCCGAGCACGTCCAGGCGGCTCTGGAGGTCGTGCCGCTTCTCCTGGATCCGCTCTTCAATGGCGTCGAGCGTCTCGGAGATGCGGCCGCGGGCGTCCTCGATCGCGCGCCGCGCTTCCGCCACGGTGGTGGGCTGCGCCCGCCCCTGCCCGAGGCCATCGCCCCGCACGGTGCCTGCTCCCCCCCGCTGCCGCACACCGATTTCCCGTGCCATCTGCCCCTCCCGATCGCGGTCCATCCATCTGCGGGCGTTGCACGGACCGTTCCGCGGCGCGGCCCGCCCCGGGGCACGGGCAGGCGCCGACCGCTGCGAAAAAAACGGGGCGGCCGGCCACTCGTGGCCGGCCGCCCCCTCCGCACCCATCCGGCCGGAGCGCGGCGCTCAGGGCAGCGCTCGCCTCTGGCGCGCCGCCTCACGGTCCGGCGGCAAGGCCGGGGCGTCCACCACCTCGACCTCGTCCGCAGCGAAGATGCGCACCTCGCGCTCGCCGTCCAGGGCGACGCCGTAGCAATGCGGGCGATACTCGCTCGAGTCGACCACCGTGCCGTAGCGGCCGATCGCCGCCGGATCCAGAGGCAGCTTGCCGCGCCGTATGCGAACGCGCGTCCCCTCGGGGATGAGCGCGCCGGCTGTCACCGCCATGTGGGCCTCCCGGAAAGTGTTGCGTCCTGCACCGGCCCAACGATGACAGAACTCCCCGGCCCGCGCAATCCCTTGCACGCACGCGCCCGGCTCACGATATTCCCACCGCTCTGAACACGGCAAGGACTCTCTGGCAACGATAGAGACGCAATGACGACGGGAACCACGGACCGCAGCGCGGCGCCGCTCGGCCTCCTCGTAGGGTTCACGGTGGGCGTGGTGTGGGTGCTGCTGGCCATCGGCGCACTGGCCAGCTCCGTCCGCGGCGCGGCGGCGGGCCGGCCCGACTGGGTCCTGGGATGGGCCCTCGTCGGGGTCCTGCTCATGGGCGCCGGGCTCTCCGCGCTGATCGGCTCCTGGCTGCACCACCGCGCAGCGCGTCACTGACCGGCCGCCGTCTCTTCCCAGAACCCCAGCATCTCGGCCTCGAACCGCGCCGGCGAGGCCCGGTACGCCTCGACCCAGCGGTCGAACGGCGGCAGCTCCATGCTCGCCGTGAGCACTTCCGTCACCCGCTGGACCAGGGCCCGGTACGACAAACCCGGAGCCACTGGCTCCGGGGTCTCGCTCACGGCGCGCCGCGGCGCGCCGTCATCCGCGACGGCTGCGCCACCGTCGGCGCTCAGCGACCGGCCGTCCTCCGCCGCCTCACCGGGCCGCGCCTGGTGGGCGAGCTGATAGATCTCATCCGGCGTCAGCTTCAGGAACCGGTCCGCGACCTGCGCCGAGCACCAGTCCAGATACTTCGCCCGCAGGATCCGGTCGTCCGCCGGGTCCACCGCCATCTCTGCCAGGCCTCGCTAGGGGGAGCGCACCCCGGCACACAGCCCGCATGAGAGTCGGTCGCTCTCCACCGGCGCGCGCCGCACGGGCCGGCGAACCGGGGCGCCTCTACCGTAGACACCCCACATCCCCCCGTCAAGCCCGGCCTGCCCCGCCCCTACAGCCGATCCGGCCGCGCCTCCTCCTGCTGACGCCGCAGGTGCTCGAAGATCGCCCGCCGCGTGACACCGTACGTCAGGATCCGGCTCAACACCTCCGGATCCCGCCTCTGCACCTCTTCTACCTCGGCCGCCACGGCGCGGGGTAGGCACACGCGCAACTCCACTGCACGCGTCTCCGACATGGCTCCGCCTCGAGCACCTGATCGGGTGGATTTTCGAGGTTTTCCGCTGGATCGGCCTGCGCCCCGGCACGACCGCGCGCCCACCGCCACGGCGCGGCGGACGGGACGCCAAGATAGGCCGGCGGGTCGGTCCCGTCAAGGCAATCGCGTAACCGGCGCCGCGCCAATCCGTTACACGAATGTGCTTGTAACACAACAACTTAGACGATGGACCCGGAGCCGATCCGCGCGTTTTCCGCGGCCCCGGGGCCCCTGGAGCGGAACGGTGGCCAGGCCGCCGAACTCGCGCAGCCCCACGCGGTTCCGGCCGGGGTTCCGTGCCGGGACGGCCCTCTGCGGGCGCGGAAAAAATGTGAAAAAACGGGCCCGGCCCGACGGCTCAGCCCGCCACCCTGTGGAGGTCGCGGAGCGGGACGGCGTGCATGGGCGGTTCCCAGCGCCCGAGCTGCTCGAGCGTGTCGGCGGGGCCGAAGACGTCCAGCGCGCGCCGCACGACCTGGTAGCGCTCCGGCTCGTAGCGGGCGTAGAGCCGCAGGAGTCCCTCGCGGATCTGGTCCATCAGGGTGCGGACCTGGCGGAGGGAGAGCGGCAGCGGGAAGCGGAGGTCGTAGCCGAGGCGATCGGGGTACGGCACCCGGTGGCTGTCGGCGGCCGGGAACGCCTCGAGGAGCAGGCGCTCGAACTCCGCGTCGGGCTCCGTCCGGCTGCGCTCGATGCAGAGGACGGCGTCGTCGTAGCGGAAGTGGAAGGTGGCGACGTCGCCGGCGCGGAGCACGATGCGCGCGGCGGTCCGCTCGTTGAGATCGAGGTCGCGGACGACGTCGCGGAAACCGATGCGGAGGAACGTGGGCCGGGTCAATGCGGTGAAGCCCGCGCGCCGCAGCACGCTGAGGGTGATGGCCTGGCAGTACTGGCGTAGCGGGCCGGGCACCACCTCGCCGCTCAGGAGCGACACGTCCCTGGGCGAGCGGAGGAGCGTGCGGACGTGGTCCAGGGTGGGCTCGTAGACCCAGTCCACGATGACCAGCTCGGCGCTGAGGTCGAGGTGTCGGACCTCGGCGCTGCCGAGTTCGAGGACCTCCGCCGAGGCGGCGTACTCGCCGTCGAGGACGAGGGCGAGGCCGATGTCCTCGATGCGGCCGCCCCGGGGCTCGATCTCATGCGACGCGCGGTACTGGATGATGGCGCGTGTGAGCGGCAGGTCGCCGGTGCCGGGGACGTCGGCGAGCGCTTCCGGGCGCGCGCGTAGAGCCAGACCCATACCGTCCTCCCCAGGAGTTCGGAGCGCCGGCGTGCAGGGCGCCGGCGCGGCAGTGAAGGCGCGGGCGGTGAGGCCCGCGGTCGTCCGAGTCGAGCGTGGCGGGTGGTCGCCGGCGACCTTCCCGGTCGCGTCCGCCGGTCCCGGCGCCACCGTTGCGGCCGGGGGACCCGACCTCGCCGTCGAGGCCGACCGGCGGACCGCCGCTGCGGCAACCCTGCCGCGGGCGCGGCGACGCACCCGACGTCGTCCGTGTCTCGTCGGGGGATCGGCGGCGGGGGGAACGGAAAGAAAGAACCGGATCCGCCGGGCGCACACCGATCCCTTGCGCCGCAGATCCGGTTTCGTTAACTTCGCGGTGCCACCCAACGAAGCGGAAACCGCGTGCGGCGCGGGTCGTCGGGACCCCGGGAGCGGCCAACTCCCGGGGTCCCTGCGTTTTCCTCCTCCGGCCGGCGGGCCGGCCAGCGCCGCGTTTCCGTGGTCGGGAAACGAGTCGCCCCCGCATCGAGGGTAGATGAGACCCTTGACACGGGGGCGGCTCGCGTTTAGACTGCTCTCCAGCCACGGAGGTTGAGCGGGCCGCCACCCCGCATCGACCGCGAGAGCTCCCGGTTGCCAGCCGGGGGCTCTCGTTTTTTTGCCCTCTGTCGCTCGCCTGGCGGGCCGGCTGGCGCCGGTGCCAGGCGCGGGGCCCCCCGGGACGTGGGGGGCCGGGTGCGGGTGCGCCGGGTCGGCGCCCGGCCTCAGGCCGCGTCAGCAACGAAAAGTCGCCACCCGATCAAGGAACGGTGCTGAACCTTGACAGGGAGGCGACATCAGCGGGATGCTGCTGCGCACGGGACCGAGAGACAACGGGGTCGCCGCCCCGACGAATCGCGTCCGCACTGCGGTTGCCAGCCGCGGCGCGAACGCGCTCGCGAGGACCACCGGGTCGCTCGCGGGGCGAGCCCGCCGGTTGCCAGCCGGCCGGGCACGCCATTGAGCGTAGCATAACGCGGGCGGGCGCGGGGGTCAAGGATGGCGTGGCCGCCCCCGGGCGCCGCTTGACACCGCCGGCCCGTGGCGACTAGCGTGCGCGGTGAGGTGTCGCGGTGATCCAGGGCGCTGTGGAACGTTGGCGCCGGCCGAGCCGACGTCGGCGGACCGAAGGCGGTCGCGGCCGGTGCGGGGTACGGAGATCGTGGTGTCCAGCTCGCGAGGACAGGGGCGCGATGGTGCGGCAGCGAGCCCGGGGCCGGCGGCGCCGGGCGCGGCGAGCGGCCCGGCCGGCGAGCGGGGCGCCGCGATCGGACCCGCCACCGTGTCTCGGATGCGCTCCCGTTCGTTCGGCTTCGTCGAGCGAGAGGGCCAGCGCTACACGGTGTTCCTGGTCACGTACGAAGCCGGCCCGCGGTACTGGCGCGGCTACTTCTCGTTCCGCCCCGCGGACGACCCGGCCGGCCCGGAGATCCGCACCGCCGATCTGTTCATCGAGTCGAGCGAGCAGGACATCGAGGAGCGTGCGCGCGGGCTCGGCCGGCCGCTGATCGTGGCGCTGCTGGAGTCGGCGCTCCACGTCCACGAGCGGCGCGCGTTCCGGCGGGCGGGGGCGTCCGAGTCGCTCCGCGAACTCATCGCGAAGCGCGCGGCCGAGGTCGCGGCACGGCTGCCGGAAGACGCCGAACCGCCCGTCTCCCCCGACCGGCTGCGCTCGCTCTACGAATCCTACCGGTTGGATCAGGTCGCCCATCTCATTACGCTGCTCTCGCCGGATGACTTCCGCGCGCTGGTCCATCGGCTGCTGGAGGGTCGGGAGATCGATTTCCACGCGGGCGACCGGCTGCAGCTCGCCATGGTGGTGGTGCAGGAGATCGAGCGGCGGCTGCCGTTGCCGCCGTTCGAGGTCTGGGTGGCGGACTACCTCGCGCACCGGGAGACGTACCGGCGGTACGCGCACGCGCTGCACCGGGAGGGTGTCCTGCCGTAACGGCTCGCCAGCGCTCTCACGAGCGCCCTCACCGGAGTTGATCATCGCCGTCGTCGCGTTGCGGGAGGGGATGCACGACCTCGTGAAGGCGTCCATCACCGGCTCGATCATCGGCAACACATCCTGCTGGGGTTCGGGCTGGGCGCCCTTTACGGCGGTCTCGAACACCAGACGCAGCGGTTCGACACGACGGCGGCCCGTTTGAGCGGGATGCTCCTGGTGCTGAGCGCGATCGGGCGGGTGATCCCCGCCATCTTCCATTTCCTGGTGCGTGGCGACCCCGCGGCGCACGAGCGCGGGCTGAGCCTCGAGATCGCCATCGTGCTCATGGCGCCGTAGGTGCCGAGCCTCGTCTTCACGCTGCGAACGCATAGGAAACTCTACGTGGGGACGGCGGGCGCGGAGGCGCAGGAGGAGGCGGGCGAGCACGCGGGCCCGGCGGGCCGGGACCTGCTCCTGCTCTCGGCTGCGACGGCGGGCGTGGCGGTGATGAGCGATCTGCTGGTGGGCGCCGCGGAGGACGCCGCGCACGCGTTCGCCATGAGCGAAGTCTTCGTGGGGGTGATCCTGGTGGCGTCGATCGGCAACGCGGCGGAGCGCTCGACGGCGGTGCTCATGGCGGGCAAGAACAAGGTGGAGGCGGCGATCACCATCGCGATGGGATCGTCCATCCAGGTCGCGCTGTTCGTGGCGCCGCTGCTGGTCTTCCTGAGCTACCTCATCGGGCCGCAGCCGATGGACCCGATCTTCACCACGCTGGAGGTGGTGGCGGTGGCGATTGCCGTGCTGATCGTGGCGCCGATCGCGGGGGACGGCGAGTCGCACTGGATGGAAGGCGTGGAGCTCCTAGCGATGTACGTCCTCCTCGGCATCGCCTTCGACTTCGTGCAGGTGTGACGCGCACGGTCGGCCGCCGTCGCCCCGCGGCGCCGCGCGCGATCAGATGCCGAGCCGTGCCGGCACGGGCTTCTCGCCGGTGTAGTCGTAGAAGCCGCGTCCGCTCTTCCTCCCGAAGTAGCCCAGTTGCACCATCCGCTTGAGCAGCGGCGGCGGCGCGAAGCGGGGCTCGCGGTACTCCTCGAACATGATCTCGGCGACGCGGTAGAGCGTGTCGATGCCGACGAAGTCGCTCAGGGTGAACGGCCCCATCGGGTAGCCGGTGCCGAGGGTCATTCCGCGGTCGATGTCCTCGATGGTGCCGAGCCCGCTCTCGAGGCAGCGGATCGCGTCCAGCATGTACGGCACGAGGAGGCGGTTGACGATGAAGCCGGACGTGTCCCGCGCCTCAATGGGCTCCTTGCCCAGCGACTGCGCGAACGCGAACGCGGTGCGGAACGTCTCGTCGCTGGTCGCGATCGTGCGTACCACCTCGACGAGCTTCATGACCGGCACCGGGTTGAAGAAGTGGAGGCCGACGACGCGGTCGGGCCGCTTGGTCGCGGCGGCCATGGCCGCGATGGTGAGCGAGCTGGTGTTGCTGGCGAAGATGGTCCTGGCCGGGCAGATGTCGTCCAGCTCGCGGAACAACGCGTTCTTGATCTCGAGGTCCTCGGTGACGGCCTCGATGACGAGGTCGGCGTCGGCGAGGTCGGCGAGCGATGTGGTGGTCTGGATGCGGCCGAGGGCCTGGTCGCGCGTCGCGGCGTCGATCTTGCCCTTCTCGACGGCGCGGTCGAGGCTGCGCGTAATGGCCTTCATGCCGCGCTCGCAGAGCTCGTCGCTCACCTCGCGGACCAAGGTGCGGTAGCCCGCCCGAGCCGTGACTTCCGCGATCCCGCTGCCCATGAGGCCGCAGCCCAGCACGGCCACTGTCTGGATCTCCGCCATTGTTCCTCCGTGGAGGGAGAACTGAGCCGGGGTCGGACGCGGCAATATGCGGGGCGGCGGCAGTGGTTTCAACGGGCGGAGCCGCGCCGAGGCGCGGCGTTCACTGCCTGCGCGGCGCGCCTATGCCGAAGCGGCGCCGCCACGGCGCGGGCGGGGGCTCGAGCCGCTCGCCGCGTTCGAGTCGGTCGAGCAGCCCTTCGACCTCGAGGCGCGCGGCGTCGAGGCGGCGGCGGAAGCCCTTCTTCACGGCGGCCATGACGGCGGCGAATCCGCCGGTGAGGCCGCCCAGGCCTGCGACCGCGCCGGCCGCGGCCGCGGCGGCCTGACCGAGGATGTCGACCATGCCGAGCCCCACCGTGGCGCCGGCGATCGCGCCGAGCGCGAGGCCGACGAGGCCGCCTCCCACGATCCCCTCGGTGAGGGTCTCGCTGCGCCGGTTGCTGAGGTCCATGTCGATCCGGACGTGGGTGCGGCCTTCCTCGAGGGGTCGGACCGCGAGCACCACCTGGCGGCTCCGCGCCAGGTACCAGTTCCGCGCGGGCCGGCTGAGGGCCCTGGCCATCTTGGAGATGGTGTCTTCCGCCGGCTCGAAGATGGCGAACGAGCGCTGGCGCCGGCGCAGCACGAGGTACTCGCGCGTGGCGAGGTACTCTTCGAGCCGGCCGGCCACATCGCTGTCCGGCAGCGGAACGGCGCGGGAGACCGACACGGTCGCCCCACCGAACCAGCGGTCCACGAACGATTCCGGCGCGGGCGCGGGGGCCTCGTAGAGGGCCTGGCGCACGATGGCCGGCGGCAGGCCGAGTTCCTTGCCGATGCGGAGCACCTCGTCCTCCGAGAGGCGCTCTTCGGCATCGGCCTGCGCCGTGTAGAGCTCGACGGCGCGGCGGATCACCAGTTCGAGCTGCGGACGCGTGATCGAGCGGTCCGGCGGCGTGCGTGCGTCGTCCATGGCGCCCTGAAGATAACCGGGCGCTCTAGATGCCGGCGAGGGCTTGGCGGACCATGTCCTCGATGCCGGCCTCGAGCTCGGGCGGGATGGGGAACGCGCGCGTGAAGGCGGCGTCGAGCTCGTCCGAGCCGGCGGGCGGCTCGTGGCCGGCGCCCGCGAGGAAGTAGCGGCGGTAGGCGGCGCCGTCGGCGGGAAGGACACGGTCCACGAGGAGGGCGCCGGCCCGCACCGCGGCGCGGGAGGTGACGGCGGTCTCGCCGAGTTCGCGGATGCGCACGGGCGCCAGGTACTCCCGGACGGTCTCTGCGGTGAGCGGGTAGATCAGCTCGCGGATGAACGGCCACAGCGCATCCCGCGGGCGGCCGGCGGGCGGGGTCGCGATGGCGACGCGCGGCTGCTGGACGCCCCGCGTGACGATGCGCCCCTCGGGGCCGAGGGCGGGGACGAGGAACAGCTCGCCGCCGCGCAGGCGTGCGTAGAGCAGGAAGTCGGCGAGCGAGTCCGCGACGGGTTGCCACTCGGCCGTGACGGCGCTGTCGAGCGCGGCGAGCGCGGGCTCGCGGGTCTGCCAGTGTTCGTGGTAGAAGACGCGGGACTCCGCTTGCAGCACGTTGGCCCACGCGGCGACGGTGTTGCGCTGGCGCTCCGTGCGGAACAGCGCCGAGAGGAACGCGACCGCCTGCGCCGCAGCACCGCCGACGCGCCGCGGGTCGCCGCCGGCCTGGTGCCACACCCGGATCGCGCCGAAGAGGGCGTCCCCATCGCGGAAGTAGAGCGGCAGGAAGTGCAGCGCCGAGTACGCGTCCTCGCCTTCGAACTCCCGGGCGAACTCGTCGGCCCGCTCGTCCAGCTCCGTGGGGAAGACGCCTGCGGCCCGTTTCAGGGCCGTCATGCTGTCCACGTATCCCGGCCGGTAGAGCGGGAGCGGCGGCAGTGTGTCGGCACGCTGGCCGTCCGGCGCCCGCGTGGGCGCTGCGGACGCGTCCGCCGCCCGCGCCGTGTAGGCGAGCCCGTGATACCAGAGGGCGATGTGCTCCGCCGTGCCGATGCGCCATTCGCGCACGGGGGCGATGTCCTGCTCCCCGGCCTGCGGGGCGCCGCAGGCGATGAGCAGGGCCGTTGCCGCGAGGAGCAGTGGTCGCGAACGAGCGGAGCCCATCCCCTTCCTCGACGCGGCCGTGGACGGTCCACGGCACCGTGGGCCGAGGGGTCAAGCTCCGTGCCAGGCGACGGCGAGCCGGTGCGGCGCCGACGCCGTCAGGCGAGCGCCTCCACCACGACCGCGATGCCCTGCCCCCCGCCGATGCAGGCGGTGCCGAGGCCGTAGCGGCCGCCCCGACGGCGCAGCTCGTGAAGGAGGTGGACGGTGATCCGCGTGCCGGACGCGGCGAGCGGATGGGTGAGTGCGATGGCCCCGCCGTTGACGTTGGTGCGCTCCGGGTCGAGGCCGAGCTCCCGCGCCACCGCCGCGAACTGCGGGGCGAACGCCTCGTTGACCTCGACGAGGTCCATATCGTCGAGGGTGAGCCCCGCCTTCTCCAGCGCCTTGCGGCTCGCGGGCGCGGGGCCGATGCCCATGATCGCCGGCTCGACGCCCGCAACGCCCCAGGACACCAACCGACCGATGGGCTTCAAGCCATGGGCCGCCGCCCACTCGGCGTTGGCGATCACCACCGCCGCGGCGCCATCGCCGATGCCACTCGCGTTCCCGGCGGTCACCAGGCCGTCGGCTCTGAAGTACGGCTTCAGCGCGGCAAGGCCCTCGCGGGTGGTGTCGGGCCGGATGTGCTCATCCACCCGGAACTCGACCTCGCCCTTCCGCGTGCGGATCGTGATGGGCGCGACCTCGGCATCGAAGCGACCCTCGTCCCAGGCACGCTTCGCCCGCATCTGCGAGCGGTAGGCGACCTCGTCCGCCTCCTCCCGCGTGACGCCGTAGCGGGCCGCGAGTTCTTCCGCGGTCTGCGCCATCGAGAGGCGACACTGCGTGTCGGTGAGCGCGGCCCAGAGCGCGTCCTCGAACATGCCGCCCGCGTCGCCCAGCCGCAGGTCGCCCCAGCGCGCGCCGCGCACGACGTGCGGCGCCTGGCTCATGGATTCCGTGCCCCCCGCCAGCACCACGTTCGCTTCGCCGAGCAGGATCTCTTGCGCGCCGCTGACGATGGCCTGGAAGCCAGAGCCGCAGAGGCGGTTGATGGTGAGCGCCGGGACCTCGATGGGGATGCCGGCGCGCAGCCCGATGTGGCGGGCGAGGTAGATCGCGTCCGCGGAGGTCTGGAGCGCGTTGCCGAAGATCACGTGGTCCACGGCATCGGCCGGCACGCCGGCGCTCTCGAGCGCGGCGCGGGCGGCGTGGACGCCCAGGTCCGTCGCGGTGAACCCCCTCAGGCTGCCGCCGAAGCTCCCGAACGGCGTGCGGCGGCCGGAGAGGAAGACGACATCGGTCTCGTGGCCCTGGGTCCCCATGGATCGCTCCCGGAGTCGTGGGTCGCCCGCGTCCTACACGGGCGCGGTGCTCAGGTTTCCCGGACCGCCTCGCAGATCCAATCCCCGACCTCGTCCGTGGTGAGGGAGCCGCCGAGGTCCGGCGTGGTCCGGCGCTCGGCGATGGAACGGCGCACCGCTGCCTCCACCCGCGCCGCCTCCCGCGCGTAGCCGAGATGGTCCAGCATCATCGCCGCGGTCAGAATGGCGGCCAGCGGATTGGCCCGCCCGGTGCCGGCGATGTCCGGCGCAGAGCCGTGGACCGGCTCGAACATCGCGTGGCGCCCCGGGTGCACGTTGGCCGACGGCGCGAGGCCGAGGCCGCCGGCGAGCGCGGCGGCGAGGTCGCTCAGGATGTCCCCGAAGAGGTTGGACGTGACGATCACATCGTAGCGCGCCGGGTGCAGCACGAGGTCGAGGGCGAGCGCGTCGATGTACATGGCGTGGTGCTCGATGTCCGGGTACTCGGCCGCGACCTCGGCGAAGACACGGCGCCACAGGTCGCCGACGTGCGGCATCGCGTTGGCCTTGTCGGCGAGCGTAACCTTGTGACGGCCGCTGGCGCGGGCGTGCTCGAACGCTGCGCGCACGATGCGCTCGACGCCCTTGCGGGTGTGGATGTCTTCCTCGATGGCGACCTCGTCCGGCGTCCCGCGCCTGAAGTTGCCACCCAGCCCCGCATACACGCCCTCGGTGTTCTCGCGGACGATCACGATGTCCACGTCCTCGGGCTCCACGTCCCGCAACGGCGAGAGCGATGCGTCGAAGAGGCGGACGGGCCGCAGGTTCACGTACAGGTCGAGGTGGAACCGCAGACCCAGCAGGATCGCGCGGATATGGCTGTTGTCCGGGACGCGCGGATCGCCCAGCGCGCCGAGGAAGATCGCGTCGTAGTTGGCCCGGAGATCCTCCATCTCCTCGGTGGTGATGGCGGATCCGGTGCGCAGATAGCGTTCGCTGCCGAGGTCCCACTCCACGAGTTCGAGCGGGAGCCGGGCCTCGGTGGCGAAGAGTCGGAGCAGCTTGACGGCCTGGCGCGTGACCTCCGTGCCGATGCCGTCACCGGGAATCACAGCGATGCGTGCCATGGCGGGAAAGATACGGCCCGGCGGCCGGCTGTCGCCAGGCCGTGGGACTCCCTCACGGCTCGACGACGAGGACGCCGCGCGCGCCGTGGGTGATGCACACGAACGGATACGTGCCCGGCGGCGCGCCGTCGAGCGACACGACCCACGTGGCGCCCGCCTTGACGAGTGGCGGGCCGCGGAGCTGGCGCGTCTCGGAGAGGAAGGCGCCGGCCTCGGGCGCGAGCGCCGGCGCGTCGAACGCGACGGCGTGCATGCCGTGGGCGACCGCGGTGAAGCCGACCACGTCGCCCGGACGTGCACGGACCGTGTCCGGCTCGAGCTCGGCGGCCGGCGCGGCGCCGCCGACGCGGACCTCGTGCACGCGCGCCCCCGGCGGGAGCTCGGCAACGACGGCGCCGAGCTCCAGGATGGGCGGGCGCTCGGGCACGGCCGCGCGATCACACGCGGCGAGTGCGCACACCGCCGCGAGCAAAACGAAAGGGCGCCTCAGTGGGAGGCGCCCCGTGGAGAGCATGTCGAAGGAGCTCACGCTCCACCGCGGCTGAGCGCGTAGACGTACGCCGCGACGGCGCGGATCTGCTCATCCGTGAGCTGCGCGCCCCCCATCGGCGGCATCGGCGAAGCGGCCTCCTTGGGCTGCGCCACGCCCGTCGTGATCACCTGGACGATGGCGTCGTACGAGCCATCGACGTTCAGCCACTGGTTGTCCGTGAGGTTCGGGCCCAGGCCGGACATCCCCTTCCCATCCGGGCCGTGGCAGGTGAAGCACAACCCGGTCGATGTGAAGATCTGCTTGCCCTGGGCGACCATCTCCTGCGTGACCCCCGGCGGCAGCTCCACGGAGGCAGCCGGCTCCTGCGCCTGCTGCGGGGCCTCGGCCTGCGGGGCCGCGGCGGGCTGCTGCTGCTGAGCATCCTGAGACTGGCACGCCACGGTGGCCAGGCCCGCGAAGGCCAGCACCGAGAGAGGCGTGATCCAGGCGGTCCTGCGCATTGGCGTCTCCTCCCGGAATCGAGAATGTGAGGGACGGGCCGCTCCGTCCCGTGCAGATGATCCTCTCGCCAATCGGTCCGCTCCGGTCTGTGGAGCGTGCCGAAGATAGGACCGGGCCGTGGCAGCGTCAAGCGGGAGCAGGAGGCCCCCCGAGAGCGGCCTGGACCTCGGCCGGCGCGCGCCGCAGCCACTCGTCGGCTTCCGGGCTGCCGATGGCGCGGAGCGCGCGGATCAGCGCCAGCCAGTTCGCGGCCTGCTCGGGCGCGAGCTCGACGGCGCGGCGGTACTGCCGGATCCCCTCTTCGGCGCGGCCGAGCTGGATGAAGAGGTGACCCAGCTCGCGCCGCACGTCCGCGTCTTCGGGTGCCAGCGCCGCGGCCTCGCGGAGGCGGTCGGCGGCGGCCTCGAGGCGGTTCTCGCGCCGGTGGATCCGGGCGAGGTAGAGCAGCGCGGTGACGTTCTCGGGATCGCGTTCGAGCACCGTGCGGAAACCCGCCTCCGCCTCCGCCAGCCNGCCGGNNCGGAAGTCCGCGACCGCCTCGTCCATGGCGTCGGCGGTGCCGTCGGCCAGGCGCCCGATGACGAGGAAGACGAGCACGAGCGCTGCCACGGCCACCGCCACGCCGACGAGGAGGCCGCGGCGCTGGCGCGCCGGCGGCGGGACGGGCGTGGCGGGCTCATCCAGCGCCCGTTGCGAGACGGCCTGGTGCGCGACCTCGCGTACGGGCTCCTCGCCCAGCGCGTGGACCTCGGCCCGCAGCCGGTCCACCACGGCCTGCGCGAGGTCGGCGTCCGCCGCGCGTGGCTGGCCGGCCTCCGCGCGTCGCGCCGCCCGCTCGAGCTCGGAAACGAGTCCGCCCAGCTCGATGGAGATGCGGTCGCGCTCCCGCAGCGCGCGGACGAGGCGGTCGGTCGGCAGTTCGGTGGGTGAGAGAGCGGTCAGCCGGAGCGCATCCGGCGCATCGCGGTCCGAGCGGAGCAGCAGCCGGAGCGTGCGCTCGACCGCCTGCCACACCGCCCGGACGGCATCGGCGAGCTGCTCCGGGGTGCGGTAATCCCTGAGCCGTCCGATCGCGTCCCCGGCCTCGTCCAGCGGCTCGAGGACGCGAGAAGGATCGATCATGGGTCAGCGTTCGATGCGCAGGAGCCCCGCACGCGCGCTGGCCCGGATGAACGCCTCCGGCTCGTCGCTGGGGATCCCGATCCCGGTCCGCGCACGCTCACGCTCCGCCTCGCGACGCATGAACTGTGCAATGGTCTCGCCAGGCAGGCCGCGCGCGTCCCGGAGCTGACGGACGATGTCCAGCCAGGTGCCGGTGTACACCTTGCCATCCGGCGTGCGGACGCGGTGCACCTCCGGCTCCGGTTCCGCCTCCGGCGGGCGCACGCGCTCGAACAGCTCGAGCTGCGACGGCTCCAGCGCCCCGTTCTCGATCTCGGCGAGCAGCTCATCGAGCGGGTCCGGCTCCACCTCGAGCTCCTCGAGCCGCGCCTCCCAGGGCACCAGCTCCGGGTCGCCCGGCTCGGTGCCATGGAGTGCGCGCTTCAGCTCGATGAGTCGCCAGAGGGCGACCGGGTCCCAGTGCTCCGAAGGCGGCACGCGCTCGAAGGCCTGGAGCGCTCCCTCCCAGTCGCCCCGGTCGTAAAGCAGATGGCCGAGGTAGATGCGCGCCTCGTGGTGCTCGGGATCGAGCTTGAGTGCGCGGCGCAGGTTGCGACGGGCGCCGGCGTCGTCGCCCAGGCGGTGCAGCGTATAGGCGAGGCCGGCGTAGGCCTCCGCACTATCGGGCCGGAGCGAGACGGCGTCCATGAAGACCTCGCGGGCCTGCTCGTAGAGCCGCTCGCGGTACAGGGCCCGGCCCATGGAGAGCATGAGCTCCAGGTCGTCGGCGCAGCCGGAGCGGCGCGCCCGATCGAACAGGGCGAGCGCCTCCTCGTGGCGTCCCAGCCGCAACAGGACCTCGCCGAGGCCGACCAGTGCGTCCTCGTGGTCCGGATCCAGGACGAGCGCCTTCTCGAACGCCTGCTTCGCCCACGCGAACTCCTCGCGGGCGAGCCGCGTGTAGCCCATGCCGACGTAGAGCTCGACGGAGTGCGGGTAGAGCCTGAGCCCCTCCTTGAGGGTCTCCAGCGCCGCGTCGTAATCCCCGTCGTTGAACAAATGATGGGCGCGCTCGTCGTACTCCTCCGCACTGAGGAACGGACTGGCCATGCTCAGCGCCTCCTGCCTGCGTCGAGGCCCAGAACCGGTGATTCGGGGGAGAGCGAGAATGCCCGGGAACGGCGCCCCCAATCTAATGGGTCCGACGACCCGCGACCACCCCCGTGGCGATGCGACGACCAGCCGCGGCGGGGCGCCCGCCCGCGGGTTGCCGCACCCATCGCCCGCCAGCATCTTCCGACCCGCGCGGAGACGGCGGCGCCGATCCGCGCGCTGGACCCTGGACCGCAACGGAGGCGTGTGTGCTGGGTTGGCTGCGGCGCTGGCGGCGGCGTGACGATGCCGGACGGAAACGGCTCCTCATCGCACTCGCCCGGGCGGAAGAGGCTCTGATCGAGACGCACGTCGAAAACGTCTTGGACGTCTTCGAAGCGGTCGGCGACCAGATCCCGCTCGACCGGCTCCTCGACATCTACCTGGATGCCATGGAGCCCCGGGAGCCCAGGGCGACGATCATCGCCCGACGGGTGCTCGCGCGGCTCGAGAGCGGCGACGATGCGCCGGGCACCCGTCCGGGGCGTCCGTCCCGCCGTCGCGAAGGCAAGAGCGTCTAGTCCCCTAACGCTCCAACACGTTGTCCGGCAGTCGCCAAGTCACCCGGCTGCCAGGTGTCACGCGGATCTCCGCGGACGTGTGCACGTCCTCGGACTCGCCGGGCAGCCGGGCCACGAAGCGCACCGGCCCCGCGGGCACCGGCTCCGAGATGAACAACGTGTTGGTGAACTCCGGCGGCGCCTGGCCGAGCGACCGCTCCCGCCCCCCTTGCTCGCGCATGAACACCCGGAACGTCGAGTAGGACCGGTTCTGGACGATGAGCCGGACCGGGGCCGCCTCTCTGCGGCCCGCGTCGGCGTCCGGTCGCGGGGTACCCTGGCCTTCCAGCACCGCGGCGCCCACGGCGACGACGGCGAGACAGAGGACCCGAACGACAGGCTGGTAGGACATGGTCGCTTCCCTCTTCCGGGGGAAGGGATCAGGCGGTACGGCCCTCTGGGGGAAAATAACGTGCCAGCGCGGCGCGTCACGCCCCGGCCGGCGACCCGGGCGCCGGGCTCAGGGCTGTGCCTCGGGCGGGTCTTCGACCTCGGAGAAGAGCCACGCCCAGTCCACGGGGAGGTCGTGCTTCAAACGTTCCCGCGGCGTGGGATAGCGCTCGAACGGCAAGCCATACTTCCGGCTGAGAAAAAAGTTCACCGCGTTCGCCACGTACCCCGACGCCGCATAGCCGTGCTCCCCGTGCTCGAGCATCATCACGGCGACGATCTCCGGGGCCTTGCCCACCGGGCCGCCCAGGCCGACGAACCAGGCGTGATCCGGGCCGTGCGGGTTCTGCGCCGTGCCGGTCTTGCCCATGAAGTCCCAGCCGGGTAGACGGCTGAGGTGCGCGGTGCCGCCCGGGCCGAGGACGCGGCGGAGTCCCTTGCGGAACGCGGCGATCCCCTCCGGCGGGATGCGGAGGTCGAGGCCGATGGGCGGCGGCGTCTCGAGCTGCGCGAGCCGCGGGACGGGTGCCCGGCCGTCGGGGCGCGCCACGGCGACGTAGAGCTGGGCCAGCCGGATCGGCGAGAGGGTGACCATCCCCTGGCCGATCGCCAGGGACATGATCTCGTTGTCGTACGGACGGTAACCGAACCGGCGCTGCCAGTCGTCGGTGCTGGTCGGGAAGGTCGAGGCGATCTCGCCGGGCAGGTCGATGCCCGTCGGGCCGCCGATGCCGATCCGGCTCCCCATCTCCAGGAAGCGCTTCAGCCCGATCCGGATGCCGACCTGGTAGAAGTAGACGTTGCAGGAATGCTTGATCGCGCCGATCAGGTTCTGTGAGCCGTGCCCCCGGCCGTACCAGCAGCGCGCGTAGCGCCGCTCGTAGCGCATGCCGCCGGTACACGGGATCGGCATCACGTCGTTCGGCTTCAGGACGCCGAGGTCCATGGCCACCGCCGCCGTGGCCAGCTTGAAGGTCGAGCCCGGCGGCTGCGCTGCGCCCGTGGCACGGTCCAGGAGCGGCTTGCCCGGGTCGTTGTTGAGCTGCTCCCAGATCTCCGGGTCGATGCCGCCCACGAACAGGTTGGGGTCGAAGGACGGCGTGCTGTAGAGGGCGAGCACCCCGCCGGTCTGCGGGTCCAGCGCGACGAACGCGCCCCGCATGCCCTTCGGGAAGATCTCCGCGACGTAGCGCTGGAGATCCAGGTCGAGGTACAGCGTGATGTCACGCCCCGGGATCGGAGGGAGCCCGCTCTCCTCCGGCAACCAGCGCAGGATGCGCCCCAGGGCGTCCACCTCCAGGTACCGGACACCCGGCTCGCCGCCCAGGACGCGTTCGTACGCCCGCTCGAGCCCGGCCTTCCCGATCCAGCGGCCCTGGCGATACCCGGCGAACTCGGGCAGCTCCAGCTCCGCGCTGCTGATCTCGGCCACGTAGCCGGCCAGGTGCGCCACCGCCTCGCCCGCCGGGTAATGGCGGCGCGGATACTGATGGATCAGCACACCGGGGAACAGGAAGCGGCGCTCCTGGAGCCGTGCCACGCCGCCGGGCGATGCGTTGGCCGTCACCTGCATCGGCAGGTGCGGCTCCCGGCGGTAGCGGGCGATGGCCAGGGCGATCTCCCGGTCCGTCAGGCCCAGGATGGGCCGCAGCCGCGCCAGTTGCGCCAGCATCGAGTCCATCGGCGCGGGCATGAGGAGCACCCGGTAGCCGACCGTGTTCTCCGCCACCACCTGCCCGTGCCGGTCGTAGATCGTGCCCCGCGGTGCCGGGACGACGATCGGCCGGACGCGGTTCTCCTTGGCGATGAGCGCGTACTCGTCCCGGGCCAGGATCTGGATCCGGGCGAGGGCGAAGGTCAGCGCCGCCGAGCCGACGACGAGCGCGACGCGCGACCACTGGCCCCGCCGCCGCCTCTCGACCTTGGGCAGTTCGATCCGCCCTCGACGCATCGTCCCTCAGTCGCGGAAGACCACGCCGCACGCGGGACACACGAGCTGGCGCCCGCGCGGGGTCAGCGCCACCGGCGCGGCGTGCCGCGGGCACCACGTCGCCCGGCCCGCGCGGAGCGCGGTGGAGACGCTGCGCTTCTCGGCCTGCCCGGCCCGCGGGACCTCGTAGCGCTGGCGCTGGGCGCAGCTCGCGCACTCCAGCCACAGCTCGCCCGCGCCGGAGTCCGAGGTGCTGACCCGGACGACCTCGGCGGTGCCGCCGCAGCCGACGGGACAGGGGACCGGCTGGCCGGCGTAGAAGAGGTGGAGCATCCCGTCCTGGTGGAGCGCCGGCGGGTGCCCCCGTTCGGGCGCGGGGTTCGCGGCGGCGGGTCGAGGCGAGCGTGACGAGTTCCCGGCGGTGGACGTCATGAGCACCTCCCGGGAGAGCGGGGAGCGCAATTGCCGGGCCGCGAGAGCAGATGTTTACGAGAACGAGGGCCCGGGCCGGGGCCGCGGGCGAGGGCGTGGGGGAGGAAACATCGAGCCGGCCGACGGCCCGCGCACGCGGGTGTCGGGCCGGCGCGAGAGGGCACGGCCGGGGTCAGGCGGCGGTTGCGTCCTCGTCGGAGCGCGGGACAGGCTTCCTGCCGTGGGGGATCACGGGCTGGCAGAACCGGAGGCCGAGGTCGCGGAGCTGTGCGGTTTCGGCCGGGGTGAGGTCGGGGTACCGCTGGGCGAGGTACTGGATCGTGTCATCCATCCACTCGCGCTGCTGTTCTTCGGTGGCTTCGAGCACGCCGCAGCGGTGGATATGGCTGAAGAGCTCGTCGCGAGCCCGTTCGAAGAGAGAGGTTTTCTGTGTGCGACGACTCAACCGGGTCCTCCTTGGGCAGAGGTGGAGGGGTGGTCCGTGTCCTGCAGGCGGGGCCTGCGTGTCGATGATACAAGAAAATGCAATTTAATCCACCTGGAGGTCCGATGCCAGGGGCGCCGGCGCTCGGTGCGGTGAGGTTGCAAGTTTATCGCCAGCTCTTCACCGCGGTGGCGGAAGAGATGGGGGCAGCGCTGCGGCGGGCGTCGCTCTCGCCGAACATCCGGGAGCGGCGGGACTACTCGTGCGCGGTGTTCGATGGTGAAGGCCGGGTGGTCGCGATGGGGGACCACATGCCGGTGCACCTCGGCGCGATGCCGTCGAGCGTGGAGTCTGCGCTGGAGTTGGAGCCGGGCCCCGGCGATGTGGTGGTGTCGAACGACCCGTTCCGGGGCGGGACGCATCTGCCGGACATCACGGTGGTGAAGCCGGTGTATGTGGGGGGTGCCGGGACGGGCTCCAGCGGGGGGCGGGCGCGGCCGCTGGCGTACCTGGCGGCGCGGGCGCACCACGCGGACGTGGGCGGGATGGCGCCCGGCTCGATGCCGCTGGCTCGGGAGGTGTTCCAGGAGGGGCTGCGGATCCCGCCGGTGCGGCTGATGGTGGCGGGAGAGAGGCAGGAGGACGTCTGGCGGCTGCTGTTGGCGAACGTGCGGACGCCGGAGGAGCGGGAGGGTGACCTCGCAGCGCAGGTGGCGGCGCTGGTGGTGGGGGAGCGGCGGCTGGCGGAGCTGGTGGAGCGGCGGGGTGCTGCGGAGGTGGTGGCGGCGATGGCCGAGCTGCGGCGGTACGGCGAGCGGCTGGTGCGGGCCGGTCTCGCGCGGATTCCGGACGGCGCGTACGAGGCGGAGGAGTGGCTGGAGGACGACGGGCTGGGGGGCGGGCCGTTCCCGATCCGGGTGCGGATCGTGGTGCGGGGGGATGAAGCGGAGGTGGACTTCACGGGGACGGCGCCGCAGGCGGAGGGTGGGGTGAACGCGGTGAGGGCGATCACCGTCTCGTGCGTCCGGTACGTGCTGCGGTGCGTGCTGGAGGCGCTGCTGGGGGAGACGCTGCCCGCGGGCGGCGGCGATCTGGACGCGGTGCGGATCGTGACGCCGGAGGGGAGCCTGGTCGCCGCGACGCCGCCGGCCGGTGTGGCGGCGGGCAACGTGGAGACGTCGCAGCGGATCGCGGACGTTCTCCTGCTGGCGCTGGCCGAGGCGCTGCCCGAGCTGATCCCGGCGCAGTCGCAGGGGACGATGAACAACCTCACCATCGGGGGACGCGACCCTCGCACGGGCGCCGGCTATGCGTACTACGAGACGGTGGGCGGCGGAATGGGCGCCGGCCCGGCCGGGGACGGGCTCTCGGGCGTGCACGTGCACCTGACGAACTCGCTGAACACGCCCGTGGAAGCGTTGGAGCACGCGTACCCGTTCCGGGTGCGACGCTACGAGATCCGGCGCGGGAGCGGCGGCAGCGGTCTGCACCGGGGCGGCGACGGCCTGAGGCGAGACATCGAGCTGCTCGGGGACGCGACCGTCAGTCTGCTCACGGAGCGGCGGGCCCGCCGGCCGGCGGGGCTGGCGGGCGGTGAGCCCGGCGCCCCTGGCGAGAACCGGCTGTTGCGGGCGAGCGAGGAGCGGCCGCTCCCGGCCAAGGTCACGTTCCTCGCCCGGGCGGGCGACGTCATCAGCGTGCGGACGCCCGGCGGCGGCGGTTGGGGCCGGGCGCCGCAGGCCGCGACCTAGGCGCCGGGCTCGCCGCGGCGCAGCCGGATCGTGCCGTTGACGGTGCTGAGCCGGAGCCGGCGGCCGCCGTCGCCGATGGTGCCCTGGAAGCGCCTGGGGCTGAAGCGTCCCGATACGGTGACCGGGAACTCCGTGCTGATCCGGCCGTTCACGGTGGCGGCCTCCAGCTCGGCGCTGAGCCCCTCCGGCAACTCGACGGTGATGCTGCCGTTGACCGTGTTGAACTCGAGGGCGCCGGTCCAGTCGGCGCGGCCGAGGACGGCGTCGATGGAGCCGTTGACCGTCGAAGCGCGGGCGAGCCCGGTGGTGGAGACGCTGATGGATCCGTTGACGGTGGTCAGCGCGGCGTCGCTCGCCAGGTCGCGCGCTTCGATCTTGCCGTTGACGGTGGCGGCGACGAGGCGTACGCCCTCCGGGACGCGCACGACGAACTCGACCACGACGCCGGTGTCCCTGACCCTGCCGTTCCCGCCCCCGGGCCGGCACTCGTTGGGTCGCGCCGCGTCGCGGCTCGGGTAGACGGCGCAGATGGTGACGCCGTCGCCGTGGGGGACGACCTCGATGGTCACGCGCTCGGGGTCGCTGCCGCGCCCGCGTTTGACGGCCGTGACCTCGACGGCATCCCCGGTCGCCCGTTCCGCCCGGATGTCCCCGTTGATCCCCCTCACCTCGATGGCCTTCCCACGATCGATGCGGCCGCGCCAGTGGAAGTCGGGCTGCGGTGTCGCGATGCGCTGCAGCGCGTCGGGCTCCCCGGCGCCTCGCTGCACGCGGAGCTCGCCAGCGAACTGGAGAGGGGCGATGAGCAGGGCCACGAGCGCGCCGGTCGTCACCTGAGGCATCATGGTCGTCTCTTCCGTTGGGGGTCCTGACGCAGCGACGCGTGGTCGGTTGCCGCCGATCGCCCGCTGCCGACGGGCGCGCGCGGCCGACGCAGGCGGATCTCGCCGTTGAACGACTCGAGCTCGACGCGCGCGCGGCCGGAGCCGATCACGAAGTCGTAGCGCCCGCCCGCGCCGGCGCGGTGGAGCCGGATGGGGAAGTCCGAGTGGAACTCGCCCGCGTGAGTCGCGACGCTGATGGTGGCGTCGGCGGTCTCGGGTATGGCAATGGAGATGTCGCCGTTGTGTGTGGCGAGCCGGTAGCGGCCGTCCTCGAGGATGCTGCCCGTGTACGAGATGTCGCCGTTGACGGTGGCGGCGCCCACGCTCCGCGCATCGATGCGGGCGAGGTCGATGTCGCCCTCCACGTTCTCGACGGCGATGTCGCCGGAGGCGTCGCGCACGGCGATGTCGCCGGTCGCGGCGCGGATCTCGACGCGGCCACGGGCGTTCTCGACGCGGATGTCTCCCTGCACGGACCGGAGACGCACGCGTCCCGCGACGTCGCGCACGAGGATCTCGCCGCGGACGGTCTCGATGGTGACGTCGGCGTTCGCGCCCAGGACGGTCGCATCGGTGGCCGGGCCGCGGATGTGGACGGCCATCCACGCCGGGACGTGGACGCGGAGATCCACGGACCGGCGGCCGGAGCCATGGCCGTGCTCCGGGCGCACGCGGAGGACGGAGCCGGACGAGCGAACGTCGACGTCGGACCGGGATGCGACGACGCGCACCTCGTCCCGGCTCCACGCGCGGACCACGACCTCGCCCTCGATGTTCGTCACCTCGAGGCGGGTGCCGCTGCGGACGGCGATGGTCGTGTCCGTCGGCTGGAGGATGCCCAGGGCAATGGCCACGGCGCCGAAGAGCGAGGAGAGCATCGGCTCCGATCCCTTCACGTCGCGGCGCTGGCGAGCGTGACGACGTTGCGCAGCAGGTCCACCTTACGCTGGATGCTGTTCACCAGGTGCCCGTTGAGGTAGCTGTTGGCCGGGTCCGCCTCCAGCGCGCGTCGGGCCTCGTCGATGGCCGCGTCGATGATGCGGAGGTTCTCCTCGACCACGCGGATGGTGGCGGAGTCGAGCTGGTCACGGTGCAGCTCCAGCGCGCGTTCGAGCTCGGCGACGGCAGCGTCGTAGTCGCTCCACGTCGAGCCGACGAAACTCGTCTCGACCACGGGCGCGTCCGGAGAAACGGGCCCTGCCGCGGCGCGAGGGCCTGCCGGCTGCCGCAGCATCCAGGCGGCGCCGCCGGACAGGAAGATGAGGGCGAGGGCGGCGGCGACGAGCTGGCGAGCGGTGAAGGAGAAGCGGCGCGGAGCCCGCTGCGCGCGTGTGGGCAGCTCGAGCACGCGCGGCTCATCGGCAGCGCCGGCCGCAGCGATGCGCGCTTCGATGCCGGGCCAGAGGTCGCGCGTGGGCGGCCGGTCTTCCAGCGAGGCGAGCCGCTGCACCACGCGCCGCAGATCCGCGAGCACGGCGGCGCAGTGCGCGCAGGAGGCGAGGTGCTCCTCGAGCGCGGCGCGCTCGGCGGGTGGGAGCTCATCGTCCAGGTACTCGGAAAGCCGGTCGGTCCACGGGTCGTGCATGGCGCCAACCTCAGCGGTCGAGGAACGCGCGCAGGGCCATGCGCGCGCGGTGCAACTGGGACTTGGACGTGCCGACGCTGATGCCGAGCATGCCGGCGATCTCCTCGTGCTTGTAGCCCTCGATGTCGTGCAGGACCAGGACCTGGCGTGCGCCGCTGGGCAGCCGCTCGATGGCGGTCTCGACGTCCATGCGCAGCTCGGTCGAAGGCGGCCTCGTCGGCACGGCGGCGACGGTTTCATCGGCTTCGATGAACCGTCCGCGGTGCGTCGCGAGCGAGATCCTGCGGCCGAGCAGCACGTTGATGGCCAGGCGGTGCAGCCAGGTGCCGAAGGCGGCGTCGCCCCGGAAGCTGGCGATCCTCGTCCAGGCCCGGACGAAGACCTCCTGGGTGGCGTCGTCGGCGTCCTCGGGCCCGATCATCCGCCGGGCGAGGCTGTGGATGCGGGCGACGTGCCGGGCGTAGATCCGTTCGAAGGCGCGCGTGTCGCCTCGCGCGGCGGCGGCCGCGTCGGCCCGATCCAGACTGGCTGACGCCGCGTTCCGGTCGCTGCTCCCGGTGATCACCTGGTACGCCCGGTCCACCTGAGTCCATCCCCCTGAGGGCCACGGGATTGGATAGGGTCTGGGGGGCCAGGGTTGCAATGGGTGCGGGCCTGGGGGGCCACGTGCGCGGGTCGGTGTGTCCGGCGCGGGTGGAGGGAGCACCGTCCGGTCGCCGTCTGGGCCGCCCGCGACGCGGCGGGCCGGGCGCGCTCGTGCGGAGCCGAGGTCGCGGGTTCGCGCAGGGGCGGTGCGCGGGTGGGGTGTGGTGGCGGCGCCGGTGTGATCGCGGCGCTCGGGTGTGCTGGCAGCGCGCGGGTGTGGTGGCAGCGTGGATGTGGTGGCGGCGCGCCCGGCCCGCGGGCGGACCCGGGTGCGGAGCGGGCGTGTAGGACAGACCGGCGCGGCGGTGCCGGGGAGCGCCCCGCGCCGTTTCCCCCATCCTCCCGGAACCGAGGTGGACGCGTGCGCGGTTGTCTGAGAGGGGTCCGCGCGCCGGTGCTCGCGGGCGCCGCGCTGCTGGCGGGGCCGGCCGCGGCGGCCGGGCAGGGCGCGGGCGGGGGCGGCGGGGTGGAGAGGTCGTGGCCGTGGGGTGCGCAGGCCGTCGCGGTGGTGACCCACGCCTCTCCGGCGTTTGCCGGCGAGGCGCGGACGGAGGCGGTGCTGACGCAGCCGGCGCTGACCGCGGCGCTGCGCGCGTGGGGCGGCCGGCTGGAGCTGAAAGGGATGGCCAACCTCGAGGGGCTCACCATTGCCGGCGGCGAGCTGAGCCCGGGCGTCTGGGGCGAGGGCTTCGTGGACAAGCGCCATCCCCACACGCTGCTGCACGAGGTCGTGGGCACGCTCCGGCTCGCCCGCGGCCGGGCCGCCGCCTCCCTCACGGTGGGCAAGGGGTTCGCGCCGTACGGGACGGACGACCCGATGTCGCGGCCGTTCGTCAAGTTCCCCGTCAACCACCACCTCGCCCAGATCCCGGAGCGCGCGGTGGTGATCGGCGCGGTGCGGTACGGCCCTGCTGCGCTCGAGGTCGGCGTGTTCAACGGCGATGAGCCCGAGGGGCCGCGCGACATGCCTGCGGTGGACCGGGTCGGGGATTCGTGGGCCGCGCGCGCGACGCTCTGGCCCGGCGCCGGACTCGAGGTCTCGGCGAGCCACGCGTGGCTGAACTCGCCCGAGCACGTGGGAGGCGCCGGGCTGGACCGGAGGATGTGGAGCGCGGCGGCGGGCGTGCGCCTGGACGGGGGCGCGGGCCACGGCCGCATGGGCCGCTACGGCGTCGCACGGCCACCCATCGCCCACGCGTCGGGGCACGGCGGCCACTGACCACCCGCGGCGCAAGCCGCACAGCGAGGGGGCCACGTCATGAGCAGGAACCGGTGGCTCGCGGCAGCGCTTGCGCTGTTGCTGGCGTTCGGCTGCACGGGCGAACGCGTGACCGATCCGGGGGCCGGAGGCGACGCCCCCGGGAACGAGGACCCCGGCGGGGGCGACCCCGGCGGACGCAACGAGCCCGTCTCGCTGCGCGTCCTGGGCCATGGGCCGGTGCCGGAGCGCTACACCGCGGAGGTCGCGGTGCGCGACGGCTGGGCGTACACGACGACGTGGGGCCGGCGCACTGCGGTGGGCAACGCGGTGAAGATCTGGGATGTCTCCGGCCGCACGCCCGTGCTGGTGGACTCGCTGATCATTGACGGCGCGACGACGACGGGCGATGTCCAGATCTCGGACGATGGCGCGCTGCTGGTGGTCGCGACGGAGTACGTACCGGGCTCCATCGTCGTGTTCGACCGGAGCGATCCGGCGCGGCCGCGACGGCTCTCGCGCTTCCAGGCGGCGAGCACGCGGAACGGCGTGCACACCGTGAAGCTGGGCCGGGTGGACGGCCGCCTCTACGCGTTCCTCGCGGTGAACCCGGACCCTCCGCAACTCGTCGTGGTGGACCTGACCGAGCCGGCGGCTCCGGAGGAGGTGCTGGTGCGGCCCATGGGCAATCCGTTCGTGCACGACGTGTTCGTGCGCGATGGGCTGCTGTTCACGGCGGTGTGGCACGACGGGGTGACGATCTGGGGGATCGGCCCGCCGTACGGCGGGTCGCCCTCCGACCCGGTGCTGCTCGGGAACGTCAAGACGGTGGGCGGGTCGGTGCACAACATCTGGTTGTACCACGACGGCTCCTCCCGGCGCTATGCGTTCGTGGGCGAGGAGAGGCCGGGCACGCTGGGGCAATCGTCCGCGGGAGACATCCACGTGGTGGACCTCTCGGATCTGGCGGCGCCGGTCGAGGTGGCGTTCTTCCGCCTGCCCTCGGCAGGGACGCACAACTTCGTGATGGACGAGCCGCGCGGGGTGCTGTACGCGGCGTACTACAACGGGGGCGTGGTGGCGTTGGACGTTCGGGGCGACCTGGGCGCCTGCACGGCGGCGGAGCGGTCGGAGGACGGCCGCTGCGACTTGGCGCGGATGGGACGGCTGATCGGCCGGGGACTGCACGACATCGGCCAGCCGGTGTATGTATGGGGTGTCCAGCTCGCCGGCGACGCTCTGTACGCGTCCGACATGCTGAGCGGGTTGTTCAAGCTGGATGTCTCGGCGCTGCGGCGCTGAGGATGGGGACCGAGGAGGCGACGCGAATGGGAAAGGTACGGATGCGGCCGCGGGCGGCGCGTCAAGCCGGTCGCGCCATGCACCGCGCCGAGCAGGACGAGCCGAAGAGCGGGCTGGTGGAGTGGATCAAGTCGATCGCCATCGCGTTCGGCTTGTTCCTGCTGATCCGGACGTTCCTGGTGCAGACGTTCACGATCACGTCCGGCTCCATGGAGAACACGCTCCTCGTGGGCGACTTCCTGATGCTGAGCAAGGCGGCGTACGGCGCGCAGATCCCGGGGACGAAGCTGCGGTTGCCGGGCTACACGCGTCTCGAGCGAGGCGACGTGATCGTTTTCCGCGGTCCACACGAGCCGAACCTGGACCTGGTGAAGCGGGTGGTCGGGCTGCCGGGGGACACGCTGCAGATGCGGGACGGCGTGCTGTACGTGAACGGGGAGCCGCAGGTCGAGCCGTACGCGGAGGGCTCTGGGCGAGGCGGGGACGTGACGCACCCGTGGATGGAGTGGCAGAAGGAGTATCTCGCGCCCGGCGTGGATCGCGCGACGTACCGGCCGACGCTGTGGAACTGGGGTCCGCTGGTGGTGCCGCCCGGCCGCTATTTCGTGCTGGGCGACCGGCGGGACGACAGCCTGGACTCCCGGCACTGGGGCTTCGTGGACGGCGACAAGATCAAGGGCGAGGCGCTGTTCATCTACTACTCGTACGACCGGACGGCGCCGCACGCGTTCCCGTGGATCCGGGACGTGCGCTGGGAGCGCATCGGCCGGCCGATCCGATGAGACGCGGGTGGGTTGACGCGCGCGCGGCGCGGGTGTAGGATAACGGAGTCGACGCCGCCGGGGCCCGCCCGGGCGGCGTTTTTCGTTTCAAGGCGCGGCGCCGCGCGCGACGGCGTGCGGCGCCGATCGTCTTCCCCCGCGGTGGCGAGGCGGCGCGCCATGCCACCGCGATTCTTGTCTCGAAGCAGTACGGGATTCGACCATGCCGGAGTGGGAGCGTCCGCCGCGACCACCCGGCGAGCCTCCCCCTCCGGTGCCGGTTCCACGGCTCCGCACGCGCGAGGGCGGGCGGGACGGGGTCCGGTCACTTCGACCCACCGCAACGAGGAGGAGGTCATGCCCACCGCCGCGACTCCGCAGGTCACGGACTTCACACGCGACGTGCTCGGCCGCTACGTGTGCAACGGGCTGGACGAAGCGCTGCGCAGCACGAGGGATCGGCCGGATGCACGGCCGTTCGACGTGATCGTGCTGGGCGGCGGGACGTTCGGCCTCGCACTGGCGCAGGAGCTCTTCTTCCGGGATGCCGAGCACAGACACCGGATCCTCGTCCTCGAGGCCGGGCCGATGTTGCTCCCGGAACACGTACAGAACCTCTCGCTGCTGGGTCTGGAGATCCCCGGCGCCACGAGCATCGCCGAGCTGCGTGCCCGCGGGCTGGACGGCGCGCCGCGCGGCGAGGTGTGGGGCCTGCCCTGGCACTCGAACGTGGAGTTCCCCGGCCTCGCCTACTGCGTGGGAGGCCGGTCTCTGTTCTGGGACGGCTGGTCCCCCGAGCCGCTGCCCGCCGAACTGCCCGAGGACCGCTGGCCGCCGGAGGTCGTCGACGACTTGACGCGCCAGGGCGGCGACCTGCGGCGCGCTGCCGAGCTGATCGGCGCGACGCGCACCACTGCACCCGTCTTGGGCCCGCTGCACCACGCGCTCCGGCAGCGGCTGTACGAGGCGATCGGAGCCGGGCAGGTCACGGGAGCGGTTCCGCTCTCCGAGCTGCCGCTCGCGTTCGAGGACGCGCCCGCCACGGACCTGGACGTGTCGAAGCTCGACGCGCCGCTCGCGGTGCAGACGCACCCGGCCGGGACGGGCTTCCCCACGCTCCACAAGTTCAGCGTCGTGCCACTCGCGATCCGCGCGCTCCGCGCCGCGCAACTGGAGTCCGGCGGCGATGACGCCAAGAAGCGGCTCATGCTGGTGCCCCGGTGCCACGTGACGCAGCTCGTCACGGCCAACGGCCGCGTGGTCGGGGTGCGGACCAACCAGGGTGACGTCCCCGTGCCGCCGGACGGCGTCGTGGTGCTCGCGCTGGGCACGATCGAGAACACGCGGCTCGCGCTGCTCTCGTTCGAGGGCACGCCGGCACACGAGCGGATCGGCCGCAACCTGATGGCGCACCTGCGGTCGAACCTCACCGTGCGCATCCCACGCGAGGCGTTGCCCGAGGCGCTGCCCGACCAGCTCCAGACCTCGGCGCTGATCGTGAGGGGCAGGCACGTGCACGACGACGGCCGCGTGGGCCACTTCCAGCTCCAGATCACCGCCGCGGGTCTCCGGCCCAACGGGCGCGACGCCGAGCCGGAGCTGTTCACCAGGATCCCGGACCTGGACCTCGTCGATCGGTTCCGCTCGGCGGATGACTCGCACGTCGTCATCACGATCCGCGGCATCGGCGAGATGGAGCCGGACAACCCGGAGAGCCGGATCACGCTGGATGCGGAGCGGGACGAATACGGCGTCCGCCGCGCGTTCGTCCGGTTCGCCGATCCGCGGCAGCCGGACGGCAGCGCCCGCGACCTGGCGCTCTGGCACGCCATGGACCGCGCTGCGGACGACGTGGCCCGGGTGCTGGCCGGCGACCACGACTACGAGGTCCTCTTCGATGGGCGCGCGCTGCCCGTGCCGGCAGGCCACCCGCCGTCCGAGGTGCTGCCGTTCGAGCGCCGGCGCGACCCGATCGGCAGCACGCATCACGAGGCGGGCACGCTGCGGATGGGCACGGACCCCGCCACCTCGGTCACGGACCCGGACGGCTGCTTCCACGACATCGCCAACGTCTACGTCGTCGGGCCAGCGGTCTTCCCGACCATTGGAGCGGCGAACCCGATCGTGACGGGTCTCGCGCTGACGCGGCGGCTCGCACGGCACCTCGTGCCTGAAGCCGTGCCGTACATGCCGGGCGGCGGCTTCCGTCCGCTGTTCGACGGCAGCGACACGACGGACTGGACCGTGGTCGGAGCCGGTCGGCTCCTGGTCGTGGACGGCGCGCTGGAGACGGTGCCGGGCGATGACCTCGGCCTGCTCTGGTGCCGCGTGCCGACGCCGCCCGATTTCGTGCTGCGCTTCGAGTGGAGGCGCTTCCGCGAGGAGGACCGCTCCGGTGTGTTCCTGCGCTTCCCGGATCCGGAGAGCCTCGGCTACGAGAACCCGGCCTACGTGCCGATGGACTTCGGCTTCGAGGTCTGCATCGACGAGATCGGCGCACCCGACGGCTCCATCGTGCGGCGCACGGGCGCGATCAACGGCGAGCCGAAGCAGGAGCGTACGCCGGTCGCGGCGCGGCCGCCGGGCTTGTGGAACGAGTTCGAGATCCGCGTCGAAGGGCAGGAGTACACGGTGCTCCTGAACGGCGAGCGGGTGACGCGGTTCGTGAACAGCGACCCGGCGCGCGGCCTCCCCACGACGCCGGAGAAGCCCACGTTCATCGGCTTCGCGGTCCATCCGGGCAGCCGGCTGGCGTTCCGCAACATCCGCATCCGTGCCGTCGAGCCGGCCGCGGTGCCGGAGCGGGTGCTCGCCAACGTGGGCGAGGGAGCGGAGGAGGGCGCTGGTGTGGCGCGTGGCGAGCGGTGGCGCTCTGCGAGGACGAGAACGCGGAGGAAGGGCGAGTAGCTCCGCTGTGAGGTGGCTCCGCGGCCCCGCCACCGCGGAGCCGCCTCCCTTCCCCTCCCGTGCCGATCCGGAGGCGCCGGCCATCGCGCCCATCGGAGGGCGTCGACCAGCGCACGCCGCATCTCCCGGATCGCTTCCCGGGTCAACCGACGCGGAGGAGCTCCCTGAGTTGTTCGGGCGAGAGTTCGTCGGCCCGGCGGGCGCCGAGGCGGCCGCGGGCGCGGAACGCAGACGGGTCGTTCGCGCGGGGCTGCGCCGGCGCACCGGCATAGTCGTATCCCTCGAGCGAAACGCGCGGAAGCTTGTAGCCGAGCGTGCGCTCGATGGCATGTACAGCCCCGACCTCGGCCGCGGTCATGAACGTGATCGCGGTCCCGCTCGCGCCCGCACGCCCCGTGCGGCCGATGCGATGCACGTAATCCTCGGGGTTGCGCGGGACGTCGTAGTTGATGACGTGGCTGATGCCCTCGATGTCCAGGCCTCGCTGCGCCACGTCCGTCGCCACCAGGACGGGGACCCGACCATCGGTGAAGGCCTCGAGCGCGCGCTGGCGCTCCTTCATGTCGCGGTCGCCGTGCAGCACCGCGCAGGCGATCCCCGCCGCGCGCAGGCGCGAGCGGAGGAGCTCGGCGCCCGCCTTGGTCGCGGTGAAGACGAGGACCTGGTCCATGCCCTCCCGCGAGAGCAGCTCCAGCAGCAACGCCGGCTTGCGCTCCGGGCGCACGGGGTAGACCGCCTGTTCGACCCGGTCCGCGACCGTTGTCCGCGGCGTCACCGACACCCACTCGGGATCGCGGAGGATGCGCAGCGCGAGCGCATGCACGCCGTGCGGCATCGTCGCCGAAAACAGCAGGGTCTGGCGCTCCGGCGGGCACGCCTCCAACACCTGCTCGATCTGCGGGCGGAACCCCATGTCGAGCATGCGGTCGGCCTCATCCAGGATCAGCGTCTCCACGCTGCCGAGGTCGACGTTCCCACGCTCGAGATGATCGAGGAGGCGCCCCGGCGTCGCGACGAGCACATCGAAGCCGGCGCGCAGGTCGCGGGTCTGCGGGCGCATCGGCACCCCGCCGTAGATGACCCCGACCCAGAGCTCGGTGTAGCGCGCGAGTGCGCGCGCATCGTCGGCGACCTGCTGCGCGAGCTCTCGCGTGGGGCACAGCACCAGCGTGTGGAGCCCCTCCTTGTCCACCTGCCGTTCGAGCGCCGGCAGGAGGAACGCTGCCGTCTTTCCGGTCCCGGTCTGAGCAATGCCGACGACGTCGCGACCCTCGCGGGCGGGTGGAATGGCGAGCTGCTGGATGGGCGTGGGTTCCTGCCAGCCGAGATCCGCGATGGCGCGGAGCAGCGGCGGGCTGGAAACGAGTTCGTCGAAACGCATTCGTTGCACCGTCCTTCCGTACGGCCGCGGCGGACTCTCCGCCGGGGCGACAAACGAGAGGGGCCGCGCAGGCCTCCGGAGCGGCGCCCAGCGCACGCGCGCCGGGCCGAGCCGTCCGATCGGCGAGCCGGCCCCCTCGAGTGTCGATGAACAATCTAACGGAACGGCCGTGCAACGGCAAGCGGCACGCGTGAAGCGATCGGGTGCCGCGCGACGCACGGCGAACTCCCCTCGATCAGCCGGAAGCACTGCCGAGGCGGCGTCCCTCGCGCTCGCGGGTGTCGGCGAGTCGCTCGACGAAGTCCAGTCGCTCCTCGATGAGATCGAGCCGGTGGCTCATGCGTTCGAGCAGGCGGGTCGTCGCGTGCAGCTCCACCTCGGACACCGCCGCGTGCGCCCGGGCGCCGGCGTCGAGCCGCGTCTGACGTTCACGGATGATGACCTCGAGCAGCGCACCGACTTGCTTGCTCACCGGCCGCAGGATGAGCACGGCTGCCGCGCAGACGAAGAAGGTGATGGGGATGAGCACTTCCATCGTGGCCTCCGCGGAGTGGCACCGCCGTGGGACGCGCCGCCCTACGAGCGGCGCGCCCGGCGGGTTTCGTTTCACCGGAGACGCTCGGCAAGGGCGCGCAGCGAGTCCAGCGGCAGATCGGCGACGAGTAGGACGAGGAAGCCGTTCCGCTGGACAGAGACCCGGGCGGGTCCGGATGCGTCGCCCTCCGGGTGGGCGAGCAGCGGCAGCCCGACCGCCGCTCCAGGGGTCGTGGCCTGCTGGATCAGCACGAGCGTGGTGCCCGGCGCGACCGCTTGGCGGGTCCGCACGACGGGCAGGCCGCCGCCGTCCGCGATCTCGATGGACTCGGTCTCCAGCCCCTCGACGAGAAACAGGCGGCCGCCCAGTCGGCGCTCCGCCTCGGCACGATCGACGGCGGACCACCGCACTGCATCCGGAGCGGGCGCCACCGCGTCGCTCCGTACCGCGTCCGTGCCCGCCACCTTCGCCTGGGCCGCCGCTGCGCCGCCGCTGTCCCCGGCTCGCAGCGCGGCCACGGCGCGGGCCTGCGGCGGGGCCCCGCGTGGTCGCTCGTCCTCTGCGGCCGCGCCGCCTTGCGTCACACTCGGTGCCGTGGTCGCGCCCGCCGCAAGACGCGCACGCCTCGCCTCCTCCGTCGCGCTGGGATCGCGTGCCGGTTCGACCTGGCCCGTGAGCGATGGTTTGCCCGTCGCCGCTGTCGGCGGGGTCGGGTTCCCGGCGGTCGCCGCCTCGCCCGACGACGTGGAGACCGGCACGGACGACGGCACGGCGTCGTCGGCGTCCGCACTCTCGAGCACCTCGTGCCGGAGCGCCGCGTACTCGGGCGCCCGCACCATCTCATGGGCCCACCAGCCGCCAGCCAGGGCGAGGACAACGCTGGCGGCCCAGGCGAGCGGGAGAGTCCAGGGACGCCGCGGGCGGGGTGTCGTCGCCGCGCTACCCGCGTCGCCGCGCGCGCGGCCGAGCACGACGTCGAACGGCGGGACCTCCACGCCGACAGGCGCCGCGTGGTCGAGGATCGCGCGCGCACGGTCGCGGATACGGCGCTCCTCCTCGAGCCGGGCTCGGCATTCGCCGCAGGCGGCGACGTGGGCCTCGAGAGCGGCGGAGGCGCCGGGCCGGACCGTCTCCAGCTCGCCGTCGAGGTACGCGTGCAGAGTGCCGTCATCCACGTGCGACATGCCTCTCCTCCAACGTGGCGTACGCTTCCACGAGCCGGCGCCGCGCACGGGCCAGGGTCGTGCCGATGGCGCCCAGGGCGAGGCCGGTCTGCTCCGCGATCTCGGCGTAGCTGAGCCCGGCGTCCCAGAGCAGCAGGACTTCGCGGTCCCGCTCGGAGAGTGCGGCGAGGGAGCGGCGGACGGCCTCCACGCGCTCCCTGTGCTCGAGCGCGTCATCGGGCGCAGGGGCGACGGCGGGTCCGGCCGAGCGCTCGGTGCGGAGCAGCGCGAGGTGTTTGCGCCGACGCACGACGGAGCGCGCCTCGTCCCTGGCGAGGTTGGCCGCGACGGTGAACAGCCAGGCGCGCGGGTTGTCGGGCTGTTGGTGGAGGGCGCGGACGAACGCCTCCTGCGCGAGGTCCTGCGCGCGCTCCGCGTCCCACACCTTGCGGTGGAGGAAGCGGACCAGGTCGCGGTAGGTCGCGCGGTACACTTCGGCCCAGTCGATGCTCACGGGCACACGGTCCGCCCGGCGCGCGGGACGCCGCCGACGAGCGGCTGTTGGTCGAGGTGCGTGGTGCATGCATCCGCCGCGGCCGCACGGCGGACCGGGACACGGCCGGGCACAGGGGCCGCGGAGCCCGTCGGCGCGGTCCTGCACCCGACCTGGCCCATCCGTACACCGCGGGCCAGGAGGGTTCCTCGGGCGGAGCGGCCGCGCACCCGTCGCAGCCCGGCAACCGTCCCGGCCTCGAGCTCCCGTGGGTAGCGCGTGGAGCGGCGTCCGGTGGCCGATTCGCGCGTGGTCGAGCGGAACCGATCGGCCGGTCCGGGCGTACGGAACAAGCCGACGGGCCGCCCGCCGTGCCCGATCCATCACGGCAGAGGCCGTGGACCCCGAGACAGTGACGACGATCGCGACGTCGCGGAGACGGGACTTCCCTCCGGCGTCATCGTGTGCGAGGCGGAGCCCGGGCAACCGTCCCGGCTCGTCGTGGCGCGGGCCCTGCACAGCGGGCGGACGGCCCGGCCGCATGTGCGTCCGCATCGGCCCCGGATGCGCGCCTCGCTGGCGCGAGCGTTGCAAGCGCCGGTCGTTTCGCTGCGCAGCTCCCGGTCGTCCAGGAACAGAGAGAACCCAGCCTACACTGCTTTGCGGCGCAGTGGATGCAGACAGCCCCCACCGGCGAGTCCACCGCATGAGGCTGCGTTCGAGAGCCCCTGGGAAAACCCGTCAGGCCGGGGCGTCAATGGATCGCCCGACGATGTGAACGATCGTTGCTCCACGTGCGCATGAACCCTCCGTGGTCGTTCCGCCTTGCCCAATGACGGCGGACACGGCCGATCTTGCACACGGAGCCCGGGACCTCAGCGCGGGCGCGACGGAGCTGCGCGCCATGAGCGGCCCGGCACGACGAGCGCGCCGCGCGCGGAGGGCGGGCGCGGGACTTGCTTGCGAGCGGCGGAGGCATGGCAACACGAGAGGAGAAAGCGACACGGCAGGGACCACCGGAGCAGGCTGCGATGAGGGACGGGGCGCTGGGCGTGCTCGAGCTCCTGCCGAACGGAACCGGGTTCATCCGGCGGCGGGAAGCGAACTACAGGCCGCGCCCCGATGACGTGTTCGTGGGCCGCAACATCGTCCAGAAGTTCGGCCTGCGGACGGGGGACGAGCTCGCGGGCACGGTCGGCCGCGCACCGGGTCGAGGGAAAGGGCCGCCGCTCACGACGCTGCTGAGCGTCAATGGGAGGCCGCCGGAGGAGGCGATCCGCCGGCCGGAATTCACTCGCCTGAGCGCGGTCCATCCGCGCGAGCAGCTCGTGCTGGAGTGTGATCTGCGCCGGCGTGGCCAGCCCGATTACACCAACCGGATCATCGACCTCTTCTGCCCGTTCGGCAAGGGACAGCGTGCGCTGATCGTGGCGCCCGCGAAGGCGGGCAAGACGATGGTGCTCCAAGCGGTGGCCGAAGGGATCGCGCGCAACTATCCCGAGTTCACGCTGCTCATCCTGCTGGTGGACGAACGGCCGGAAGAAGTCACGGAGATGGAAGCGTGTGGCTTCGGCGAGGTCGTGGCGTCGAGCTTCGACAAGCCGGCCGAGCACCACGTGGAGGCGGCGGAACTCACGCTGGAGCGCGCGAGGCGGCGCGTGGAGATGGGCGAGGACGTGGTGCTGATCCTCGACTCGATCACGCGGCTCGCGCGGGCGTACAACGCCGTCGAGCAGGGGAGCGGCCGCACGCTCTCGGGTGGGCTGGACGCCCAGTCGCTGGAGAAGCCAAAGCGGTTCCTCGGCAGTGCACGCGCGATCGACGCCTCGCAGGGCGGCGGCTCGCTGACGATCATCGCCACCGCGCTGGTGGATACGGGCTCGCGGATGGACCAGGTCATCTTCGAGGAGTTCAAGGGCACGGGGAACAGCGAGCTCGTGTTGAGCCGGGAGCTGGCGGAGCGGCGGATCTTCCCGGCGATTGACCTCATGGCGAGCGCCACGCGGCGCGAGGAACTGCTGCTCTCGCCGGAAGCGCTGGAAGTGTCCCACGCGTTGCGGCGCCAGTTCGCGCGGTGCACGCCGGCCGATGCGATGAATCAGGTGCTGGCGCTCATGAAGCAGACCAGGAACAACGCGGAGCTGATCGCGAAGTTGGCGGAGACGCTACGGTGAAACCATCGGATCGGACGCTGCGTAGGGCGGGCGTGCGGGGAACGGCGGCCTTCTGAGCGCAGCCGACCGGTGCGACCGGAGGGCAGCCACCGAGTCCGGAGACCGACATGCAGCGCGATTCCGTGACGTCGCCCGGCGTCCTGATCCGGGACGTCCTGATCTTCCAGTTGAAGCTCTTGCTGGATGCATTCAAGGACGTGGTCCTGTTCAAGGTCGCGATCATCGCGGCCGCAGTCGACCTGGTCCTGCTGCAGCGAGAGCCGGCGAAGCGGTTCTACACGGTGCTGCGTCTCAGTGAACGGTTCGACCTCTGGCTCAACCTGAACGGCGCGGCGCAGAGGGCGGATCAGAGCGACGACGGCTTGTTCGGCGCCAGTCTCGCCGGGAGCGACTCGCTGCTGGGCAAACTCGAGGAGCTGATCCGGTCGAAGGTGGAGACGGCCGCGGCATCGGCGCGGCGCTGAGTCGGCGGGCGTTGGTGCGGCGCGAACGTGCCGTGCCATCGCCGTGGTCGGGAGAGGGGCGAGGGGTCCCGGTCAGGACCCCTCGCCGCGCTTTCTGTTCCGTTTGCGGCGCCGCGGGACCGGCAGGGCGGGTCCGCGCCGGCGCGTGCAGCGGCGCGGGCGACACCGGCGCGACGTGGCGGTGTACCACCTGGCGGGACCACGGCCGGAGTTCTTGCGACGACCCAGGGGGCGGGTAATTTCGTGCCGGCGAGGATGAAGACCAGGATCGCGTCGCTGCTGGCGAGCGGGACCGAGATCGTGTGCGCGCTGGGGTTGCTGGACCGGCTCGTCGCGATCTCGCACGAGTGCGACTACCCGCCGGAGGCGCTGGACCGGCCGCGGGTGAGCCGGCCCCGGTTCGATCCATCCGGGCTGACGAGCGGTGAGATCGACCGTGCGGTGCGCCGGGCGCTGGCGGAGCACGGCAGCGTGTATGAGGTGGACGCGGATGCACTGGCGCGTGTCGAGCCGGACCTGGTGCTCACGCAGGCGGTGTGCGAAGTGTGCGCGGTGCCGGCGCCGGGCGTCCGGGAGCTGGTCGAGCGGCTCGGGCTCGAGGCGGAGGTGCTCTCGCTGGACGCGCACGATATCGAGGGCATCCTGGATGCGATCCTCGCCGTGGGCCGCGCGGCAGGCGTGGAGGCCCGTGCCGCTGCGCTGGTGGACGGGCTGCGCTCCCGGCTGTCCGCCGTCGAGCGAGCGGTCGCGGGAGCGGGGCGGCCCCGGGTGCTGGCGTTGGAGTGGCTGGACCCGCCGTTCGCGCCGGGGCACTGGGTGCCCGAGATGGTCCAGCGCGCGGGCGGCGTGAACCTGCTCGGGGAGGCCGGCCAGCGCTCCCGCGAAGTGGCCTGGGAGGACGTGGCGGGAATGGACCCGGATGTACTGATCATCATGCCGTGCGGCATGGGGCTCGAAGACGCGCGCGCCGACGCCGACCGGCACGCGCGCCGGCTCGTCGAGGCGGCGCCGCGTGCGATCGCGGAGGGGCGCGCCTACGTGGTGGACGGCTCCGCGTATTTCAACCGCTCCGGCCCGCGCGTGGCCGATGGGCTGGAGATCCTGGCCGGGTTGCTGCACCCGGACCGGCTGCCGGCGCCGGACGGATCGGCCGCGGCGGTGTGGCGGCCTGCGACAGCATGAGCGAGGTGAGGAACGAGCGATGACGCCAGTCGTGCAGTGGCTCCTGCTGCTGAACATCGGAGTGCACATCCTGCTGGGCTACAACCCGCTCCTGCGCATCGACCTGGCGTTCATCCCGGCGCTGGTGGTATCCCGGCCGTGGACGCTGATCACCTACATGTTCGTCCACGGCTCGTTCTGGCACCTGCTGATGAACATGCTGGGGCTGTTCTTCTTCGGCCCCCGTGTGGAGGCGCGCCTCGGCAGCCGCGCGTTCCTCGGGCTCTACCTCGTCAGCGGGCTGGGCGGTGCGCTGTTCTCCCTGTTCACGCCGTACGCGGCCGTGATCGGCGCGTCGGGCGCGGTGTTCGGCGTCATGCTGGCGTTCGCGATGTTCTGGCCCCACGAGCCGATCCTACTGTGGGCCGTCGTGCCCGTTCCCGCGCGCCTGCTGGTGATCGTCATGGCCGTTCTCTCGCTGTACTCCGGGCTCAGCGGCGCCGGCGCCGGGGTCGCGCACTTCGCCCACCTCGGCGGCTTCGCTGGCGGCTTCTTCTACGTGCGGCTGCTCCGCAGGCGGGAATGGCAGCGGATCGAACGCGCCGGCAGGCCGACGATGGTGGAGCGCTACGCGGCCGAGCTGCGCATCGACACCTCCCGCTGGGAGGCGATCCGGCGTGAGGAGCTGCACGAGATCAACCGTGCAGAGGTCGACCGGATCATGGAGAAGCTGCGGACCCAGGGGGCCGCGAGCCTGACGCCCGACGAGCGGGCGTTCATGGACCGCATGGCGGCGCGCTGACGGTTCACGGCGTCACGCGGGCGAGCGCGGCGTCGGCGCTGATCCGCCCGTGAGATCCCCTGGATGTCCATACGCCGGTGCCCTGTGTGAGCACCGGCCGTACAGACGCGTTCCGCTCCGCTGTGGTTGAAACGACCCTGGGTGTGGTTGGATCGAGGCGCTCTGCCAGCGAGGCGCCGCTGATGGATGCAGGATCGGCGCCAGAAACGCGCTTCGGCCGCACGGATTCCACCAGTGGATGGGCCGACCGGGCGACTGGGACGGAGCCGGGTGGGGCCGTCGCGGCCGCAGCGGCGCCCGCTCGTGGCTCGTTCCGCCAGTTTGTCGCCGCGCATGACCTCTGTGCCGCGAGCGCCCGTTGTTCGACGGCCGCCGTTGCGCCGAACGGGACCGGGCGACCGGGAGTTCGCCGGCCGCGGCGTCTGCGGCGGCGTGCGCGGGACGCGTTGCCGGCGTCGGTCGCCGCGCCCAGCGCCTCGACTCCCTTGACGGCATCGCCCCGGGCGGCGTAGCTTCGTCCCTGACACACGCGCGCGGCCGGGCGGTGACGCGCGCGTTTTTCGTTGACGGGACGGGCGTTCTCGCCCGAGGACGACGGTCTCCGGCCGCGGGTCACGGCGCGTGCCGGTGTGGCAGTCCATCGGCGTTCGCGACCCGCATCCGGCCCCCCGAATGCGCCGGACGATGCGGATCAGGGTGACGCAGAGCGGCGGGCGAGAGGGCGCGGAGGAGCGCGAGCTCGTCTCGCTGGACACGGATCGGCTGCACGCCCAGGCGGCGGGCCGGGTGCGCGGCCGGCTGGCGGCCGAGGGGTTCTTCTCGTTGCCGGCGCACCCGACGGGCGGCGCGGGTGGGCCGCGGTACCGGATCGTCGTCGAAGAGGGGGGCGACCGTCACACGGTCACGTTCGAGGACGACGGCTCCCCGGCCGCCGCGTCGCTCAAAGCGCTGGTGGAGGCGCTGGCCGAGGAGGCCGGCGCGCAGGCGAGGACTCTGGACCACGCGGGGTGACCATGGCCGAGCACCGCAGGGTTGCGTGGATCGCCGCACCGTTCGCTGTTGCTGCGTTCCTCGCGGCCACGGGCGCCGCGGCGCAGCAGGCGCGGGACCAGGTTGAGCATCGCGGTGAAGCTGCGCACGCGCCGCAGGCTACGGCGAAGGCGCGGCAAACGGCCCTGCCGCCCGGCGCCGCGGATGCCCGGCAGCGGCTGGCGAACTCGCCCCGGCACGGGGAGTGGGTGATGGTGGCGACGGGGCCGGCGGACAGCGTGCGTGCGTGGGTGGTGTACCCGGAGCGGCCCGACCGCGCACCCGTCGTGGTGGTCGTGCACGAGATCTACGGCCTGACGGACTGGATCCGGGCGGTGGCGGACCAGCTCGCGGCGGACGGGTTCATCGCCATCGCGCCGGACCTCTTGACCATGAAGAACGTGCCGGCCGATCCCGCCACCGGCGAGCCGGACAGGGATGCGGCCACGGCGGCGATCCGCACGCTGGACCCGGCCGACGTGCACCGGCAGCTCCGGGCGGTGGCGGAGTACGGCATGGGGCTTCCTGCGGCGACGCGCAGCTACGGCGTCGTCGGATTCTGCTGGGGCGGCGCGGTGGCGTTCGCCCACGCGGTGCGCGTGCCGGAGCTCGGCGCGGCGGTGGTGTACTACGGGGCCTCGCCTGCGCCCGAAGAGCTGGGCACCGTCCGTGCGCCGGTGTTGGGGCTATACGGGGGAGACGACGCGCGGGTGAACGTGACGGTGCCGCCGGCGGACTCGGCGATGAAGGCCCTCGGCAAGACGTTCGAGTACCAGATCTACGACGGCGCCGGCCACGGCTTCCTGCGGCAACAGGACGGGAAAGACGGCGCGAACCTGGCTGCGGCGCGCGCGGCGTGGCCGCGGACGGTGGAGTGGTTCCGGCGGTATCTGATGGGCGAAGCGCGGGTCGGGGGGTGACGCGACCTCGCCATCCGGATCAGTTCCAGCCCATACGTCTGCGCAACGTCGTGATGTGCGCAACGCGGTGGCGGCCGTGCCACACGGGCCGCTGGGACAGCGCAGGTCCTCCATGGGACTCCCGTAGGTTTGGGGCGTGTTCGGCCTCCTCGCCCGAAGAACGCGCGGAAAACGTGACCTCTGACGACGGCCGAGGGTGCCCCCGGCGTAGAGGTCCGACCGCACGGCGTCGTTTCGGCCCCGCCGCGCCGGACTGCTCGGGACGGCGGAGCGTCGGCCGGCGGCCCACTCCGGCGCGTTCCGCGCCTTGACATCGCCGCGCGCGGCCGCATTCTTTCGCGACAGCGCGGCGGCGCGGAGCCGCGCGAGTCGCAGCAGTCAGATCCACGGGAGACGAGGGGACGATGACGATCGCGGGTACGCTGGTGGCAGGCGCGCGGGGTGCGACGGCGCTGCGTCGCGCCACGGCGGAGGTCGTGCTGGTGACGGCGGGCGCTGCGCTGGTGGCGCTGGGCGCCCGGCTGTCGGTGCCGTTGCCGTTCTCGCAGGTGCCGATCACCGGTCAGACGTTCGCCGTCCTGCTGGTCGGCGCGGCGCTGGGCAGTGGGCGCGGTGTGGCGAGCATGCTGACCTACCTCGCCGCCGCAGTCGCCGGGCTGCCGATCTTCTCGGGAGGCGGTTGCTGCCTGCCGTGGCTGCTGGGTCCGACCGGCGGCTACCTCATGGCCTTCCCGTTCTCTGCCTGGCTGGTGGGCCGGCTCGCGGAGCGCGGCTGGGACCGGCGCTTCGACACCGCTGCACTGGCGATGCTCGCGGGGACCGCCGTGATCTACGCGTTCGGCGTGACCTGGCTCGCCGCCTTCGTGGGCTGGGAGCGGGCGCTGCTCGCGGGGTTCCTGCCGTTCCTCGTGGGCGACGCGGTGAAGCTCCTGCTCGCGGCGGCGCTCCTGCCCGTGGCGTGGAAGATCATCGCCGCGGTGCGCGGGGTCGAGCCCGGAGCGTGACGACGACGGCGCACGAGCCGGGCCCCGGCGCGTCCGGCCCGGCTCGCGGCGGCACCGCATCTCAGGACGACGGCGGCCTCGAACGCGGTGCGACGCCGTGTCTCGAGACCACGGCCCCGAACGCGGTGGGGCGTCGTGGTCCTCCCGTTCCCGCCCCGAAGTCTACGGCCCGCCGCTGGACGCCGAGACGCGCTGCGCCCACTGACACGGGCCGCTGGACCTCAGCGCCATCCGCTTGCCCTGCTGCGGGAAGTCCTACGCCGGTCACGACCGCCACACCGAACACGAGAGGCACTCGCCCGAACGGTGGCCGCGTGAGCGGCTCGATACGCCCGCGGTGCTCTGCGGCGCGTGCGGCCACGTGCTGACCATCCGGGAGTGCGTCGACAGCGGGCATCGCTGCCCCGCGTGCGGCGGCGGGTTCAGCCCGGGGTGCGACCTGCATCACCCGCTCCCCGTCGAAGTGTGAGGTTACCCTCTCGCCCCGCTTTGCTTCGCCCTACCCGGTGCGGCAAACTTCCATGATCGCAGACCGTGCGGGCGTTACGTGTGGAACTTCGCGGGGCCCGGCGCGGCAAACTTCCACGGCGCAGGGCCGCGCCGCCGATGCGTTGGAACTTCGCCGCGTCCAGTGCGGCAAACTTCCATGGCTAAGAGCCGTGCTGCGGCGAGTATGGCGGTTTGCCGCCTCCGCGCAAGGAAAGCGAGACGCGCTGCGCGGCCCCACCGGCGCCTGGCGCTCCCCGTCGCCAGGGCGGGTGGCGCGGGCCAGCCCCATCGTGACGAAGCAGGGCCGGGGCGCCGAGCCGCTGCGGGCTCGGCTCCGCGACTGCCCTTCGGTTCTGGATACGATGGACGGCGGGGCCGGCGTGCGAGATCGCCGGCCCCGCCTCTCGGTCGTGCGGAATGTCTCAGCGTGAGCCGCCGCCGTCGCTGCTGGCCTCCGTCGTCGCCGCCTCCACGTCTTCCGGACCGATGAGCCAGTACGTGAACCACTGACGCAGGCGAGCGAGACGGTCCACGAGCAGCCACGGCTCGCCGGTGCGCGAGAGGTCGTGGTTCGAGCGCGGGTAGCGGATGAACTCGACGGGCACGCCGTTCTTCTTGAGGGCCACGAACCACTGCTCCGCTTCGCCCATCGGCGTGCGGTGATCCTCCTCGGACTGCACGATCAGCGTGGGTGTCTTGACCCGGTGCGCGTAGCGGATCGGCGAGAGCGTGTCGTAGTTCGCGGGGTTGTCCCACGGCTTGCCGTAGAACTCGAACTCGGTGAGCCCCTGGGCATCCGAAGTGCCGTACCAGGACCACCAGTTGCTGATCATCCGGTCCGTCTGCGCGGCCTTGAAGCGGTCAGTCTTGGTGGTGATCCACGCGGTCATGAAGCCGCCGTACGATCCGCCGGTCACGCCCATGCGGGTCGAGTCCACATCGGGCCGCCGGGCGACGATGTCCACCGCCTTCATGATGTCCAGGTAGTCTTCCCCGCCCCACTTGCCCCGCGTGCTGTAGGTGAAGTCGGCACCGTAGCCGCTGGAGCCCCGCGGGTTGGTGAAGAGCACCCACATGCCGGCGGCCGCCAGGTTCTGGAACTCGTCGAACCAGCCCTCGCCGTAGGCGGAGTGCGGGCCGCCGTGGATGTAGAGGACGAGCGGGTACTTCTTCCCCGGCTCGTAGCCGTACGGCTTCATGAGCCACGCCTCGATCTCGAAGCCCCCGACGGACTCGTAGGTGAACCGCTCGGCGTCCGACCACGCGATCTCGGCGTTGAGCGCGTCGTTGAAGCCGGTGAGGCGGCGCTCGTTCTTGCCGTCGATGTCCGCGATGTAGAGCTCGGTCGGCTTGTCGATCTCGGTCGAGATGTAGGCGACGCGGCGGTAGCGCTCGTCGTAGGAGAAGCCGCTCATACGGCGCCGGCCGCCGAGGACTTCCGTGATGCGGCCGTTCCGCGGGTCCACGTGGAACAGCGCGGTGCGCCCGCCGATCTGGGCCTCCATGACGATGCGGCCGTTGGGCATCCACTCGAACGAGCCGGGTTCGTACGGCCAGTCGCCCAGGATGTTGCGCGGCTCGCCGCCGTTCACGTCGATGACGTAGATGCGGCGCTGCCCTGTACGCACGCCGAGGTTGGAAACGAAGGCGAGCTGCTTGCCGTCCGGCGACCAGGCGAGGTTGGTCTCGGTGCCCATGAGCCGTGCGACGCGCCGCGGCTCGCCGCCGGTGATCGGGATGATGAAGATGTCGTGGTCGTTGCGGGGCGCCTCGTCGCGCACGGGGTCGTACGGCAGCAGCGCGAGCGAGTCCCGCTCCGCCTGGACGACCGAGTCCGGCCGGAGCTCCACGTCCGCGACGAAGGCGACCCACTTGCCATCCGGCGAGACGACGGCGCCGCGCCCACCGCCGCCGAACCCGAAGCCACCGGCGACGCCATGCGAGTACGGCGTGTTGGTGATCATCTTGCGGGCCGTGTCGCCGAGGGTCTGCACCCAGATCTGCGTCGGCCGCCACTTCCGCCGCTCGCGCGGGTTCGGCGTGAAGCCGGGGCCGTTCCGCTTGTAGGGGAGGTCCACGATGTGGCGCCCGTCGAAGCGGCGCGGGTCGAGCGGCCTCGTGATCGCGCCGTACGGCGGCCGGGCCATGGGCTGCATACGCGCGTAGGGATCGCGCGAGCGCTCGGACGACGCGGTGTCGGCGGACTCGCCCTCGTCGTCATCCGCCGGCGCGGTGTAGACGACGAAGCTCTTGTCGCGGGGGAGCGAGCCGGCCGGGTACCCCTTCACCTGGATCGCCTCGCCCGAGGGCCGGTCCATGCGGATCGCCCAGGTCGTGCCTTCCCCGCCCTCGCGCCGCGAGGTGAAGAACAGGTACTTGCCGTCCGGCGACCAGCGCGGGTTGGTGCTCTCGACGTTGGGCGACGTGAAGCGCTCGGGCTCGCCCCCGTCTGCGGGTACGACCCAGACCTCGGTGTGCCTGCGGTTCTTCTCCTCTTGCACCGTGGTGACGGTGAAGGCGACGAGGCGGCCGTCGGGCGAGAGCGCGGGCGAGCCGACGGTGACGACGCGGTACCAGTCCGCGGGCGTGAACGCGCGCTTGGCATTCTTCTGCGCTACGGCCTCGGTGCTGCCGGCGGCCGCCGGGCGCGCCCGCTGCCCGGCCACGGGGGCCGTCGTGGCGGCGGTCCAGGTGGCGAGCACCAGAGCCGCGGCGACGAACGTACGTCGCATGGCGGATACTCCCGAAGGGTTGATGGCGCTGTGGGTTGGCGGTGCGAGGATAGGGCGGGAGGCGGGCCGGGGCAAGGGCAGAGCGGGGGCGAGGTCCGAAGGCGCGCCGAAGCGCCGGCCGGGCGGCGGGGCACGCGCGCATTCTGGCAACACTCGGATGCGACGGCCGACGGAGGCGCAACCGATGAGATCCAGGGCGTGCTGGGGGACCAGGGATGCCGCCGTACTGGGCGCCGCGCTCCTGTCGGGCGGCGCGGCGCGGGCCCACGGGAGTTCGAGGACGTGGTCGGGCTCGCATGGGCGCCCGACGGCGCGCTGTGGCTGGCCGATGCGGGGAACGGGCGCTACGCGCGGCCGGGTCCCGACGGCGGGTTGGAGACGGTGCGGCGGCCCGTCCCGATGTACGACCTTCCGTGGTTGGGTGGATGGGACGAGCAGGGGAGCTTCTACGACGAGGCCGCGGTGGCGACCGATGCTCACGTGCGGTCGGTGCTCCCGAGGGTGGCGTCGCCGGGCGTGCCCGTGGACACCCTCATCCTGCCCGCAGCCAAGCTGCCCGTGCCGCGCCTCGGCCAGATCAGCTTTCCGCTCCCCTTCGCGCCTCGGCAGATCTTCGCCTTCGACCGGTCCGGGCAGGATCTGGGTCGCCCTCGCTCCGAGTACCGGCTCGCTGCGTTGGACCTGAAGGGCGACACGGTCATGGTGGTCGAGCGCCCGCGGCAGGCGGCCGCTCGCCGTCGTGCGGTTGCCGGCCGCGGCGGCGGGCCGGTCGGCCGTGCGGGGCACGCGGATCGCGTACGCGGCGGAAGGCCCCGGCGGCGAGCCGATCGTCCTGCTGGGCGAGGTGGTGACCGGCGCGCAGACGTAGTCCTGCGGCATCCGGAGGGTGTCTCGCGCGTCCCGTTCCTGCCGCGGCCGATCCGCCTCGGACGACGCGCCCGTCCCCTTGCCACCTCCCGCAACACCGGCTCCAGGTAGCGCCACACCGTCCGCGCGACGATCGCCTGCCCTTCCGCCGTCGGGTGGATGCCGTCCGCCTGGTTCAGCTCCGGCACGCCGGCGACGCCCTCGAGCAGGAACGGGATCAACACGGCATCGTACTCGCGGGCGAGGTCCGGGAACACGGCGCGGAAGGCGGACGTGTAGTCCTCGCCCAGGTTCGGCGGCGCCTCCATGCCCGCGATGATGATTCGCGCATCCGGGTACGCGGCGCGGGTGCGCTCGATGATCTGCCGCAGGTTCTCCTTCATGCGCTCCGGGTCCTGGCCGCGCAGGCCGTCGTTGGCGCCGGACTCGAGCACGAGCACGGCGATGGGCTGGCGGAGCAGCCAGTCGATGCGGCGGAGCGCGCCGGCGGACGTCTCGCCGCTGACGCCGGCGTTGACGACGCGGAACGGCAACCCGGCGGATTCGATCTTCGCCTGGATGAGCGCGGGGTACGCCTCGTCGGCATCCAGGCCGTAGCCGGCGGTGAGCGAGGTGCCGAGGAACAAGACGACGCCGCGCTCGGTTTCAGTGGGCGCCGCCGTGGCCGCGGTCGAGGCGTCGGACGGGGACCCGGCCGAGGCGGTGTCCACGCGGACGTCGCTCTGCGCCCCGCGGGTCGGCTCGCTCCGGCCCGCGGGCCCGGGCGCGTCGCTACAGGCAACCAGCAGCGCGGTCAGCGCGAGGATCGTTCGCAGGGTCATGCGCATCGTCGCGGAGAACCTCGAACAGGTGTACGAGAGCGCGGGGCGCCGCCTCGTCGTTCTCAGGGACATCGGCTTCACCATCGAGCCGGACGAGTTCGTCGCCATCGTGGGGCCGTCCGGCAGCGGGAAGACGACGCTGCTCGGCCTGCTCGCCGGGCTGGACCGGCCGTCGTCCGGCAGGGTGCTGCTGGACGGGCGGGACCTGAGCGCGATGAGCGAGGACGAGCGCGCGGCGTTCCGTGCCGCCAATGTAGGCTTCGTCTTCCAGACGTTCCAGCTCATCCCGACGCTGACGGCGCTGGAGAACGTGCTGGTGCCGCTGGAGCTGAAGGGGAACGGCCGGCGCGCGGACATGGACCGGGCGCGTGCGCTGCTCGAGCGCGTGGGCCTCGGCGAGCGGCTGGACCACTACCCCGCGCAGCTCTCGGGCGGCGAGCAGCAGCGTGTTGCGCTGGCGCGGGCGTTCGCGAACGAGCCGGCCGTGCTGTTCGCGGACGAGCCGACCGGCAACCTGGACGCGGAGAACGGCGCGGCGGTCGCGGACCTGCTCGTGGAGCTGAACCGGGAGCGGCGCACCACGCTGGTGTTGGTCACGCACGATCCCAAACTCGCGGCCCGTGCGGGGCGCGTGATCCGGCTGGAGGGTGGGCGGATCGTTTCGGACACCGGCGGTGCGGGCGGTGCCGCGCCGCGCGCGACCGCGGAGGCCGCGCCGGCGGGCCGGAGCGCAGGCGGCGCCGTGGCGCCCGCGAACCGAGGCGCTGCACGGGGGGACGGCACGCCGGGAGACGCATCGGTCGCCAGCGGGACGCGGCCGAGCGATGCGGCCTCCGGGCCGGAGGGTGGGGCGGCGTGAGCGCCCGCTTCGCGTGGCGGATGGCGCGCCGCGAGCTGCGCGCCCATCGCCGACGGCTCGTGGTGTACATGGCCGCGGTCGCGACGGGCGTGGCGGCGCTGGTGGCGGTGAACTCGTTCCGGAGCGGTGTCACGCGTGCGGTTTCGCGGGACGCGCGGGCGATCCTGGGCGCTGATCTCGAGTTGCGGAGCCGTGAGGGCTTCACCGCGCCGATCCGGGCGCTGATCGACTCGCTCGAGGCGGCTGGCCACGAGACGGCGCGGGTGATCCGGTTCGGCTCGATGGTCTACACCACGGCGAACCGGACCGCGCCGCGGCTGCTGGAGGTGAACGCCCTGGAGGGCGGCTACCCGTTCTACGGAACGGTCACGACGGAACCGCCTGACGCATGGCGGACGTTCCGCGAAGGCCGGCGGGCGGTGGTGGACCCGGCCGTGCTGGTGTACCTGGGCGCGGCGGTCGGCGACACGCTACGCATCGGCGACGCGGCGTTCGAGATCGCCGGCGTGCTGACCGAGTACCCGGGCGAGCTGGGCGTGCGGGTCGCGGTCGGGCCGCGCGTCTTCATCCCGCGGGCGTACGTCGAGGAGACGAACCTTCTGCGCTTCGGCAGTCTCGCTTCGCACCGCGCCTACTTCCGCATCGAGGACACGGAAGCGGTGGGCCGGCTGGTCGACGCGTATGAGGCGTTGTTCGACGCCGAGCGCACACGCGTCGAGACCGTGGCCGAGGTGGAGGAGGAGCTGGGCGAGACGCTGGGGAGCCTGGCGCGCTTCCTGGGGCTCGTCGCGCTGGCCGCGCTGCTGCTCGGGTGCGTCGGCGTCGCGAGCGCCGTTCACGTGTTCGTGACGGAGCGGACGGAAACCATCGCGCTGCTGCGCTGCCTGGGTGCGCGGTCGCGGACGGTGTTCGCGGTCTACCTGATCGAGGCGGCAGCGCTCGGCGTGGGCGGCGCGGCGATCGGCGCCGCGGCGGGCACGGCCATCCAGTTCCTGCTGCCGGCGCTGCTGGCGCCGTTCGTCCCGGTGGATGTCGAGCCGCGCGTGGACCTCGCGGCGGTCGCCGGGGGGCTGGCGCTGGGTGCGCTTGTCGCGCTCGCGTTCGCGCTGCTGCCGCTCGTGCGCATCCGTGAGGTGACGCCGCTTCGGGCGTTGCGGCGCGAACTCGAAGGACGTGCGCGGCGGCTCGATCCGGTTCGTGCCACGGTGCTGGTCCTGCTCGCTACGGGCGTCACCGCGGTGAGCATCGCACAGGCGCCGGACGTGTGGACGGGGCTGGGCTTCGCGGCTGGCGTTGCGGGGACGACGACGCTGCTCGGCGCAACGGCGTGGCTGCTCATGCGCGGCGCACGGCGCTGGCTGCCGCGGCGCGCGGGCTACCCAGTGCGACAGGGCATCGCGAACCTGTTCCGGCCGCACAACCAGACCCTGGCGGCGACGCTCGGCATCGGGTTCGGCGTGTTCCTGCTGGCGACGCTGCGCGTGGTGCAGGTCACCGTGCTGGGCCAGCTCGCGGTGGACGCCGGGCCGCACCGGCCGAACCTGGCGCTGTTCGACATCCAGGACGACCAGGTGACGGAACTGAACGCGCTGCTGGCCGAGCGCGGCGTGCGGGTCCTGGCGGCGGAAGCGATCGTGCCGGCGCGGATCCGCGCGGTGAACGGGCGGCCGGTCGCGGAGATCCTGGCGGACACCGCCGGCAGGCGGCCGCCGCGCTGGGNGCTGAACCGTGAGTACCGGAACACTTACCGGGACACGCTGGTCGAGACCGAACGGCTGACGGCGGGGCGGTGGTGGGACGAGACGCCGCGGGTGCCCGGCGTCGCGCGCATCTCGCTGGACGAGGACATCGCCCGGGAGCTGCGCATCGGCGTCGGCGACCGGATCACGTGGGACGTACAGGGCGTGCCCGTCGAATCCGAGGTCGCCTCGCTGAGGCGGATCAACTGGGCGCGGCTCGCGACCAACTTCTTCGTGGTGTTCGAGCCCGGGTCGCTGGACGATGCGCCGAAGACCCACGTCGTTCTCGCGCGCCTCGACGACCCTGCCGAGCGCGCGGCGCTCCAGCGCGAGGTCGTCGAGCGGTTCGGCAACATCTCGGTCCTGGACCTGGTGCGCGTGCAGGAGACGGTGGACGGGGTGCTCTCGCGCGCGGCGCTGGCGGTGCGGTTCATGGCCCTGTTCAGCATCGGCGCGGGGCTGATCGTGCTGGTGGGGTCGGTGGCGACGACGCGTTACCAGCGTCTGCGGGAGAGCGCGCTGCTCCGCACGTTGGGCGCACGCGCGCGCGAGATCCGCCGCATCCTCGCCGTCGAGTACCTCGCGATCGGCACGGTGGCGGCGCTGTCCGGCAGCGCGCTGGCCGCCGCGGCGGGGTGGGCGCTCGCGCGCTTCGTGTTCGAGATGCCGTACCGGGTCCCGTGGGGCTCGCTGGCGGCCGCCTGGCTGCTCGCCTCGGCGCTGACCGTGGCGGTCGGGCTCGCGAGCAGCCGGAGCGTGGTGCGCCGGTCGCCGCTGGCCACGCTCCGTGAACTGGCGGAGTGACTCCGCTGCGCTAGCCGGCGGCCGACGGATCGCGGCGCGCCGGCAGCGCTGCGCATGACCAGGGACTGACGCGCCGTGGGGCTCCGAGACCTCGCAGCCCCACGGGTCACCCGGCGGAGGGCATTACTTCTCGATGGGCAGGCGGACGGAGTTGCCCCACTCGGTCCAGGAGCCGTCGTAGTTGCGCACCTTCTCGAAG
>Ga0065724_100366_pt1 | contig 79321 bp, 84 predicted proteins | sample TheenrcSG05JP960_FD_59111 | JGI IMG/M metagenome (GOLD analysis project Ga0065724, IMG submission 59111) | Thermophilic enriched microbial communities from mini bioreactor at UC Davis - Sample SG0.5JP960 | ecosystem: Engineered > Solid waste > Grass > Composting > Bioreactor | place: USA... | reverse complement strand
TGGCCCTCCTATCACCACCACCTCCTCCCCTCCTATCCTCACCCCATTGACCTCCACCACCGTGTCCTGGGGATGAAACTCCCTGCTGGCCAGCTTGAAAGGCTTGCTGATCGGCACCAGGCTCTCCACCCCACTCATGCCCCCTAGCACTCCTGCTATCCGATGCACGTCCACCCCCTGCCCTATCACCCCTATCACCGTCCTCTCCATCCCTCGACTCACATGCGCACTCAACCCCTCCCCCTCTATCCTCTCTATCACTCTCCCTATCTCCTCCTCACTCGCTCCAGTCTTCATCACCACGATCACTTTATGCCTCCGTAAACAAGTTTTTGTAGAAATTAGGCTGTGGACTTAATCTCATTCACGTTCTCTTTGCTAAGAGATTCAAATGTAGCAGCACGCATTTGGCTTAGATAAGCACGGAGGGAATCTAAGGCATCCCGCCGGCTTGGAGAGTTCTCTATCATGTTGATGATAGCGCTGGCCACTACAACCCCATCAGCAACTTGATGCAATTGTCTAATATGATCAGGCTTAGATATACCGAACCCCACAACAAGAGGTAGATCTGTTTGTCCTCTTACGGTTCTGAGGAAAGGCTCAAGATAATCAGGAAGGCTATCTCTAGCTCCAGTTACTCCAGTAAGAGATACACAATATAAGAAGGCATTAGCTGCCTGTGCAGCCAATTTGATCCTGTCAACCGTGCTCGTGGGAGCAACCAAAAATACCAACCCCACTTCATATTCACTCGAGTAAGCGCTAACCTCTTCTGACTCCTCCGGCAGGAGATCCGGAATTATCACCGCTGATATTCCGCTATTAGATGCATCCTGGAAAAATCTTTGTACCCCATACCTGAGTATGGGATTGTAATAGCTCATCATCACTATAGGAATACTTACTTCCCGTGCTATGTTCTCCGCAACTTCCAAACTAGATCTTAGTGTAGTACCGTTAGCGAGCGCTATATTAGATGCCCGTTGTATAGTAGGGCCATCTGCCAGAGGATCCGAGAAAGGCACTCCTAGCTCTATAATGTCTGCACCGGTCTCAGCATACATCTTCGCTATCTCGACAGATGCAGGTTCGTCAGGAAAGCCCGACATTATATAGGGAATGAAAGCCAACCTGCCTTCATCTCTAGCTTTTTGGAAACTGTCAGCAACAGATATCATATTAGGCACCTACCTCCTGAGCGGGACCAACTATGGTCCCGAGATCTTTATCCCCACGCCCGGAGAGGTTGATGAGTATTAAGCTGTCAGTAGACATTTGAGGAGCTAATCTGGCGGCGTAGGCCACGGCATGTGCGGATTCCAAAGCAGGAATAATACCTTCTGTACGAGAAAGAAGTTTGAATGCCTCAAGAGCCTCCTCATCATTAACGCTGGTATACTCCGCGCGGCCTATATCCTTGAGATATGAGTGTTCTGGTCCAACCCCAGGGTAATCAAGTCCTGCACTAATACTATGCGTACCCATTATTTGGCCATTCTCATCTTGCAGTAGATACATGGCAGCCCCGTGAAGGACACCGTAGCTGCCTGCTACGAGAGTAGCAGCATGTTTACCAGAGCTTATACCCAGGCCGCCTGCCTCAACCCCAACGAGCTTTACATCTTTGTCCTCAATGAACGGATAGAATATGCCCATTGAGTTGCTTCCTCCTCCCACGCAGGCAACTATAATATCTGGTAAACGTCCCACCTTAGATAGAAACTGCTCCCTTGACTCTTTTCCGATCACTGATTGGAAATCCCGCACTATCATAGGGTAGGGGTGTGGTCCCACAACTGACCCTATAAGATAAAAGGTATCTCTAACATTGGTAACCCAATCCCTTATAGCCTCGTTGATAGCATCTTTGAGAGTTCTGGTACCAGATTCGACGGGCACCACGGTGGCGCCCAAGAGCTCCATTCTATATACATTCAATTTTTGCCTTTCAACATCCTCGGAACCCATATAGACCACGCAGTCTAGACCCAACATGGCGCAGACGGTAGCAGTAGCCACACCATGTTGACCAGCTCCAGTTTCGGCTATTATCCTTCTCTTGCCCATCTTGCGAGCAAGTAGAGCCTGTCCCAGAGCGTTGTTTATCTTATGAGCACCTGTATGCGCTAGATCCTCTCTCTTGAGATATATTTGTGCACCACCCAGAATTTCAGACAGTCTTTTGGCATGATATAAGGGAGTAGGTCTACCTACATAATCCTTCAGCAGCTGGTTAAGCTCTTGCTGGAATTCTGGATCATCTTTAATGGAAGCGTAAGCCTCTTCTAACTCATCCAAAGCAGGCACCAAAGTCTCAGGAACGTACCTACCCCCATATCTACCAAATTTACCTTTATTATCAGGATACTGGCTACCTATAGCAGAAAAAGAACTTGTATTCTGAGTCATACTTCCACACCCTTTACAGCTTCTATAAAAGCTTTCATTTTGATAGGATCTTTAACGCCATCAGTCTCGATCCCACTACTTACATCCACGGCCTTAGGGCGCACCATCCTTATAGCTTCCTGCACGTTAGCCGGACTTAAACCTCCTGCTAACATGACAGGATAGAAAGCCGATATCTCTCGAGCTATGGACCAGTCAAATACTCTCCCTGTACCTCCCATCTTGTCCTTAGAGTATGTATCCAGAAGGATCATCTCACATAAAGGTTTATAGATCTCAACCCGAGATCTAGTGGTATAAGCATCTAGGACGTGAATAGCTTTGATCACTGGTTTCCGGATATAGGAAATAATCTCTGGTTTTTCATCCCCTGAAAGCTGTACTAAATCCAAACCTACGAGATCTGCAACTTCATTAAGCCTTTCTGGGGTTTCATTAACAAAAACCCCAACCAATTTGATATGACCTCTCAGTTGATCAGCTATACGAGCGGCATCTTCAGGACTTACGTATCTAATAGATTTCTCATAAAATACAAATCCTAAGTAGTCGGCACCAAGCTGCGAAGCTAGACGTGCATGTTCAAGCGTCTTGATGCCACAAAACTTAACCTCGACGCTCACCCCTCAGCTCCTCTATCTTCTTAGCAGGATCACCTGAGACAACGAGGGCTTCACCTACTAGTACAGCATCAGCTCCAGCTGCCTGTACGCTTTCCACGTCAGATCTACTAAAGATACCGCTTTCTGAGATCACTAGTACCTCTGAATTAGCACGATCACGAATATATGGAGCCAATCGCTGAGTAACTTCAATAGTGGTATGGAAGCTTTCCAAGTCTCTGTTGTTTATGCCGATTAGACGAGCTCCTGACGCCAACGCCAGGTCTACATCTTCTTCATCATGAACTTCTACAAGAGCATCCATACCAAGCTCAGAGGCAGCATTTATGAGACTGGCAAGTTTGCCTCCAGTCAGCGCCCTAACGATAAGTAGTATGGCATCTGCGCCATTAGCCCTGCTCTCAACTACCTGGTACTCATCAAGAATAAAGTCTTTGCGTAGCACTGGAATATCAACCTGAGAGCTCACACTTCGAAGATCATCAAGCGATCCACCGAAGTATTTCTCATCAGTTAGTACACTTATAGCTGATGCTCGTGCATTCTGATAAACCCGAGCCATCCAGACAGGATCGAGAGTTGTGTTCAGATCTCCTTTCGATGGAGAGCGGCGCTTGACCTCTGCAATAACCCCCACTGTGTTTACCGTGCGCAGTGCTTTGTATAAGGACCGCGGTGGTCGGACTCGATCAAGCCTGCTTATGAGGACATGTTCAGGATTAATATTGCGCCTTTCCCTGATTTCCTCGAGCTTGTTATCAATGATCTCACTTAGGAAATTCTTGCTCATAGTCAACTGTATTACTCCAAACCCACAGCTTTCTTGACAGCATTCAGAACTACTGCAGATGTCTCGCGTGCACGCTCAGCTCCCTGAGCCAGAACGTTCTCTAGATAAGATGGATCCTGTCTTATATCACGATACCTCTCCTGGAGAGGAGTCAGGTACTCAACCAACCTTTCAGCAAGCTCCCGCTTAAGATCGGCATAACCTTTTCCTTCAAAGTGAGCCTCTATCTCCTCCTCGGATTGACCAGTGACAGCCTGATAAATAGTTAGAAGGTTATACAAACCTGGCCTTTCCGGGTCGAACTTTATATCTCTACCAGGGTCAGTCACTGCCCTAGCAATCTTCTTCCTGATATCATCTGGACTATCCAAAAGTCTAATAGCATGGTATCTACTCTTCTCACTCTTGCTCATCTTCTTGGTAGGATCATCCAGTCCCATCACGCGAGCACCATACTTAGGTATGTATGGTTCAGGTATGGCCAATGTATCACCAAACAGTCGATTGAACCTCTCAGCTAGATCCCGCGCAAGCTCAAGATGCTGCTTTTGATCCTCTCCTACGGGCACATAGAGAGGTACTGGGGGTACGTTTCCATATAGCAGGATATCTGCGGCCTGAAGCACAGGGTAATCAAAGAGCCCGACACTGGACCTCTCTCTATCACCCTTCGATTTTTCTTTGAACTGAGTCATGCGTTCCAGCCACCCCATTGGTGCGATGCAGTTAAGTATCCAGCAAAGCTCAGTATGAGCTGGGACATGCGACTGCACGAATATAGTCGATACCTTTGGATCCACTCCGCAGGCGATATATAGCGCTGCCACCTCTCTTGTCTTTTCGTAAAGCTCCTTAGGATCCTGAGGGGTGGTGATAGCATGCATATTGACTATGCAGAAGAAGGAGTCATGCTCGTACTGCATAGCAACCCAGTTCTTGATAGCGCCTATATAGTTGCCTATATGTAGGTCCCCGGTGGGCATGATTCCAGATAAAACCCGAGACTTGGGGGTCTGGGATAGATTGGCTGGAACCTTTTCAAGCTCAGAAACGCTCAACGTGATGACCTCCTAATTACCCTAATTTTCTTCAGCAAATCTATGAGTCGCACCTATGAAAGCGTCCAACTTCTCCATAGCAGCTCCTTCATCGATGACACGAGCTGCAATCTCCAAGCCCTCTTTCAGGTTTTCAGCTACATCCGCTGCTACTAAGCCCGCAGCAGCGTTTATTAGAACTACATCTCTAGCTGGCCCTGTAGTACCAGTGAGAACTTTCCTAGTAATATCGGCATTAGTTTCTTTATCGCCTCCGCGTAAGCTCTGAGTTGAAGAGGATCTAAATCCAAACTGCTCTGGACAGATCTCGTATCTGCTTATCTTCCCATCCTTAAGTTCGTATACCATGCTAGGACCAGATAGCGTTATCTCATCAAGGCCATCCTCTCCATGCACAACCAACGCATGTACGGAACCCAGCTCACGCAATGCCTCTATCATCTTCGATGCTAAGGCACTATCAGCTACCCCTAGCACTTGTCTTCTTGCTCCAGCAGGGTTAGTAAGAGGTCCCAGTATGTTGAATATAGTCCTTACTCTCATTTCCCTTCTTGGACCTGCTGCATACTTCATAGCTGGATGGAATAGAGGAGCAAACATAAAACCTATACCAGTATCCTCTATAACTTTCTCTACGGCAGTAGGACCAAGGTCAATCCTCGCTCCTAAGGCTTCTAAAACATCGGCTGATCCACACCTGCTACTCATAGCCCTATTACCATGCTTGGCAACCTTGGGACCAGCTGCAGCTATAACGAAAGCAGCAGTAGTACTTATATTGAAAGTGTCAGCCTTATCTCCACCAGTTCCACAGGTATCTACGACATCACCCTTGACATTTACCCTCAGAGCCTTACGACGCATCACCGAGGCAAAACCTGCTATCTCATCTATAGTTTCCCCCTTCAAGTGCAAACCCATCATTATGGCACCGAACTGAGCACCAGTAACTTGCCCCTCCATTATCAGGTCCATAACTGCCTCAGCCTGATCTCGAGTCAGAGATTTACCTTGACTAAGTAAGTGTATTGCCTCATAAATTACTGACACATCCCTTTCCATGACCTAAGCTCCTATTAGCTGTAATGGTTCTTTGAGATCCACGTTAAGGAAGTTTGCAAGTATCTTGGATCCATATTCGGTCAATACACTCTCAGGGTGGAACTGTACTCCCTCGACAGGCATACTTCTATGTCTTAATCCCATAATCAAGCCATTAGAAGTTTGGGCAACGATCTCTAGCTCATCACTGATGGACGATCTATCTACTACCAAGGAATGATAACGCACTGCCTCAAAGGGGGAAGGTATGTCTCTAAATACCCCTTTACCTGTGTGGTATATAAGGCTGGTTTTGCCATGTAGAAGCTCACCAGCATTCACTATTTTTCCACCGAAAACCTGGCCAATACATTGCATACCCAGGCAAACCCCAAGTATTGGCAACTTGCCACCTAAACTCTTTATAACCTCACATGATATACCTGCATCATCTGGAGTCCCCGGGCCTGGCGAGATAACGATACGATCAGGAGCCATGTTTTGGATATCACTTATAGTGATCTCATCATTTCTATAAACTAAGACTTCCTGCCCAAGCTGCGAAAGCATCTGATACAAGTTATATGTAAAGCTATCATAGTTATCTATTAACAGCAGCATTAGCATTCTCCTTTGAGAAACTCTCAGCCATACCAATTGCTCTCATCAAAGCCCTAGCCTTGTTTCGGGTCTCTTGGTACTCCCTAACAGGCTCACTGTCAGCGACAATTCCAGCTCCCGCCTGGACATGCGCTAGCCCATCCTTCATCAGGATAGTTCGTATAGTTATCGCCATATCCAGATTCCCACCATATCCGAAGTAACCCAATGCACCCGCATAAGGTCCTCTCTGCTCTCGTTCCAGATCTGCTATGATCTCCATAGCTCTTATCTTGGGTGCGCCAGAAACAGTTCCCGCAGGGAAGCAAGCTCTAAGAGCTTCCCATGAAGGATAATCATCCCTCAACCTACCAACTACGTGAGATACTAAATGCATCACGTGAGAATACCTCTCTACATCCATTAACTGGGTAACTCGGACTGTGCCAGGGATAGATACCCTGCCAATATCATTTCTTCCCAAATCAACTAGCATGATATGCTCTGCTCTTTCCTTGGGATCGGCTCGCAACTCCTCCTCTAAGNACTTATCTTCGTCTTCATCTTTACCCCTAGGTCTTGTACCCGCAATTGGATGCGTACTAACTTCACCATCCTGCACACGTACCAGCATCTCGGGGCTAGCACCTACCAATGAGATATCACCCATCTGAAGCAAGAACATATAAGGAGATGGATTAATAGCTCTAAGAGCTCTATACACATCCATAGGAGTAGCAATAGTTTGTNTTGTCCATCTTTGAGATAGAACTACTTGGATGATGTCCCCTTGAGTTATGTAATGTTTAGCCTTCTCTACAGCATCACAGAATTCTTCTGGGGTCATATTCGATTGGATATCTAAGTCCTCAGAAGGAACTTCCGCATCAACCTGAGATAGGCGTTGAGGTAAAGAAAGTCTATCTATAAAGCTATCTATACGCTCAATAGCCCTCCCGTAGGAGCCAGATAAATCCTCATCTACTAGGGTGTTACTAAGAACGATAGCTCTGTGCCTAAGCCTATCAAATATAAGAATGGTATCAACAAACATTAATATCGCATCGGGAACATCTATAGCCCTTTCTCGAGCCAGCGGTAATCTTTCCCATAGAGAGGCACATTCATAACCTATATACCCCACTGCCCCACCAAGAAACCTCGGCAGATTTCTCGGTTTGCCCACTACCGGCCTGGACAGTCTCTGACTAACGAGATCCAGGGGATCATTTGTATCTAGAGGAGTTAGATGCTCATCCTGCAAAACTATGGAACCATCTCGCGAAAAGATAGCTATAGCCTGTGGATCAGAACCTAGAAAGCTATAACGGGCCATCCTTTCGCCACCCTCAACGCTTTCAAGCAAAAATCCGTAGTCAGAAGATAGTAACTTAGCATAAGCAGATAGAGGCGTTTCCAAATCCGCAAGGATCTCTTTATATATCGGAACTATTACTCCTGGCTTAGCTATCTTCTTGAAAGTTTCAAAGTCGGGTGCGTACACTGCCTATTCTCCTAACTAAGGCTGCTTAAAATTCAAAGCCCTCCGTCCCAGACAAGCTGGGGACGGAGGGCTTCCGCGGTGCCACCCCAATTAGGCCTAAGGCCTCACTCAGGAGGTACAGGAGACACAATCTCCGATACCTCTCTCCTTGTAACGGCGGAGACTCCGGCGAAGCCTACTTGCAGGAAGCTTTCGGTTCGCAGCTCCCAGGCCCATTCAGCATTCGCGCTGGCACCGGCTCACACCTAACCCGGCTCTCTGAGCCCCGCTTGAATGCCTACTATTCCTGTTCAAAGCCTTTCAAAATATTTTCTTTGTGGAGAGTATACAACTTGAACAACGGATAATCAAGACTAGCTATAGTAACAATGGTCAGACTTCAGTTTATCGAACATGATCATGCCAAACATTAGGTGGTAAAGAATCCGGGGCCTCACTAGGATCGAAGAACGCTCTCATTGTCCATTCAGGATGTTCGTACCCGCTCGCCCTGGCTTCCTGCATTACTCTGTCAGCCTGATTGATGGCCTCACGCGCATTGGGGCACACAGCTATCAATCTGAAGCGTTGAGCAGGTCGCATACGCACATAGACAGCATAATATAATGGCCTTTCATACTCGACCCAAGGATGAGCTTCAAATACCCTATCCCAAAGCACTTCTTCTATATACGGGGACAAAGCCTCCTGACGTCTTGCCATCTGAGGGCTTTCTTTGAAGCGCTTTATAGTCTCCAATGAATCAAAGTAACCTACACCCCACATCTCATTAGGATCATCGGTAGGGAGCAACACATAAACTGTAGGACCTCCTGGCTCGCTCGGAGAAACCGGCAGAGCATTGCCTGGATCATGCCATGCCTTTAGAAATTCCTTCATAAGACCTGGTTTTATACGACGTGCGGTGATCCAGACGTACACTTCTCATCTCCTAATATAAGGTATTGACAGAAATCATTGTTCGGAAGATTCCCTTGAAGTACCTTCTGGCAGCGACTCCTGTGCAGAACCTGCAGTCAATTGTCTCTTCAGCTCCTGTAGCTGCGCTTCTATCTGACTGTCCCCTTCCAAGGCAGCGAACTGCTCATCTAGGGAGCTTGCCGATAGCTCGGCTTCAGCCTCAGCTCTAGCCTCCTCCAGTCTTATCCTCTCTTCCATACGTCCAAGCTCAGCAGCAGGATCCATCGTATTGAGCTGTGCACTTATGGTAGCGACCTTACGCTGAGTCTCAGCTCGCTTATGTCGGGCAATCAGGACTTCTCTGTTTCTTCTAGCGTCCTCATACTTGCTTTCTAGAGCCTGAAGCTCATTTTTCAACTTGTCAACTATCTTTCTCTGGGCATCTAGCTGCTGCTCATAGACACTGGCGTTTTCCAAATAGTCGTTATATCTGCGGAGCGCCTCTCTAGCCAGATCATCACGTCCCTTTTGAACTGCCAACTCTGCCTTCTGTCGCCACTCATTAGCTAACGACCTGTTTCTTTCCAGATTAGCCTCTATGATCTTCTCCTGAGCTATCATTTCCGCAACCTGAGCTCTAGCTTCAGCGATGGCACTGGCCATGTCGCGAATGATCTGATCTATCATAGCTTCAGGGTCTTCGGCCTTATCCAGCATGGCATTGATGTTAGCCCTAAGTATCGTACCTATACGCTCTATAATGCTTGCCATCTTTCCCCTCCTTACCATCTCTCGATTCTATCCCTTTCTGTCTTCAGATCTTCTCTTCCAAACCGATATGTTTTCAGGACGCTCCCATCTTCCCGAGAATATCTTGTTCTCATCCTGCCAAGTCTCAATCCAGAGAAAGCCTTCACTCGAATCATATCTTCTGTATGTAACAATTAACCCACCTCTCGATCCGCTAGCCCCGGTAACTTCAACAAGTGCCGTGCCATCGATCGCAGCCCGATAACTTTTACCCTCACTAGTAAAAGAGTTTCCCTCTGGTATGACTGTGCCAGTGACCCTATGCATGATACCTATACGGGTACCACCGTCCGCGACATAAAGCCATGTGTCATCCTTAGAAGACAGCATATATGTCCACCAAATCTTATCTCTATCTCTCCATTCAAGCCTAGCGCTGATAAGATAGTCTTTTTCCTCGTAAGTAACCGCATCCCCCGGTGACAAACTAGTAAAGTCGGACAGATTGGTTACCCCCACAGGAGCCACATCGCTCAGAAGCTCAGCTACAGTCGGTAAAGCTCTAGAGTGAGTGCCAGCAACAAGCGCATATCTTCGATTTATAGCTTCCTCAAGGTTATCAGTTATAGAGGCAAGCTCCGATATGGAGCTAGTACGAGAAGATTGATTGGATAAATCTCCAGTGAGCTTGGATACAGAATCTTCCAACTTTTCAACTAGACCTTGGAGGGCGCTATCCACGCTTTGCACAGCTATATCACTACCTGGTGAGCCAAGTAGTGATTCAGGGCTAGCTAATCGGTCGTACGCAGACCTCTGTAACACTCGAGACGCACCTTCAAGCCTCACTGTGATGTCTTCCAGCATAAGGCGAGATGTAGGATCCAAAGTGGATTCCTCCAATTGGAGAATTTTCTTGATTCTATCACGTTGCAATTCTATGATCTCAGCTATCTGTGCTCTAGAAAGAGTTTCTACTTCTAAAGCCTTCTGCTTAGACACAATAAATTGCTCGCGCTCCTTCTCCTTGGATCCCTGCATAAAAAGATATGCACCACCAAAGATCAGCGGAAGTGCCAAGATAACTACGATGGATAAACCTAGTATCTTCCCTCCTGTAGTGCCGGCTGAGGTTAGAGTCCAGACAAGACAAAGGAAACCCAGAGCTATCCCAGCAGCAGCTATGAGAGCACCCCAAAACCTGCCCTGAGGGATCATCCTAGTTTCTCCAAAAGATCCTTTTTATTAACTGAAACCAGCCCCGCCTCCTCCACTACCTCCTCCAAATCCGCCGGCACCACCGCCTCCCCAATGTGAGCTGCCGAAAGCATCAGAAGCCATATCCAGTAAGTCCGCAAGTCCAGCGCTAGAACGGTCAAGTACACCACGACCGTCTCCCATATTAGTTAGACCTGTATTATCATGCAGACCTTCTCCTGAGTCAACACTTCCCGAAGAACCACCGTGATGTCCAGAGCCTGAGACACCGCCAAATGGAGGGAAGATTATTATAGGTCCTGGACCAGCCCATGGTGAGCTACCATAGCCACTACGATTTAATCCTTCTTCCCATCCATAGCCGCTTCTATACCATGATGGAGCCGGTACACCAACAGATGAAAACTTCTTGATCCAAGAGTTACTAAGTCCAAAGACTGTTGCATAAGAAAGGTATTTTTCAAAGAGTTCACGTTGCTTTGCTAGGTTCTCAGTTAACTCCATCCTGGCAAGATAGTTTCTAAAGGCTAGCCATTTCTTTGCCTCTATAGCTCCTTTTACAGTACGCACTGGCATGACCTCAGATAAGGCAACTAGAGCCATGCCCAAAACTGCAAGAATAACGAATGGTAGAGCTCCAAGGAACCAGGAGACATAGGTGTTAAACAAGATAGAAACTACTAGCGCTCCTAGAACCCCTAGAATAACTACAGTCCACCCAATGCGTCGGTAAGTCTTACGTATAGACTCAGGGTTAGCCTTGAACAGGCCAAGTTCAACAACTTCCTCGTAAAGGTTAGAAGTGAATACTTGCATGCTCGCGGTAAATACCTGCTTAGCTTCAGATAGATATATTTCCTTTCTATCTCCATTGTTGAAGAACATCCATAGAAGAGCGCGTTCGTGGGGAAATAGAGAAGAATCCTTTACATCTCCAAGCAAAGTTATTCTGTAGTCTCTGTTACTACCAAGCAGATCGTTTCTTTCCACCGGTTCGAGAGAAATAACACCCTTTTCCGCAAGCGATACGATGGTACTCACCACGTCCTCAGATCCTGCTTTCCCATCTATCAGGACACCTACCAGCGGAGCTGGAAGATCACTAGGAGGCTCCTTCAACATACTTGGGCCCGGACCCACATCAGGATCCTTACCTTTCGTATACCAAAGCAGGACTAAGAAGACGGTACCCAGTGAGGCCAATAAGACTGCTACGAACAAAGATATGAAGTTAGCTATCGGCCTTATGTTCTCAGCAATATAATCAGCCCTATCTGCAGCAGCCTGCCAGCTGGGTGGTGGACCCTCAACAATACCAGCGGGAAATTCAGCCCTAACCTCAAATCCTTCATAAGCGGGAATATCGCGAACAGTAAACACAGCAGTGTTATCTGTAAATCTAGATGTTCCCCCTAACCTCTCAGGATAAGAAGCCAATGTTACCTTGGAAGGATCTATGGGCTCAGGGAAAACTATTTGTACAGTGCTGCTTTGCACAGGGAAAGCCCGATCTGGAGGCACTGCTTGCCATCTTATTTGTTGAGAGTTGGGGTAAAGCCTTACCACACCAACAGCGGTGTAGTTTATTCTAAACGTGCGCACATCACCTGCACCAGCAGTATCAAAGCTCCAAGTTATGACAACATCATTTCCTCTATGGTCGGCATTAAAGCTTAGAGGAGTAGCCTGCCCCTGTGAGTCTAATTGTTCCACCGATACATCCTTGATCTCATCTATCCGATCTAGCGGTATCGTTCTACTACCGTTGCGCCATGTGCCGGATAAGAACTTAACTTGTTCTATCTCAGTCACTCTTACTTCATTAGATCTAGAGATACTAAGAGTAGAGTCAAATCTTTCCCAGACAAGGGACTTATCTTGAGCATGGGTAGAGGAAGACAAGATAAAGGCGGGAAAGATGGCCATAACGAAAGTAAGTACTAGGAGAACGGAGACTCGAAGTAGGATGTAGTTTCTCATTTGTCTATCCTGTAAATTACCCTAAGAGTAACTGATATAGCGCACACTAGGAGAAGCACAGCTGTACATTTGGCTATCAAGTTCTTCCTTTCCACAAGAGTTGCGAACAAAGGCCGAGCGAAATCTAACCTAACGGCTAACCTATACCATGTTGGTTGCTTACTAACAGTGTTCATTATCTAAGACCCCAGCATCTCCCTAGGTAACAACTCAGAACAGTATAGAGAGGTTTCAACGACTTTCGTGTTCGCTAGGAGAGCTAGCAAATACAATAGATGGTAGATTGATGTGGATACCCCTGGAATCTACACCTATGACGTTATTTAGATCGAGTTCGAACTCATTGTTTTGCGTACGTACCACAAATTTATTTTGGTATTTGGATTCAACAACACCTATATTTCTGGAATCCGAAGACCATACTGGGCTGCCTATCTCTATCTGAGATGATCGAAATAGTCCTTGTCCGGATTCAAAATCCCACTCTATGGGATGTACGTTCTCTGCACCTATGGACTTCAATAAGGTTATCAACTGTTCAGATGGAACTGAAGAAGATTTAACGGTGATCAAGGATTCTCTGATCTCATCATAAGAACTACTTCTAGGCCTGCTGTATATAAAAGCCACTGCAGATAGCAGACCAAGTAAAGCAGCCCCAAGAAAGGTTCCAGAAATAACCGCCCCCCAAGCATGAGAGGCGGCAAAACGACCTATACCATGAAGATCAAAGACTCCAAGAGACAGAATCCACCCTATCAAACCACCTAATATTGCACCACTTAATATTCCTGTGAATAGCTCCTCAGGTAATCCCTCACTATCCTGCGAGGTGGAAACAATCCGGGAAGATTGGTGGATTACGGCTATATCTGAAGGCTCTACGCCTATTTCCCTAAGCTTCTCGACAGCTCGAGTACAATCTTCTTCTCTCAGAAATATTGCCAAAACGGCTTGAGACATAACAAATGCTCCAACATCGAGCTAAGACTCTTTCTTAGGGTTCAAAGCATTGGCTTCTAAATCCTTTTGAACTTCAGCTGGTTCATGCTTGGAGTCTGCCCAGTGGTAGAGATAGGTGGATACATAATCAGCTGGAACATCTCCCCAACCGGTCAACAATTTCTTCTCAGCTTCTGAATTGAGCATGACACCATTAGAGCCTATATGCTCAACTGCTTCCACGGGAATAGGAACTGAATGCTCAGACAAGCGAAGCCAAGCTCGCCTCTTGTCAGGGGATACTAATATCTCCTCAATGGTCCCAAGCAGCTGCGGACCATTGGAGGATAGCACGAGCATGCCAACCCTAATAGCATCTAGTCTGGGTCTACTATGAGCCACCTAAACCCTCCATAATCAGGATTTAAAACAGAAATATGGCATATTTCTTGCTTCTCTCTTACCGTGGCTAAGCCTCAGAAGTAATCTAAGATTGATAGTATCATAATTGCGGCGAGTTTACACAGGTTAGACCAAAGACCGAAAGAAGAGAAATCTTAAGGAGGAAAAAGTGAGCAAGCTAATAACTGCAACTAAGTGGTTTGTGTACGGATTGACCTTCGGTATACTATTTGCCCCGCGTAGCGGTAGGGAAACCAGGGCACAAATCGTACAGTGGCTTACCGGTTATGTTTCGGATGTTCTCGATGCAAGCAGCCAAACTATAGATAGAACAACAAGGCGTACCCAGGAAGTAGTGGAACAGGCTCAAAGAGCTGCTGAAAGAGCAGGAGAAAAGGCTGAGTCAATGCAGTCATCAGCTAGCGAAAACATATCTAATGCGTCCGAACAGATAAGACATTCAGGACCGGATACCCATTAGAATACAAATTCAGTAACTAAAGAAGCTCCTGCTAGTGATGCTGCTGGAGATTGATCTATTATTATCCAGCAGCATATTCGTATAATTCCAACCATATTGTGGAGAAGATATGATCCCGATCTCCGATGTCAACTATAGAGCTAGGTTTCCGTTTGTTAACCTGACGCTAATTGCTATAAACATACTCGTTTACATATATGAAGTCAGCTTAGGGGGAATTAACTTAACTGCAAACACCGCATCGATAGAGGCTTTCTTCACTAGGTGGGCAGTTATTCCAGTAGAGTACACACTTGGAAGGGATATAGGTGCTCCATCGCCACACCCTGTATTCATCACCCTCTTTACTGCTATGTTCATGCACGGAGGTTTGCTTCATATAGCTGGCAACATGCTTTATCTATGGGTATTTGGAGATAACGTCGAAGCTAATATGGGACATGTAAAGTATCTTATCTTCTACCTTGCATGTGGCATAATAGCTGGCATTACACATATCCTTTTCAATAGACTATCCCCAATCCCCAGTGTGGGAGCAAGCGGTGCTATAGCTGGTGTACTTGCTGCCTATTTAGTACTGTTTCCACGAGCCAATATAAGAACACTAGTAATATTTTTCTACTTCATCACTACCACCTATATACCAGCTCTAATACTTATAGGAATCTGGATACTACTACAGGTATTCCAGGGTATAGCCGATCTTGGCGCACCCACAGCCCAGACAGGAGGAGTCGCCGTTTGGGCACATATAGGTGGATTCGTTGCTGGATTGATATTGGTCTTCCTATTTCGAGGAAGAGAGGTCAAGGTGAGACCAAGAGGTTATTATGACCCAAGGTTATAGCTACCTCGAAAGGAGATAATTCGTCAAGTAAGATATTATTTTCTGAGCTGCATCTTCCTTAGGTAATTTAGGAAGTTCAAGGTAGTCATTCTCTTTAGAAATAATAACTACCTTTGCATATTCAGAGCCAATCGTCTCAACGGCATCGTTTGCGATAATAACATCCAAGTTCTTCTTAGTTAGTTTGGCCTTGGCATTTTGTATTAAGTTCTCTGTCTCAGCTGCAAATCCAACCTTAGCAATTGGTGCCTTACTAATCGAAGCTAGTATATCTTGTGTTTCAACCAGTCTGACTACTAGGTCCTCGCCAGTCTTCTTCATCTTGGAGGGACTTGTCTGCGCAGGTGCGTAATCGGCAACTGCGGCAGCCATGATAAGCATGGCTGCGTTGGAGACAGCAGAACTTACTGCTTCTAACATCTCAGCAGATGTCTCGACTCTTACTACCTCTGCCCCCCAAGGCAATGATTCCTGCACTGAATTCGTGACAATAAGAGTTACATCAGCCCCCATATCGATCGCTGCTTGGGATAGAGCCAAACCCATCTTACCTGATGATCTGTTGCCTATATACCTGACTGGATCAAGAGGCTCTCTGGTACCACCAGCTGTAATTACCAGTTTTCTGCCCTGCAGAGGGCCTTTCCGACCTAGATGCCACCTAATAGCCCCCAAGATATCTTCTGGGTCAGGAAGTCTCCCATACCCGACATCACCTGAGGCCAGATCACCGTAGCCCGGCTGCATTACCGTCACACCACGCTCCACCAGCCTGTGAACGTGGGACTGAACGACGCTGCTCGTCCACATTTGATCGTTCATAGCAGGAATAACAATAAGAGGGGCATTACAGGCGAGAGCAGTCAGACTAACAATATCTGATGCAAGCCCTAAGGCTATTTTCCCCATAGTGTTAGCAGTAGCAGGGGCGATCACCATCAGGTCGGCATTACGAGACAGTTCAACATGTATCTCAGGGTGGTCAGGAGATGCATCCCAAGCCGAGGTATATACTCGGTTCTTGCTCAATGCCTGAAAGGTGAGTGGAGTAACGAACCTCGTAGCAGATCGGGTCATTATCACGTGCACATCCGCACCTAGCAAAGCAAGGTCACGCACCACTTGAACGACTTTATAAGCGGCAATACTTCCACTAACACCGAATACTACCTTCTTGCCTTGAAATCTACTCATGCAAAGACTCTTCCGGCTTGGGAGTGTTGAGGTAATACATGAACCTAATTCCATCGATGGTGAGATCTGGGTCTATGTAATCAAAGATCTTAGTAGCTTGTGAGACAACACCCACAAGTCCACCAGTACCTATTACTTTACATGGTCCCACCTGCTCACGAATCGCTGCTACAAGGCCATTTACCATAGCTGCATAGCCCAGCACAATGCCTGATTGCATAGCCTCAACAGTATTCTTCCCAATAGGTTTAGGTGGCGGCACTAGCTCTACCTCGTGCAGCTTAGCAGTAAACCTTCTTAGAGCTTCAGCAGATATCACTATCCCTGGCGCTATAGCACCACCCACGTAATTTCCTTCTTTAGATATCACATCAAAGGTAGTTGCTGTGCCAAAATCAACAACAATTGCTGGTCCCCCGTATTTCTCTCTGGTAGCTAGGGCATTGACCACGCGATCAGCACCAACTTCCTTAGGGTTATCAGTAAGGATTTGGATGCCCGTACGTACGCCGGGAGCTACCACAAAGGGATCTAAGTGAAAATGACAAACAGCCATATTTCTTAGTTCGGTAGTAACGCTTGGCACCACGCTGCTAATACCTATATGGTCAATGTGATCAGTAGTTAAATTTGCAAGATGAAGTAGTTCACTTATGACCGCTGCCCATTCATCTGCAGTACGCGTACTGCTGGTACTAATACGCCAACGAGCGATCCATCTAGAGTGGTCATGTACTCCTATGGCTACGTTCGTGTTGCCTACATCAATGGCCATGAACATAATTTACCGCCTATCGAGATCTATTACTTCTTCTTCGAATCCTAGAACTATATTATCTATCAATCGCGCTCGACCTATATGTGCAGCAAGCGAGACTAAAGCCTTATTACCAGCTAAGGAATCAAGCTCTTCAAGCGTGTAAGGATCGGCAATACTGATGTACTCTAGGCGTATCAAAGGCTGCTGTGATAGGAGTTCGCGAGCAGCATTCTTTAGATTGTCACAAGAAGTTTCGCCCGCCAGCCATTTATCCCTTACTAGCATCAAAGCTTGATACAGGGTAGGAGCAACTAATCTCTCTCCAGGTGTCAAGTATACATTTCTAGAGGACATAGCAAGGCCATCATCTTCCCGCACCGTAGGGCAAGGTACCAACTTGACAGGGATATGAAGCTCTGTCACAACACGATGCAATACAACTATTTGCTGAGCATCTTTCTGACCAAAGAAAGCCATATCTGGCCCTATTATGTTAAACAGCTTGCATACAATTGTGGCTACGCCCTTGAAGTGTCCAGGCCTCCTTGCTCCCTCAAGCTTATTAGCTATTGGCCCTGGGTCAACTATGACATCCATTCCCAGTGGGTACATCTCTTGTACACTCGGGGAGAATACAGCATCAACGCCTTCCGAAGACAAGATACGAATATCTCTTTCTATATCCCGGGGATAACTATCGTAGTCCTCGCTAGGACCGAACTGAGTTGGGTTAACAAAAATACTAACTATCGTGTGATCACAAAGCTGTTTAGACCTTCTTACCAACGAAACATGGCCTTGATGCAGATAACCCATAGTAGGGACAAAACCAACCGTACCAGTGAGGCGCCTTCTAAAGGATCGAATGTCATCTACTGTTTCAAAGACTCTCATAATCCTAACAAACTATCAAGTTGATCTATAGGTATGTGTTTACCTTCGCCTTTTTTAATATGCTCCAAAAGTAATAGTCCAAGCGATTTGTAGGCCGTGAGCGCTTTGTATAGTTCAGCATTCTCCAAGTACTGCAAATGCTTATGTAGAGTTATAATGTCCCCTCTTGATAGTGGTCCTGTGACGGCATTCTCCAACCCCAGCTCCGATGCGTTCTGCAGAGCACCAACAGCGAGCGAGATAACTGCTCTATAAGCCTGATCTTGTGGTATGCCTGCCTTCTCAAGTAAGTATCTAGATTCTAGCAATAAAGCAATCAGATAGTTAGAGGCTATGACAGCCGATATATGATATGGAACTCTACTCACATTACGGAGGTCAAAGAAATCGAGAGCTATGCTCCTGGCAATATCGGATAGGAGTTGAAAGACAGGATCGGGAGCATCAATTCCCACAAAGGATTTAGATAACAACTTCCAGGAGTCTCTTGAGGCTAAGGTCTGGTAAGGATGAAATATACCGATCAATCCGCCAGATGCACGTACAGGTTCGAGAACCTCAATGTCAAGGGTACCGCTAGTATGGACTATGCACTTACCTTCAAGAGAGCTTGGACATCTGGCTAATTGATAGGCAACTTGTTGTATAAACCTATCTGGAATACATATGAAAACGACATCCGCGCGTAGAAGAACATCGTAAGTAGTAAGGCACAAATTCGCTGACACGCTCTTACATAGGTCAACAGCCCTATTCCAAGATCGACTATAGATAGCACTAACTTGCCATCCGGATCTATAAAGCGCCATGGCCAAGGCTGAGGCAGCTTTACCTGCCCCAATGAAGCCTATCCTTAGCCGTGAGTATTGCACCTCAAGAGTCAATTTCCTGTAGATATTCTAGCTTAGAGTTACCTAAGAATAGGGGTATCATGTAGGGAGAGCAACATAAATCGATGAAAGGGGAAAGCATGTCAAGCAAGTGGAAGAGCTTTCTTATAGGTGTTACCACCACGTTATTAGTCCTACTTATATTCTTTATGGGCATATTTACGGGCTATGTTTACTCAGAAAGAGGCGGCAGACTCACTAATATTGCGTCTTTATTTACAGACAATAAGCCGCAGGATCAGTCGACCGACCAAGTTTGGAAAGTACTCCAAGAAACCTATCAACTTATAAACCAGGAATACTATGGCAGACCCGTAGACGGCAAGAAGCTACTTTATGGAGCAGCTGAGGGAATGGTAGGTACCCTCGGTGATCCCTACAGCACCTTCTTACCACCACAACAGGCTGAGTATCTCCAACAAGAGATGAGCGGTAAATTCGAAGGGATCGGTGTTTACGTAGAATTCAAGGGCAAGCAACCCGTGATTGTTGCACCAATTGACAACTCTCCGGCTGAAAAAGCTGGGCTACGAAGAGGAGATATCATCGTAGCAGTCAATGGTGAAGACGTTTCAAAGATGGATAGCAATGAAGTAATAAGCAAGATCAGAGGTCCTAAGGGAACACCAGTAACTCTTACGATCAAGAGGGGAGATAAGACTTTCGATGTGAAAATTTACAGAGCAGACATCAAAGTCCCACAAGTTAGCTATCAACTAGTAACTGGAAATATCGGTTACATTAGAGTAACTATATTCGGCGACAATACTACATCAGAGCTAGACAAGGCTATAAATCAAGCCAAAAAGGACAAGGTTAAAGGGGTAATATTGGACCTAAGAGATAACGGTGGTGGATGGGTACAAGCTGCTAGAGAAATGCTAGGCAGATTTCTCAACGGCGGGGTAGCTATGTATGAAGATACCACCAAGGGACCAGGCGGAGAGCACCCGCTGGATGTCATCACGGGCAAAGTAAGTATGTATGATCTTCCTATGGTCGTACTTGTGAACAAGGGCACCGCAAGTGCTAGCGAGATAGTATCTGGAGCACTGCAAGCCAGGGGTAGAGCAGAACTCGTTGGAGAAAAAACATTTGGGAAAGGATCAGAGCAAAGGGTCCATACTATGGCGGATGGCTCGAGCGTGCATATTACTGTAGCCCACTGGCTTACACCCGATAAGAAAGATATAAACGGCAAAGGGCTAACGCCGGATTATATAGTAAAAAGTACAGAACAAGATAACGGTACAAGTGGTCCTCAGTTCGAGAAAGCAATAGAAGTACTCAAGCAAAAGATAGCAAATCAGGGATTTAGGGTTCCTGATAGGGTTAGTGCCCTGGTGCCCTAAACATCACTATAATAGGCAGTCAGAGAAAATCATCTGGAGGACCTATGCAAGACATAGGGGAAGCTCTTCGGGATGCTAGGCTTTCCAAAGGACTAACGTACGAATATGTATCGCAAATTATAAAGATACGTCCCGAATTCCTCAAAGCTATGGAGGAAAACAGGTTTGATCTTCTGCCCGGGGCGTTCTATGCTAAGAACTTCCTGCGTCGATATGCGGACTTTCTTGGGCTGGATTCTGATGCATTAGTGGAGTCTTTCAACGAGCTAGAAGCTGCTCATGAACAACATATATCGGCAGCTGCAAATACCGTGAGCAAAGGACATATTAGCCCAAGTTTTGGAGCTATAGCTGTCGCGCTTGTACTAATCGCCGCCATAGCTGTGCTCGCAGTACGGGGTAGTAGTTAGTCCAAGGAACAAGCATGTCGCAGAAGTAATACCTACACCCAGTATATTCCCAACTATTCCACCAACTACTCCCACTCCGACTGTATCAAGAATAGTCAACGTACCCGCACCAACTCCCGTTAGTCAATCTAAGTCCACCNCTACTGTTCAGCCTAGCCCAACACCAACGTCAACGCCTAACAACAATCAGAAAACAGCAGGAAATAATGAAGATAAAAGGCAGAGCGTTGATAACAAAAGAAATACGGATAAAGGGAAAAATCAGCGTTCCCATAAGACACGCAAAGAATCGAGAAAAAAGGTCGCTGGAAACGTTATAGCGCATATTAAGGCCCTAGCTATTGGCAACGTGGTAGTTAGGGCAGATGGGGATGTAGTTTTCTCTGGAACAATGAAACCAGGCCAGGAGAAAGACTTCGGCGCATACAATCAGCTATATATATACTCTAATAATGCCCAAAATCTTTTAGTATCTGTGAATGGTTGCAGTGCCAAGACATTAGATCAGTATGGATGCCCAGGGTGTGTCATTGCCTATTACTACTTTCCAAGCAATTACTATAGATGCTCGTGATAGGTCAGAGAGTTCGATTAGCCGACGCCATCAGTATAGCTAGAATTCTAGCAGTTCCTATAATATTAGGATTTGTACTGTGGCATCCTCCTTCTCTCTTTGTTCCAGCGGCTGCCATATTCCTTATAGCAGCCATCTCTGATTTGCTGGATGGCTACGTTGCGCGCAGATCAGGCAAGGCTAGCACATTGGGTATATATCTTGACTTAGTAGCGGACAAGATACTCACCTCATGTGTACTTTTAGTCTTTGTGGACTTGGGAATACTCCCTACATGGCCAGCAGCCCTTATTATAACTAGGGAGTTTATAGTATCCGGGCTGAGAACAGTAGCCGCGGCAGAGGGTTTGATAATACCTGCTGCAGCTTGGGGAAAACACAAGACACTCGTCACAAACGCTGCTATATTCTTGCTTTTCCTAGCTTTCGCTGGAAGTGAACTACCTGCGAATATGTCTATCTCAAGTGTAACGCCAGTGCAGATATTTGCCTATTTCATAATGTATATAGCAGTAATTCTTACCATCACAAGCGGCCTAAGATATGTGTACAATGCCAGATACGTTCTCTTCCAGATGATGAAACACTAGACTTATCGGTCACGTCATAAATAGAGATGAGTATAGTAAGACTAAACACTGTAGCTTTCATCTGCTTGACCTTGCTTTGTATGGCTTGTGGCGCCAACAAAACAGGATACAACGCCACACAGGAAACCACTTGGAGAACAGCCCAGATCTCCCCGACAAACACGCCTGTCCCTGCTATAACCACCGAAATTATACCAACGATACCAGTGGAGGCTATCCCTTCCGCTCAGCAGCTGGTAGTAGCTACAGCAGTCGATTATCTTAGTCGGAGACTTAACACAGATCCAAGACTTATTAGAGTAATACAAGTTATTCCCAAGGAGTGGCCGGATACATCCTTAGGTTGTGCTGAAAAAGATAAGTCATATAATCAAGTCATGACTCCTGGCTATATAATCTTACTCAAATACGATAACCAAAGATTTGAAGTTCATACCGATAAGAATGGGAACGCAGTAATGTGCAGTAAAGATGAGGGCAAAAACCCCAACGTGGGTAGTTCACCTATTGAAGAAAGAGCTATCATTGCTGCCAAGAGAGAGCTGGCTAGCAAGAAGGGTCTGCAGTTAGGGGAGATCGAATTAGTAAGTATTACATCTCGGAACTGGAGCGATAGCTCCCTCGGATGCCCAGAACCTGGAATGATGTATATGCAGGTAATAACGCCAGGATACGTAGTCAAGTTGAAGGCTAGGGATAATATATACGAGGTACATACCGACAGGAATGGAAGAGCTGTATTGTGTTAGTCGTAGTCGCCGGGCATAATACAATTCTGTATATGATTTGAGTCTATTACTCGCCCGCTACGAGAGATCGTAACAGTCACTGCATCAAACCTTACGGGCGGATCCTTCTCCCAGTCATAACATTCGAAAATCCATATCTTAGCTAGGGTAAGCAACTGCCTGGCTTTATGCATATCTATAGATTCCTCAGGAGTACCCAAACTTAGGCTGGAACGGGTCTTGACCTCGACAAATACGATTTCATCTTTGTCCTGAAAGATAAGATCTATCTCGCCTTGTCGGCATCGCCAATTTCGCGCAATAAGTTTATATCCCTTTGATAACAAGAAATTACAGGCATAATCCTCGCCAATACGTCCAAGAGATTTACTCATGTTGTGCACCCAGCACAGTGCTTATGGGAGCGAATGAGCGCCTATGTTGAGGGGTAACACCATAGATAGCTATCTCAGACTGATGCTCGCGTGTACCATAACCTTTATGCTTATGAAAGCTGAAACCTGGAGCATGTTCTGTAAGAGATGCCATATATCGATCTCTCGAAACCTTAGCTACTATAGAAGCAGCAGCTATAGATAAACAGAGAGCATCGCCATCAACTATAGCTACCTGATTAATAGAACAAGCTCTAATCTTGAACGCATCAATCAAAATTACATCTGGTAAATCGGCATCTCGTAAGGCGCGTAGCCAAGCCAGCTCAGTAGCCCTAGATATACCCAAAGTATCGATCTCATCAGGAGTACTTGCGCCAATGCCGATATATAATGCCGATGCTTTTATGGCTTCGTAAGCTAACTCCCTTCTGTTAGGTGATAGCACTTTAGAGTCCCTAACGACCTCAGCAAGGGACTCTAAAGTGCTGAGGTCAGGAGGAAGTACCACTACAGCCCCAAATACCGGCCCAGCCCAGGCACCTCGACCGGCCTCATCTAGACCAGCTACGTAAGCATAACCCTGGCGCCACAGAGTAGGCTCGAATGGGTGAAATCCCTTTTCCTCTATAGGGGCTATTGAAGCGCACATGGCACTTACTCTACTGAGTGCGCTTCTCCTTTAATCTAGCAGCCTTACCACGAAGATTTCTTAGATAATAGATCTTAGCGCGACGCACCTTAGCGCGCCTTACAACCTCAATTTTGTCGATGCGCGGCGAGTGCAACAGAAAGTTGCGCTCGACCCCAATTCCATGGGAAGCGATCCTTCTCACGGTAAAGTTTTCAGCTATACCACTACCTCTGCGTCGAAGAACTACGCCTTCGAACACCTGAATTCTCTCACGGTTACCTTCCACAACCCGAGCATGGACGCGCACAGTATCACCAGGACCGAAGTCAGGTATATCGGATCTTAGTTGCTGTTGAGCAACAGAAGCTAGAACCTCTTGGGACATCGAAATCACACTCCTAGTATTAAGAATGTTTTAGCCAACTTTTGTGTGAAGATAAGAGTTTTTACACGAAAAGAATGCCAACAGGCATTTTACTGATTTACAACATCCGGTGTCAAAGTGTTCTCGTACGCTATGCTAATCAATAAATCCCCTAGCGCAGATATTGACAACCCCTCCTAACTAGACTATAAATTGCTAGAAAGGCGGTTATTTCGGGGGACGAAGATGCATAAGTACGAGAAGGAAATAGAGGAAATAATAGCACGACTTGAATCCAAAGAATCCCCAAGACGCACAACCTCCAAGACTTATAGGGATATCCCCCCGGTGCTGCCGCGCCGTAGAATGTCTTTTTCAGCAATCATGAATAAGGTAGCAGGTAGGCTTGGTTCAGGCTTAAGGGATAGCGAACTGCTGATATCAGGCGTGCTACTAATCTTTATATCGTCTACACTACTCTCAGGGCTTGGTGTTATCCAGGATTGGATAGCCGTGATCGGTGCAATCCTCTTCTTACTACCAAGCGTTTTCGGTGCTCTAAGGTGGAGACCTCAAGATAGACCTGAGAAGCTATGGCGAGGCAGGCCTGTGGATGATAGCAGTCCTTGGGATAATATGATAGACAGGTTTAATGGCTCGTCTAGGGATTTTAGAGACAGGTTTAAGAGGCGCTAGTTTTTTTATCCTAGATACTTTCCGTATATCTTGTAACCACCTCTGCATAATTTGAAACTGAATGACGAATATAGTTTGAAAGACCTTTCGTTAGTTTCTTGAGTGCTTAGCTGCGCATACTTAGCTCCCATGACATGTAGCTGCCTAAGAGCCCAGGATAGTAGTTGCGCCCCATATCCCCTACCTTGAAAGTTTGGCCTAACAGCTAACCTATCTATATGCCCCCAATCGTCATAGAGAGTCAGACTTACATAACCAATAGGTTCTTCAGATTTGTAGGCCACCCACGCATGAACTCCAGGGGAATCAAGATATTCTTCAAATTCCCTCCGGGAGTTCCGCCAGAGCCATGGAAAAGAGTCCCAATCTATTGATATTAGTTCAGCTATCCCCCTTTTGAGCACTGATTGTATTTCCAATTCCACACTTAACTCAGGCCCAGGTATATGAGTGTTCCTCAGCACCAATACTGTTTCCAAGCAAGAAACCTTGACGGTATGATAGAAGTGAGCAGCTGATTTGTATTCGGTAGGGTCTACAATAATTGCTCCAGCAGTGTTGATTATGGATTCCATAAGAGATGTCCACAAAGCTGGCCTATATCTGTCGCCCCTGGATTCTAATATCTCAACTATGTCATCTCTGTTCCTCCATGGACCTGCTATAAGATACGCATTCGTACCAGGCACATACCATGACATACCTGGGTATTTAGCAACATGTTGCACTAAATCTTCCCGGGAAAGAAGACTGGTCCATGGAAGCCTCAGATTAGAAGCACTTTGTGGATCAAGTGGAACCGGTAACGCAAACTGCATTCCCTAGAGTTACCTGCTTTCAGTGACTACTGTGTTATTTTACTCCCTGGATAGATGAAGTATAAACAAATGAGATATATGCTACAGCATTGGAAGTATAAACTGAACATTGTTTGCTAGAATTCTTCGTACCGATCTGTGAACGACAGATCTTAGTAAGGGATAACACCATGCCTAAGCCCATAGACTTCGAGATAGGAGACATACTTGAGTTAAGGAAGCCACACCCGTGTGGTGGCCATACTTGGACTGTTATAAGACTAGGGGCCGATATAGGTATAAGGTGTCACGAATGCGGTCGAAAGGTGCTTATGCCTAGAAGCGAGCTGGAAAAGCGAGTAAAGAAGAGGATCCCAGCCCCCTCAGTTGAGGAAACCACGTGAGTAATATATCCACATCGCTGAGAAGGCCAGAAATAGAGCAAAGCATACTTAATCCTGTTTTCCTTACGCTGTGGGCCATGCAGGCTCTTACTCAGACCTCTCAAAACGTAATCAACTTCGCTCTGCTAATTCTGGCACAAACTATAACTGGATCAACAACTCACGTAAGCTTCATAATACTATCCTTCAGCTTACCAGCTGTCATCTTCAGTAGTGTAGCTGGCGTCCTAGTTGACCATTGGAACAAGCGTACGGTAATGGCAGCCAGCAATATAATAAGAGCATTTGCTGTAGCAAGTTACATATTCGTCAACGACAGCTCGGATATGCCTAGAGTGTACTTAGCCAGCTTTGTGTTGGCCTCTGCAGCTCAATTCTTTGCCCCTGCAGAGGGAGCTGTTATACCGAGGATAGTAGGAAAGCGAGCATTAATAACTGCAAACTCGTTATATAACTTGACTTTCATGGCTTCTCAATTCTTGGGATTTACCATAATAGGGTGGTTGCTCATACGCTTCATAGGGCTTAGGAACGTATTCATACTTATAGCCATTCTGTACGCTATTGCAGCAATAGTAATCGCAACTCTGCCCATTCCCGACATTCGGGCAAGGACAGACGAAGGAATCAGTCTGGAAAAGATATGGCAGGATCTAAGAGAAGGCTGGCACTTTATCATTGAAAGGCGATCCTTAGCGATCACCATCATACACTTATCTATCGCCAACTCCAGCTACTTGATGCTAGGTACATTAGGACCCTCGTTTGTAACAAACATACTGCATATAAGATCAGAAGATTTAGGGTTACTACTTGCACCTGCAGGACTCTTCACTTTATTGGGAATAATATTGGTCAATAAGTTGGCTAAACCTAGCAACAGGCATGAGATGATACACTTTGGACTAATGGGTGTGGGAGTTAGTGTGGTAGGACTAGCGATCACTACTCCCATTACGAATCTCATAGCGGAGAACGCGTCAGTTATTACACCTTCTTGGTTAACGACTTTTATTGCAGTATTACTAAGTATGTTGTTTGGATTCTCGGCAGCTTTTGTGGCCATACCTGCGCAGACAGTACTTCAGGAAAAGTCACACGATTACAACAGAGCTCGAGTCCTGTCGACATTCTACACAGTCTCTAATGCGGCATCCTTTTTCCCTATATTGCTTGCAGGTAGCATAGCAGACCATATAGGTATACTACAGACGATGACTATAATTGGCCTATTTATAGTTACCGTTGGAGCCAGTAGTCAATACCTATTCTTACAGAACAATAGAAATTGGGATAAAGCAAGGATAGGTATCACGGAGACATTTCCCCGGAAGGGCTCAAAAGCTTAACAGAAAAAACTCTACTTAAGATTATCTTTGCTGTAGCTACTATCTGCAGGATTGGAATCCCTGTGCAAGAACTCTCTAAGAAGGTCAACAGGTACTGGGAATATCAATGTAGAATTTTGGTCAGCCGCTATCTCGGTCAAAGTCTGCAGGTAACGTAACTGTAAACTTATAGGTTCTTGCGCCATTATAGCTGCGGCATCCTTTAGTCTCTGCGAAGATTCGTACTCGCCTTCAGCATGTATGATCTTAGCTCTCTTTTCACGTTCAGCTTCGGCCTGGCGAGCCATAGCACGCTGCATACCTTCCGGCAGCTCGACATCCTTTACCTCTACTATACTTACCTTGACTCCCCAAGGCTCAGTCTGCTCATCAATTATCTTCTGCAAAGTATCATTAATCTTCTCTCGATGTGCTAAAAGCTCGTCTAACTCGGATTGTCCCAGGACACTTCTAAGTGTAGTCTGTGCTATTTGGAACGTAGATTTTATGTAATCTACAACATTGATGACCGCCATCTTAGGATCAAACACGCGGAAGTAGACTACCGCATTGACTCTTACTGAGACATTATCCCGAGTTATCACTTCCTGAGCAGGAACATCCATAGTAACCACACGTAGATCTACCCTCACCATGCGCTCGATAAGAGGAATGAGAGGTATCAATCCGGGACCCCTTACGCCAGCGAACCTTCCTAATCTAAAGATGACCCCACGCTCATACTCCTGAGTTACCCGCAACGATGCGCGTATTAGGAATACAATCACGATTATTAGAAATATGGTCACGTAAAGCATAATTCGACTCCCACTTACATAGCTTTCTTACGCAGTTCAGCTATCTGATCACGCAAGACAGCTGCTTTCTCAAACTCTAACGCCTTGGCAGCCTGTTTCATCTGAGACTCAAGATCCTTTATCATCCTGAATATCTCATCCTTGGACAGATTTACAGTTCCATCTGCTCGATATTGCTCCTTAGACTCAGCGATAGCCTTGACTCTCTCAGTAATATCACGCACTTCCTTGACAATGCTGGCGGGCACTATGTTGTGCTTAAGGTTATATTCCATCTGGATAGCCCGCCTACGATTCGTCTCATCTATAGCTTTTTGCATAGATTCCGTGATGGTATCTGCGTACATGATAACCTTGCCCTCAACATGACGAGCAGCTCTACCGATCATCTGTATAAGCGATCTCTCGGAACGCAAAAAGCCTTCTTTATCAGCGTCTAGAATAGCTACTAAGGAGACCTCCGGCAGATCCAGTCCTTCCCTCAAAAGGTTTATGCCCACTATTACATCATAGACTCCAAGGCGTAGATCGCGAAGTATCTCAACACGCTCCAAAGTATCTATCTCGTGATGGATATATCGGTTCTTGATACCCATTTCACTCAGGTAATCAGACAGTTCTTCGGCCATACGCTTGTTGAGCGTAGTTATGATCACCCTCTGTCCCTTGGATACCCTCTCGTGCACCTCCTCCAGGAGGTCGTCTATCTGACCTTCCGTAGGACGAACGCTGATCTCCGGATCAAGCAGACCGGTAGGCCTGATGATCTGATGGACTATCTGTTCTGAGTGTTCCTCTTCCCATGGGCCAGGGGTGGCTGAAACGTAAATAGCGTTGACTATATGAGACTGGAATTCATCGAAAGTTAATGGACGATTATCCAGGGCTGAAGGCAGCCTAAATCCATACTGAACGAGCACCTCTTTCCGCGACCGGTCGCCTGCATACATGCCCCTGATCTGAGGCAGCGTAATATGAGACTCATCAACTATAAGCAGGAAATCGTCAGGGAAATAGTCAAGCAACGTTATGGGGGGCTCCCCAGGTTTACGTCCCGACAGGTGCCTGGAATAGTTCTCGACACCTGAACAGTAACCAGCTTCAGAGAGCATCTCAAGGTCATATAAAGTCCTCTGCTTGAGCCTTTCAGCTTCAACTATCTTACCTTGCTCGATAAACCAGTTATAGCGTTCCTCGAGCTCTTCTCTAATAGCCTTGATAGCCTCTTGGAGTCTCTCTTGAGAGGTCACAAAATGCTTTCGTGGATATATATCCGCCCTGGTGCGCTCAATAAGCACCTCGCCAGTAAGAGGATCTATCTCGGTAATTCTATCTATCTCGTCTCCAAAGAATTCAATCCTTAGCGCAACCTCATCATAAGCAGGCTGTATCTCAAGAGTATCGCCTCTAACTCTAAACGTACCTCTCGACAAAGATTGATCATTACGCTCATATTGAGCCTCTACAAGACGACGGATGACTTTACTGAGCCGCACAGTATCGCCACGTTTGAGGGATATAACAAACTTGCTGTATTCTTCAGGAGATCCAAGCCCGTATATACAGGACACACTAGCAACGATTATTACATCTCGCCTTTCTAAAAGAGCCATTGTAGCGGCATGACGCAGCTTGTCTATCTCATCATTGATCTCAGTGTCTTTTTCTATGTAAGTATCAGTCTGCGGGATGTAGGCCTCGGGTTGATAATAATCGTAATAACTAACAAAGTACTCTACAGCATTGTTGGGGAAAAACTCTTTGAACTCAGCATATAGCTGTGCAGCCAGGGTTTTGTTATGAGCTATAACAAGAGTTGGACGCTGAAGCCTTTCTATAACGTTAGCGACTGTAAAAGTCTTGCCGGTTCCTGTTGCCCCAAGCAACGTTTGATGCCTCATCCCGGCTCTAACGCCTTCCACCAAGGCTTCTATAGCCTTGGGTTGATCACCTATAGGTCGAAGGTCAGATATAATCTTGAACTCGCCCATAACTCCAACCCGATTGCAAGTTTATACACGTCAAGACCATTATATCTGACATAGAACCTATAAAACGAACTGAAGATCTAACGATTGTTACCAACAAAGAATAACTCCCTGGGGCTAACAGATTAGCCCCAGGGAGTTAGACTTATATCTAGTTAAGAAGCTGTTACTCTGATTTTACAGCTGCAATATATAAGGTAATCTTGACCCTATCGCTTACAACTGCTTGACCACTTTCAAGCAGGGCATTCCAACGAAGTCCGTAATCCTTGCGATTGATTTCTGTTTCAGCACTAAAGGCTGCTCTCTGCTTGCCATATGCATCGATTAGCTGCCCCTCAAATGTAGTACGTAACACTACTGGCAGAGTTACGTCTCGAATAGTAAGGTTACCATGCACATCGGCTGTATTCTCGCCTGTCCGCTCAATCTTAGTGCTTGAGAACGATATATAAGGAAACCTCTCAGCGTTGAAGAAATCATCCGAACGCAGATGTTCATCGCGCTTACTGTCACCTGTGTCTATGCTGCTAGCTTCTATCTTCGCTTCTACCTGCGAGTTCTCTGGCTGATCCTCATCAGCATGGATGATTCCCTCAAATCTACGAAAGTAACCTTTGACCGTAGATACCACCATATGACGCACAGAGAACTCTATAACCGAGTGCGCGGAATCGATCACCCAAGCGGTGCGGACCTTTTCACTGGTTTCTATTGGCATGCTTCCCTCCTGTAAGTAACTTATTTTTGATAACAAATTTTATCTGTCCATGTAAACCGTTGTCAAGGAGGCACATAATGTTTACAATTGAAGTAGGATGGAGGGTCACAAGATCAAACACGATGTATTCTGTCCGTACTATCAGAAGACGATCGAACTAATTGGTCGCAGGTGGACTGGAGCCATAATAAGGGCCTTGCTCTCTGGAGTTACCAGGTTCTCAGAGCTTCGAGAGTCTATACCTGACCTTAGCGATCGCATGCTTTCCGAGCGCTTGAAAGAGTTGGAGGAGGAAGGCATAGTAGAGCGCCACGTCTATCCGGAGACGCCGGTACGGATAGAGTATAAGCTGACACCCAAGGGAGAAGACCTGGCTGAGATAGTGGAAGCAGTATCAAGGTGGGCCCACGAATGGTTAGCCCCACATGAGTCCACTGACGAAGTTAGGACCGTTTCATAACCTCGGCATTGGGTGTTAAAGCGATAAACACGACAGCCTATACAAGCTGTAGGTGCTTTCTTGTTTCCAATTTAGGCAGTTCTAAATAAGTCTAGCTACCCGTTGCTGCTATAGAGGTATCCTTAGGAGCGTGTAAGAATTGTTCCCTGTAAAGCTTTGCGTATAGTCCCTCGGCAGCAAGTAACTCGGAATGTGTACCTCTTTCTACAATCCTGCCTCTGTCTATAACAAGTATCTGGTCAGCGGACAAAATAGTGGATAAGCGATGAGCTATAGCTATTGTTGTCCTACCTTGCATTAAAGTAGCTAGGGCTCGCTGGACAAGTCGCTCTGAACGAGTATCAAGCGCACTAGTAGCTTCATCTAGTATAAGTATGCGAGGATTCTTGAGGACTATTCTTGCTATAGCTATACGCTGCTTCTCACCCCCTGAAAACCGATAGCCCCTTTCTCCCACGATCGTATCAAAACCTTCAGGCAGCTCAGTTATACGGTCATAGATATTAGCAGCTTTTGTAGCAGCTATAAGCTCTTCCTCGGTAGCATCTGGCTTAGCAAATAGGAGGTTTTCGCGCACAGATGCGTGAAACAAATATGTCTCCTGAGATACCATGCCTATTATCTGGGGAAGACTCGCCAATCTTATATCACGTACATCAATGCCATCTATAAGCACTCTGCCTTTAGTAACATCATACAAGCGAGCTATCAGATAGGCTATGGTGGTTTTACCAGCCCCGGTTGGACCTACCAAGGCCACGAGAGAACCTGGTGGGGCATCAAAGTTGATGTCATATAGATTCATAGGCCGCCCTGTGCGGCTGTAGCTGAAGTATACATGGTCGAAGGTTATCCTGCCTTTTACGTCGTGTGGGTCAAGCTCAATAGCATTTGGCCTATCGGTAATCTCTACTGGAAGATCTAGGTATTCAAATATGCGATCAAACAAAGCTAACGCTGCTTGAATCTGAACCTGCACTGTAAGGAGCTGTCCCAGGGGGAAGAAAAGCCTACTTTGTAGAGTTGTGAAAGCTACTATCCCTCCAACCGTTATCGGAGGCACCTGGTCAGGAGGAGTATGTATGATCGTTCTACCTGCAAAGTAGTAGACCAGTGCAGGGGTTATAGAGAAGAACGTAGAGGTAATCATGAAGAACCATCTACCAACCATTTGCTGGCGTAGCTGAAGATCAGCAAGGCGCTGATTCTCGCGTGAGAACCTATCAATAGACTCCCGCTGCCTGCCAAAGGTCTTGGTCAGCAAAACGCCAGACACAGATAGAGACTCCTCAATTAGAGCGCTAATATCAGCAAGGCTCTTCTGAGTGTTCTTAGCAAGCTCTCGCCTGATACTACCGACTTTGTAAGTCAGGTATAGGAATAGAGGTAACAATGCCAGAGAAAGCAAAGTTAGCTGCCAGGAGAGCAGAAACATTGCAGTAATTGTAGATACAACAGTAGTTATATTAGATACTATGCTCGAAGCGGTGTTAGTAATGACGTCCTGTATTCCATTGACGTCGTTACCTAGCCTTGATTGTATTTCTCCAGTTTTGGTCTCGGAGAAGAACCTCAAAGACATCCTCTGCATGTGCCTGTACAGCTCGTTCCTAAGATCGCGCATTACCCTTTGGCCTATCAAATTGTTGAGGTATGTCTGCCATACACCGATAAGACCATTCACCACGGGAATAACGATCATTAGGACCGCATACAAGATGAGTTTATCCATGTCTCGCTTGAGTATGGCATCATCAACTATCAGCTTGAGAAGATAGGGGTTAGCCAAGCCGACTACGGAGATAATAAGTATCGCTATAAGCACTAGCAGCACATGTAGCTTGTACGGAGCAAAGAACTTGACTACCCGCCTAGCGGTGCCAGCCCTTACAGGCTTCTCAGGTTTCTCAGCCATAAGTGCTCTTCGAAATCCACCCCCGCCACCTCCTGCCCCCCTAAGCATCCAACGACCTCCTATCGCTACTGCTACCACCTATACCAACGAGGCTCTCAGCTTTGCGCTCTGCATTCCTCTGCAGGCATATGTAAACAAACAACATGGCTATCAACGTACCAGCCAGACAGATAATTGCCATGAGCTGTAAAGTAAGAGATACACCAATCAAAGCTGAAAGGGATCCCACTATTACACCACCAAAAGGCGTACTACCGGCAAAGACAAGAAAATACAGGCTCATGATCCTGCCACGCAGATGGTCAGGCGCCAGCAGCTGGAGCCTGGTGTTGGCATTGGAGCTGAAGGTTACACTAGCGAAACCCAGGATAAATAGCCCTAGAAGTGTTAGTGGGTACAGCCTAGATACACCCACTAACAATAAGGAAAAGCTGAATATTAGTGCACCAGCGAGCATAACTCCTACTCTAGCCTTACCAGCATAGGCCACAGCTAATGCAGCTAGCACAGAACCCACGCCCATGGCAGATGTCAGTATACCTAACACTTCGGGCCCGGCCCCTAGTATGTACTTATCTATAAGAGGAAGCATGACGGTGAAGTTGTAACCAAATATACCCAAGCATGCCATCAGCAATAACACAAGCAATATGTCTGAGTGACTGAAGGCATATTTGATTCCTTCGGCAACTTGAGTAAGCACACGTCCTCTCGGTGAACGTGCTACAGCGACAAATTCGTCAGTACGCATAATAAGAAGACCCAATATGACAGCGAGAAAGCTAAGAGCATTAGCAGCAAAAGCCCCACCGGTACCTAGCCATCCTATCATTAGACCACCTATGCTAGGACCGATTATCCTAGCGGAGTTGAAGAGCATGCTGTTAAGGGCTACAGCATTAGCAAGTTTATCTGGTCCTACAAGCTCCACTACAAATGCTTGTCTTGTGGGATTGTCAATAGAATTGATTACCCCTAAGCAAAATGCCAATACATAGACATGCCATAGTTGAACATGATGCGATATCACAAGGATTGCCAAAATGCCGGCTTGGATAGCAGCTGAAGATTGGGTTATGATTAGGACCCTATGTTTTGGTAATCTGTCGGCGAGTACCCCTCCAAAAAGAGCCATGACGGTAATGGGCAGGAACTGCAACATCGTTACGAAACCTAAGGCACTTGGTGAATTAGTAAGCTGAAGAACCAGCCATGATTGAGCTATGGTCTGCATCCAAGTGCCGGACAGTGATATAAGCTGCCCAAGCCAAAATACTCTATAGTTATAGACAGACAGCGCGCTAAATGTCCGCCTTATACTAGCGCTCAGGCTCAACAGACACCTCCAATGGGTTTGACGGTGGGGGAAGTGTTTCAGCAGCACTACCAAGCTTCTCTAGAGCCTGAGTGACCTCTTCAAGATCATCACCTAATGCACTAGCTATATTTGCCAGATACTCCCTGTTGATCTGTCGGATATCACCCACAACGGATTCTCCTTCGGGTGTCAACCTAAGGGGTATCACTCTGCGGTCATCAGGAGCTTGCAGCCTTTCCACTAATCCAGCTCTGACAAGCTTATCCACCAAACCGCTAACAGTAGATACAGTTACTCCTAACTGCTGGGATATAAAGTTAGTTGTAGCCCCTGGATGCCTTCTCAATATAAACAACACCCTGAGTTGGGGGAGTGTCAGCCCTTTGTCTTCCCATAACCTTAGCCTAAGCGCATCTACCAGGTGTACTACCTTCCAATATGCTCTTCGGAATCTAGCAAGGCTTTCTTCTTCCATACCTTTAGTCCTCCAAATAATTATATACTGATATCTAACATTTCGGAAATACCAAAATGTTTGCAATTTGCATACTCTTCTCAAGAGTAACATGCAGTCTAGCATCTAACAACAGTGGTTGGAATTAAGCGTTTAGGCAAGAAATTATAATGTGCGTTCTTGAGTTTCATATATAGGGTAGAATTCAGCAGGCTGGGCGTCTTTGGCATGGTTGATGATAGCGGACAGTAATTATATGTAACTACTGGTTTGCTGCGAGCAAAAGAAAGTATTCAGGGGTGAGTAATGGCAAATAGAAGATTTGAGGGGAAAATAAGGGCCCCGGATTTCCCAGGTGGTCTTAAGTGGTTCAACACAGATAGGCACATAAGCCTGGCAGATTTGAGGGGAAAGATAGTTATACTGGATTTCTGGACCTACTGTTGCATCAACTGCATGCATATACTACCTCACCTGCGAAAACTCGAGGAGAAGTATCCAGATGAGTTGGTAGTAATAGGAGTGCATTCAGCTAAGTTTATGGCTGAAAGATCAGACACGGGGATAAGAAATGCTATTAGGAGATATTCAGTCAGGCATCCAGTTGTGAATGATGCCAATCTCCAAATCTGGAGTGAATATGCCGTACGAGCCTGGCCTACTCTCTATTTCATTGACCCTACCGGTCGAATAGTGGGTATGCACGAAGGCGAGATAAGGTTCCCTGAGCTTGATAACATCATCTCGCAGATGATCCAGGAGTATGACTCATTAGGCATTCTCGACCGGACCCATATAAGATTCAATGCAGAGAGGGCTCCAGAGGGAATACTCGCTTTCCCCGGCAAAGTGCTAGCTCTGGAAGATGAAGATAGCCTATATATAGCTGATTCAAACCATAACCGTATCCTAGAGTGCTCGCTATCCGGAAAGATACGCCGAATCTGGGGAAATGGTGAGGAAGGATTGGTAGATGGATCTGCCTCAGAGGCAAAGTTTAATCACCCTCAGGGCATGGCGATACGTGGGAATGAACTGTACGTTGCAGATACAGAAAACCACGCCTTGCGTCTACTACATCTAAACGAAGGTAAAGTCGAAACTATAGCCGGTACTGGAGAACAGGGATATCCAATCTCTTTCCAACCATCAATTGGAAAGTACACAGAGCTAAACTCACCCTGGGATCTAGAGATAGTCAACGACGTACTGTATATAGCTATGGCAGGGTGCCATCAAATATGGGCTATGGAGATGCCATCAGGAGTAGTGCGCCCTCTTGCCGGCACAGCCAGGGAAGGCATTAAGGATGGGCCAGCTTCTGCAGCATGGTTAGCTCAGCCAAGCGGGCTTACTACGGATGGCCAATTACTATATTTTGCCGACAGTGAAACTAGCTCTATTCGTCTTCTAGATCCAGCTAGTGGAAGAGTAGAGACTCTGGTAGGCATAGACCTATTTGAGTTCGGAGATGTTGACGGTGTAGGCGGAATGGTTAGACTTCAGCACCCCCTTGATGTTGAATGGCATGCTGGAAAGTTGTACATCGCCGATAGCTACAACAACAAGATCAAAATTCTAGATCCGCATACACGTGAGTGTCGAACCTGGGTTGGTTCAGGCAAACAGGAGCTAAGGGATGGTACCAGGCAGGATGCTAGTCTTGCTGAACCGGGTGGCCTTTCTGCCACATCTCGCTATCTTTACGTAGCCGACACCAATAATCACGCTATTAGAATTGTAGATTTCAGCACAGGTGAGGTATCTACACTGAAAATACACGAGTAGACTGCTATGTAAAAATTACTATATAAACTTAGCTTGAAGCCATTATTGTAAACTTAATTCAGCTTTATTAGATATATCGCAACATATCGTGCAAGTATTGTGAGCTTCATCGTAATACCATGTATTACTTGTCAGCGTACAGGTTTGAACACGTTCTAGTATCACACCGTCAACAAAAACCTTAGTAGGCACAAATCCAGGGGTTAGTTGAAATGTAAAGTCATGACAATCAATTCCTTGGGCAATTTCTATGGACAAGGTAATTCCCCCATCCAGTGATGTACTTTGTTTATAGACAGCGGTTTCCATCGCAACATAATAGCTAGCAAGCTGGCTAGGAGTCATCCAGATGATATCTTTTCTCCATACAGTGTCTATACGCCTTATTACTTCTCGCAAGCCTTCTAGGCCCTTCCATGAGCCATTTGAAAACAAAGATTGCCAATGGGTGGTCATTACTAGAGGACTTTGATGACGTAAGAGAAATCCTAACCTCCCATTCAGGCCATCTTCTGTAATCCACAAATCAATGTCTGGATCACGCCCTTTCTGGGTGTGCCAAGCGAAATCCATACATGTACCTGAGACTATACTGACCAAAGATTCACCATCTCCGCACATGGAAAGTCTCGGAGATACGACCTCGGAGGTATCATCACAGTGGACAAAATACCATCCGTGGTTTGTATCAGTAACAGCCTTAAGCGAAGTCCTGATGGCTTCACAGTATAGATCTTCAACGGCTGCTCCTAACCTCCAAGGTGATGTAACACCATTGGGAGATAATCCAACGCTGGTAAGTATTTCTAACGCAGTGCTTATATAACTAACCATTGTGTCCAAATCTTGTCGATCAAACCATACATCCTCACGCTCATCTAGTGGCTGCCACGCAGTGATATCCATAGCGTAATTGTGAGTCAGCAATTCAGGGGAGATATCACACCTTCTTGCAATTCTCTCCCTAACTACAGTGAGAAAGAGCTCTAATTCATCTCTACCAATTCCTGGCAAGCAACTATCTATTCTGCCAGTAGCTCCTGGGCAAGGGATCAGAGAGAATTTGCCTTTCACATCATACTGATCGAGCAGATCAGCAAAAGCCTCAAGGAATGAAATTGGTACTACAGGCTCATGGCCATCATAAGGGAACTCATACCATGCAGGGTTACGACAAGGGACAGGATCATCTACTAGCAGGACGGCCGGTATTTTCTGTCTCGGCCAGAAGATTCTAAGGTTGTCTCTACTAGGCATGCTGGGTAGCTCCTGAGGGGGTGAACCTTTTTAGAGATAGAAAGTCTATTGGGTGAGATGTGCGTCCTTCAATAGCAAGATCCGCCAGGATCTCCCCAATTACCGGAGCGAATTTGAACCCATGCCCTGAGAATCCACAAGCAAGCACTACCCCGCTTTGGAATGGATGATGATCCACAACAAAGTGTTGGTCCGGCGTCATGGTGTACATACATGTGGAGGCATCTACTGGATGAGATATGGAGGGAATTAGCTTGGTAACTATGCTTTTTAATCGTTCTATCTCGTCCGGTGTAACTCCTCTGGCGATAGTATCTGGAGTGCAAGGAGTGCCGTCATCATGACGACCAAACTTCATGCCCACGCGCTTGTTGTAAGGCATACCATAGTACGTTCCCTCAGGCAACTGCCACAAGTGTACTGGCAAGTTATGTCCATCTATACCATCACGCTCATCCCCACGCCTAAAGTAGGCCACAAACACTCTTAGAACCTGTAAGGGAACGCCTATGTCTGCAAGAATTTCAGGCGCCCACGGCCCCACGGTCAGGATGACTCTCTCTGCTAGATAACCGCTAGGCGAAAGAGATGTAAATACCCTGAACCCCGAGCCTTCAGTCCTCCAGGACAAAACTTTCTCTCTCATGTGCAGGTGCACCCCACGAGCTGCCGCTCCCTGAAGGAAAGAGGATATACAAGCTTCAGGCTGCAGGACTCCCACACCAGGTTCAAGTATGGCCTCCAAATTCTCTGGCACATGTATTTCTGGATAACGATGTCTTAGTTCATCACTAGTTAACAGTTCACAAGGAATATTCCACTGTTGGGAACTGGACAGCACACCACTGATAAGTTCCCCGTCACGAGGTCCTACATATAATCCTCCGGTTATAGTAAGCAATCGAGTATTAGCATCTTCTTCCAGTAATCTCCACAGTTCGTAAGATCGTCTTACAAGGGGTACATACTGAGGTGATTCAAAGTACGCCTCACGAATTATTCGACTTTCACCATGGCTGGAACCAAGAGAATGCGGAGGCGAATAAGTGTCGAAAGCTATCACTCTGTAACCGCGAGACGCTAGCATATAGGCAGTAGCGCTTCCCATTGCCCCCAGCCCTACTACCGCTACATCGTAACTAGCATTATTGCTAGAACTCACAAGGGCACCTCCCCATATAATAAATCAAGCCATATGTGTTGCGAACATAGTAATTGATTGTAATAAGGTAAAGTTCATCTCTCCACACCTACGAAAACAAAGTCATTCTAGCCCTTTACAGCTCCTGTGGTAAGCCCTTGGATAAGTTGTCTCTGAAATATCAGGAAAATCACTGTAAGCGGTACGTAGATGATTGTAGCCCCCGCTGCGGTAACTGGTATGTTAGTAGTCCAGCGCTGCTGGAAGTACAGCAGGCCGACTGGTAAAGTCTGATACTGAGGATCTGTTGTCACCACAAACGGCAGCAAAAATTCATTCCATGTCCATATAAAGAACAGTAACCCTAGGGTGCCTATGACTGGACGAATAAGCGGCACGAGCACCCACCATAGTATCCTCCACGAGCTAGCCCCATCCACTATTGCAGCCTCCGTTATATCTCTGGGAACGCTGCTGAAGGCCTGCCTTAGCAGCAAGGTTCCAAAAGACAGACTGAGTGCGATTTGAGGCAGTATCAACCCCCAATAAGAATTCAGCATATACATAGTCTTAAGAACATAGAAAAGTGGTACCACTATTGCTTGTAAGGGGACTATCAATCCCAGTAGCAGGAAAGCAAAGAGAAACCTTGCACCTTTGAAATTGAAACGGGAGAAAGCATAACCTGACATACAAGACAGAATGATCGAAGGTATCACCACCGCCACCGCGACTATCAAGCTATTTATAAAGAAGCGGCTAAATCCTCCCTGTGTCCAGGCAGTAACATAGTTTTCAAACTGCCACCTACTAGGAAGGGAAAAAGTTCCTTGAACAAGTTCTATGTCGGTCTTAAACGATGCTAAAGTGGTGATAATAAAAGGGCCTATGGCTACTATCAGGCCAACTATTAAGGCTAGATAGATCAAACCTTTCTTAATCACTGCTTTCTCCAAATAGCCTTAGAGTGACCAAGGTCAAACCTAGAGTTAGAACAGCTATGATAACTCCCAGCACGGAACCATAGCCTACTCTGTTTATGTTAAATGCGTTCTCGAGCATATAGAGCACCACTACGCTAGTAGATCTTCCCGGACCGCCTCTAGTAGTAGCCCATATTACGTCAAAGACCTTGAGAGCATTTATTAGGTTAACAGCTATCACCACTGCTATCTCCCCACGCAGTCCTGGCAGGGTAACCGCTAGAAATTCCTGCCAGCCAGAAGCTCCGTCAATCCGGGCAGCCTCATAGAGTTCCTGAGGGATCTTCTGCAAACCCGCGAGGAAAACTACATAACAAAAGCCATAGGTAGCCCATGCTCCTATAAGCCCCACAGAAGGCAGAGCGAGGTTGAAGTCGCCCAACCAACCTAATGGTTGTATACCAACCAGCCCCAGTAGGCTATTTACAGGACCAAAGGCAGGGTTTAGCATCCATCTCCATACCACGCCTATAAGCACTCCAGGCATGATGTAAGGCAGGAAAAAACCTACACGGAAGATAGAACTACCTCTCAGCTTGAGATGATGAACAACTGCAGCAGGTGCCAGCCCTAACACAGCTGGCAATAAAACGTAATAAGGAATTAGTACAACGTTATGCCAAAGAGACAGCCAAAATATAGGATCCGAGAAAGCCTGCACGTAATTAGCTAGTCCCACGAACTTGGGTGCTGTGTACCCATCCCAAGAAAGCAGGCTGAGCACTACAGCACCCAAGGTAGGTATGCCAACGAACAGAGTAAATATTACTAATGAAGGCAGTAGGTAGAGATACGGCTCTAAAGCTGAGCCGTATCTCCTGCTACGTCCAGACATGCTGTACTTCACTCTGTGGCAACCTACTTTTGTTCTTGCTGCAGGAACTTGGAATAATCAGCCTCAAGCGCCTTTGCAAACTGATCAGGGCTCTCCTTGTGTGCTAGTAGAAGTTGGAGATGAGCAGTTAGGGTGTCATAGAAAGTAGGAGTAGCCCAGTCCAAGTAATGTCCCAGAGCATTTTCGTCATTGACCTTATTCCAAGCTTTGTAGAGATCTCCAGATACCGTATTAGGCTTTATATAAGACTGAGGAACCTTTATCGCTGGTAGCTGGCCATTTTCAAGCAGCAACTGAACTGCTCTATCTGATACCAAGAAATTGATGAACTTAGCAGCTACGTCCGGGTATTTAGTGGTCTTGATGATGCCATATGGTATACCAACACCCCCCACGTGGAGTACAGTCTTATTACCTCTGGGTGGCATAGCGAAGAAACCAGCGTTGCTCCCCATAGCCTTCTGTATATCCCCGGTTAGCCAGCTCCCCTGCAAAAGCATTGCACCCTTGCCAGCGGCAAAAAGCTTCCATGCATCATCCGAATGCAAAGCAGCGTAGTTCTTTATAAAGTAGCCTTTGGACTCCCACTCTTGAAGCTTAGCAGCTGCCTGCTTGATCTGAGGAGTATCCCAAGACTTGTTCCCTTGGCGGTAAATCAAACCATCCAAGTATTCCCTGTTAGTCATGGTCCCCAGTATCTCTCCATAGAGGTGAATAGCCTGCCATTTATCCAGATTCCCAAAGATAAGTGGAGTCACACCCTTGTCCTTGAGAGTTTGCATTACCTGCTCTAACTCATCAAACGTCTTAGGAACCTGTATGCCGTTTTGCTGGAAGATTTTCTTGTTGTAATAGAATCCCACCAGCTCTCCGGTCTGAGAAACTCCCCAGAGGTCACCTTTACCAAAGGTTTTACCATCTTCTGTGTACATATTCCTCGCAAGCAATGCAGGCGCAAACTTCTTAGACCAGCCATACTGCTTATCATACTTGGTTAGAGGTATAAGTAGCTTGGCTCTCACCAGGGGGCCCATGCTACTTTCTCCATTGTTTATCTGCGCTATATCAGGGCCTTTACCAGAGGTAATCGCCCTCTGTAGTGTTTTCTGCAGCTCATCAAATGGATAACCCTCATGCTCTATCTGGACTCCAGGGTTATCCTTCTCGAATTCTCTCGCCAGGGTCTCTATAATCTCTTTCTGCACGCCTGAAGTAGCAGTATCCCAGACAACGAGTTTGATATTCTTCTGGGCTTGGCTACCAGAAGTGGGGCTAGGACTCGGTTGGGCACTAGCAGACGGGCTCGGGCTGCTCGGAGAAGCTGCTGGAGTACCTCCCATGCTAGGTCCTGTCGTCTGTTGACCGCACGAGATCAAAAGCAGGAAACATATAAGGGACAAACATATTGGAGTAAGTCTAGGCTGTCTCTTTGGCATTATAATCTACCCCCGCTATAGCTCGATTAAGCAGTAACTAAATATATAGCACAATAACGATCCCAGGGTATTGAAGAACACCCTGGGATCCAAGTAAGCCGCTCACAAAAGATGCTATTTATCTTTGTCTGACCAGCGTATATGGACCACTTCCCATGTAATCCACTACAGCAAGATAGTATGTGCCTGTTCTGCCTCTTGGTACCGTGTACTGTAAAGTAACGGTATCCCCATTCTCCTCTCCTATCTTGATAGGTATAGTCTCTGCAATAGAAGTAGCATTGGGAGCGTAAAGCTCCAGTTGGAAGCTGGTGCTTGCAGGTCTTGACAAAGTAAACGAGTACGTCCTGCCTTCTACCATCCTGTATCTATAGACATCGGCACAATCTCCGTTACACCCGGGTAGAGGGCCGCCAGAAACACCATCTGCAAGCTCTAGGTAAGCCGTGAGCGGCTGGCCAACCCCAGGACCAGGAACTCCAGGTATATTACCGTTTCGATACACCCAGTAGTGGTAGCTGCTACGCTGACCGTTAGATTCGCCAAACGCATTGGACAAATTCCCCTGGCTATTGATGGCATAGAGGGCCCAATGAGCATACCTTCTCGAGGCGTTCGCGCTTGTACCATCGGTTGGGGCATTGGACAGGGAAAGTTGTGCTCTGCGCAGTAGTACCCCGTTACGGTAGATACTAACCATCGCATTAGGACGTGTGTAACCGCCGGGAGATAGCCATTCGACTCCGTATCTGATCTTGCCAGATGGTGATAATTGTCGAACTATGGCCCCCTCATGCGGGGTGATATCATATTCGCTATCATGTAGCACTTTGACGTATGGGTAAGTAGCAGTTGTGCCCTTGTTTAGAGGATTATAGACGAACACATCATTGGGCTCGGAAATAGCGGGTACGCTGATGTAGGTATCTAGAAGAGCCATAGGCATACTGGCCGGGTTGACGGGCCACGGATAACCCCTTGCAAGGAAATACGCAGACTGCCACTCATAGAAACCTGTAGCCACATTGTTCCACTCCAGCATAAAGGTATAGGAACCATCATTTCGGAGCGGAGCGAGGCTAAGATCACCAGGATCAAGGTATTGGCCCGATACAGTATTAGCATTCCTACTGTTCGCGATGTAACCTGCCCTATTAGCTGTTATCGTGTAGGTTCGACTGCCTGCAAGGCCACTAAATGTATAGAATCCAGCCTTATCGGTCGTGGTAGTAGCAAGTTGGGTGTTACCGTACTTGATAGACACGGTAGCATTTGCGATAGGTATACCTGTAAACCCATCTACTACCCGCCCGGTAATACCGGTCCCAGATACTCCTAATGCCCTTCGTAAATCAAGCCTCGGGGTGGCTATAGGGAAGCCCTTGGAGATGCCCAAGGATTGCCCAGTAGAAATAAGCCTATCCTGAACCTGTCCTAAGGTCATAGCCGGATATTGGCTCATTACCCTAGCAGCAGCTCCTGCGACCATTGGAGAAGCCATAGATGTTCCAGAGAACTCCACATATTGGCCACGTAGTGTGGGAGCAAGCACTTGCCATCCAGGAGCTGCTATCTGGGCTAGGTTGTAGGTCAAATTAGTATAGGTATTATCCGGAGAGCATTGCACGAATCCTGGATCATAGTCGCCGGGAGGAATTATCTTCTGACAGTCATTCAGCTTAATTGGAGTAGAGTAGTTACTGAAGAACGCTCTGTAATCATTGTAATCTGTTGCAGCCACAGATAGGACTCCAGGGAGCGCAGCAGGAATAGGAACGATCTTTTCACCTGAAACCACTGCAAGGTACTGAGATGGATTGTCGCTATCATTACCAGCAGAGGCAACTGGCAGTATGCCACTATTTCTGAGTGCAGATATGCGAGCAGCCATTTCTTGATACTCTGGCGAGCCTATATCCGCATAGCCTCCCCAACTCATATTGGCTACTTTTAGATCGGGAATTTGGGTTTTAGCAAGGCGTACGTAATCCAGAGCCGCAAATATCGTCATAAGGTCCGTATAACCGAGATCATCAAAGATCCTAACAGCTAATATCTTGCTCTTAGGCGAAACACCAGTAGTCCCAAACGAATCGTCAGCAGCGGCGATTATACCCGCTACATGGGTACCATGTCCGACGGCATCCATTGGATCGTTATCCTGATCGATAACATCACAGTAGAAGCCTGATTGGGCTAAAGTAGCCGGGCAGGGCATATAATTAGGCTCTATGTCGGGATGATTATAATCTACTCCTGTATCTATCACTGCTACTACTGGTGCATTAGAGGTCGGGCTGGGAGCCAGGTCATAGCCTATTCTTTGAAGGCTCCACTGGAATGTTCCAAGGTTGCCTGGTATAGCTTGTGGTGACAGGGTCTCACTGGCTCCTTGATTCTCCCAAGCTGGCTTAGTAGATGAAAAGTCCCTCCTAGCTTGCTTGCTTATAGATACAGGCAAACCGGGGATATCGCTAGGAACCTTTATTTTTCTATTGAAAAATATATTAACAGTATTGCTGTCTGTCTTGAGGAGGTTATACGCCCGACTGGCAGTCTGTGCGTCTGGATAAACTGCAAGATAAGTCCTGCGAAACCTAGTAGAGCTTTTAGTGATCTTACCTCCGGTTGCTCTAATCTTGTTCCTGGCTTGCTCAACAGATATCCGCGACGAAAAGACTACTACCAGCTGATTTTTGACTTCGTTCAAGTTCTGTCGCAATGACCTCAGATTCTGTTCAATCTGATCATTGTCAGCAGCACGGCTTGGACTAATTTGTCCAGCTATTGCTACTGTCAATGTTAAGATGCAGAGCAAAGCACAGATCCTGACATAGAATTTAGCTTGATTGTATTGCATAATTCCCGCCTTTCGGAAAATGGTGACTATAACCACTTGTACCGCATTATAAAGAACGTTTTATCCTGTACTATAGTTACTAAGATGTATCATCCCTCCTTATAAAAAAACTTTTACGTTGATAACTACAAAGTGAATAGCATATTGCTAGGTTTCCACCTTGATCTTTAGAAAGTCATTCTAGTTGATAGGTGTTATATTCGTGTTGAAGAGGAATAGAGCTATGAGATTTATGGACAAGCTGAATCGGATCCAAGAGGTCCACAATACTCTGCTATGCGTAGGACTGGATCCTGAGCTTGATTTCCTTCCAGATGGATTTGAGAGATCCCACAGGGGTGTGCTCGACTTTAATCGTGCTGTGATAGATGCAACCTCAGATCTGGTTTGTGCCTACAAGCTCAACTTTGCTTTCTATGAGGCTATGGGTGCCGATGGCTTCGACCTTCTGCGATCGACGTTAGAACTTATCCCATCTGGGGTTGTGACTATAGCAGATGCCAAAAGAGGCGATATCCCCAACACCGCCAGAATGTATGCCAAGGCCATATTCGAAGTATTGGGATTTGACTCTGTCACTGTGAATCCTTATATGGGTCTAGACTCAATGATGCCGTTCTTTGGCTATCACGAGAAAGGGGTTTGGGTCCTATGCAGAACGTCGAACTCAGGGGGAGCTGACATCCAATTGCTGGAAGTGGATGATACGCCCTTGTACCAGCTTGTGGCATCTATGGTAACAAGAGATAACTATGCGGCCGATGTAGGGCTAGTAGTAGGGGCAACTGCGCCTGATGAGCTGGAACAAGTAAGAAGGATCGCCCCTAAGCACCCACTACTTATTCCGGGCATAGGTGCACAAGGAGGGGACCTCGTTGCGGCAGTAGGAGCTTCCCGTTCAGGTCCTGTAGTAATAAACGTCTCTCGATCGATAATTCATGGCCCTGTAGATGGGATCAGAGCTAGAGCTGAAAAGCTATGGTCAGAGATAAATGCTCTAAGAGCAGGCTATCCATGAGCAGACAGTTACGATCTGCTAAAGCCACCGCCTGCGCTTGAAGTAGTAGTACAAAATAACAGTGATCAATAACATTACAAGAAGCACGCCCGGATAGCCATAGCGCCAATGTAGCTCAGGCATGTGCTCGAAGTTCATACCGTATATGCCCGCAATGAGCGCAAGCGTCATCAGTATGATCGACCATGATGTGAGTGTTCGTACAGTTATGTTTAAGTTATTGGAAGCTACGGTCAAATAGGACTCGAGCACACTACTAAGCAGATCACGATATAGATCAATAGTATCCGTTACCCTCATGATATGATCGTACACATCCTGAAAGTATGTCCGGACATCTCCTTCAAGCAATACTGATTCCATCCGGCTAAGATGAAGAAGTAGATCTCTCTGGGGACCAAGCACCCTCCTTAGCTGTAGCAGCTCCTTACGTAGTCTGAATACCTCTCCTTGAAGCGTAATCTGTCTTCCCGAGAAGATAGTTTCTTCAAAATTCTCTATGTGATCACCCAAGGTATCAACTAGAGGGAAGTAGCTATCGACAATTGAGTCAATTATGCTATACAGCAGCACTCCTGCAGAGGGTTTGAGCTTGGAGATGTTCTGCTGCCATCTCCGAGCTACATCATTAAGCTCAGATATTTCCTCCCCATGCACCGTAACGATATAGTTCCTACCTAGGAATATATCTAACTCTACCTCTTGTATGTCCACTTGCTCCAGAATAAATCTGGCGGTGTAAATAACGATAAAGTAATAGCTATCGTACTGATCGATCTTAGGTCTTTGCCAAGGTTTGAGCGCATCCTCGATCGAGAGTTCATGGAAGCCAAACTCTTCCTGAAGCTTTTTCATCTCGTTCTTGCTGGGAGAGATCACATCTACCCACAGGAGGTTATCTTCCCGAGATATGACATCGCTTATGTCTTCGATATTTATATTGGGAACTAACTCACTACCTTCTTTAGAAAGCATTATCTTGAACAAAGTTGATCTCCACCAGCAAGATTCCTGAAGGGTTAAGCCTCATGGTAAAACCCACCTGACACTTTTGCTATTTACTACCTAGAATAGATCGCAGTTCAAATTGTTCATCTGCAAGCTGCTTGGGGTCTATAGGAATACCCCTTGAGATAATTCTCCTGGACACAGAAAGTTCTCGAGGTCTGTTCACAGCAAGCGTAGCCACCAAACGATCGCCCAAAATATAGAATGCACACCAGGAGCTTGATGTTTTATCTCCTCTAAGGACTATCTGCTGATAGTCTTCTGGATATCCAACATACTGGATATGCAAATCGTACTGATCAGACCAGAAGAAAAGCACCGGAGAATAGGACTCACCTTTACCTAGGATACTTCGGGCGGCCGCAACCCCTTGGTTCTGAGCATTATCATAGTGCTCGGCCCGCACGAATTTCTCGACGCGGGGATAGAACCACCTGGCCACATCACCAGCAGCAAACACCCCTGGGATAGAGGCTCTGCAGTAATCATCTATCAGAACACCATCACTCATTTTAACTCCTGAGCTTGCTAACCAAGAGCAAGCCGGAGTCACGCCTATTCCTACCACTACAAAGTCACAATCAAACTTCTTGCCTGAACTAGTGATAACCTGCTCTACTTTGCCAGCACCTCGGAAACCCGTGACATGTTCCTCTAGGTGTATTTGTACCCCATGAGACCGGTGCACCTCAGTAAATGTAGCTCCAATATCTTGCCCAAAGGCTTTCTTCATTAACGCGGATTGCAGCCCCACGATTGTCACTTCGAGACCCATCTGTATGAAGGAAGCTGCGAGCTCACAAACTATAAAGCCAGAACCTACAAGGACAACCCTTTGGGATTTTCCTGCCTCAGATCTTATACATCCGGCATCATCCAAACTACGCAGATAAAATATGCCATCCAGGTCGCTGCCGGATACTTCTAGCTTCTTGGGAGTAGCGCCCGTACATAGCAGGACGGAGTCGTAGGTAATCCTGTTGCCATCGTTCAACACGAGCACTCTCTCGCGAGGGTGAAGTTCCACGGCTCGCTTACCAAGTATCAGCTTAACCTCGTTATCATCATAAAACTGATCAGATTGTAGATAGAGACTATCCTCACTTACCTCGCTTCTCATGAACGCCTTTGATAGTGGAGGACGTTCATAAGGTCTGTAAGTCTCTTCACCCACGAGAATTATCTCTCCATCGAATCCTTCCTGACGAAGAGCTTCCACTGCCCTACCACCTGCCAGGCTGGCTCCCACAATTAATATCCTTTTCAACTCACGCTCCTCAGGCCAAAATATATCCCGAAACTATCTTACACTTTGAGGACTATGCAAGGACTAAATGAAAAGTCACAATATCCGACCTAAGATGTAAGAGTCCATGTTAGGACAACCCACACCTTGTGAGTCATACGCTATTTTCTGATAAATTGCTGTGTAGCACCTTTTACTTGGAGGAGCACATGCCGAGAGAACTTATTGCCATTGCGCCTAGAACACCGGCTATTCGTGAGTATGATGACCCGCCCCTTGGTCCTAAGCAAGTATGCATACGCACTGAGTTCGCATCCCCGAAACACGGTACGGAACTGGTAGCGTACAGGAACGATCCAGAAGCAAACCGTCCATATGACCCTAATTCAGGCGTGGTCAAGCCAATATCGTCCGAGGAAGGCCTAAAGAGGTTCCCATTTAGACTAGGGAATATGGCAGTAGGAACCGTCACTGAGATAGGCAGTGAAGTAACTAGGTTTAGGGTCGGTGACAGAGTATTCGGCCATTTGCCCATACGCGAGACGCATACAGTGGATGAATCGGAGGTAGATGTAGTCCCCGAAGGGATATCCGATGAGGCGTTAGTATGCCTTGACCCCGCTGTGATGGCTATGGCGATTAGGGACGCCAGAATAGATCTTGGAGATAGGGTGGCAGTATTTGGGCTTGGTGCTATAGGCCTAATGGCGGTACAGATGGCTCGACTTGCGGGAGCAGATATGATAATAGGAGTAGACCCTGTTGAGACCAGAAGGAAGTTAGCTGAATCCTTGGGAGCCGATGTCACGCTGGATCCGACAGTCGGCGATGTCGGAGTAAAAATACGCGAGCTTACGCCACCATTCGCCCCTATCGAAGGCACATCCCCTAGGAGAGTTATAGGGGGATACAGAAGCGCATCCCAAGACAGGAGTGGCTCCGGCGTGGACGTATCAATCGAGGTTAGCGGCAACACTATAGCACTACAGCAGGCTATTAGATCAACTGGATTTGGTGGCAGGGTATGTGTGCTCTCTTTCTATGGCAGAGATGCCAGCGGCTTATACCTGGGTGATGAATTCCACATTAACCGTATTGAGCTCATATCAGCGCGCTCAGAGAGCCTGCCTATGAGGGAATATCCTCGCTGGAATCTCGATCGATATGTTAGCCTGGCACTCAAGTGGCTAGCAGAAGGCAAGCTTCGAGTTGAGGGGATAATACAGCCTGTAGTGCCCTTTGATGATGCTCCCGAGGCATATAAGCTGATAGACGAGCATCCAGATAGAGCGATCAAACTGGGAATAATATTCCCTTAGCGTCCATTCTTTGATCACAGAGATATTTCGAATCAGGCTGCTTGCCACCATTCTCGAAGCAGGTGTGCGCACTCTTGCAGGGCAGATTCGAGCTCACCTGCTATACGGCATTCTATGCCCAGATAACCATCATATCCTATTTCTTTTAGCGCCCTAAAACCTTGAGTGAAATCTATGTGTCCCTTGCCAGGCTGTAGGCGATTACTATCCGCTACGTGCACGTAGACGATTTGGTCTGCCGCAGCTTTTATGCTCTGGGCTATATCTGCTTCTTCTATGTTCATATGAAAGAAATCTGCCATTATCCTGACTCTTGGGCCTATCTCCCGAGCCAAGTTGCAAGCATCTTGTAGAGTGTTGACCAGATGTGCTTCATATCGGTTGAGTGGCTCGAGGAATATAATCGTGCCTTCAGTCTCAGCTAGTTCCGAGAGCTCCCTCATTTGCGTTATAAACAACTCTCTCTCCAGCTCCACAGCACTCCTATATGGAGAGAGGTCAGGCAGTAGCGGTTTGGTCCCGAATTGAGGTACGAGCAGCACTCCAGTAGCACCCAATTCAGCAGCAAGATATAGTCTCCTCTTGCCAAGATCCATGGCAGCTCTCCTTACAGCAGAATCCGGGGAGAGCAGGTCAGCAGGACCAGAGATGTTGGCAACGGATATGGGGCTGTTGGCAAATATTGAGCGAAGCTCCCATACAGACAGGCTTAAGGATGCGCCATGCAGCTCAACACCTTCTATGCCTATATTGGATAGCCATTCCAGCTTCTTGCGTAGAGAGTCTCCTGGTATCATTCCTTCTCTGATAGCTAGCTTCATAAGCAACTCCTGAATATCTATGCAGTAGTGCGCTGCGCCTCAATGGCCCACTCAGGTCCTGCAAGGATAAGTCTCGTAGTTTCTTCGGACACGGCAAATTCAGCATATATGGATGACGTGTTTATAGCAACGAAAGTGTTGAGGTTCTCGGGTATCATCGATATATCCAACTCGCCGGGGATCACAAGGCGTAATGCATCTCGATCAAGAGTTACGGTGACTGTCTTACTTTCTGCGATATAATCACCGACAAAGCTCTGCAAGTACGATCGGTCGTATAACTCTTCTGCAGCTCGACGTCTGAAGACTACCTCAGAGACAGATGCTTCAAGAGGAATACTAACTCTATCTACGATTCCCCTAGAATTAGCTGTAAAGGTAGCAGGCAAGGGGCTAGGTAACTTTTCAAACTCTAGTAAAAAAGTATTATAGTGATAGTGGGCACCCCTTCCTGAAAGTTCATTCAGTCGCACTGATAGGCTTCCATCCTCCTCTTGGGAAATCTGCAGGGTCCCATATCCAGGGTGGCTATAGGTACCGGTATAGTCTTCTAAGCTGTGTGAATGGGCTGCATCAGGCTTCCTGTCCTTTTCTCTGAACTCTCGCCCCAGAGTTGTCATTTTCCTAGACTGTTCCTGCTCAGATTCAAGTCTAGCATTCCAGTCCAGTGGGCTCATACCAAAAAGCCTGTCGTAGATACCAAAAGTGATTGCTTGTGGAGCTGGACTCTGCCCCATATTTGACAGCACCACCAGGCCGATACTTAACTCGGGACAGAAGCTGGTCAGAGCAGAAAACCCATCTATATTGCCTCCATGATAAAGCAATCTACGCCCCTTATAAGTCTGTGATACCCATCCAAGACAATAATCCTGATAAGATAGTTCCTCATACCTGGGAGGAGTGCTTATGGGCATGTGGGGAGTATGCAGCTTTTCCAGGGAGCTTGTCGATCCAAAAATCTCATGGGTGGAATATCCCAAGTGAAATAGCAACCACTTAGCCATATCTCTTACACACGAATTTATTGATCCTGCTGGCCCCATAGCATCCAAATCAAAAAAGTCGGTTCTTCTTACTGCTTCGTTCTCCTGCACGTAGGGCAGAGCATAATCAGTCGATAGCTGTGACGCCCGCACTGAAAAGTTGGTATTGCTCATGCCTAAAGGCTTCAAGATATGCGTGAGAACAAAATCTTCCCAAGTCATTCCTGTAAGTTCCTGGATCAGGTAGCCTGCCACAACATACATTAGGTTTTGATATTGCCAGGCAGAGCGCAAGTCTTTGCTAGGTTCGAGATACCGCAGACGTGACAGCAGATCCTTCCGGGATAATTGAGGGGCACTGTACCACACCAGGTCATGTCTTGGCAAACCAGAACTATGAATAAGCAGATCAACTGGAGTGATCTTTGCAGACGCATCCCTATCATATAGCTCGAATGACGGTATGTACTCCTTGACCGGGACATTCCACTGCATCAGCCCACGCTCTACTAACAAAGCCAGGGCAGTGGCAGTGAAGGCTTTAGTACAGGAGCCTATAGCGAACAGAGTGGATTCCGTTGCTGGTAGTGCAAGGTCAATATCTCTTTGTCCAAAACCTCTGAGCAACTCTTCTTTACCATTGATGACTAATGCCAAACCAATGGCAGGGACTTTCCATTTATGTCTAGTTTCCTCAACCCAGTTTTCTATAGCCTCAATATCGATATTCATAACCTCCTCCAATGAGAGCGAGCACATTTTACTATAACTTCGTTACAATGCTTTTGACAGACACCAAGGAGAGAGAAGTTGGAGGCAAACATATCTGTCAAGTCGGCTGATATACGAGTGATGAGCTTTAACGTCAGAGGGGCTGTCCATAAAGACGGTGAGAATGCTTGGGATCACAGAGCATCGCTGAACTTAAGAACTATTCTGTCTAATAATCCGGATCTCATAGGCTTTCAAGAAGTACAGGAAGGTAATCTACAGAAGTACCAAGAGATGAGAGACTACGATAAGTACATTGGACTGCAGTATGGCGCTAGAGAACCTTGGGAGTATGCCGCCATCTACTGGAAAAAGGATAAGCTGGAAAGGATCAATTCAGGCGGGTTCTGGCTCAATGAGGATTGCACTCAGATGGGACTTGGATGGGATGCCGCCTGCATCCGCGTGGCCACTTGGTGCCTTTTCGAGCATAAAGCTAGTGGGTTGAGATTCTTTCACTTCAATACCCATCTAGATCACGAAGGCCGCACTGCAAGAGTAGAGGGAACAAAGAAACTGCTCTCTCAAATAGAATCTATAGTCCCTAATAGATTTCCTGTGCTGATAACTGGAGACTTCAACTGCACCCCCGAGACCGAACCGTACAAGCTTTTTATGGATGAGGGCTTTAAGGATGCCTACTTGGAGGCTGGTTGTGTGGAAGATGAGGAGGGGTTCACGTTTCACAGATTTACTGGCAAGCCTACACACTCTGGCAGGATAGATTGGATACTGGTAAGAGATGGAAATGCCAGGTGGTACATCAGGAGTTTCCACCTCGATCGAACCGGTGAGCCTCCAATCTTCCCTAGCGATCACTTTCCTCTGATCGCAGATCTATCATTAGGTCAGTAATATTATGTCGGATAAACGACATCATGATTAGATCAGTTTCTCTAATCCCCTATTGGGATTTGTTTGTCCATTTGAGACTACACTTCCAGATACTGCTGTCACCTGTATACCTATGGGGTTGGTTGCTTGCTGGAGGAAGCTTAGGCTGGGATCAATGCCTCGGATATATAGCGCTGCACATATTCCTGTATGGAGGAGCTACGGCTTTTAACTCCTATTACGATCGTGATACAGGGCCAGTAGGAGGCTTGCTTCATCCACCTCCTGTGAGTGGATATCTCCTGCCATTTTCACTGGCTTGCAAGCTCATCGGCTTCCTTATAGCCTGTACGATTAGTCTTGGATTTGCTCTGGCATACATAGTGTTTGCTGCCCTGTCTGTGGCTTATTCCCATCCCAGTATAAGGTTGAAGAGCTCTCCGTGGAGCAGTACTACCGCTATCGGCCTTGGGCAAGGGTTAGTTGTGTTCCTAGCAGGATGGCTGGCAGAAAGAGGAGACCTATCTGGAGTAATATCGATCAGAGGTACTATAGGAGCCATGACAGCCATATTTATCATACTAGGTTTATATCCACTTACACAGATATACCAGATAGAGGAAGACACAAAACGAGGCGACAGGACGCTTGCTGTGGCCATTGGCCCTGCCAAATGCTTCATATGGGCTATAAGTTTACAGATCATTGGTGGATCGCTGCTGGCTTATGTGCTAGCAAAATCGTATAGCGGATGGTATGCAGGCATTGCACTGGCGGGCACTGCTCTCCAGGCAATCCTCCTAACTTATTGGTCCAGAAGGTTCGACGAGAGAGCAATCATCAGCAACTACAAGCAGGTAATGCGTCTGAGCGCTGTTACAGGTATATCCCTAACAGTTTATCTACTGTGGTTGATAGCTATCTATTAGATAGAGAAGAGTCTGTGGTTAGCTATGAGCCTTCAATCTCCTGAGTTCCCAAATGACAACTGAGGCCATTAAAGCAGTAGCTACAGATCCCACAACGGGTTGTATTGGAGCCCAGAAGTTTAGGGCTCCACTTGCACCTACCAAGAGCAGTACCAGCTTATTGCATGTTGGGCATCCTATCGCAAGGAAGGAGAGCATCGCACTTATAGTTGGCCTGTGTATGGAGTTTAGAGAGCATCCTTTTCTGGTAGATAGATAAACCCAAATGCCAAACAGCAAGGCATTCACGCACAACAACAGGTAATCGAATAATCTCACTGGTGTCATACGAGTGAATAAGGGATTCGGTATAACGTCCGTAGGGATACCGACCAAGAGCACGAAAGCTGTTGCCGACACTATGGAGGTCACAAGTGGATGCCTCAACATGGCTCATACACCGTCCACAAATAAACTATTGGGATTGGATCTTGTCGCTCCAAATTGACGAGCATAGGCTATGATAGCAGCTGCTGAGGTAAGCAAGGAAATGCAGACACCCCAAGGAATTATCACAGCTGAGAAATCAGGGATGCGAATCATGAGGTTGAGCACGCCCACAATCAAGCAAATAATCGATGGATAGAGGTTATTAATACCTTGCAGCTTGGTCTGTACTATAGAAAGAACAGTTGCTGCTGTAAATGTGCAGACGCCAGCAAGTATTAACCAGAAAGATGCTTCGGACCAAAATCGTACGTAGAATGCCTTGTGTTCGGGTGATATATACCACGGCATTGAGGACCACCAATAAGCTAGATCTGTCAAGGTTACTGCCAGGAAATAGCCAGCCCCAAACGCAAGTAATGTGGATACAAGCTGTGGGCATCTTGAGAATATCAGCTCATCACCATGACCTGGATGTGGCATATCTACCGATATCAGAAAGATAAAGCTACCGATAGCAATAAGACCATGAAGGAGCACATTGGGGCCAAAGAGAGGCATAAACCCGAAAAGAGTCTCAGTAAAGGGGAACAATCCCAGCAATGCTAGCAGGAAGAACATAATTGCCGCGAATCTGAGCGACATGTAGGCGGTGTAATCGCTCCTGGAGGCATACAAAATGACGCTTCCGATTATTATATGAAGTGCATTTAAGAGTAAGTTTCTGGGTAAAATGCCGAACAGATACCCATAGGCATTTTCGATGATCAAGTCAGGTGCAGAGTCAGGCCAAGGAGCATGAATCACGGGTATCGCCCCCATAACACCCAACAAGGTAAAACAGAATCCAATCAGAGTGCTAAACGCCTTGATCATGGCATCCCCTCTAAGCCTAGGCCCATCGATCACAAGCGGTTGGTTATCTTGACCCAACGAGGCATGGATATAAATGCTCTCGAAGCTCTACCAAACAATGCATAGATTTTGCGCCTAAAGACTACAACCGGCAACCCTAGCAGCATCAGGATCCTCTTCTCCATGGGCATATAATCCCACCACAGCTGCTTGCGAATCCTGTAAGTCTCCTTCCATTGCACCTGCTTTGGAATACTCAGCTTCATACTCTTGCCATCACTGACCATGACAGAAAGGGACCTCTTTTCAAGCAGGTTAGGCTTCTTTCTAGGGTACTCTACCCATGCGTGATCAAGAGAATACCGCAGTTTGTAAGGCATATTCTTGTATTCTAGGATGCTGGCAAAGACGATCATACGCGCTTGACAATCTCCTGCCCTGTTAGCCAAAGCTTCACTCACAGTAGGAAAATACCAGGGAACATTATAGGTTTGCCACGGGACCTCGTAGCGAATGTAGCTATTCACGGCGCTCTCGATAGCTGCTGGATCATCAGGCAACTTCGAGGCCATATCTGCCACAGCTTGTTCGTCGATGGGCGGAGATATAGCCCTTGGAATTGAAGAGAAGAACATCGCTGGATTGGGGTAAAGAACAAAGAAGCTCCACAGCAGATACAAAGCTATGGAGCTAGAGATATATCGAGCCCTGGTCATCTTTCCACCACCTTTCGCCTGTGGCGGAATTATAAACATAGTTCTAAGTTTTTAGAAGTGCTTAGAGTTCATCGAATTGTCCAAGACTTATGCTAGAGTTATCCCCGACATTAAGGGTAGTATGGCTGCCCCGCACCACTGCGCTGTTGCCGATCAGAGAGTGGTAGAGAGCTGCAAACTCTATTGTGCACTCTTGGCCTAGAATGGAATCCTGAATTATGGACGACTTTACCACAGCACCTTCATCCAAGCTCACATAAGGACCAATAATGGAGTCTTCAATCCTAGCAGTCTCTGGGATGTAAACAGGAGACCTAATGACACTACCTGGGAAATTGTACTCATGCTGTGGATGCTTGCTGAGAAGATATCGATTCGTCTCTAACAATGCAGATGGAGTACCAGCGTCGAGCCAGAGGTTAATCTCTTCGGTCTCAAACTTAGCACCCTTATCTATCATTATCTGAATAGCATCCGCCAGGTAAAACTCACCCTGGGTTTGCTTGTTAGAGGATATTAGCTCATCTATGGCCTCAATTAGCTGTTCTCCATAGCGGAAATAATACAGACCTACTATTGCCAAATTGCTCACAGGGGTCTTGGGCTTCTCAACTATCTTCTTTACGTACTTGCCGTCGAGAACGGTAACGCCAAACCTACGAGGATCCTCTACTTGATGAACGTACAAGAGACCATCAGACTCTACTTGCAAGAGCCTAGTCACGTCTGTTTCAAAGATGGTATCAGCAAAGACTATGAATGTAGGGCCATTTATCCACTCCCGTGCAAGCTGGATAGCATGCGCTTGCCCCTTGGGTTCCTTCTGTTCCACAAAACGAGAGTTGAAGCTGTAGTGAGTCTTTATATATTCCTCTATCTGCTCGCCAAGATATCCAGTAATAAATATCATCTCCTCACAAGGCAGAGGGGAGAGACGATCTATGATGTGAGCCAGGAGTGGCTTGCCCGCGAGGCTTACCAGTGCCTTAGGTCGAGTATACGTATGAGGTCTGAGCCTTGTTCCAAGTCCTGCAAGTGGAAGTACTATCTTCATAGGCTAGCTTCATCTCCTATTTTTCTTCTTGATGCTTGAACGCGATTATATCACTCTGAAGGCTAGTGCCAATCCCTAGATCTAGTTTTGTTTTAGTTGTGGTCCTTATCATTGGTTGAGAGCAGATTGAAAGCCCAGAATCAAAGCGCGGTCTCTCAGCCTTCATATCTACTCATATCAGGGCAAATATTCGTCACGGTCGTGGTCATAATTGTGCCTCCATACTCGGCCGCTTTCTGATAGGCTGCCTTGAGGCCAGCAAAAAGGGCGTCGATATCCCCACTAACCGTAGAGTGCGTCGGGAAGACTTGAACCTCTAGACCGCTTTCACGAAGAGCATCTATAGCCGCATCGACTGGGGTATAGTCCTGCTGTCCTATAGGATAAACTGCTACAAGAGCCGTTACCTTCATGTTACCTCCTTTTTGGCTACCAAAAATGCTGGTTGATTACCTGCCCTGACTCCAGCCTTGTCCGCTTCATCAAATGGGAGGCGAGCATCAGGCGCCAGGTGCACGCATCCTTTGACTTCCTCGGATTCTATCCCCAATAGCCTCCCGATATCTTCCCGACTCTTGAACTTGGCATGTGGCCAGGGAGGTATATCCAAATCTCCAAGGTATCTGTATAGCGCTGCCCAAGGCGAGAGAGCGTTGAGGACACCCAGTACTATCCTTCCATGAGGCCTAACTATGCGCTTCATCTCGGAGATTACGATCTCTGGATAACTGACGAACTCAAGTACTGTTATTGCAACCGCGGCATCGACGCTGTTATCTGCCAGCGCCATGTGTTCTGCTGTTGAGTTAATCCAGCGCACAGACAGATCTCGAGTGGTTCGGATGCCGATATCGCGCATGGGGCCAGATGGCTCTATAGCTACTACGTTGACACCAATACGAGCAAGTTGTGCAGCAAACCTACCGGTACCTGCTCCCACATCTGCGATAGTCTCGCCGGCTTGTGGTGCCAGCAGGGCCATAACCAGACTAGTTTCCAACTGATCTATATAGTTACCAAGAGGTTCTTGGTACCATTGGTCGTACTTGGAAGCTATAGGGGCGAAATAATCCTCAAACACCTCCACGGGCCCTCCGCAAGGTATTTAACAATAGTCTCTAACTTGCCGGCCTATTACTTGGAGCTATCAATTCTCCTATTAACCGGTCCTTGAGAGTCCACACTCTATCCCTCAATCTCTGCGTGGTGACAATACGAATCCTACGCTGATAGGATTCGTAGGCAGAGAGGTCGTGAGAGCGCATACCTGTGGCCTCGCTCCAGGTCATTATTTGATTCAAACCTATTGGTGGCCTGCGAAATACCACTAAGGCATCCACATCCCAACGCTCAGGCTTAGGAATATCTATCAGTATTTCGTGGGGCATCACCTCCAGTCCAGTAAGTTCGGACAAGATATTAGCCAGTCTGATCTCAAGTTCCTTGCGACTTCCTGGATGGTAGAAAAGAGAATTAAGACGCTGGAAAGTCACACCTGCTTGTACAGAGAACTCTATGGCTCGCTTGTGTAGCCTTCTTGCAACTAAGCTCTCAACCAAACTCCTTGTAGTATCTGGCATGTCCGAACGAAGCAGCAAAGCTATTAGAGAGTAATCATCATGGTTTATTAGGTCCTCGGAAGACAGCACCCCAGCCTCTATAGCGTCCTGTATAGCTCTGAGCAGCATCACCATACAGGCACGATTAGTATGATGCCAGTATACGTTGTCGAACATTTCCTGACGCGCACGGATCAATGAATGCAGAGCACTGATACCTTTGTCGGTGATAGCCAGATGTGGAGAGCCTTCAAATTGCAGGACACGCAGAGACGCTATAAGCCTTTCAGTATCCACCCTGCCATAGGGAACATTACATGCCTGAGCATCTCTTGGCAGATAATCTATCTTGTCTATATCCAGTGCACCTGACAGCAAAGATCTGTATATTAGCCATCTGCCGTTGATCTCATGTTCCGGGGATTTGCTGGGGGCTATCAGGCTTATAACTCGATGCGGGTCTACTCCCCAATCCCACAGTACAGATGAAACCTCGGTGGAGCCTATTACCGTGGCTCCTACTTCCTCATGCGGAAGCACTGGAGGGCCTAACTCCTCGATGCCGTGGGAATAGGGGTAGTGACCTATATCATGAAGTAAAGCAGCGGCAAGAACAGTTCGGATCTCGCCAGGTTGAGGGTCCTCTAGACCACCGTTCTTCCCTAGGCGTATTAGATGCTCCAAGGCCTTCCTGGCGAGATAATACACTCCCAGGGAATGTTCATATCGAGTGTGGGTGGCACCGGGCCAAACCACGTAGACCCAGCCAAGCTGCTTAATACGCTGCAGTCGCAGGAATTGGGAGGTAGATATAAGCGCACGTACATGTTCGCCGATCGGAACTTGGCTGTAGAGGCTGTCGCGTATGACAGTGACGTCTTCGCCGATAAAGTTTTCCATTTGAGGATTGTAGCACGACTTTGAATTCGTGTGGTGATGGCAGGTGTTCCTAATAATAAGGTACTAGCCTGCCATCACCTGCCCTTATAGTCACTTCTCTACCGGAAGTCCCTTCTCGCTCCAAGCCTTGATTCCACCTTCAAGATTATAGGCCTGCTTAACCCCAACTGCGGCTGCCATCTCAGCTGCGACCGCGCTCCGCTGGCCAGATGCGCAAGAAAATATCACCTTCTGGTCTGGAGACACATATTTAGTGGGATCTGATAAGAAGGTTTGAAGAGGCACGTGCCTAGCCTTGGGCATGTGACCCTCATCCCACTCATTCTGCTCGCGCACATCTATGAGGACGGCCTCGCCGCTCTCGACCATGCGGTAGGCTTCCTCTGGAGGTATGCGGTCAAACGGTTCCTGGGTTTCTTCTTCATCCTTTGCAAGACGGTAAGGCATGTCTTTTCCTCCTGTAAAGTTTCTAGCAGCAAACTACAGGCTTTTCTTCCCCTGGCTCAGTATTGACCACTCTAATCCCCTGTTCCCTAACATCTCCATCAATTATGTAAAAAGCTCGTAGTCTAGGATTATCTCTATCCTCAAGGCTACATATGAACTGTAGGACATCAGGATAGAAGCGGGCGAAATCCTTGTCCATCTGAGAGGGATACGCCTCGCTTGAGGGATGGGAGTGGTAGATGCCGTAGAGCTCCCACCCTTTCTCTTCGATCTCCATCATCACCTTAAATTGTTCCTGAGAATCCATGATAAACATAGCCATAGGGTTCTCAGCTGAGTTTTTCACTCTATAGACCTGTATTGGGTCGGGGTTGCCTGCTATAAGTCCGCATATCTCATTAGGCCAACCTTCCTGTGCATGCTGGACTATAGCTTCGTAGATCTTTCTAGGTAGCTCTACCATACGCCCTCAACACATCCTCTACTTAGATTTCAACTTTATGAATTCTACCCGTTTCAACATCATAGATGGCAGGCGTAATGATCGTGTCTTTGGCCAGGAGACCAGAGCCAAGTAACTTGCGTATGTCCTCCCTCAGGCTCTCCTCATGGCTGGTGAACGGTAGGAAATCCAACCCAGAGGCATCTACATTTAGATCCTGTCTAATCTTGTCACGAAGCTGTTCATTGGTGAAGCTGAGCATACCGCACTTTGTGTGCTGGATGATCGCGACTTCGCGAGTGCCAAGCAACTGCTGAGATATCACCAGGGACCTTATTACATCCTCGGTAATGCGACCTCCAGCGTTGCGTATCACATGTGCATCACCAAGATCCAACCCCAAAGCACTGATGGGGTCAATACGAGCATCCATGCACGTGACTATAGCTATATGCCTCCTAGGGGGTGCAGGCAGATCGCCATAATTGAAACTTTGAGCGTAGCTCTGATTATTCGCAAGCAACTCATCGAATACTGACACTTTCACCTCCCAAAACATGGGTATGACTGGGCACTCCCAATCATACCCATGATACAAAATGCAGCTCTATAGACTATTGAAAGATCTCGGTAGTGCAGTCGCCTCCGGGTAGGTGCATCTCATGAGCTCGAGCTGTGCCGAAATCAACGTAGAAGTTCTCATCCAGCTTCATACCGCCATTGGGATCGCAGTCTATCTTGAGCATCCAAGACTTAAGTCCTGGATAGAACTGGTTATCCCACGAGGAGTAAAGAGAGTTGGTCACGTACAGCCGACGACCATCCATAGATAGCTGTAGCATCTGAGGGCCGCCTTCGAGCTTGCGACCATTCATGTACACTGGCTGCAGGACTCCTCCGAGCCATACCTGTCCTGTAAGCTTGGGATTTGCTGGATCGGAGATATCATATTGGCGCAGGTCACCATGCAACCAGTCAGAGAAGTAAAGGAATCTGTCGTCCATAGAGACTACTAAGTCGGTGATAAGGCCCGGCACCGGGAAAGGCCAACCCTCGACATCCTTGGGCTCAACCTGAATCACCTTCTGCGCTTTCCACTCACCATCCTCTTTGTACCAACGCCAGATGGCACTACTAAGGGCTGCGCCAACGAAGCCTGTTTCGGCATCTGGGTTATGCAACCATCGGACCTCTAGAGGGATCAAACCTTCCTCGCCTAGATCGATGCTCTGTACGACCCTCTTCTCAGATAGGTCCCAGAAGTGTATGCTGTGGCCATACTTCCCCTCTTGGACATCCTGCAGGTTAAAGCCATCCTGGAAAGTCTTGGGTGCAGCCCATTCGCTAGAGATAAGGGTGTTCTTCCTAGGTTGATACCAGAAGTCATAGTTGAACTGTATTTCCCCGGGTCTAGCCTCCCACCTGCCAAGCACGTCGAAGTTCTTAGCATCCAACACAGCGAACCCGCCTGGAGTATCGCCGTTCTCATCGCCTAGCATGCTTATGACAACTATCTCGCCAGGCATGCAGTGAACGGTGTGGGGCGCTGAAAGGCCGGTCTTCCGTTTGATCTCCTCGCCAGGTATCACTTTGACGATCTCGGGATGGCGGGGATCGGTCATAACATCTATTACGTGGACGTTGGTGCTCCGGAATCCGGGCACCACTATGTACTGGCGATTGAGGTTAGTGTGGCAAGCGCTGCTGCATACTTGCCATCCAAAGTGGTGCAGCTCATCACCCTTATTGGGCATGTATGTCTTGTGAATTATCTGACCGTACGTATCGGAATCGGGATTGACGTCCACCACCGCTAAAAAGTCTGGCTCATCAACTCCTGTACCAGTGTGAAGAGAGGCAACATAGACTATCTCTTCCCTCGGGGCCTTTAGGGCCTCTTCAGGCGATGCATAACCAACCCTGTGGCCATTACCGTGGGTGTGATCATCATGTGACTGCATCTTCGCTACCTCCTAAAGCTTTAAAGTAATTATGGGAGGCGATGCGCACCTCCCATAACACCATTACCTAGCGCTCTATGGGTGCCCCTACGACGCTACCCCACTCAGTCCAGGAACCGTCGTAGTTGCGTACATCCTTGTAGCCCAGCAGCTCGTGGAGCACGAACCAAGTATGGGCACTGCGCTCACCGATCCTGCAGTAGGTAACCACCTCTTTATCGGGTGTAATGCCCTGATCCTGGTAGATCTTGCGCAGTTCTTCAGGAGACTTGAAGGTGCCATCCTCGTTGACCGCGGTGCTCCAGGGAATGTTCTTGGCGCCGGGTATATGCCCGCCTCTCTGGGCACCTTCCTGAGGCAGGTTCTCAGGAGCCAGCAGCTCACCAGAGAATTCCTTGGGGCTACGGACATCAACCAGTCCTACATCTGGTCTTCCGAGCACCTTCATAACCTCATCCCTTAGAGCCCTGAGCTGTGGGGTAGGTTCAGGAGCCTTATAGTCTGTCCTAGGATAAGAAGGCACATCGTTGGTGAGCTCTCGACCCTCCTCAAGCCACTTCTTGCGGCCACCATTCATTAGTTTGACGTTATTGTGACCATAAAGCTTGAAGAGCCAGTAAGCGAAGGCAGCGAACCAGTTATTGTTGTCACCGTAGAGGATTACAGTAGTATCAGGAGTAATCCCCGATCTCGAAAGCAGGTCCTCCCACTGCTCCTTATTGGGGATATCGCGGACTGGCTGCTGCTGTAGGTCCTGCTTCCAGTTCCAAGCGATGGCACCTGGAATGTGGCCTTGCTCATACGCCGAGGTATCTACATCCACCTCAATGATACGGATGTTGGGGTCATTGAGGTGCTGAGCCACCCACTCCGTGCTTACCAGTGCGTCAGGATTGGCGTACTGCTGAGTAGTTTGCTCCACCGATTGGGTCATGTCTTTCCTCCTCAATTATCAATTTGATTTCCATTTGCAACAAATCTCATGCAAGATTGCTCTTGCAATGATCCAAGCTTAGGGACTACCCGATAAGGGCAGTCTCGTGAGGCACCCCGCAGAATTCAACGTAGTCTATTGGCTCGGTGATAGTGGGGTGCTCACCACATACCGGACAATTGGGATCTTTGCGCAGCTTCAGCTCTCTGAACTCCGTGTTGAGAGCATCGACTATCAGCATGCGTCCGATGAGAGGCTCGCCTATGCCTACTATAAGCTTTATGGCCTCCATGGCCTGTATGGAGCCGATGATGCCACACATCACGCCCAGCCACCCCCGCCTCGGCGCAGCTCGGCACAGAGCCTGGAGGTGGAGGTGTGGGGAAGAGGTCCCTGTAGCATCCATAGCCAGGTGCGTAGACCGTGACCTGACCATCAAAGCGCATGATGCTACCGTCTACCAGAGGCTTGCCTTCCCAGTAAGAGACATCGTTCACTAGGTAGCGGGTCGGGAAGTTGTCCGAGCCGTTGATCACGACGTCATACTGACGGATTATCTCTCGGGCGTTTTCCGAGGTCAGCGGCTCATTGTGTTTGACGACGTTGACCGTGGGATTAACCCTGTGAATGGCATCAGCAGCAGAGTCGACCTTGGGGCGTCCAAGATCAGCATCGCCGTGAAGTATCTGACGATGGAGGTTGCTGATCTCGACCACATCGAAGTCGACTATGCCGATAGTACCCACCCCAGCAGCCGCCAAGTACAGGGCGGCTGGGCTCCCCAAACCGCCGGCACCTATGATGAGTACCTTGGAGTTGATTAGCCTTCTTTGACCCTTGCTACCGATCTCCGGCATGATTATATGCCTGTGGTACCTCCTAACCTGCTCAGGGGTAAGCTCGGCACCACCAGCCATAGCTGGCAGAATACCAATCTTATCTCCGTCATTCACAGGAGTATCAAGCCCCTGCTTGCCACGTACATCCTCACCATTGACGAAGAGGTTAATGAACCTCCTAACAGAGCCATCTGCTTCGTACAGCTGGCTCTTGAGTCCTGGGTACTGCTCAGCCAGGTTAGCCAATACTTCTGAGACATTACTACCAGATGCCTCTACCTTGGTCTGCTGGTTGGTATGTACCCTTAGAGGACCTGGTATCTGAACCTCAACCTTTGCCATGAGTTATCCCCCTTGATAGTATGATCGTTGCAAAAATCTCCTTGAAGAGAATGATACTATCTTGGACCCTGAAGCCTCCACAACTCGGTGGAAAGATATCTTGTGCCAGAATCCGGGAAAAGCACGACCACAACCCCATGACGGAGGGTGCGTGCTACATCGAGCGCTGCCTTCAGAGCTGCCCCGGCGCTTGGCCCAACTAGAATACCCTCCTGTCGAGCCAGCTGCCGAGCCGCCTCGTAAGCATCCTCTGTACTCACGCCGACCTTCTTATCTATAACGCTGGCATCGTAAATACCTGGTACGATGGCCGTTTCCAAGTGCTTGAGCCCTTCCAGACCATGAAACGGCGCATCAGGCTCCACACCTATGAGTTGCACCTCGGGGTTAAGCTCTTTCAGTCGGCGGCCGGTGCCCGTCATCGTGCCAGTAGTACCAAGACCAGCCACGAAGTGGGTAACCCGCCCACCGGTTTGATCCCATATCTCAGGACCAGTAGTATCGTAGTGAGCCTTCCAGTTTGATGGGTTATTGTATTGATCGGCGTAGAAGTACTTTTCAGGATTCCTAGCGACAAGCTCCCGCACGTACCGAATGGCCCCATCAGAGCCCTCGTAAGGATCGGTATAGATAATCTTAGCCCCATAGGCGGCGATTATCCTCTTGCGCTCCTCACTGGCGTTCTCAGGCATGACGATCTCGCACTGGTATCCCTTGACAGCGCATATTAGAGCATAGGCAATACCCGTGTTACCGCTTGTGGAGTCTATAAGTATCTTGTCATGGGTGAGCCTGCCGTCCCTCTCAGCATCCTCTATGATGCGCAGAGCAGGTCTATCCTTGACGGAGCCTCCTATGTTGAACCACTCGGCCTTGGCGTAAAGCTCCACACCTGGAGAAAGCTCACGCTCGAAGCTTCGCAACCTGATCAAAGGCGTGTTGCCGATGAGGTCCAAAGGAGACTCTATAGTACCTGCCCTGTCGAGGTTGATGATTGGGTCGTTTACAGTATACGCACCATACATGATATGTGCCTCTCAAACTATACTATCTATAAGTGCAAAAATTCGCAATAACAATGCCAACGCATCCACTGTCTTCTACAGGATATCAGAACCAAGGAGATTTGTGCAATAGTATGGGGCTGATGGGTCGGCTTATTACATGCATCCATTTGCATTTACTATCAGATATCTGTTATGATTGAAATGCTATTAGTCGCATAGGGGGTAAATAGGGTGTCGGACACTATTACTGTAGAGAAGGCAGCTCAAAGTCTGCAGGAAATGGGATACAGGCTTACGCCACAGAGGCTCATGATCCTGGAGGCTGTGCTCTCCAGTGAAGATCACGTGACTGCAGAAGAGCTGTACGAACATGTCAAAAGCAGGTATCCACATATCAGCTTCTCGACGGTCTACAGGACAATGGAGGTGCTTCGCGACGCGGGATTCGTGACTCAGACCGACCTCGGCGGTGGCAGAGTGCAGTATCATCCGGTCGATAAAGCCAAGCATCACCACTTGATATGTCAGTCCTGCGGGCACGTAGAGGAGGTAAGCGACGAGATCTTTGCTGGGCTGAGGAAGGATCTGCAGCAGAAGTATGGCTTTGATGCTCTGCTTACCCACTTTGCAATCTTCGGTCGCTGCCGAGTCTGCAGGGAGAGGGAAAGTCGGCAGGCCCATCGCTAGTAATAACACAGTAAGGTTACTATGACTTGAGCTGCTAAGTATTAGCCGGACCTTATCTTATATCTACGAATGAGCTCACTTAAGATATTAGTCTATCTGTACCTCTTATAGCGTCCATAAATTTTGATGATACATGTTCTCAACTTCTTCTTCAGATACCCTTACTGGTATGTAGATTGCAGCGTAGTTTCTTGGCCTCTGAAGGCAAAATATAAAACACTTAGAAAGGAGAGCGAGAGCATGTATCTGAGGATAGACAAGCTACAGGTGGAACTACCGCAACCCGAGCATCCCGATCCTAATGCTGCCGCCGCTGTACAAGAGCTGCTAGGTGGCAGGTTCGGTGAGATGTCAACGTTGATGAACTACACTTATCAGTCCTTCAACTTTCGAGGCAAGAAGAAGCTCAAGCCATATTACGACCTTATAGCCAACATCAGCACTGAGGAACTAGGACACATAGAGCTGGTTGCAGCCACCATCAATATGATGCTTACGGGCTCCACCAAGACGGACGAGCCCGTGAACGCGCCATTGGGCTCCGCGGTGAACTACCGCAACGTCCACCACTTCATAGTCAACGGCCAGACTGCCTTGGTGGGTAATTCTATGGGTGAAGCCTGGAGAGGAGACTATGTGTTCGCCAGTGGTGATCTGGTCCTGGATCTGCTGCATAACTTCTTCCTAGAATGTGGCGCACGCCTCCAGAAGCTGCGTGTATACGAGATGACGGACAATCCCGTGGCTCGGCAGATGCTCGGTTACTTGCTTGTAAGGGGTGGAGTACACCAGGTAGCTTATGCCAAGGCTCTCGAGACGCTCACAGGTGTAAACGTGACGAAGATGCTGCCCGTCCCCAACATCGAGAATGCCAAGTTCCCTGAGGCCAGAAAGTTCGAGGAGCAGGGCATACACAGGACTCTGTACAGGTTCAGTCCTGAGGACTACAAGGACGTCACACGCATCTGGACCGGTACTCACCCCACCGATGGCGGTGAGCTGACGGTGGTAGATGGCCCTCCAGCTGGAGGTGAGATTCCTGAGCTAAAGGATGTGCCAGAGGAGTTCGCCCCAGGCTACGATCCCGAGATGCTGGCAGAGATTGCCAAGAAGCTGATGTCCTAGCAGCACCAGCACACGGGGGGAGATACGAGTACCCCCCCCTATTTTTATGTCTTCTTACATATGACCTCATGGAACGTATTATGCGGACGTATCTGTAGAAAAAGTGTAAGGAGTAGTATGATGACTGCTATAAGAGCTAGGGGTGAGTCAGGTATAGCCCGAGGTATAGGGATGGGTCTACTTTTCGGTGCCATTAGCCTAGTGTTGATGCTGGTGCTTACCCCCATAGTTGGCACAGTAGCTCCAGCCTTGGCATCATGGGTAGTGCTGTTGATATGGATAGTGATGCCCATCCTGCCGGCTATTTCACAAGCATCAGGCTGGGAGGAGCATTATCTGCAGGCGCAGTGGCTGCCGGTTTCGTAGTAGCCCCGCTGCTAGCTATGCAGACACTTAGGTTTACCGTGTTCGCTATGAAGGTCGGCTTCACAGACGCCAACTTCACGGGCCAACGTATCTCCGTGCTGCTCACGATAGTGGGCGCCACGATCGTCGCCGCAGCAGTGGGACTTATCCTGGGTTGGATAGGGTTCTTCCTCCGCAGGCACTCCTCATAGCTGCCCATAGATGCTCCACTGCAGAGTTGCTGTAATCCCTCAACCTTTAGGAATAGTGCTACCGAGCTTACTCAGCCTGCAGCTACTTTAGGGTATTGACTTACTGGTTGAGTAAGGATATATTCTTGCGACAACTATATTCAAAGTTTGAATAGTAAAAGTCTAACTACTAAGTATTGGAGAACTATATGGCCCACTATGGTAGACAACCTCTATCTGTAGAGTACGCGCTATTAGGCTTACTAGAGGACAGTCCTGCACATCCTTACGAGGTGCATCAGAGACTAATCAAAGCTAGCCCCCTATCACACGTCTGGAGGATCAAGCGCGGGCACACATACACACTACTTGGTCGCTTGGAAGAAGAGGGACTGCTAACCAGCTGGCTGGAGCCTCAGGACGCCAAACCTCCGCGCAAGATGCTCGCCCTGACGAGGGAAGGACGTGAGACCTTCACACGATGGATGTACGAGCCCGTTAGGAAGCCCAGGGAGATGAGACTGGTATTTCTTGCCAAGCTGTACTTTGCAACACACAAGGGAACAACCAGCGAGCTAATAGCCGCCCAGCACAATGAGTGCCGCAGGTGGTTGAGCGATTTGGAAAGTGTTCACTCGGATGTTGATACCTATGAGCAAATGGTGCTCGAGTTCCGCAGGCAGCAGGTGAGATCGATCATGGAATGGCTAAGCACTTGCCGTGAGATGATAAACCGCAAGGAGGGAGGAGATGTGCTCTCAGCTTAGATATCTGCTATTGTCAGCGTTGCTAGTATTGGCGCTGGGATGCGGGACAGGCGGGATTGGCTCATCAAGCAGCGGATCGCAGACCCTGACTGTGTTTGCTGCCGCATCCCTGACTGGTGCATTTACTCAGATAGGTAAAGAGTTCGAAGCTGCCCATCAAGGCGTGAAAGTGGTGAACAGCTTTGCCGGCTCACAGGACTTGGTGGAACAGATGCACCAAGGAGCACCTGCAGACGTCTTCGCATCAGCAGATGAGAAGAACATGCAAAAGGCAATAGACTACGGACTGGTAGAGAAGGACAGCCCCAGAACTTTCGTCCGCAACCATCTGGTGGTGGTCACACCTCGAGATGACCAAAAGGTAAGGTCTCTCGAGGATTTGTCAGCTCCTGGAGCGAAGGTAGTGCTGGCATCCCAGGAAGTACCAGTCGGTAATTATACGATGCAGTTTCTAGATCTAGCATCCCGTGATCCGCAGCTGGGAAATGATTTCAAGCAGAAAGTACTAGCCAATGTAGTATCGTATGAGGATAACGTCAAGGCGGTGCTGCAGAAAGTGACTTTAGGTGAGGCAGACGCAGGAGTGGTCTACAGTTCAGATGCAGCCACAGCTCCCAGAGACAAAGTAAGCACCATAGAGATCCCGGATGCCTACAACGTGACAGCCAGCTATCCCATAGCCATCGTCAAAAATAGCAAGCACGGCGATCTCGCAAGGCAATACGTTGAGTTCGTGCTTTCGGCTAGGGGGCAGACTATATTGAAGCAGTACGGCTTCATTCCAGTAGGCAAGGCCAAGTGAGCGACGGGGAGATGATGCAGACCCAGGTCGAGGAGATCAGTACAAGTGAGGTAGCATACACACCAAGTGCAGGCCGTAGAACCCGGTACCTCAGGCACCTGGGACTCATCATAGCCAGTGCTCCAATGGTGCTCTTCCTGGCGATCCCGATGATAGCACTGGTAGCTCAAGCCCCACTGGAAGAAATAATAGCGCGCCTTACCGACCGACAGGTATCGATGGCGATAGCACTAAGCGTCTACACTACTATAACCACTACCTGTGTGACTGTAGCGCTGGGCACACCACTGGCCTATCTAATGGCGCGTTATCGCTTTCGCGGCAAGAAGATGCTTGACACCCTGATCGATCTACCGTTGGTACTGCCTCCATCAGCTGCTGGCATCGCTCTGCTGCTCACATTCGGCAGACATGGCATCTTGGGGGAGAGGCTTGCAGATTTGGGGTTGCAGATACCATTCACTCCCTTGGCAGTAGTGCTCGCGCAAACCTTCGTCTCAGCCCCTTTCTATATACGAGCGACGATGAACGGGATCGCCTCGGTGGACAGCTCACTGGAGGAGGCGGGAATGGTCGACGGTGCGGGCACGTTGCGGCTCTTCTGGAGCATCACTTTCCCTCTTGCCAGGGTAGCGATGATCAGTGGGGCGATCATGACCTGGGCAAGGGCACTAGGAGAGTTCGGTGCAACAATCATCTTTGCAGGCAACTTCCCTGGACGTACACAGACTATCCCCATCGCGATCTACTTGGGATTCAACATCAATCTGGAATCGGCAGTTGTACTTTCGTCGATCCTGTTGTGCGCGTCCTTTGGGGTAATAATGATTGTGAAGTGGGCGCTAAAGCAGTCAGTAACCCGTGCGGATATCTATTAGCAAGCGGAGATTAAGTACAGGCTGTATGGAGTGGCGTGCCCGGAGGGACTCGAACCCCCGACCACTTGGTCCGCAACCAAGCGTTCTATCCAACTGAACTACGGGCACAAATTTCCTCACACAAAGTGTAGCAAAGAGATGAAGGGGTGGCAAGATATGGGAGGAGCCCCTATAGATGGGGCTCCTCCCTCCCCCTAACACGGTTTGTCCCTCTCAACGAAGAACTTCTCGCTACCGAGATTACACCGAGCAAAAGGAAAGGGTATGAGGTAGAGGGAGATCCCATACTCCTCTGGAGCCCCCTCTACAAACCCACATATCGCCTCCATGAGTACTGAGGATTATAGCCCAGCATGCGCCTCGCCTTATCTATCGAGAGCAGCGTCTCAAAATCTCCTATCTCCTTGTGGAGCGGCACGTTGGGAAATACCTCGGCAAGCAACTCTCTGCTTGGACGGTTCATGACGGTGTCGGCCGCGGCTATAATGAACACCTCGGCACTATTGATATCTGCCTGCAATCCCAACCTGCATGCCTGAGCAACATCCCGAGCGTCCACATAGCCCCAAAGGTTCCACTTTCGCTTCGTTGGGTCATCCCAGAACGTAGGGAACTGTTCGTAGTCCTGGGGTTCCATAATGTTGGAGAAACGCAATCCTATGAATGGGATACCCGTCCAGCGGTTGAATTGCCTTGCCATCTCCTCGCCCAGCACTTTCGACAGGGCATAGCTAGACTCCGGATATAGAGGGTGGTTCTCATCCATAGGCGCATATGCTGGCTGCTGGCGGTCGAAAGGCAACCCCAAAGTGGTCTCGCTGGAAGCCCACACCACCCGGGACATGCCTATATCTTTTGCCACAGAGAAGACGTTGTAGGTGCTCAGCGTGTTAGTGCGGAATGTCACCTCGTCGGTGCGAATACCGGGAGCGGGGATGGCCGCCAGATGCACAACCATCTCATAGCCCCTGAAGGCATCGTAGGTCTCGCCAAGATCAGTTAGATCCGCCACGAGCGAGGGGCAAAGCCTCTCAGCCGGCGGCACCAGATCCACACTTAGCACCTCATATCCATGTTCCAGGAGGTCTCTGACGACTGCTCTGCCAGCCTTGCCACTACCGCCTGTCACGACTACTTTAGGCATGAGATAGTCCTCCGTGATCTATTGGGTCTGAGCTACAGAATCAAGCTCGGTCAGGAACTGTTCGATCTCATCCAGTTCCTCCTGAGAGAGTCTGAAATCGGCAGCACCGATAATGCCCTCCACCTGGTCGGGCCTGCGTGCTCCAACTATTGCTCCCGTCACCGCTGGATGTCTCAGCACCCAGGCGATCGCTACTTCGGCCGGGGACTTCCCGTGACGGCTACCGATCTCTCGCAGCTTCTCGACCAGCCTCAGGTTGCGAGATAGTCTGGGCTCATTGAACTCTGGACTGCGCTTGCGCCAGTCATCCTCTGGCAGGTTACGCACCCACTCGGCAGTCACCTTACCTGTGAGCAGGCCAGAGGCCATCGGAGAGTAGGCAATTACTCCTATATTATGCTCCTGACAGAAGGGCAGTATCTCCTTCTCGATGCTCCTGTTGAGTAGGTTGTAAGGTGGCTGCAGGGATGAGATAGGCGCGATGCGCATCGCCCGCTGCATCTGCTCCACGCTGAAGTTGGAAACACCGATATAGCGCACCTTGCCCTCCTTCTGTAGCTCTGCCAGTGTGCTCCAACCCTCTTCTATGTCCTCGTCAGGATTGGGCCAGTGGATCTGGTACAGATCGATCACTTCCACACGCAGGCGCCGCAGGCTCGCTTCCACCTCACGACGAATGGAATCTCTCTTAAGGCTGTTGGAAATGTTCCCACGCTCGTCCCACACAAGACCACACTTGGTGAAGATGTAAGGTCTATCAGAAATGCCATCCAGAGCCCTTGCAACTACCTCCTCAGAATGGCCGAGACCATAGACCGCAGCAGTATCGATCCAGTTGATGCCCAGATCAAGAGCCTTGTGGATAGCAGCTATGGATTCATTGTCGTCCTGAGGCCCCCAACCGGAAGCCCAACCACCACCTCCGATCGCCCAGGCCCCGAATCCTATAGGGGTGATCATCATGTCTGTATTGCCCAAACGTCGAGTGTCCAACTTCACAACCTCCTGGAAAACAAGATTTAACGCGGGGAACCAGCATTACCATCTGCATTATACTTGCCATCACACCTGGTCGTTAGGATGTATATAGGGTATCCTATGAGAGCACTAGCGTGGCAGTGCGACTAGTTTATAATGGACAGAGTTCAAGCTGACTATGCTTGGTAACAGCGCTGGGAGGGGAAATGAATCAGCAGGAGATACAGAAGATCGTCCAGAGGATAGACGTGCTCTCGAAAAGCGTCGCCGACAACCTCGACAGGCTCCAGGCGGCCACAGACCCTGACTGGATAGATGAACTCAATGCAGAGATCTCAGCAGCCCGTCGTGAGATAGCACAGCTCAAGAAGAAGCTGGCAGAAGCTACTCGCCAGGAGGCACAGGAGCATGAGGCAACTCAGTAGCGATGTGGCCATCATAGGCGCCGGTGTCGTCGGGGCCGCATGCGCTTACTTCCTCACAGAGATGGGCCATTCACCAACGATCATAGACCCCATGGAACAGGGAGCTGCCACACCCGCAGGTGCAGGTATCGTCGCCCCTGGGGTTACTTTCCACCCTTCACCATACTACTTTCCTTTAGCTTACAGGGCAGTTAGCTATTTGGAAGGGCTTGTAGATAAGCTCGGCAACGAGCGCCTGCTCGAGAGGTGTGGCTTGTTGTATCTCATAACCGATCCCAGATCGCCAGTAGATGCCGAGAGCCTCGCAAGGCAACTAAGGCGCCATGGCATGGAAGGCGCCCCGATGCACGGGCATGTAGAGGTAATAGACCCAGAGTACGTCCACCGCTACTTCCCACTGCTGGTCCCCAGCCAGGGAGCAGTATACGTGGATGGTCCGGGCAGACTCAATGGTGCCAACCTACGTGATGCCCTCCTGTTACAGGCGATCAAGCGAGGAGCCCATTACATTCGTGCAAGGGCAAGCATAGATAGCATATCCCAACAGGAGATCGCTCTGAAGGCAGACAGTACAATCATCACTACTCAGAGGATTGTCCTGGCAGCAGGTGCATGGTCCAGGCAGATCATCGGGCAATTCTCAGCAGTATCACTGCCCATCATCCCCCAGCGCGGACAGATCTTGCATCTGGAAGTTCCCGACACTCGCACTGATCAGTGGCCAATTGTAATGGGCGACTTTCCACATTATCTGCTCACATTTCCTGTGTGCAAGGTGCTGGCAGGCGCAACACATGAGGACGTAGGCTTTCATCCTAAGCCAACGCTGGCGGGCATCAGAGAGATCGCTGACACGATCTATAAAGTAGCTCCATCCCTTGGCTCCGCCAGATTATTGGGAGTTAACGTAGGACTGCGACCCGTCACACCTGACGGCCTGCCGATCATCGGACGAGTACCTGACCTCCCGTCGGTAATTGTCGCTAGCGGGCATGGAGCCTACGGCTTACAGCTTGGCCCTTATACCGGTATGTTGGCAGCCCAGCTGGCCACCGACCAGGAACCGGATATGGACCTCACGCCATACTCACCTTTGAGGTTTAGCAGCTAGTCCCTCCTCCTGAGCTATCATCTCCTCTGCAAGTCGCTGCCTCTCCTGTAGCTGAGAGCTGAGCGTCACTTTGTACTCTCCCACACTATGGATGTCTCGCAGATGGGATGGTAGCCGCTCCACCTCGCGGGCATGCTGGCGACGCGCCTCCTCAAGATCAAAAGACTCAGTGATCCTGCCAGCCTTCATCATCGGCCTCAGCAGTGGTAGCCACTCTCCATCGTCTGGCGCTGGCTCCTCCCTGCCAGAGATCATGTCCTCTGCATAGAGGCCTGTGGTGTCTATTCTACGCCAAAGCTGCTTGGCCCCCACGATCGTCCTCTTACCCTCGCTCAACTTCAGCTTAGGACGCCCATCGAACTGCACCAGCTTGTAGCTCATATCCAGCACTGGAGCATCCTCTGCCGTCACTACACGTGTGCCCACTCCAAAGGAATCGATAGGAGCACCGTTTCTGAGCAGCCTGTCTATCTCGTACTCATCAAGACCACCACTCGCCATGATCTTGATATCTTGAAGCCCTTCAGAATCAAGTAGCTTCCTAACCTGCCTGCTGAGTGCTTCGAGGTCGCCACTGTCGATGCGCACCGCTGAGATCTGCTTGCCAGTGCCCGCGAACTTTCGGCTGACCTCCACAACGTGTTGCGCCCCCATAAGCACGTCATAGGTATCGATCAGCAGTGTTATCCTGTGTGGAAACGTACTTACGAATCCCTCAAACGCCAGCCTCTCATTAGGGAAGGATTCCACGAAGGAATGGGCCATGGTACCCACCACAGGGATACCGTAGACTTTGCCAGCTAGCACGTTGCTAGTACCACTAAAGCCTGCCAGGTAGCACGCCCGGGCAGCAGCCAGTCCTCCATCTATTTCGGGGGCACGACGTAGCCCGAAGTCGAACAGGGGCTTGCCTTGTGCCGCCAGCACACACCTAGCGGCCTTGGTCGCTACCAGGGTGGGATAGTGCAAAGCATTCATTACGACCGGCTCAGCTATCTGCCCATGGATAATGGGTGCAGTTATTTCCAGCACCGGCTCGTTGGGGAACACTATAGAACCCTCGGGGACCGCCCACACATCTCCCTCGAACCTGAAGGACCGTAGATGCTCCACAAAATCGGGGCGCACCTGAGGCAAAGTAGCGATGTACTCCAGCGCACGCTCGTCGAACCGCAGGTTCTCTAACCGCCTTAATGCATCCTCCACGCCCGCCACCACTAGGAAAGATCTGCCAGGAGGCAGGCTGCGAACGAACAGGCTAAATGTAGCGCGGCCATCCATCCCGAGTGCATGGTAGCTCGCACCCATAGTGAGCTCATACAGGTCTATCGAAAGAGGTATGGCATTCTCGTCCAGGTAGCTCATCAGAATCACCCCCAGGGCAGAAGTCAATACCGGTCTTTTGCATATAGGCCCTTTTATATTATTATTCACATTGCACTGGGGTCTAAAATTCCAGCATCAAGGAGGGAATCAGCATGAAGATCGGAGCACAGCTCAAGAAGCCCTGGGTTTGGCTCTCGGCAGCAGGACTAGCTGCAGCAGCCGGTGGCCTTTGGCAGTGGCGCTCTCGCAGGCGACGCACAGAGTTTTCCATAGGACCGACCATCCGCAGCAGGGATAGACACCCCCTGGAAACTCCACCTGAGACTGCAGGGTGGTGGGCTGACCTGCGTAGAAGAGCCGGATGGCTATAACACCTATACCCTGACAGGCTGAGCAACCAGAGAGAAATTGCTCCTGAAAAGCTCCCTCTCCTTGGCGATAATCGCTCCAGCACACACCAGCGCAACCAACGCACAGATTACCAGTGAGGCCACTGGCCCCACAGCTGAAGCCAGGCTGCCTATGTACAAGCTCCCAAAAGGAGTCAGCCCTAGCACGACCAGCATCCAACAGCTCATGACTCTCCCCCTGAGCTCATCCGGCACCACCGTCTGCAAAAGCGAGTTGCCCATCGCCAGGAAGGTCACGATCCCCCATCCCGCCACAAATAACGCCACCAGCGCGAAAGGCAGGTAACGCATTACCGCAAAGGACATTATCCCCAGCGCCGAAGCAACCTGGGCAACTATCAACCACTTGCCCTTGCTCGTGATCTCTCCCTTGAAGGCCAGCATCATCGCACCCACAAAAGCTCCGAGTCCCACTGCACCCAGCAATAGGCCATAACCACTGGCTCCCATATGCAGCACATCCTTGGCAAACACTGGTAGCAGCGTATTGTAGGGTTGCAGGAAGAGCGTCTGTACCGCTGCCAGCACTACGATCGTTCTGATCCTGCTATCCGTCCATACATAACGGGCTGCGTACGCCAGGCTCGCGGTCTCTCGACTTCTGGTAGAGGATAAAGCCTTACTGGCAAATTGCGGTCGTATAACCCACAGCGTGACCATCGCGATCACCAGCGTCAGTCCGTTGAAGAAATAGGCTCCGGCGATACCTATGTATTTCACCGCAAAGCCGCCTAGAGTAGGACCTATGACACCAGTCAGGTTGAACTGAGCCGAGTTAAGCGCAATAGCATTCATCAGGTTCTTACGGCCCACTATCTCCGGTAACATTGACTGCTGAGATGGCATGCTTATGGCACCCACAGATCCAACAACCAGCAACCAAACCATCAACAGCCATATGTTCGCCTTTCCAGTAACTACCAGCAGTCCCATGAGCACCATAAAGATAGCATTGATACCCTGGGAAGTCATGACAACCTTGCGCTTCTCGAACCTATCAGCTAGCATCCCTCCCGGCAGCGACAGCAGCAGGAAAGGCAAGTTGGCGCAGAACGCTACCAGACCAATCAGGAACTCCGAGCTGGTAAGGTTCACGATCAACCAGCCCTGGGCAACTATTTGTACCCACATGCCCAGTGCTGCAATCATAGCCCCTGGAAAGTATATACGATACTCCTTGATGCGGAATGAACCAAAGGCACCCGGATAGAAGATATCTGCTGTCTTCTTTGCATCAACGCTAGAATAACTATTTTCCGTTTGCAAAATCCCGCCCCTGTGTCAAAATAAAAACATAAAGAGTCACGGATTCACCTCCATGACTCGGACCAGAATCAATTATGCCATCAATTTCGTGAGGACACACTAATAGATTTCTATTAAGTATCCTCTTGATTTTTGAATTTGTTCGGAGGGTGGAATGTGCGCTCTACTCGAGGGTGCTAGACCCTTGTTTGTCTTTATGCCGCCACAGCATGATCACAGTCGGGAGTGGGCTAGGCGCCTTTCTAAGGATGTACCTGAACTGGAAGTTGTAGCACCAGAATCCTTTGAGGAGGCAGCCAGGCTCCTTCCACAGGCAGTAGCTGCTTTTGGCACAATCCCTAGAGAACTGCTAGCCCTAGCCCCCAACCTCAAATGGCTGCAAGCGCCGGCTGCAGCTCCTCCAGCGGGGTACTACTATCAAGAGCTGGTAGAACACCCCGTCATAGTTACGAACTTCAGGGGTATATACAATGAGCACGTTGCGACTCATGCCATGGCCTTCGTACTGGCCTTTGCAAGAGGTTTCCATCGGTACATACCCCTGCAGCTAAAACACCGATGGCAGCCCGAACCCGAGCACTCTGGGGTAGTCTATCTGCCAGAGGCTACAGCACTAGTAATCGGCGTAGGAGGCATTGGTGCCGAGATTGCCCGCCTATGTGCGGCGTTCGGCATGCGCGTCGTGGGCGTAGATACAAGAAGGCAGGATATGCCACCAGGAGTTACTCGGCTGCACCCACCAGACGTCCTGGATTCTCTGCTGCCGACTGCAGACTTCGTTATCATGACCGTACCCCATACCCCTGAGACAGAAGGCATGATCCACATCAAGCGTCTTCAACTCATGAAGCCATCTGCGTTCCTGATCAATGTCGGTCGCGGCAAGACAGTAGTCCTAAAAGACCTGATCAAGGCGCTGCACGAGGGCATCATCGCAGGCGCAGGACTAGATGTATTCGAGGAGGAGCCACTTCCCCCAGATCACCCTTTGTGGAACACACCCAACTTGCTCCTCACCCCACACGTGGCTGCCAATGGCCCTTACCTCAATGAACGCAGGTATAGCATCATACTCGAGAACGCTAGGAGATTTGTATCGGGTAGAGAGCTCATCAACGTAGTTGACAAATCCAAGTGGTACTAAGATCAACACACGGAGGTAGGGATGCACCCAAGTTCTGAATCTAGCCGACAGTTTCTCCATATCAACGTCCTGGACTTCCTACAACAAAGTACGGCGGGTAAGGTCCTGTGGGCTCATCAAACAGAAGACCTCAACATCAACTTGGTACATCTGGACGCGGGCGCGTCAATCGACAGGCACCATAACAACGAGGTAGATGTGCTGATACTAGTAATTCAGGGGGAAGGAAAGGTAGAGATAGATGACGCAGAGATAAGTATCAGAAGTGGTGACCTGCTGGTCATCCCTAAGGCCGCCCAAAGGAGCATCGCAGCCACAAAAACGAACCTACTCTATGTTACCTGCCATAGACGCAGACACGGACTGATGCCCACGATAAGGGATAGGCACTAGAAATCTTCAGTTATCACAGAGAATTTCTGTATCATTGCCAATGGTTGAAATCCAAATCTGTTGGGAGGAGAGCGTTATGTCTGAGGTTAAGTTTGGGGTATTCGTACCACAGGGGTGGACCCTCGACTTGGTGGAGATAAGAGACCCTATAGAGCAGTACGAAGCCATGACCAACGTAGCCAAAACAGCCGACTCCATCCCAGGCTGGGACTCCATCTGGGTGTTCGATCACTTCCACACAGTACCGGTGCCAGTGCCTGAGACCACCTTTGAGTGCTGGACCATCACTGCTGCCCTGGCCAGGGACACCCACCGAGTCAACATAGGCCAGATGGTCACCTGCAACGGCTACCGCAACCCTGCACTCCTGGCCAAGATGGCCT